>Ga0308411_10003590_pt1 | contig 10311 bp, 10 predicted proteins | sample HotsprottomLayer_2_FD_203530 | JGI IMG/M metagenome (GOLD analysis project Ga0308411, IMG submission 203530) | Hot spring phototrophic mat microbial communities from Octopus Spring, Yellowstone National Park, Wyoming, United States -... | ecosystem: Environmental > Aquatic > Thermal springs >... | reverse complement strand
GTCCAGGTCGAGATCTCCAAGCGCTTCGCCTCCCAAGTGCCGAGCAAGTTCGCCCAGCTCGAGGTGCACGCCGGCCTGGACGACGTGCCGCTGATCGCCGGTTGCGCCGCGCACCTCGAGTGCCGCACCTACGCGCGGCACAACGGCGGCGACCACGTGCTGTTCATCGGCCACGTCGAGCGCTTCGCCTACGACCCCGACCGGCGGCCGCTCGTGTTCTACCGCGGCCGCTACCTGACCGCCGGCACCGACATCGCCTGAGGGGGCCATGCTGAGGGAACGCATCGAAGGCAAGTGGATCGATTGTTTCGCCGAAGTGTTCGGCCGCTGCGGGGTCGCCGCCGGCGACGCGGCGGCGATCCTGTCGGAGACGCAGTCGCGCGCGGTGAACGTCGAGCTCGCCGAGCTCGCGCTGCTGCGCCTGGGCTGCCGGCCGTTCCACCTGGTAGTGCCGACGCCGCGCCTCGCGGCGCCGGCGCCGGTGCGCTCGACCGGGGCGAGCGACGCGCTCGGTCGGCTCGCGCCGGCGGTCGCCGCGCTCGCGCGGTCGGTGCTGGTGGTCGATCTGACGGTCGAGGGGCTGCTGCACGCCGCCGAGCTGCCGGAGATCCTCGCCGGCGGTGCGCGGGTCTTGATGGTTTCGAACGAGCACCCGGAGATTCTCGAGCGCTGCCTGCCCGACCCGGCGCTCGAGTCGAAGGTGCGGGAAGGGATGCGGATGCTGCGCGCCGCGCGGCTGATGCGCGTCGTCTCGCCGGCCGGCACCGCGCTCGAGATCGCGCTCGAGGGCGCGCGGGTGGGTGGCGTATGGGGCTACACGGCGAAACCGGGCACCGTGGCGCACTGGCCGGGCGGGATCTGCCTCGCGTTCCCGCGGGCGAAGTCGGTGAACGGCACCCTGGTGCTTGCCCCGGGCGACGTCAACCTGACCTTCAAGCGCTACCTGCGCGACACCGTGCGGCTGCGCATCGTCGACGACTACGTGCGCGAGATCGAGGGCGCGGGCGTCGATGCCGACATGATGCGCGGCTACTTCGCTTCCTGGGGCGACGCCGAGGCGTACGCGGTCTCGCACGTCGGCTGGGGCATGAACCCGGGCGCCCGCTGGGACGCGATGACCTTCTACGACCGACGCGACTTCAACGGCACGGAGCTGCGCGCGTTCGCCGGCAACTTCCTCTACTCGACCGGCGCCAACGAGGTCGCCGGCCGCCACACCCTCGGCCACTTCGACCTGCCGCTGCGCAACTGCACCGTCAGCCTCGACGGCAGGACCGTGGTCGACGAGGGCCGCCTGCTGCCGCCGCTCGCATGAGCGCCGCGCTTCCCGCCTACACCAGCCGCGGCGATGGCGACACCGCCGTGGTCATGCTGCACGGTGTGGGCGGAAGCAGCGCGGCGTGGGCGCCGCAGCTCGACGCCTTCGCCGCCGCCGGTTACCGGGCGGTCGCCTGGGATGCGCCGGGCTACGGCGCGAGCGCGACGATCGATCCGTACGACATCGCCGGGCTCGCCGCTGCCCTCGCCCGGCTGCTCGATCGGCTCGCCGCCGCGCGCGTGGTCCTGCTCGGCCACTCGATGGGAGGAATGGTCGCGCAAGAGGCGCTCGCCCGTTACCCGGCGCGGATCCACGGCGTGGTGCTGTCGGCGACCACCGCCGCGTTCGGCAAGCCCGACGGCGACTGGCAGCGCGCGTTCCTCGCCGAGCGGCTCGGTCCGCTCGACGCCGGCCGGACGATGGGCGAGCTCGCGTCGGGCCTGGTCGCCGGCTTCGTCGGACCGGCCGCCGAACCGGCCGGCGTGCGCCGGGCGATCGAGCTGATGGCGGCGGTGCCGGCGCCGACGTATCGCGCCGCGCTGCGCGCGATCGCCGGCTTCGACCGCCGCGCCGAGCTCGGTGCGGTGCGCGTGCCGGCGCTGCTCGTCGCCGGCGAGCGCGATCCGGTCGCGCCGCCCGCCGTCATGCGGCGCATGGCCGAACGCATGCCCAACGCCACCGCGGTCGTGCTCGCCGGCTGCGGGCACCTCGCCAATCTGGAACGTCCCGCGGCGTTCGACGCCGCGGTCCTCGGCTGGCTCGCCGAGCACTTCCCATCCCACAGGAGGCCCTGATGTCTGCCCAGCTCTCCGCGCTCCGCCCCGCCGCGCCCGGCTACGTGCCGCCGCCGATCACCGGCGAGGGGTTCCCCCTGACCGATCAGCAGCGCGAGCTGCTCGAGCTGGCCGGCCGGCTCGGCCGCGAGAAGTTCGCCCCGCGCGCCGCCCAGTACGACCGCGACGCCACCTTCCCGTTCGAGAACTACGACGACATGCGCGAGGCCGGGCTGCTGCGAATCTGCGTGCCGAAGGCGTACGGCGGTCTCGGCGCCGACTACCTCACCTACTGCCTGGTCGCCGCCGAGATCGGCCGCCACTGCGGCGCGACCGCGCTCACCTGGAACATGCACGTGTGCTCGACGCTGTGGAGCGGGCCGCTCGCCGACGATCTCGACATGACCAGCGAGCAGCGTGCCGAGCACGAGCGCCACCGGGCCATCCACTTCGAGCGCATCGCCAAGCACGGCAAGATCTACGCGCAGCCGTTCTCGGAGGGCTCGGCCGCGGCCGCCGGCAAGGCGCCGTTCGGCACGCTCGCGACCAAGGTCGAGGGCGGCTGGATCCTGAACGGCAAGAAGATCTTCGCCTCGCTGTCGGGCGCCGCGGACTACTACGGCATCCTCTGCACCGAGGACAAGCCCGACCGGTCGATGCGCGACACGCTCTACATGGCGGTGCCGGCCGACGCGCCCGGATTCTCGATCACCGGCGACTGGGATCCGCTCGGCATGCGCGGCACCGTCTCGCGCACGCTCATCCTGAAGGACGTGTTCGTGTCCGACGACGCGCAGCTGATGCCGCGCGGGGTGTACTTCCAGGCCGCCTCGCGCTGGCCGCACATGTTCTCGACGCTCTCGCCGACTTACATGGGGCTCGCCCAGGCCGCCTACGACTTCACCGTGTCGTACCTGCGCGGCGAGGTGCCCGGCATGCCGCCGGTGAAGCGGCGCATGTACCCCACCAAGCAGGTGGCGGTGGCGGAGATGCGCATCAAGCTCGAGCAGACCCGGGCGCTGTTCCTGCGTGCGGCGAGCGACGCGAAGGTCGACCCGTCCAAGGACGAGCGGCTGCGCGTCTACGCGGCGCAGTACACGATCATGGAGAACGCGAACGACATCGCGCGACTCGCGATCCGCACCTGCGGCGGCCAGTCGATGCTGAGGAGCCTGCCGCTCGAGCGCATCTACCGGGACAGCCGGTGCGGCTCGCTGATGCTGCCGTGGACCGCCGAGCTCTGCCTCGACCGCATCGGGCGCGAGGCGCTGTACGAGTCCGGGGAAGTGGACGACTGAGCGGCCAACCGGCCGCCCTCCGGCTCGAGGCGGCGGACCGGGGGGCGGCGGGCGCGCGCAGCGCCAGCACTTGGCGCGGCGGCAACAGCCGCTCGACCGCGGCCGAGTAGGCGTCGGTGTCCACGCTCGCCGCGTCGCCGTGGCGCGCCCGATCGACGACGAGCAGCGCGCCGGGGTTGCGCGCCCTGCGGTGCAGCTCGACGCTCATCGCGAACGGCACCACGGCGTCGTCCCTGCCGTGCACGAACAGGATCGGCGCGGCGACCCGATCGAGCTTCCCGGCGACGTCGAACTGCCCGCGCGCGAGCAGGCGAACCGGATAGATCCGCGCGACCCAGGAGCGCGCGAGCAGGTCGCTCACCGAAGTCGGCGCCCCTTCGAGGATCACCCCCGCGACCTCCGGGTTGCCGGCCGCCAGCTCGAGCGCGATGGCCGCGCCGAGCGAATGGCCGTAGAGCAGGCTGCGCCCCGGGTCGCCCTGGAACCACCGCATCTGCTGCCAGGCGGCGCGGGCGTCCTCCAGCATCGTGGCCTCGGAAGGCAGCGCGCGGGCACTGCGCCCGAACCCGCGGTAGTCGATCATCAGCACCGCGGCCCCGGCCCGGTGGAGCGCGAGCGCGACCGGGAGCGAACCGGCCATCGGCCGCCCGATGCCCGGCAGCATGAGGATCACCGGCGCGCCTTCGCCGTTCGGCAGCCACCAGCCGTGCACCAGCGCGCCGCGCGGCCCGGCGTCGAGCCAGACGTCGGCGAAGCGCAGACCCACCGCCCCCGGCGTGCGCGCCGCCGCCGGCTCGGGCGATGGCACGAAGCGATCCGGGAAGCGCCAGACGAACGCGGCGCCGGCGAGATAGACGGCCGCGAGCGTGACGCCGGTCGCGAGCACCCAGCGTTTCAGTCTGCCCCGCATGCGAGTTCGCGTACGCCCGGCGCAGCGCGCTTCACTGCCGGCCGCCCCGCGCGCAAGGCGCGGCGTTTTCCCGCTCGGGGAGCTACGAGTACTTCTGCGGTCTTCATCCCGGCATGAAAGGGTCGATCGAGGTCACGCCCTGACCGCGGGTCGCCGGCCTCACTGGACCCGGTAGCGCTCGATCACCTGCCGGTCGGGGTCGGCGCCGAGGCCGGGGCGTTCGGGCAGCGCGAGCGCGCCGTCGCTGGGCTCCAGCACCCCCGGGAACAGCGACGCCTCGGGCCAGAGGTAGAAGTACTCGAACCACGACGGCTCCCCGTAGGCGCCGAGCAGGTGCAGCGTCGCGAGCGCGCCGGGGCCGAAGTACGGCGAGTGCGGCGCGAGGCGCACGTTATGGGCTTCGGCGAGGGCCATCACCTTCAGGAACTCGGTGACGCCGCCGAGCTTGGTCACCGACGGCTGGGCGTACTGCACCGCGCGCGCCTCGAAGGCGTGCGCGAACTGCGTGGCGAAGCACCAGTTCTCGCCCGCCGCGATCGGGATGCCGGAGGCCTCGCCGACGGCCCGGATCGAGCGGTAGTCCTCGGGCGGAAACACCGGCTCCTCGAGCCAGAAGAGATCGTGCGGCCGGAAGCGTTCGGCGGCCGCGAGCGCCTCCCGCAGCCGCCATTCGCAGTTGACGTCCACCGTCAGCGGGACGTCGCGCGGCAGTGCGCGGCGCGCGGCGGCGACCGCGCGCTCCTCGACCTCGTGCAGCTTGATCGACGCGAAGCCCTCGCCGAGCGCGCGCTCGCAGTAGCGCGCGACGAGGTCGGGGTCGGCGTAGCGCAGCAGGCTCGCGTAGCAGGGGACGCTCTGGCGCCGCGCGCCGCCGATCAGGCGGTGCAGCGGCACGCCGGCCGCCTTGCCGGCGAGGTCCCAGAGCGCGATGTCCAGGCCCGATAGGGCGAACGCGGTGATGCCGAACCGGCCGAAGATGTGCAACTGCCGCTGGATCCTCGCGTGCAGGCCGGCGATGTCGCGGGCGTCGTGGCCGAGGGCGACCGGCGCGACCATGTCGCGCACCGCCGCGACCACGGCGTCGCGACAGGTGTAGGCGAACGCATCGCCCCATCCCACCAGCCCGGCGTCGGTCTCGACGCGCACCAGGCAGAAGTCGAGCCGTTTCCAACTGCCGGTGCCGAGCTTGAACGCATCGGCGCCGTAGGTGAACGGGATGGCGAGCGGAATCGCCTCGACGCGCGTGATCTTCATTCTCGCGCCCTCCTCGCGCGGATTCTAGCCCCGCCGCGGCGCGCCACCGACCGGCGGGGTCCGGTACAGCACCCTGCCGCGGACGGTGATCTCGAGGTCGACGAGATAGGGCGCGAGCGCGGCGAGATCGACCGTCAGCCCGAGCCCCGGCGCCTCCGGCAGCCGCAGGTCCCCGTCCGGGCCCGGCGCAAGGTGTTCGCGCGTGATCGCCAGCGCGAGCGGCGTCGGTTCGGCGGGGTACTCGCAGAGCCGATCCGCGGCGAGCCCGGCGTAGGGCTGCAGCGAGGCGACGAGCGCGAGATGGGAAGTGAAGGTGTGGTTGACGAAGGTGACGCCCCTGGCCGCCGCGTAGTCGGCCACGTCCCGGGCGACGCTGATCCCGCCGATGCGTCCCGCGTCGATCTGCAGATACGCGAGCCGCGCGTGGTCGATCATGTGCCGTGCCATGAAGTAGTTGTGGCAGCCTTCGCCGCCTGCCAGGCCGACCCCGGCGCTCTCGCCGGCGAGCGCGGCGTACTCCGCAAGCGCGCCGGAGACGAACGGCTCCTCGAGCCAGGTCGCGCCGGCGCCCCGCAACGCCGGCAGCCGTGCGCGCGCGGCGGCGACGTCGGTGTTCCAGACGGTGCCGGCATCGACGAGGAGGACCGCCTCCGCGCCCAGCCCCGCGCGCGCGGCGGCAAGCTGCGCCTCGTCGGCGGCCACGGCCCCGCGGCCGAACGGGCCCCAGCCGAACTTCGCCGCGCCGAAGCCGCGCCGGCGGACCGCTGCGGCCTTGGCGAAGGTTTCCTCTGGTGTGTCGCCGAAGAGCACCGAGGCGTAAGGCGTCTTGGGGTACGCGCGCTGCCATCCCAGCAACTTCCAGACCGGCTCGGACAGCCGCTTGCCGAGGAGATCCCACAACGCGATGTCGATCCCCGACAGCATGTGGTCGGCCTGCAGCAGATCGAGGCTGTTGGCGCGCACCGCGTCGCCGATGCGCCGGATGTCGGCCGGCGAGTCGAGCGCGGCGCCGAGCACCGACGCCGCCACCGGCTTGCACGCGCTGTGAGACATCGGACAAACGAGGCTCGCGATCGACGGCAGCGGCGCCGCCTCGCACTCGCCGTAGCCGACGTGGCCGCCGGCGCTCACCCGCACGAGCAGGGCGTCCTGGCCGCCATCCCCGATGTCGAGCACCTCCGGCATCGAGAGGTAGAAGCAATCGATCGCGTCGATGCGCATGGGTCTTCCCTCTCCGATGTGCAGGTCGCTCGAAGCCTAACCGGGAAAGGCGGAGGCCGGCGCCACCGCTAAAATCGCCATCCCAACCGCACGGAGCCGTTCGATGCCCGAATCGAAAGCGCGTCATCGCATCTGGGTCCAGGGCGCCACCGACCGTGTGCACATGGCGCCCTACCTAGCGAAGCTCGAACCGCATCTCAGGGCGAGCGTCGATCCCGACTTCGACATCGAATTCCACACCACCACGCCCCCGGCCACGACGACGCACGCGGTCACCGAGTTCAGGATCGCGGGCGCGATCATCCGCGGTGCGGTCGAGGCCGAGCGGCGCGGCTACGACTGCGTCGCGGTCAACCACTTCCAGGATGCCGGGCTCGCCGAGGCGAAGTCGGTCGTCGACATCCCGGTGCTCGGCCTCGGCGAGACGACGCTGCTGCACGCGTGCACGCTGGGCCGCAAGCTCGGGCTGGTGACGATCAACCCGGCGTTCATCCCCTGGCACGAGGACCAGGTGATCCGCTACGGGCTCGAGCGCCGGGTGGTCGGCGTGCGCGCGGTGGACGCGACGGTCGCCGACTTCATGCGCGCGTTCGAGACCGAGCAGGGGTACCGCGAGCTGCGCCCCAAGTTCGAGCGCGAGGTCGAAGCGCTGCTCGCCGCGGGGGCCGACGTCATCGTGCCGGCCGGCGGTCTGCCGATGATGCTGTTCGGCGCCGAGCACGGTGCGGCGATGGGCGGCGCGCCGGTGGTCAACGGCGTCACCGTGCTGGTGAAGGCGGCCGAGATGGCGGTGAAGCTGCGGCGCATCGCCGGGATCGGCGTGAGCCGGCGGTCGAACTTCGCCAGGCCGCCGGCGCGGGCGCTCGCGGAGCTGCTCGGCGAGCCGGGCTGAGCCTGCGCGGCGACCCGGAGGAGCGGCGAACGATGTTCCTGCGCAACTGCTGGTATGTGATCGCCTGGGATCACGAGATCCCCGCCGAAGGTCTCTTCGCGCGCACCGTGCTGAACGAGCCGATCCTGGTGCTGCGGACCGCCGCCGGGCGTTTCGCCGCGCTCGAGGATCGCTGCTGCCACCGCCTGGCTCCGCTGTCGAAGGGCCGCCGCGAGGGCGACTGCGTCCGGTGCGGCTACCACGGCCTGAAGTTCGACGCCGACGGGCGCTGCGTGGAGATCCCGGGGCACGACCGCATCCCGGCCGAGGCGCGGGTGCGGACCTATCCGGTCGCGGTGAAGCACAAGTGGGTGTTCGTCTGGATGGGCGATCCGGCCAAGGCCGACGAGCGGCTGCTGCCGGACAACTTCTCCAACGACGACCCGGCGTGGCGCAACCGGCCCGGCTACCTCCACTACGACACGCCGTATCTGCTGATCTGCGACAACCTGCTCGACTTCTCGCACCTGAGCTACGTGCACGAGCAGACGCTCGGCGGCTCGACCGCGATCGCCCAGGCGCGCCCGACGATCGAGCCGGTGGCGCGCGGGCTGCGCGTCACGCGGCGCGTGCCCGACGTGCCGCCGCCGCCCTACTACCAGCGGATCCGCCGCTTCGCTGGCAACGTGGACCGCTGGTTCGTGTACGACTTCGTGTTCCCCGGCACCCTGCTGATGAGCTCCGGCGGCAAGCCGGCCGGCCAGGCCGAGCCCGATCCGGCGAATTCGGTGCTGCTGCATAGCTGCCAGACGCTCACCCCGGAGACCGACACCAGCACGCACTACTTCTTCCAGCAGTCGCACCGGGCCGACGCCGGCGACGACGCGGTGACCGAGGGGATCTACGACAGCCTGGTGCGCGCGTTCAACGAGGACCGCGACATGATCACCGCCCAGCATCGCACCTTGCAGGCGAGCCCCGGGGCCAGGATGCTGCCGCTCGCGATGGACGCCGCGGTGGTGCGCTTCCGGCGCATGCTCGAGGAGGCGGTCGCGGCCGAGCGCGCGGGGCCGTGACCCCGGGCCCCGGTGCCGGCCGGCAGCCGCATCCGGTGATCCTCACCCCCGCCCGACGAACGGCATCTTGGTGGCCATGATGGTCACGAACTGAACGTTCGACTCGAGCGGCAGGTTCGCCATGTGCAGCACCATGTCGGCGACGTGCTGCACGTCCATCAGCGGCTCGACGGCGACGGTGCCGTTCGCCTGCATCACGCCCTTCGCCATGCGCGCGGCCATGTCGGTGAGCGCGTTGCCGATGTCGATCTGGCCGCAGGCGATGTCGTACTTGCGGCCGTCGAGCGAGGTCGACTTGGTGAGGCCGGTGATCGCGTGCTTGCTCGCGGTGTAGGGCGCGGAGTTCGGCCGCGGCGCGTGGGCCGAGATCGATCCGTTGTTGACGATCCGCCCGCCGCGCGGGCTCTGGTCCTTCATGATCCGGAACGCCTCCTGGGTGCACAGGAACGCGCCGGTCAGGTTGGCGTCGATCACCGATTTCCACTGCTCGAACGACAGCTCCTCGAGCGGGATGCCGGGCGCGTTCTGGCCGGCGTTGTTGAACAGGAAATCGAGCCGCCCGAACTTCGCCTTCGTCTGCGCGAACAGGTTGCGCACCGACTCCGGGCTGCCGACGTCGGTCGGCACCGCCAGGGCATTCGCCGGGCCGGCGCCGGCGGCCGCGATCGTCTCGGCCAGCGCCTCGGCGCGGCGGCCGGCGAGCGCGACGGACCAGCCGGCCTTGAGGAAGGTGATCGCGACGGCCTTGCCGATGCCGCTGCCCGCGCCGGTGATGATGGCGATCTTCGAGGTCATGCGCTGTCTCCTTCGAGGGTGATGGGGGCGTCCTCGTGCGGGAGCCGCTGGAAGACGACCGACAGGTTGTTCGCCGGCATCTCGACCGTCTCGACCAGGGCGAAGCCGTGCTCAGTCGCCGCGGCCGCGACGGCCTCGAGGTCGCGCACGCCCCACGCCGGGTTGGTCGCGCGCAGCGACCGGTCGAACGCCGCGTTGCTCGGCGCGGTGTGCCGGCCGCCGCGCCGGTAAGGACCGTACAGGAACAGCACGCCGCCCGGAGCGAGCAGGGCGGCGGCGCCGCGCGCGAGGCCGAGCGTCGCCGCCCACTCGGCGACGTGGATCATGTTGATGCACAGGATGGCAGCGACCGGCCGCGCGATCGCCGCCGCCGCCTCCCACCCTGGCTGCCGGACATCGAGCGCGAGCGGGGGAAGGACGTTGCGCACCCCCGCGGCGGCCGACCAGGCCGCGATGCTCGCGCGCTGCGCCGCGTCGGGGTCGCTCGGCTGGAAGACGAGCTGCGGCAGGGCGGCGGCGAACCAGGCGCAATGCTCCCCGGTGCCGCTGGCGATCTCGAGCACCGCGCCGCGCGGCGGCAGGCAGCGCCGCAGCACCGCGAGGATCGGGTCGCGGTTGCGCTGGGTCGCCGGTGCGAACAGTCGCGCGTCGCCGGATCTCGATGCGCCCATGGGAGCGCGATCTTACTGCGAAGCGTGTGGTTCAATTGGGGCCACCTGACTGGCGACGATCCTCGGCCGAGACGGGATTTACGAGGGGCGCAGCCCCTTGTTCCAGCATGGGGGATATAAAAGG
>Ga0308411_10003585_pt1 | contig 10322 bp, 8 predicted proteins | sample HotsprottomLayer_2_FD_203530 | JGI IMG/M metagenome (GOLD analysis project Ga0308411, IMG submission 203530) | Hot spring phototrophic mat microbial communities from Octopus Spring, Yellowstone National Park, Wyoming, United States -... | ecosystem: Environmental > Aquatic > Thermal springs >... | reverse complement strand
CGTGCCGGCGCGGCCTAGGCGGGGCCTTTATCCCGGGCTCCAACACGGCTATGAGCAGGCGGAACGAAGGGGAGTTGCTTCGCATGACCACGCGTCTTCCTCGCTTGGGCCGCAGGTCCGTCCTCGCCGCAGCCGCCCTGCCGCTCGCTGCGCCCAGGGTGCGGGCGCAACCGGCGCCGATCCGCATCGGCGTGCTCCACCCGGTCACCGGCGCGCTCGCCTATTCCGGGCAGCAGGGCAGGATCGGCGCGGAGATGGCGATCGCCGACGTTAACGCCTCAGGCGGCATCCGCTCGATGGGCGGGGCGAGGCTCGAGGCCGTGCTCGGCGATGCGCGCTCGAGCCCGGAGGGAGGCGTCGCCGAGGTCGAGCGCATGGCCGCTGCCAACGTCGCCGCGATCGTCGGCGGCTTCGCCTCCGGCATCGTGCTCGCCACCACCCAGGCCGCCTCACGCTACGACCTGCCCTACCTCGTCGATGTCGGCGTCGCCGACAGCATCGTCACCCGCGGCCTGAAGAACACCTTCCGCTTTGGCCCTGGCTTCGGCGTGATCACCCGGGTGGCCATCGAGAACCTGGTGGCGATGAACGACGCCGCAGGCAAGCCCGCGCGCAGCGTGATGATCATCCACGAGGACAGCCTGTTCGGCTCCGGCCTCGCTGGGCTTCTGAACCGCGAACTGCCGAACCACGGCTTCGAGGTACTCGAGACCATCCCGCACCCGACGCCCACGCGCGACTTCGCCAACGTCGCGCTCAGGATCCGCAGCCGCAACCCGGACCTCGTGATCCCCGCGAGCTACTACAACGAGTATGTGCTGCTTGCGCGGACGATGCAGCAGCAGCGCATACGCCCGAAGGCGATCTACTCCGTGCTCGGCGGCGCGGCGTCCAACTACCGCTTCGTGCGCGAGTTCCCCGACGCCGCCCGCTTCATCATGGACTGCAACCACTGGGTCGACGGCCGCAACCCGAAGGCGCAGGCGCTGCGGCGGCGGGTGGACGCCGCCAACCACTTCTTCACCTACGAACTGTTCCTGAACTACACCAACATCATGCTGCTCGCTGACGCGCTCGAGCGGGCGGCTTCCGCCGACAAGGCGAGGCTGACGGAGGCGCTCGCCGCCTCGACCTTCTCCGACCACTTCATGCCCTACGGCCCGACACGGTTCGAGAACGGGCAGAACACTGGTGCGGTTCCGGTGGTGACGCAGGTGCTCGACAACGACATCAAGGTGATCCTTCCTGCCTCCGTCGCTGAGGCGCGGCCGGTCTATCCGGTCCCCGCCTGACCGTCACGCGCGCCGGGCAGGATGCCGAGGCCCGGATCGGCCGCATGCCGCTGAGCCCGGAGATCCTGATCCAGGCCGTCGCAAACGGCCTGCTGATGGGCGCGATCTATGCCCTGATCGCGCTCGGGCTGACGCTGATCTACGGTGTGCTGCACATCATCAACTTCGCCCATGGTGCGCTGCTCACCGCTGCACTATTCGCCGCCTTCTTCGCCGACCGCATCCTCGGCATCGACCCGTGGCTGTCGGTGCTCGTGCTCGCCCCCGGTTTCTTCGCCCTGGGATACCTTCTCCAGCGCCTCGTGATCTGGCCCGCAAGCCGCGGCGAGGACCGGGCAATCCTGCTCGTCACGCTCGGCCTCGCCGTGATTATCGAGAACGGCCTTCTGTTCCACTTCCGCAGCGACACGCGCACGATCGACCACCCCTTCGCCTTCGCCGTGGTCGAGCTCGGCGCGCTGCTTCTGCCGACCACGCGCGTCGTCGCCTTCGCCGCAGCGCTCGCGGTCGCGGCTGGCCTCGGGCTCTTCCTCGCGGCGACCGACACCGGCAGGGCCATACGCGCGGTCGCGAAGGAACGTCTCGGCGCCGAGCTCTCGGGCGTCGATGTCGCGCACATCTATGCCGTGACCTTCGGCCTTGGCACCGCCTGCCTCGCAGTCGCTGCCTGCCTGCTGCTGCCCTCGTTTTACGTCACGCCCCAGGTCGGCAACGCCTTCGTGCTGGTCGCCTTCACGATCGTCGTGCTGGGCGGCATGGGCAGCGTCCCTGGCGCGCTCGCGGGCGGGCTTTTCATCGGCGTGGTCGAGAGCCTCACGGGGCTCGTCTGGGGCGAGACCCTCGGCCAGCTCGGCATCTTCCTGATCTTCATCCTCGTGCTGCTCGTCCGGCCGCAGGGGCTGTTCGGAGCGAAGGCGTGAGCGGCCGCTTCGCCCCCGTGCTCGTCGTGCTCGCCGCACTCGCGCTTGTGCCGCTGTTTGTCTCGAGCAACGTCGCGCTGAACTTCCTCAAGGTCGCGCTGATGCTTGCGCTCGCTGGAACGGGGTGGAACCTGCTCGGCGGCTATGGCGGGCAGTTCAGTTTCGGCCATGCGGTCTTCTTCGGCACCGGCGCCTATGCCGCCGCGGTGCTCCAGGTTCGCTTCGGCATCAATCCTTGGGCGGCGTTCGCAGCCGGAATCGCGCTCGGCGCGGCGGTTGGGCTTGCGATCGGCTGGCTCACCTTCCGCGCAGGTCTTCGCGGATCCTATTTCGCTCTCGTCACGCTCGCCTTTGCCGAGGTGGCGCGCATCATCGCCTCCGTCTGGCCGCTGACCGGCGCGGGCGCGGGAATCCTGATCCCGCTGCAGGTCGGGTTTCCGACGCTGCAGTTCGCAAGCCGCGCCGAGGGCTTCTGGTTCGTGCTCGCGCTGGTCGGCGCCGCGATGCTGCTCGTGCGCGCCATCGAGGGGCAGCGCTTTGGCGCCTGCCTCGTCGCTGTGCGCGAGAACGAGGATGCCGCCCGGGCGCTCGGGGTGGACGTTCTCGCCGTCAAGCTCTCCGCCATCACCCTCTCCGGTGCGATCACCGCTTCCGCCGGCGGCTTCTACGCCCAGACCTTCCTCTATCTCGACGCGGGCATCGCCTACGGGCCGTGGATCAGCGTCGAGGCGCTGCTGACCGCGATCGTCGGCGGCATCGGCACGGTGTGGGGGCCGCTGATCGGCGCGCTGGTGCTGCAGGCCCTGTCCGAGCTCGGCAAGGAGCTCGGCGGCGACGCGCCCGGGCTTGGGCTCGTGCTCTTCGGCGCGGTGCTGATCCTCGTCGTCCGTTTCGCGCCGCAGGGCATCGTCGGGCTTGCGCGCTCGCTCCGGCCGGGGAGGCTCGCGCGTGGCTGAGCCTCTCGCCAGGGCCGAGCGGATCACCGTGCGCTTCGGCGGGCTCGTTGCGGTGAACGATGCCACGCTTGACGTCCACGAGGGCAGGATCGTCGGGCTGATCGGGCCGAACGGCGCAGGCAAGACCACGCTTTTCGCCACCATCGCCGGTTTCCAGAGGCCGGACGCCGGGCGGGTCCTGTTCGCCGGCGCCGACATCACGCGGCTTGCGCCGCACCGGCGCGCGCGCCTCGGCATCGCGCGCACCTTCCAGATCGTGCAGCCCTTCGCCGGGCTCACGGTGCGGGAGAACATCGCCGTCGGCGCCCATCTCCGGCACGCAGGCCGAAGCGAAGCGCTCGCAGCGGCCGAGGCTGTCGCCGATCGTGTCGGGCTTGCGCTGCTTCTCGACCTCCCGGCTGCGGCGCTTACCGTTGCGGGGCGCAAACGCCTCGAGCTTGCCCGCGCGCTGGCGACCGAACCGAGGCTGCTGCTGCTCGACGAGGTGCTCGCCGGCCTGAACCCCTCCGAGATACGCGACATGATCCCGGTGATCCGCGCAATCCGCGACGGCGGCGTGACCGTGCTGATGATCGAGCACGTGATGCAGGCGGTGATGGCGCTCGCTGAGGAGATCTACGTGCTTGCCGAGGGGCGGATCATCGCCCGCGGCGCGCCCGAGGCGGTGGCGCGCGACGCGGCGGTGATCGAGGCCTATCTCGGCCACGGCGCTGCCGGGCTTGCCAGGGGAGCGGCGCATGCTTGAGGTGTCGCGGCTGCGCGCAGGCTATGGCCTGGCGGATGTCGTGCGGGGCGTCGACCTCGCGGTGCGGCCGGGCGAGATCGTCGCTGTGCTCGGCGCCAACGGCGCCGGCAAGACGACGCTGAACCGCGCGCTGAGCGGCGTGGTCGCAGTGCGCGGCGGGGCGATCCGCTTCCTTGACGAAACGATCTCGGGGCGCCGGCCTGCCGACATCGTCGCGCGCGGCCTGGTCCACGTTCCCGAGGGCCGCAGGATCTTCCCGAACATGAGCGTGCGCGAGAACCTCATCATGGGGAGCTACCGCCGCGGCCGCAGAAGCCGCGCCCGCAACCTTGAGCGGGTATTCGCGACCTTCCCGCGCCTTGCCGAGCGCTCTCGCCAGGCCGCCGGCACGCTTTCCGGCGGCGAGCAGCAGATGCTCGCGATCGGGCGAGGGATGATGGCGGAGCCGAGGCTCCTGATCCTGGATGAGCCCTCGCTCGGCCTCTCGCCGTTGCTCGTTGAGGAGATGTTCGCGCTGATCGCGCGCATCAACGCCGAGGGGCTCGCGGTGATGCTCGTCGAGCAGAACGTGATGCAGTCGCTGAGCCTCGCCCACCGCGCCTACGTCATGGAACAGGGCGAGATCGTGCTTTCGGGCCCGGCCGCGGCGCTCGCGGCCGACCCGGGCCTGCAGAGGGCCTATCTCGGCCTCTAGGGAGGAGACCGTTCCGTGACCGACCTGCGAGCGAGGCGCACGCAGAGGCCCACCCCGATCGCCCGCGGCATGCGCGACGCGCTGACCGCGCTATCGACCGATGCCTGGTTCGCGGCGCCCCACGGCGGAAGAGCGGGGCATGCAGCCCGCATGCGCTGCGCATGAGCACGCTCGACCCAGTCACGCTCGCTGTGCTTAAGGGCCGCCTCGAGCAGATCGCAGACGAGATGGACGCAACGCTCGCACGTTCCGCCTTCAACCCGATCATCGCCGAGGCGCGCGACCTCTGCCACGGCCTCTATCATGCCGAGACCGGCGAGACGCTGGTGCAGGGGACGGCTGGCCTGCCGATCTTCGTCGGTGCAACCGCCTTCGCCGTGCGGGCGGTGATCGAGGCCTGCGCGCGCGAGGGCGGGCCGCGTCCGGGCGAGACCTGGATCTTCAACGACCCCTATCTCGGCGGCACCCATCTCAACGACTTCCGCCTCGTCCGCCCGGTGTTCCGCAAGGCCCGGCTGTTCTGCTGGATCGCGTCGGTCGGCCACTGGCTCGACATCGGCGGCAATGTCCCCGGCGGCTACAACCCGCGTGCGACGGACAGCCACCAGGAGGGGGTGCGGCTGCCGCCCGTGCGGCTTTCGCGCGACGGCGTGCTTGACCCGGCGATCGTATCGATCCTTGCCGCCAACAGCCGCGTGGCGGAATCGAACTGGGGGGACCTGAACGGCCAGCTGAACGCGCTCGATCTCGGTGAGCGGCGCCTTGCCGCCCTGCTCGACGAGTACGGCGAGGCGACGGTCTCCGCCGCGCTCGCGCAGCTGACCGAGCGGGCAGCGAGCCTGATGCGCGCCGGGATCGCCGCCCTTCCCGACGGCGTCTACGAGGCGGAGGACTGGCTCGACAACGACGGCATCGTTGACGTTCCGCTGCCGATCCGGCTTCGCATGACGGTCGCGGGCGAGCGCATGACGCTCGACTTCACTGGCTCGGCCGGGGCCTGCGCGGGGCCGCTCAACATCGCGCGCGCCACCACGATCGCCTGCTGCTACGTGGCGCTGAAGCATCTCTTCCCCGAGGTGCCGTCGAATGGCGGCTGCTTGCACCCGGTCAACTTTGTCGTGCCGGAGGGGTCGATCCTCGGCGCAGGCGCGCCGAGGCCCGTCGGCGGCTACACCGAGACGATCCTCAGGGTGATCGACACCGTGTTCCGCTGCTTCGCCCAGGCCGCGCCGGACCGCGCCACCGCCGCGCCGTTCGGCACGATCAACGCGCTCTCGATCTCCGGCTGGCACGGCGGCGGGCAACGCTGGGTGATGTTCTGCTTCTTCGGCGGCGGCCTCGGCGGCAATCCCGAGAGCGACGGCCTGAACCACGGCAACAACCCGATCAGCACCGCCACAATGCCGCCGCTCGAGATCCTCGAGGCGTCCTATCCGGTCGCATTCAGGCAGTGGGCGCTTCGCCCCGACAGCGGGGGGCCGGGCCTGCACCGCGGCGGCCTGGGCGCCGTCTACGAGATCGGGCTGCGCGAGGGCGTCACGGCAGAGGCGTTCCTGCTGGGCGAGCGCGGGCGTGTGCCGCCGTTCGGCACCAATGGCGGGCTGCCCGGTGCGCCGAACCGGTTCTCCTGGGGAGCCGAGACCGATCGCCACGCCCCGCCAATGACCTCGAAAGCCTTCGCAATCGTCCTTGAGCCGGGCATGACCGTGCGGCTCGAGACGCCCGGCGGCGGCGGCTGGGGGGACCCAAGCCGCCGCGACCCCGAAGCCGTCGCCCGCGATGTCCGCTGCGGATACGTCAGCGCCGAAGCCGCGCGCCGCGACTACGCCGTCGCGGTCGGCCCTGACGGCGGCATCGACTGGGGCGAGACCGCGCGCCTCCGCGGAGCGGCGTCGTGAGCGGGCTCATCGTCGGCGTCGATGTCGGCGGCACGTTCACGGACCTGCTCGCCATGGATACTGACAGCGGAACGTTCCGGATCGCCAAGGTACCGAGCCGGCGCGGCGACGAGGCTGCCGGCCTCCTCGCCGGGCTCGAGGCGATCGGCGGCACCACCCCTCCTGCCGCGGTCGTGCACGGAACGACCGTCGGCACCAACGCGCTCCTCGAGCGCAAGGGAGCGCGGACCGGGCTCATCACCACGCGCGGCTTCCGCGACGTGCTTGAGATGCGAAGGCGCGACCGCCGCAGGAGCTGGGGCCTCTGGGGCGACTTCATTCCTGTGGTCGACCGCGACCTGCGCCTCGAGGTCGGTGAGCGGACCTTCGCGGACGGAACGATCGGGCAGGCGATCGACCCGGCAGAGGTCGAGGCCGCCGGCCGCGCCCTGCTCTCGGCAGGTGCCGAGGCGGTCGCCGTCGCCTTCATCAACGCCTATGCCAACCCTGCGAACGAGCGCGCGGCGATGGCCGTGCTCAGGCGGATCTGGCCGAATCCGCATCTCTGTTGCTCCTCCGACATCCTGCCCGAGATACGCGAGTTCGAACGCAGCTCGACGACTGTGCTGAACGCCTATCTCCAGCCCGTCGTCGGCGCCTATCTCGGCCGGCTTGAGGAGGCGCTCGCGGGCCGCCGGTTCTGCGGCACCTTTCATATCGTCCAGTCGAACGGCGGGGTGATGAGCACCGCCACCGCAAGGCGCCTGCCGGTGCGGACCGCTCTGTCGGGCCCGGCCGCGGGCGTGATCGCCGCCGCAGCGATCGCCGAGGCAGCGGGCTTTGCCGACGTCATCACCGGTGATCTCGGCGGCACGAGCTTCGACGTGTCGCTGATCGCGGGCGGCAAGCCTTCCTTCGCCGCCCAGGCGGCCATCGATTTCGGCCTCGTCATACGCACGCCGATGGTCGAGATCACGACGATCGGGGCGGGTGGCGGCTCGCTCTGCCGGGTCGACTCGGGGGGCCTTCTCCAGGTCGGGCCGGAGAGCGCGGGAAGCCGGCCGGGGCCCGTCTGCTACGGCGCGGGCAATGATCGCCCGACACTGACGGATGCGAACCTGGTGCTCGGGCGGATCAACGCCGAACGCCCGATCGGTGGCGGCCTCGCGCGGCTCGATGTCGAGGCGGCGGCACGCGCGATCGAGACGCATGTCGGCCGCCCGCTCGGCCTCGATGCCGCTGCCGCAGCGGAGGCGATCGTCCGCGTAGCCAATGCCAGGATGGCGGGCGCGATCCGGCTGATCTCGATCGAGCGCGGACACGATCCCGCGCGCTTCGCGCTGATGCCCTTCGGCGGCGGCGGCCCGTTGCACGCCGGGGCGCTGATCAAGGATCTCGGTCTCGCCGCCGCTCTCGTGCCGCGCTTTCCGGGCGTCACGAGCGCGCTCGGCTGCGCCATCGCCGACCTCCGGCACGACAGGGTGTTGACGGTGAACCTCCCGGTCGAAGGAATCGACGCCGCGGCGCTCAGCGAGCGGCTCGCCGCGCTAGCGGCGGAGGCGCGCGCTGTGGTCGAGGGGGCGGGGCTTCCCCTGAGGGAGACGGAGATTCGTTTCGAGGCGGACATGCACTACGTCGGCCAGACCCACAGCGTCTCGGTGCCGCTCCCCTTCGCCGCAGGCGCGGCGAGCGAGGCCGCGCTGCGTGGCGCCTTCGAGGACGCCTACGCGGCAGCTTTCTCCCGGCTTCTGCCGGGGATGCCGATCCGCCTCGCCACGCTGCGCGCGATCGCCATCGGCCGCCGCCCGCGGATCGATCTCGCAGCGCTTGCGCCGGCGACCTGCGCACCGGCCGGTGCCGCACGCCTCGGCACGCGGCGTGTGCGCTTCGACGGTGCCTGGCGCGAGACGGCGATCTACGATCGCCTGGCTCTGCCTCCGGGCGCGCGCATCGAAGGGCCGGCGATACTCGAGCAGCCGGATGCGACCATCGTCGTCGACCCGGGCCTTGCGGCGACCGTGGACCGGCTCGGCAATCTCGTCATGCGTTGCGCATGACCGCGCGCGTCGCGCAGGCAGACAGTGTGGCGTTCGAGGCGGCGGCTGACGTGGTCGTCGTCGGCGCCGGCGCTGCCGGGCTTGTTGCGGCGCTGTCCGCGGCGGAGCGCGGCGCCTCCGTTGCGGTGCTCGAGGGCGACCGCCTGCCGCGCGGCTCGACCGCACTCTCCGCGGGGCTGATCCCCGCAGCCGGAACGCGTTTCCAGAGGCGGAAGGGAATCGAGGACACGCCGGAACGGTTCGCCGCCGACATCATGGCGAAGGCCAGGGGTGCTGCCGACCCGGCCGTACTCGCCGCCGTCACCGCCGCGATCGGGCCTGCGCTCGAGTGGCTCGCCGACCGTCACGGCCTCCCCTTCGACGTCGTGACCGACTTCCGCTATCCGGGCCATTCGGCGCACCGGATGCATGCCCTGCCGAGCCGGTCGGGAGCGGAGCTGATGGACAGGCTGCTTGCCGCCGCCGAGCGCGCGCAGATCGCGGTGCTGACCGAGGCGCGGGTGACGACGCTGTTCGCCGAACCGGGGGGTAGGGTGCGGGGGGTGGCGGCGGCGCGGCCTGGCGGCGAGGAGGGAATCGGTGCCGGAGCGGTGGTGCTCGCCTCGAGCGGCTATGGCGGCAACCGCGACCTCGTGCGCCGGCACATCCCCGGGCTTGCGGAGGCGCTGTGGTTCGGCCATTCCGGCAATACGGGCGACGCGCTCGTCTGGGGAGAGGCGCTGGGAGCGGCGGTTGCCCACCTCTCCGGCCATCAGGGGCACGGCTCGGTCGCGCATCCGCACGGGATCCTCATTACCTGGGCCGTCATCACTGAGGGCGGCTTCCAGGTAAATACGAAGGGCGAACGGTTCAGCAACGAGACGGAGGGCTACTCCGAGCAGGCAGAGCGCGTGCTCGCGCAACCTGGCAGCGTCGCATGGGACGTGTTCGACGCCCGCATCGCCGCGGTCGCGCGCCAGTTCGAGGATTTCCGGGCGGCCGAGGCGGTGGGAGCGGTGCTCACGGCGCCGACGCTTGCCTCGCTTGCGGCCTTGATGCGCGTCCCTGCCGAGGCGCTGGAGGCGGAGGCGGCGGCCGCGCGTGGGCGGGACCGTTTCGGGCGCGACTGGTCGTCGACCAGGCCGCTCGCGCCGCCCTTCCATGCCGTGCGCGTCACCGGGGCGCTGTTCCACACGCAGGGAGGGCTCGTCGTCGGGCCGGATGCGCGGGTACGGCGGCAGGACGGGTCCGCCCTGCCCAACCTGTTCGCAGCTGGCGGCGCGGCAGCGGGGCTGTCGGGCCCAGAGGCCTCGGGATATCTCTCCGGCAACGGCTTGCTGACGGCTGTCGCGCTCGGGCGTATCGCCGGAATCGCCGCGGCGGAGAGGGGGAGATGAGAATCGCCTCAGGGGGTGCGTCGGAGGCGGGCGTGCTGCCGCAAGTCCCGTCGTGCCGGCCCGCGCTTCCGCACTGCGCCCTCTGCGGCGCTGAGCGCGTCCGCCGCCGCGCCGATGCAGCGGAAGGGGGCGAGTGGGTCGGTCGCGAGTGGCCGTTCCGAGAACGCATCGGTCATCGCGTCTAGGCCCTCGGGCGGGATCGGCGCACGCGGCCGGTGTTCCGGCGTTGCTGACGAGGATGTCGGGCCGCCGCCGGGCGCCGAGGGCTGCCGACCATGGCGGCAGCCGCCGAGCGCGTGCACAAGTGCGAGCGCGTGTCCCATCACCCCCGCGCCCAGCACCGCGACCTTCAGGCCCATCGCGTCTCCTCCCACACCTCGCGCCCCTGCGCCAGGATCGCGCCGG
>Ga0308411_10003584_pt1 | contig 10324 bp, 5 predicted proteins | sample HotsprottomLayer_2_FD_203530 | JGI IMG/M metagenome (GOLD analysis project Ga0308411, IMG submission 203530) | Hot spring phototrophic mat microbial communities from Octopus Spring, Yellowstone National Park, Wyoming, United States -... | ecosystem: Environmental > Aquatic > Thermal springs >... | reverse complement strand
CCACACAATGACGGAAGAGCTTGTTCAACATCTGGTAGACTCCAGCAGACAAGAGCCACGCGCTACCAAGGCCACCGCGCCGCTAGCCGGAAGCCTTGGTACGCAAACAACTTTCTCTTTTTGCCCAGAGCGTTTTGGGCCTACGTCCATTGTAAACAAACGCTCTGCGATTTGGCAACCAAAAACCAAAACTGTAGCATCAGGAAGCGCCCATACCGGTTCCGGATCACCCCGCCAGGCCTGACGACTAGCCATAATGCCTGGCCTGAATCGGCAGGGCACTGCGCCGGCTTGCGACACGCTGTTACGGCTGTGAAACAGACTGGTACTGGGGCGTGCCGCACACATGCAGATCCGCCAATGTCCGGCCGCCCATCATATACACGCGGTACGCCGCCGTAATTATGCCCAGGCCTGCCGGCAACTCGATGCTGTCGCCTGTGGTTCCGGCTCGGTCAAGGTGCTGTGCTGCCTGCAAGCGGGGCGACTGGCAAACTTGGCAACCAATGTGATTTTGCCCGGCCGGCGCCGCAAGAAAAGACCAGCGGCCTGGACTTGCTGCACAGTCCAGGCCGCCGTTTGCATTGTGCTGGGCTTGAATAATTTGCTGGCTTTGATAACGGGCGGGGCATCCTACCCGCCGGTTTGCGGCAGCCACCGGATTATACTCCGCACGGTCAGGAATGCACCGTTCGTCGGTGGCAAAACATATCATTTGACCCTGCGCGAAGCATAAACCATGCGTGCCAGTGGCCCCGGCCAGCCGCCGTCGGCCATCAGCAACTGTCAGCCGTCGTTAGCGGCCGAGGAAATTGAGCGAACTGTCCGAGTAAACATGGGGCGGAAGAAAATGCTCGGTGCTGGTGGGCGTAAAAGGATACCGGTAGTACGGCAGGGGAATCCAGTTGCTTTCGGCCTCTGGGGAGGAGGGGCTGGACTGCTCATCCTGGCCGTCGCCCGACTGGTCGGCAGCCGGCATCGCGTCTTCCGGCTGGCGAGAAGACGGCACCCAACCTTCCGACTGCTGCCGCTCCGAGAATGAATCTCCCACCTCATCCTCTTCGGTTGCCGGGAGCTGGCCTTGCGAGTCGGCCGAGTCGCCCCAGTATCGGGGGGAGTTGTCGTACTGCTCGGACTCGTCGTTGTCGCCGGCGGTTTGGCTGTCGTCGGAAGCGTCGATCTGCCGGTCAGCAGGCTGCGACAGTTCATCATCTTCGGCACCAAGCCGACCTTTATCTTCGGCGCCAGGCCAATCGAACTGCTGGCCGTCGTCGACAGTCTGCTCCGCCGGCGGTGACGGCTCGTCCGACTGTTTGTCCGAAGCCTCTTCCGCGCTGTGCCAGCCGTCGTTAGGCTCGAAAGAGTCTTCGTAACGCCGATGACCTTCCAGCGCTTGGTAATCCGAAGGGTTTTCGCCTTGTTCCAGAAGGTCGCAACCGGCCGATTCTTCGGAAGCGCCATACTTGCCGTAGCCAGCGTCCCATTGGTAGCCACTATAGTCAGAATATTCTTCCTCGCTACTGTGGGCTGCGCCTGACCAGTGATCGGTATGGCCAGTTGCTTCGTTAGACGGCTCGTCGTCAACCGGTGTTTCCCACGGCTGGTTGTTGGTTACTTCCGGGGGAACGTAGGGCTTGAAGTTCGGGTCGTCGGCCCGGAAATCGTCGTAGGTGTAATCGTACTGGTAGGTCTGCTCGGTCTGCTCCAGTTGGGTGATCTGCGGATTGCTTTCAGGATACTGGGCATCCGAGCCGTGCCAGCTTTGCTCGTGGGAGTCATTGCCCTCGTCGGTCGCGTCGTATGGCGATTCCTGGTAAGGAACGTGCTGATACGACTGGTCGTCGAACTGCATTTGCTCGCTGTCCCAGTGCTGGTTTTCGCTATCCGACTGCTCGTGTTCGCTCGACGAGTCCTGGTGCTGCTCGTACGACTGCTCGGCGTCCCATGAGCGCTGATGGCTGTCGCTGTCCTGGTCAAGCGACTCTGTCTGCATATCGCTCTGGATATCGTTGCCGAACTGGTCTCGGCCCGACTGGTTTGCCGCAGCGTTGAACGCTTCATCGTAATCCATGCCGTACTGTTGACGTTGATACTGCTCGGCCGCTTCGGCCTGGAACTGGTCGTTGCCGGTAGCATCATCGCTCAGGCTTTCCGTGGTTTCGGAAGGCTGGCGATACGCTGAGCCATCGTCTTGTTGCATGTCGCTTGCCTGTGGACAACCGTAAGCCGGCTCCGAAGGCGTGTATCCATATCGCGGCGCCGAGTCCGAGGGATAATACTCGTACTCGTACCGATAGCAGCCTTCGGGTGTTTGCGTGCCCTGATCGGAAAAAGACTGGGTGGTTTGCGGCGAGCACTGGCCATCGGACGCAGCCTCGACCGGTATGCCGGCCTGCGGGTCTTCCCAAGCGCCGTATTGGCTTTCCGGGGTCGCAGTCTCGTATGTTTCAATGGGATGGTTTGGTGCGACCGAATCGGTTTGTGAAAACAGCTCGCTTCGCCAGGCTTCGCTTTGCTGCACCAGGTCGCCAGGCTGGCGCTGGCTCGGCGTTTCGTGCCGATCGGATACGCTTTGGCCTAAGTCAGAATCGGCCATGCCCGACTGTTCCTGCTGCTGGGCATAAGGGTCGTACTGGCTTTCGTACTGCTGCGATTGGCTCTCCGAATGGCCAGATTCGTCCGCCGCGGCGCCGGCCGAATAGTCGGATTGCCAGTCCGTCTCAGCCGTCAGATAGGGGTCGTCTTGGGCGGTGCTATCTGGAACATCGCTATCTGGGACATCGGGCATGGAATCTTCTGCCGGCAGGTGCTGCTGGTCGTTATTGGCATCGTGGTCGAGGTCCACCGGTTGGCCGTCGTCGTTCGGTTGCTCGTCCAGCGGCTGCTGGGTCGGCTGGTCGTCGGCGAACTGCTCGTCCGTCTGTTCGCCCGGTACATTTTCGTTCGCCTGCTCATCGAGCATTTGTTGCTCGTTGATGTCTTCGTCTTCAGGGCGCCATTGGTCGTCGGAGCCCTCGTCAGTTTCGTTCGGCTCATCGGCCAATCCGTTGCCGACGAAATGATCAGGCTGGTAGGAGCGATGGAATTGTTCGGTCGTCTGACGAAGGGCGGACTCGTACGAATAAGCTTCCGCAGCGCCGAAATCCTCGGCGTCGGCGTGGTTGACGTCCTCCTGCTGGCCGGTCATCTTGTCAAAAGCTTCTTCGGTTGTCTCCGGTTCGCTTTGCTCTTCTGCCAAAGGTCGGTCGCTGAAGCCGGTCTGCTCGGTTGCCGAGTGTTCGTAGCCGTTTTGCCAGTCCTCCGAAGCGGCAGTCGAATCGGTTGGCTGTGCCACCAGGTCTCGCTGGAAGTCCGAGCGGGCAGTATTTGCGGCGGCCTGCTTACCGGTCTGTAGGTCGGCGTCGGCCGACGGGTTTCCGTAGATGGTGTAGCAGCAACGGCGGCCCAGGAGACGATTAGAAAGCAACTTGAGATGTTTGCAGCCGCACGCCGAAACCAGCGATTTGGCATTGGTATCGACGCATGCCAGCGAGGCGGATCCGGCGACATCGGTCAGAGCAACTGCGGCGGCCATCGTGCCCGCCGCAAGCAGTGACATAACAGCACGAGAGCAGTTCATGTCCAGTTTCCTTCGCGAAAAAGGCCAAGTCCTGTTTCGTTGATACGGTCCGAAGCCTGCGCCCGGCAATCAACTGGGCGCTATTGTTCGATTTAACGTATCGGAGAATAGAAGCTAGGGGCATTAGGCAATAATTTGCATCGGCGGCAAATGGATAAGTGTGCTGATCTGGGAAACATTCGCAGTTGAACCGCACTGGGTGATCGTGCGGAAATAACGCCGCCGTTTCCGGAGGGGTAGTTCAGGTTGCATGGGCTGTAAGTGCGCGGCCCAGAAAACATCGCCAATTGGCCAAACTTTGCCAGGTACGCAGCCCAGTCCCGCAAAGATGCGAAAACCCGAAGTGCCCGCCGATACGCTTCGCACCAAAGCACCCTAAGCGCCGTAGTGAAATTGACGGTGAAAAAACTTAACCGTAAAACACCCGTATCGAAGAAATCAGCGTGCATCGGCAGCTCCATCGAGGGTAAAGGCCGCAATCAGTCGCCTTGTACACCCTGGGGAGTGTTTCCGTGTCAATATGGGTAGGAGCAACAAAATGAAGCGAATCGGCACGTTATGCGTACTAGCAGCAGTGATAGGAGGGCTGACAGGAGCTTGTTTTCTCGGCAGGTCTGCGGTGCAAACTTCTTCTGTCGCCGGAGAACCGCCCCTTGTCGCGCAATGGGCTGTTCCGCCAAGCCCGCCGTCTGGCAGCGGTACCGCAGAACGACCAGCCGGCAACGCGGCCTTTGCGGCGGATCGGTTGGCGGAGTTGACCCCGGAGGAACGGATCGCGGTCACGGTTTACGAAAACGGCAACCGCAGCGTGGTCAACATCAACACCAAGACTGTTCAGACCGATTGGTTCATGTTTGTCGAAATCCCCTCTGAGGGCGAGGGCAGCGGCTGCGTGCTTGACCGTCAGGGCCACATCCTCACGAACTTCCACGTGATCGACGGGGCCAGGGAAATCCGCGTAACACTTTTCGACGGAAAGACTTACGATGCGCGGGTCGTCGGTGTTGACCCAGCTACCGACACGGCAGTGCTGAAAATCGACGCCCCGGCCGAATCGCTGTATCCGGTCGTCTTTGGCAACTCGGCCAATCTGCTGGTCGGTCAGCGGGTATTTGCAATCGGAAACCCATTCGGCCTGGAGCGCACGCTTACCACCGGCGTTATTTCCAGCCTGAATCGCTCGTTGCCCGCTCGACGTGCCGGCCGGCAGATCAAGTCCATCATTCAGATCGATGCGGCGATCAATCCTGGCAGTTCGGGCGGGCCATTGCTGGACAGCCGCGGAAGGATGATCGGCATGAATACGGCCATCGCCAGCCGGACCGGCGAAAGTGCTGGCGTTGGCTTTGCGATCCCGGTGAACACCATAGCGCGGGTGGTGCCGCAACTTATACAAAACGGACGCGTCCGCCGGCCCGACAGCGGCATCGCTCGCGTGTATCAAACCGAACACGGCCTACTGATCGCCAGCCTGGTGCCCAACGGGGCGGCGGAGAAAGCCGGCCTGCGGGGTTTCAAGGTCATCCGCCAGCGCAAGAAACAGGGGCCGTTCGTTTACGAGTCGCAGACTATCGATCGCTCGGCGGCCGATTTGATCGTGGCGGTCGACGGTCAGCCGGTGAAAACAGCCGACGATTTCCTTTCGATAATCGACGGCAAGAATCCCGGCGACCGGGTAATGTTGACCATCGTCCGCGAAGGACAGACGCGACAAGTACCGCTGGTGTTGGAGTTGGGCGAGTAGCAGGACGCCGGCCTTCATGATTGCCGTCTGCGCCCCCGGTGGCTCCCCTCGGACCTGGCAGGTAATTTTTGAAGCTCGACCGGCCTGCTGGGCACTTGCCCGCAACCGGCGGTTCCGGCTTATTTGCCGAGCGTTTCGGCGCCGGGAAGTTGTTTGACGTATATCAGTTTGTCATCGCCCGGGGCGTAGAAGTCCGCCAGCACGGCCTCGGGGGCGTAGCCGCACCGCTGGTAGAACGCGCGGGTGGGAGCATACTGGTCGCGGCCGGAGGTCTCGATATACACGCGGCGGCCGCCGCGGCGTGCGATCTCGCGTTCTGCACGTCGCAGCAAGGCCCGCCCCACGCCGCGTCGCTGGTGGTTCTTGTCCACCACTATCCAATACAGGTCGTAGCTGCCCTGCGTGCAGGCGATCGGCCCGTAACAGGCATAGCCGATCAGGTCCCCGCCGCTCTCGGCAAACAAGAAGTAGTACCCGCTTGAAGTTCCTTGCGTCAGCCGCAGATCGACCAGTTCGACGGCTACATCTACCTCGAACGGATAGAACATGCCGGTCGATTGAACCAGGTGGCGAACTTTGTCCCTGTCGGTAGGCGTGGGCTTCTTGCGAAAGCTGAGTCGGCTAAGTGTCGTACTCATTTTCCCTGCTGTTCGACGTGCCCTGCTTCAACGGTAAGCTGCTACCAGGCAACAGAGTGTTTCACGTGGTACTGTGTACGTGCGGTACGCGCATGTTTTTGTGCGATTTGCAGGGCCACGCTTCCTCGTGGCCGTCTGCTCATTGCTAGCGGGCGCGACCGCAGTGCGTCCCTCCAATTATCCCCATTTGGTTGCGGCGGTAGGCCGCGTTAGGGCCTCACCTCGTGCAAGGTGCACAAGCTTTGCGCACAAGCTCCGTTGTGAAGGACTATGTTGCAGCATTGTAATGTACTGCGACGCGCCGTCAACGTGGAAACCAGCTCTTCAGTCCCGCGCTCCCGCGCTGTGTGTGCATTTGGATCTTAAGCGGAAAAGTTTGGTTGCGTCAGCTTCAGGGAGGAAAGTTACCCATTTACCGGCCCCGAAGTACAGTGGCGCCGGGCGATTTGCCGGCGTGCCGCAATTTACCCATCTGATCGTTTGCACAAAGACTACGAAACTGATGCACACACTCGCAACCGGTTGGCGCAATAGTGCTTCTACGCAAGTCGAGCTTTACCCAGGCGGCCAAATTTTGAATAATTGGGCGGCTGAAGACGACCAACCGGCGGCTGATCGGGCGGTGCAGGTGTGCCGCTGCCAGCCAGGCCGAGTTGGGCTGTTGTGTGCGGGCGGCCGTCGTGCCGGGTCGGGCTGCCAGAGTCTTACGCCGCACGAATCGTCCGCCGTACCAATGTTATCGAGGAGTCGATGCGCCCGAATTGCAGCAGCCCGGGCGCTGGCTGATTGCTCAAGGAGCGAGTATGAACCGCATTGCGTTATGGCGTTGGGCGGCGCCGTTGTGTCTGGTTGGTTTGCTGGCGGCAGGATGCGGCCGCAATCAGAGCACGGCCGTCGGTGGCAAGGACCAGCAGCAATCGGATGGTTCGGCCTCTGGCGGACAGCAGTCGTCGACGGCTGCCGGGCAGACACAATACCGTTCGGCCGAGGAGCTGCTGGCGGCCATGTCGGCGGCGTATCGCAAAGCGCGCACCTATAGCGACCGCGGAGTGGTGCGCTTCACCGCCGAGGTAGGGCAGAAGAAGTACGACGAGGAGTTTCCCCTCTCGGCGGCCTTGCAGCGTCCCGGACCCAACGACGAGCCACAAACGCCCGACCGTTTTCGGCTGCACGCATATCAGGCGATGGCAGCATCGAACGGGGAGAAGTTCGTGGCGCTGCTGGATAGATTGCCGGAGCAGGCGGTGGTGCGAAAAGCCCCGCTGCGTTGCAGTTTGACCACGGTCTTCGACGCCGAACCGACTCTGGCGATGGTCATCGGCCGCGGCATTGCCGGTCATCCACCCCAAGTGCTTCTGCTATTGCACGATGAAGCAGTGAAGATCTTGCTGCACGGGGCGACGGAAAAACCGGAACTGGCCGAGCCGGGCGAAATCGACGGTCGGCTGTGTTATCGGGTGAACATCAAGTTTCCTGACGGTACGTTGGTGCTGTGGATAGATCAGCAAACGCTGGTTTTGCGGCGGGCAGTGCTGCCGACCGGCGGCCTGCACCGGCAATTGAGTGCCGAGGGCCAGGTAGAGCGACTGTCGCTGGTTGTGGAATTGACCGCTGCCCAACTGAACGGCCCGATAGACCCGAAGCTCTTCGAGCTAGCGCCGCCGCCGGGGGCGCGGGCAGGAAAGTTTTTCGTACTGCCCCATCCAGCGCAGTTGTTGGGCCGGCCCGTGCCAGAGTTCAAGCTGGTGGATCTGAACGGCAATGCTATCACTCGGGAAGCGTTGCAAGGCAGGGTTGTCGTGTTGGACTTCTGGGCTACATGGTGCGGGCCTTGCCGGCAAACGCTGCCCGCGCTGGACCAAGTGTATCAGAAGCTCAAAGACGACCGCCGCGTGGCAATCCTGGCCGCCAGCGTGGATGAACCGAGCGTGGAAAACAAGGAACTGCTGCGACTTTTCGAGGAGTTGCGCGTCGGGCTGCCCATCGCTCGTGTGGTTGACGAAGATACGCCCAGGGCACTGCAAGTCGCCGAAGTGCCTTATATGCTTCTGATCGACAACAAAGGGGTAGTGCAGGCGTACGAGTTGGGCTATCGGCCCAAGCTGGCCGAAGAGTTGATCCAGAAAATAGCCAGCCTCTTGCAAGGCCAGCAGATTTTCGAGAAACAACTGGCCGAGTATCAGCAGCAGTTGGAGCAAATCGAGCGACAGACGGAAAAGTTCGAGGAAATGGCGGCCCGCGGCGAGCCAGTCCTCGAAGAGGAAATCGAGCAGCCTCCCACCCAGATCGCCCCGCGCAGCGATCCCCAGAAACTGCGGCTGAAACAGCTTTGGAAGTGCACGGAGGTTCGCTCGCCGGGCAATATACTGGTGCTGCAAGACAACCGCGCAAAACCACGGCTGCTGGTGCTGGAATCGTACCGCTCGATCGCCGAGATCGGACTGGACGGCAAACTGGTAGCCTTGCACGATTTGGGGCTTGTCGAAGGGCAGGAGTGGGTATTCAACCTGCGCGCGTGCTATGCGGCCAACGGCGCCGCATATCTTGCTGCTTTCGGCAGTCGGCTCCAGCGCTGCCATGTGTTCGACGCCAGCTTCCGCAAGCTTTTCAGCTATCCCGAAGATGCCCTGGAACACAAGCACGAGGGAATCTCCGATGTGCAACTGGCCGATCTGGACGGCGACGGCACGCCCGAGTTGTATGTGGGCTACTGGGGCGTGGTAGGCATACATGCCGTTTCGCTCCAGGGGAAACGTACAGCCGCCAACAAGCTGATCGCCTTCACCTGGGGAATTGCCCCCGGACCGGCCGACGCGCAATCGCAGCGCTTGCTATATTGCATCAATCCGGACGGTTCGCTGGTTGCCTTGGACTCCAAGCTAGAGCGCAAGGCCGACGTGGCTCTGCCAGGCCGCCGATTGCAGAGCGTAGTAGCCGCCGATCTGCGCGGCGACGGCCAACTGCTGTGGTGCGGACTGGTTTCGCCGGAGATCGGCCAGCAGATTGCGGTGGGCTTCGACCTGGCCGGCCGCGAGCTGTGGAGCTACACGCTTCCGGCGGGAATCTACCAGCAGCCGATTGAGCGCATCATTCCCGGCCGCATTACGGCCCAGCCTCCCGGCCAGTGGATCTTGCCTGGCGCAGACGGCTCGATCCACATCCTTGCGGCCGACGGAAGCCTGATCGACCAGTTCAATTACGGTGCCTCGCTGCACGGCCTGGTGACTGTGGAGATCGACGGCAGACCGGCTTTGGTCGTGGCCACTCAAAACGGGATCGAAGCCCTCGCGGTCGAATGACTTTAGTACCGGCTGCCTTGAAGCAGCAGTCGGCGTGGCGCACGGTAGTTTGTCGGGGCAGCCTATTGGGGCGGAAAGTGTGCGCGTTTTGCGCGCATGTCGCAGTGCGACTTGGAGGGCCACGCTCCGTCGTGGCCGTCAGCAGAAGGGCATTTCCGGACGCGACGGAGCGCGTCCCTCCATCATCTTCATTTTGTTGCGGCATCAGGCCGCGTTAGGCGGCGGCGGGAAAACGCTGGCGGTGTGCAATACATTGAACAAGCGGACGGCTATCATTTAGCACGGCCGGCAGGGGGCGTCAACAGTGCTGTGATTGGCCGAGTTGTCGGAAGCTGTCGGCGGGCCGCCGGCGCGGACACGCCTGCATAGATCCACCAGCTCTTCTACGCCCTTGCGGATCTGGTCTTCCGAAGCGCCTTGCAAGATGGCCTGTTCCACCGCCGCTGCGCAGGGAGAGATTTCCTCGAACCCGTGGCTTCCCGCAGAGCCTTTCAACTGGTGAATGCTGCGTCGAAGCGCTGCCCATTGGCCCGAGTGGAGTTGCTGGAGGATGGTCTGGATGCGCTGGGGCATCTCATCGACGAACAGGGCCACGATGTCCTGCAAATTAGGATCGGTTCCAAAACACGAGTAGAGGTATTCGGTGGCCGTCTGCATGGTGGTATCCTCCCTCTATGCTGCGTTAATCAAGCATAGCTTGTGCCGGCCGCCGGTGTCGGGGTATTGCCCCCCAGTGGTTGTGGTCGGCAGGCCCACAATCTAGCGTCTGGTGTCGGGCCGTGTGGTCATCGGTGGCGCCCAGTCTTCGAGGGCCACGCTCTGTCGTGGCCGCCCAACGTGCGCCGATATGGAGGGCCACGCTCCGTCGTGGCCGTGCATCCAATGCGGGCGGACGCGACCGGAGCGCGTCCCTCCAAAGATGTCTTGACCGCCATCCTCCGAACATGGAGGGCCACGCTCTGTCGTGGCCGTGCATCCAATGCGGGCGGACGCGACCGCAGCGCGTCCCTCCATGGGGCGGACG
>Ga0308411_10003583_pt1 | contig 10324 bp, 5 predicted proteins | sample HotsprottomLayer_2_FD_203530 | JGI IMG/M metagenome (GOLD analysis project Ga0308411, IMG submission 203530) | Hot spring phototrophic mat microbial communities from Octopus Spring, Yellowstone National Park, Wyoming, United States -... | ecosystem: Environmental > Aquatic > Thermal springs >... | reverse complement strand
TCGAAGCCAAACGCCAACACGCCGACTCCGAACTCCAACGCGGCGAACCACTGGCCGCACGGTTGCGCAGGTGGAGGATGGACCTCGAGTGATCCAAGAGAATCTTGACCACCAAGGAATCGGAGAGTGATGACACCAAGCGTTCCTTCTCGATGTGCACTGTTGGTTTGCTGGGTAACGGGAATCGTTTTCACTGGTGGGATCCAGGCCGCGGCCGAGGGGCAAGACGCAGGAGCGACGCCAGGCCTCCGGGCAGGCGCAAGCGTTGTGGATGTGACGCCCACGAAGCTGCCGGTCTTGGTCAACGGGGGATTCCTCCAGGCGTCTTCGGCGACGGTTCACGATCCCCTGTTTGCCCGCTGCTTGGTGATGGAACGCGGCGGGTCGTGGGTCGCGATCGTGGTGGTCGATAGCTGCATGATCCCCCGCGACCTGATCGACCGGGGCAAGGAGCTTGCCTCCGCCCGGACAAGAATTCCCGTTTCCCGAATGCTGGTTTCTGCCACCCACACCCACTCCGCGCCCGCAGCCATGGGCGCGCTGGGATGCTCGGCGGATCCGGAGTACGCGGCGATCCTCCCCGATCGGATCGCCGCGGCAATCGACCGGGCGGTCGCCTCCCTGCAGCCCGCTCAGGTCGGCTGGGGAGCGATTGACGATCACCAACATACCTTTTGCCGCCGCTGGATCCGACGTCCCGACCGCATGCTCGAGGACCCCTTCGGCGAACGCACCGTCCGGGCCAACATGCATCCCGGTCACATGAATCCCGACGCGATCGCTCCCGCCGGTCCGGTGGATCCGGCGCTCACACTCCTGGCGGTCCAGTCCAGAGCTGGGCGGCCGCTCGCGATTCTGGCCAATTACTCGATGCACTACTTCGGCACAGCTCCGATCTCGGCCGACTACTTCGGCCGCTTTGCGGCGGATCTCGCCCGGCGCATCGGGGGGCCGAACGAGGCTGACCTGCCGGTCGTCATGATGTCCCAGGGAACCAGCGGCGACCAGATGTGGATGGATTACAGCCAACCCCGCAAGGATCCAGGGATCGATCGCTACGCCCAGGAAGTCGCTGACACCGCCTTCCGCGCCTACCAAGCCATCCGCGAGTATCGAGCCGACGTTCCCCTGACGATGGCCGAGTCGATCTTGACGCTCCAGCGGCGGACTCCCGACACAACCCGACTTGCGTGGGCCCGCTCGATCCTCGAAGCTTTAGGCGACCTTCCCCCCCGAAACCTTCCCGAGGTCTACGCTCGGGAAGCCGTGTTTCTCCATAAGGACCCGCGGCGGGAGTTGAAACTCCAAGCAATCCGGATCGGCGACCTCGGAATCACCGCCATCCCCAATGAGGTCTTCGCCCTCTCGGGGCTGAAGATCAAAGCCCGTAGTCCGCTTTCGCTGACAATGAACGTCGAACTGGCCAACGGTTCGGAGGGATACATCCCGCCTCCCGAGCAGCACGCCCTGGGGGGATACACCACCTGGCCCGCCCGAACCGCCGCTCTTGAAGTCGGCGCCGAACCGAGGATCGTCGAGGAGCTGCTTCGGTTGCTCGAGCAGGTCGCGGATCGCCGCCGACGCTCGGACAGCCCCACAAACGGAGGATACGCAGCCAGGATCCTCGCGTCGCGGCCATTGGTCTACTGGCGACTCGAAGAGATGGACGGAACCACCGCCTTCGACGCCTCCGGCCACGAGCTCCACGGTGCCTATCAGCCCAACTTCGCATTTTTCCTGCCCGGACCACGACTCCCAGGATTCCTCGATTCGGACCGAGGAAACCGTGCCCCCTACTTCGCTGGTGGCGGAATCAGCTTGCAGACCCGTCTCCCCGCCGGCTCGTCCACCGCCGGGTTCTGGTTCTGGAGCGGGTTGCCCACCGACGCCCGCCCCAACCTCGGGACGCTCCTGACCCTCCAGGCCGAATCCGGGGGCGCTGAGAGCCTGTCCATCAACGGCAGCTCCGGAGCTGCCCACCCCGGAGTGTTGCTCTACACCCTGTGGCCGTCAGGCAAGGCATTTGCCGGCAAGACTCAAATCGACCCCAAGACCTGGCACCACGTGGCTATGGTTCGAGAAGGCCGCCGCGTCACCGTCTACCTCGACGGGAGGGAGGATCCCGAAATCCTTGGTCTTGAGGATGAGCTGATCAGCCCCCAGCCGGTTTTCGAGGTGGCGATCCATCTCGGCGGCTTGACCGGCCAGGCCCCGAGTTTCGAGGGAATGATCGACGAATTCGCCCTCTTCGACCGGTCCCTCTCCCACGCCGAAATCGCCCCTCAGGCCACAGGCGAATCGAGGATTCGCGACCGCCACCTGCAATGACCCATTCCTCCCGCATGCTACAAAGCGCGATGACGAGCCCGTCCAAAGACGCGCTTGCCTCGGTTGGCTTCTTGGCGGCTCGATCACTCTCCAGCAATTCCAAATACCGGAGATATCCGGCAATCCGGATCACCAGCAGAATCAGCGATGGAACGACGTCGCTTTCACCGTGCTGCAGTTGGGCGACGATCGCGCCTCCCATGGAGGCGCTCAGGAGCAGAAGGCCGACCGAGGCAGTCGCCGGTACAAAGGCTGGAGCAGAAGGCCGACCGAGGCAGTCGCCGGTACAAAGGCTGAAGCAGCGCACGGACAAGCTCTCCGGTGCCAATCAGCAACCGTTGCTCCCCCAGTCCCCAGGCTTCCATGACCTCGACGACTGGCGGGGCTCCGGAAGGCTTGCGCCAAGCGCTGGCTGTGAATCGGAGCGAAAAGCGCGCGGACTGCACCCAACCGGCGATCCAACGACGATGATGGGTCGTGAACATCCTCGGCTCTTCCTTGAGGCAACACCCAGCCTTGACCCAGCTCACTGAGACCGAAAACGAAGTCGATTGGAGTGAGGAGAGGATCCGCGGGACCGAGTCTCGGCCCGGGCGGTACTCTGAGATCCTGGTGTCGGTGGCTCAGGTGCCTTGAGTGAGCATGCGTTCGACATACTGCCGGATCGGCCCCTCCAGGAACCGGAACGCGAAAGGCACCTGGCCGCTGGCGTGGACGTGCTCCTCATCCACGATGAGGGTGACCTGATACGACGGCCCGGTCAGCACAGCCGAGGTGCGGTCGGCAGACCACTCCACGCTGTGGATCCACAAGCCGTACTGTTGCTCGGCTTGCCGGATCGCACGCGCAAAATTCTCCACCGCGACCTCTTTGGGCTGACCGTGCTTGATTGCCAGCTTGAGCTCAGACATCGGCCGTCCCCGCGGAAGGCTCAAAGAATCGCTTGGCGCGTCCGAGGCATGGATCCATCTTAAAAAATATCCTTGGCGATCGACCAATGCACGGAAGATCCGGGCTGGATCAATCCCCTGACTGGCTGCGGTCTTCCGGGAAGTTTGGAAGTTGGCAAACCTCGTTTCGCGAACTGGTGGGGTTGCCCACGGCGGGCTCGGCCCTGCGCCAGACTTCGACCGTGCCGAATTGGCGTTCCAAGGCGTATCGCCGCTGGATCACCTCGGTGACCTGTTTCAACTCGAGGCGGGGCTGGGTTCCGATCTCTGTCGGCGACCAAACCACGACCGAGTCGGGGCCAGCGCGATCGAGATCCCTGGCGAATTCTTCGTCGAGGTCCTGGTTGACCAGCCACATCCAGGTGATCCCAGATTCCGCCCGGAAGGGCGACCGCCGCCCGGTGGGCCCGTTGACTGCAGGGAATGGCGGGTTTTTCAACACATTGGCAACAATCGTCTGGGGACCGGTTGCGACGCGGATGTACCGGAGCAACCGTTGGTATCCGTCCCAGGTGTAAAACGGCTGCCGCTTGGGGTCGTACCAGATCCGGGCGGCGGGAGGGGCGTCTGGCCAGCTTCCCTGAAGCGCAGCTTGAACAGCCTGAACGCTCGCTTCCAGGCTGCATGACTGAGGAAAGCGCGGGATGGCGGTGCCCGGAATCAGCCCCAGCGCAATGAGACACGGCCACGGGCGAAGAAGCCCCAGGCGAAGAAGCCCCAGGCGCGACCGCGATGGCCCCAGCGCAGACTCAAGGATGGCGGCTGAGGGAATGGCCCAGGCGATCGCGGTCAGGAGACGCAACGGCGTCACCAGGTAAAAGTGCTGAACGGGGTGCAGTGGCCGATAGAAAAGCGAGGCCCAGAGCGCGAGCAACCAGCAGAGCGCAAGTTCTCCCCCCCTCCTGGGGCGGGAGCCAGATCGACCGTTCCGCCACGACAGCCAGGAAAGCAGGCCGAGGAGTCCGAGCAACACGAGCGTCCGGGGATCAGAGAGGTCGTCGACGAGGACCTTGACGGTTTGGCTGAGGCTTGCCCGGCTGTAGGGACCGCCGTATGCGGCGACCTTCAGGCCACGCACGAAATCCCCCAGGATCCCGCTGCGGACCAGGGGCCACCAGAGAAGGGTGGTGAAAAGCATCCCGGCGATCAACCACTCCCAAACGAGGGCCCACGGCCGACTGCTCCCTCCCGCTTGGCGGTCTGCGGCATCGCGCCGCGTCAGCGTCAGAGCCAGCGCAGGGGCAAAGAGCAAGACATGCGGACGGATGGTGAAGGCCACCGCCACGAGGAATGCCGAGAGCCATACAGCGAGGCGCGAGAACCAACCTTGGACGAGCATCATGGCCAGGACCACGGCGAGCGTCGCGTGCCAGTCGCGTTCGGCGACGGTCTCGAAGTGGAAATCGAGATAAGATCCCAGAAAGATCAGGGAGGAAATCAGTCCCGGCAGGAAGTGGCCCAGGCAACGCCGGCTCCAGGCGATCGTCACTCCAACCAGCAGGAGGAGCAAGCCGCCGTCGAAGATGTAAAACGCGGCCGGTCTTCCCCATCCCAGGGTCTTGCCCAGCAGCCAGTGCAGGTAAATATGCCCCGGGAAGTTGTAAGCACGGATGTCGCGGTAGGGCAGATCCCCGACCTCCCACGACATCGCAAGCATCGCAAAGGTGTCCTCATCCCGGCACCAGGGCCAGAAGGGGTATTGGGGTAGCCAGGTGGCCAGCCACCAAAGCCCCAAACCGCCGAAGACCGCTGGGAGTCCCCACCGGATCATCACGATCGAGGAGCGATCAACCAGGTCCAGGATGCGCGAGGCACTGCACCAAAAGCCGGGAACCAGCCCGCGGCCACCCAGCCCTAAGCGGAGCAGGGCATAAGCCGACACCAAAGCGGCTGCGGTCCACTCGATGGGATGCTCCCGTATGATCCGTGGGAGCATCCAGGTGAGTTCGGGAGCCACCAGAACTGCCACCACCAGGACGGTTCCGGCGAGGCTGACACCGAGGAGTCGCCATGCCGCTGCTCCGCGAATCCGGGCCATCAGCGTCATCCTCGTGACCGATTCTCGAACCGCCGACTCCGCCGCCCAACATCCGCTTTCGCCGCGTCGCAACCCGACGGAGTGACCCTCCTTCCTTGGATCGCCAGTGAACCGCTCAGTTGCCGAAATTCCAGGTCACGGAATGGGGGACCGCAAGGTGGACCGGTTCTCCGGAGTCCTGGAGATTGCGGCTTGGAGATCGCGGGCGACCGTCAGCGGAGGATAGCCGAGGCGGTGACGAAGGGTCAAATCGGCCCGCAGCCGCAATGCCTTGGCTCCCCCGCTGACACGAGCGAATCGCGGCCCACGGAAATTCGCCCCCTGCGCCCACCAGGACGACCGGAAGTGGCAGCGGCCCTCGCCCTGCCCTCTCGAACTCTGGCTGTTGGAAACCCCGCGCTGGATTGTTCGAGAATCAACGCGCAAGTGCCCTCACGTGAATCGACCGTTGCCTTAGCATTCTCGTCATGCGGCTGTTGGAAACTCCGCGCTGGATCATTCGAGAACCAACGCGCGGGTGTCCTCACGTGAATGGACCGTTGCCCTAGCACCCAGTCCGTGTATGCTGGAGATTTGTAAAACATCAACTCCGTTGACCAGGGAGGCCAGGCTGTGATGTCTCAGATCCGTCGCTTGCTCCTCGGTACCCTTGCCACCTGGGGCTTGATCGGAGCATTTGGCTTCCAGCCAATTCGCGCCGCCGACCCGTTGCGTGTGCTGATCGTCGACGGTCAGAACAACCACAACTGGCGGATGATGACCCCGCTGATGAAAGCCGACCTGGAAAACTCCGGACGTTTTACGGTCGATGTGGCGACCACGCCCAGACCTAATGCCCCGGCCTCGGAATGGGCGGCTTTCCGCCCGAATTTCCGGGATTATGACGTCGTTTTGAGCAACTACAACGGCGAGCCCTGGCCTGCCGAGGTCCAGAAAGCCCTGGAGGATTACGTCGCTCAGGGGGGCGGCCTGGCGATCATCCACGCCGCCAACAACGCGTTTCCCGACTGGCCGGCGTTCAACGAGATGATCGGCCTGGGGTGGCGTGGGGCTGAAGCTGGCGACCGGGTGACGATCGACGACCGCGGCCAGGTGGTACGCACTCCCAAGGGGGAGGGCCCCGGGGCTGGACACGGCCCCCAACACGAATTCAAGATCATGATCCGCGATCCCGACCACCCCATCACCCAGGGAATGCCCACCGAGTGGCTCCACACCCGAGATGAACTTTACCACGGTCAGCGCGGGCCTGCCCGGAACATGCAGATCCTCGCCACAGCCTATTCCGCGAAAGAACAAGGGGGGACCGGCACGCACGAGCCGATGATCTGGGTCATCCCCTACGGCCAGGGCCGCGTGTTTACCACCGTTCTCGGGCACGTGATGGGTGACGACACCACCGCCATCCGCTGCATCGGCTTTAAGACCGTGATGCTTCGGGGAACGGAGTGGGCCGCCACCGGGAAGGTCACGATCCCCATTCCGGAAGACTTCCCGTCCGCCAGCCAAACCAGCTCTTCTCCCCCCGCGACCCGGTGACTTGGGATCGGATCGGCATGAGACGATTTCTCGCAATGACCCTGGCTCCGGTGGTGGCCCTCGCCACTGCCGCCGGCTCACCGTCGGACACTCCGGCTCCGGGCGCATCGCGCGAAGCGGCCGCCGAGGAGGAGCGGTTTTTCGAGACCCGGATTCGACCCCTCCTGTTTGAGAACTGCCAATCCTGCCACGGTGCGCGAAAGCAGGAAGCGGGCCTGCGGCTCGATTCCTGGGAAGGAATTCTCAAGGGGGCCGACACAGGGCCTGTCGTCGTTCCGGGAAACCCGCAGGAGAGCCCGCTGATCGAAGCGGTCGGCTACGGCGGCCCCACCAAAATGCCCCCTCGCCAAAAACTCCCCGACCAGGCGATCGCCGACCTGACGCGCTGGGTCCAAAACGGTGCGCGCTGGCCCCAGGCCGCTTCCGAAGCCAGCGCCGGGGTGAGCCTGACAGGAGACCCAGCGGCTTCGGCGGAACGCCACTGGGCCTTTCAACCCGTTGGGAACCCGCCGATTCCCCAGGTCACCAATCGCCATTGGCTCCAAAGCTCGATCGATCCCTGGATCCTGAGCCAACTCGAGGCACAAGGCTTGACGCCTTCCCCCCCCGCCGACCGCCGCACCTTGATCCGCCGCGCGAGCTTTGACCTGCTCGGCCTTCCCCCCACTCCCGAGGAAATCGAGGCGTTCGTCGCAGATCCCCGCGTCGACGCCTATCCCCGGCTCATCGAGCGGCTCCTCGCATCCGCTCATTACGGCGAGCGCTGGGGGCGGTATTGGCTCGACCTGGCCCGATATTCCGACACCAGGGGCTACGTCTTCTTTCAAGACCCCGAGTTCCACTGGGCCTACACCTACCGCGACTACGTCATCCGTTCGCTCAACGCCGACCTTCCCTTCGATCGCTTCCTCCTCGAGCAGCTCGCCGCCGACCGCCTTGTCACCGACGGCGATCAGCGACCCCTGGCGGCCCTCGGCTTCCTGACGCTCGGAGGGCGCTTCATGAACAACTTCCACGACGTGATCGACGATCGGATCGACGTGGTCACTCGCGGACTCATGGGCCTGACGGTGACCTGTGCCCGCTGCCACGACCATAAGTACGACCCGATCCCGTCGCGGGATTACTACGCCCTTTACGGCGTCTTCGCGAGCTCGGAGGAGCCGACGATCCCACCCGAATTCCTCCCCCCTCCCAAAACCGAATCCTACGCCGAGTTTTCCCGGGAATTGACGCTCCGCGCCAACCGACTTGTCGAGTTTGTGGCCGAGAAACACCGCGAACTGGTTGCCTCCGCACAGGTGCGGGCGGCCGAATATCTCCTGGCCGCGCAACAGTCGCTCGACCACCCCAACACCCAGGAGTTCATGCTGATCGCCGACGGTGGCGACCTGAACCCAAAAGTGCTGCTCCGTTGGCAGGCGCTTATCGCACGGACACGCAAGGGAACCGATCCCGTCTTTGCTCCCTGGCATGCCCTGGCCTCCTTCCCCACGGCCGAATTCGCGGACCGGGCCGCCGATCTCTGCGCTCAGCTCTCGAGCCAAAGCGAGTCGTTGGCGACTCTCAATCCAGTGGTCGTCCGAGCGTTGGCCGACGAGCCTCCCCAATCGCTCTCCGAGGCCGCCCGGATCTACGCCCGAATCTTCAACCAGGTGGAATCCCTCTGGCAAGACGCGGTCCGCCGCGCAACCCTGAACGGGAAGATGCCAGAGCCTCTCCCTGACCCCGCGTTGGAACAGCTCCGCCTCGTTTTCCACGGGCCGGATGCTCCCCCCGACATACCCGTCAAACCCTTCGGCGATTTGGCCCTGCTGCCAGACCGCCCCTCGCAGGCCAAGCTCAAGGAGCTGCGTGACGCACTCCAGGAGTGGCTCGTCAAGGGACCCGGCGCACCGCCGCGGGCAATCACGCTGGTGGACTCGCCAGAACCCGTCGAACCTCGGGTCTTTGTCCGAGGAAACCCCAACCAACCAGGAGAGACCGTTTCCCGCCAACTCCCCGGTCTCCTGGCCAGCCTTCAGCCGGGTCCATTCCGCGACGGCTCCGGGAGGCTCGAGTTGGCCCGGGCCATCGTCCACCGCCAGAACCCGCTGACGGCGCGAGTCTTGATCAACCGGATATGGATGCATCACTTCGGAGCCCCTCTGGTCGCCACACCCGGCGATTTTGGGACTCGTAGCGACCCACCCACCCATCCGGATCTGCTGGACCACCTCGCCTCCGTTTTCATGGACGAGGGCTGGTCCCTCAAGGCCATCCACCGCCGGATCATGCTTTCGAGCACTTACCAGCAATCCTCCGATGATCGCCCTGAATGCCGCCAGCTCGACCCAGAAAACCGTCTCTACTGGCGGATGAATCGTCGCCGCCTCGACTTTGAGGCAACCCGCGATGCTCTTCTGGCGGTCTCTGGTCGGCTCGAGCGAAGCATCGGCGGACCGTCGTTTCCAACCCCTGCCGATCCCAGCTTCCGACGGAGGACCCTCTACGCCCGCATCGACCGGCTCAACCTTCCCGGGATCTACCGTACCTTCGATTTCCCGGACCCCAACACCAGTAGCCCTCGTCGAGATCAGACCACGGTTCCTCCCCAGGCCCTCTTCCTGATGAACAACCCGTTTGCTCGCGCCGCGGCTGAGGCGTTGGCGAACCATCCCAAACTCGTGGGGGAATCTCATCCCCTCGATCGAGTTGAGCGGCTCTTCGGTCTGGTTTTTGGCCGCGAGCCAACCGCGGAGGAGAGGTTGCTGGTGGAACGCTTTCAAGCGGATCAACCGGACGCGTGGGTTGCCCTTGCTCACGCCCTCTTGCTGGCCAATGAATTTGTGTTCGTTGATTAAACGGCGCGGAGCGCCGCCTTGATCGAGCCCGCCGAAGGCAATCTGACGACGTTGAAGATGACATCGGAGCCGGCCGATTCCAGTCGATCTCGGGTGATGCAACCGACCCCGGAGCCATGATGACGGACTTCCACGACGCCTCCAGCACCCCAACGGCCTCCGCCAACCAGTCAGCCAGGGTCCTGGCCATCGACGCACTCCGTGGTTTCGACATGTTTTGGATCATCGGCGGTGACGAGTTGGCGCGGGCGATCGGCTTGTGGTGGGGAACTCCTGCTGCGCTTCGGTTGGCCGACCAGTTTGAACACGCCGCCTGGGAGGGATTCCGGTTCTACGACTTGATCTTCCCCCTCTTTCTGTTCGTGGTCGGGGCCGTGCTGCCATTTTCGCTGGGGAATTACCACGCCGGGCCGCATCCAAAGACCGCCGCCCTGGCCCGGATCACGCGTCGGGTTGTCTTGCTCTTTCTCCTCGGGTTGGTCTACAACGGCCTTCTCCAGTTCGACTTTCCCAACCTGAGGATCACCGGCGTCCTCCAGCGGATCGCCATTTGCTACGGAATCGCCTCCGTGATCTTTTTGTTCACTGCAGTCAGAGTTCGGCTCGTCTTGATTGCGGCCATCCTG
>Ga0308411_10003582_pt1 | contig 10325 bp, 9 predicted proteins | sample HotsprottomLayer_2_FD_203530 | JGI IMG/M metagenome (GOLD analysis project Ga0308411, IMG submission 203530) | Hot spring phototrophic mat microbial communities from Octopus Spring, Yellowstone National Park, Wyoming, United States -... | ecosystem: Environmental > Aquatic > Thermal springs >... | reverse complement strand
TTGCTCCGACTAAGTGCCCTATGGAGTCAGGCTGACAGATAATATCTTGATTGACAAGAAGAATCCATTCTGCCCCTGAGTCGAGTGCGATTTGAATACCTATATTATTGCCCTGCCCGAAACCTACATTGCGATTTAGCGGCTTGATTCGTACAAATGGCCGGTTGTCCTGAAGCCATTTCACAGTTTCATCGCGTGACCCATTGTCAACAACGATGATTTTCTTGACACCAGCATCGGTAAGCGAATCCACACATCGCTCGATCCATGTCATGCCATTGTATGAGACAATGATGGCCCAGAGACGATTTAGACCGTCATTACTATCCAGAGGAGAAGAGTTCATAAATAGTAACTCTTAGGTTCCAGCATTTGATTTATGTGCTACGCAGAGCAAATATGTCGGATCCGACGCAATAAAGGTATATGGCTTAGTTACAACATACGGATTCAATAAATGATCTAAGAACATGTCTGGCCTGAGTATGTCTGCCACTGGATTATTCCTTGCACGTGCTTCTCGGTTTCTATTATAAAGAGGGTTTCTCGATTTCACTAATCGCCAAAATCCAGGGATGTGATCCCACCATCCAGCTGTTCGCGCGTATCGACGTGGCGACCATATAGTGTACTGCCTTGGACATTGCCAATAAAGCATCGGTTTATTAAAGAATCGGTGCATTAATTGTAGGAAATCATCTAACGATAATTCTGAACAATGAAATGGATTAGATGCTCCATTCAAAATCATAGAATAAATATCTTTGTTTGGAGTAGAGACTACGATTGTTCCGTTTGGCCGGAGTATCCTATTACATTCCTGAAGGAACTGATGTGGATTGGGCAGATGCTCAATAGTTTCAAAACTGACTACAACGTCAAATGTCTCATCTGGCAAAGGAAGTCTTTGAGCGTCAGCCGTCAGCGTTTCGATGCCGTATTTGCGACGCGCATGTTCACAGGTCTCGCTCGAGATGTCAACGCCAAGAACTCGACGGGCGCCTCCGCCTTTCATCGCTGCTGCACCGTAGCCTTCGCCACATGCAATGTCAATAACATCTTTATTTCTGATGTACTGCAGCGCAAATTTATATCGATAGATATGAGCCCATAAGGTTGATGCTCCGCTTAGCTCAGGTGTCATTCTTTCTTCACAGGTACTCATCATGGTTGTCCGTGATAGCGGTGAGGACAATAAAAATTATACGCAATGCCAGGTCGAATCGGCTAGAACGGGGCCATAGACTGGATTATATGGTTCGCCAGTACCGAAAACGTCGGAGGTGGTCACCTCAAGCCAGCCGGCACAATCAACTGAGTCGAGTAAGCCATCATGCTTAGTTCCGATACTTACGCTAAACAAATACCTACCAGGAGCCAAACAAAAGTTAGGAATATTACAGGTTACTTCCGTCGTGCGCAATATATCAAAAGTATAAGTGTGAAAATAGTTTGCAACTGTTAAAAGTCGGCGACCTCCAGCATCTTCAATTGCAATTGCCATTCTCGCAGAGCGGATAGGGCGCGCCGGCTCAACTAATATTGTAAATGTCGCATTGGTTCGCGAGCATAATACGTTTCCAGAATTCCCTTCAGACGACACATGTGCTTCCAATATTTTTGCTCCCCCAACGCCTCTTCGATAGGGATGGGTGCGCAAATCAAAACGGCCTGTCGCCTCATCTAAAGCGCCGCTTAAATAATGTGATACAACCACTTTTGCGTCTCCAATCGAACGCACTCTGCCTTGCTCAAGAAGTACGCAGGTTTTACATAGAGAGATAATTACTTCCATGCTGTGGCTGACAAAGAAAACAGTTCGGTCAGCGTTAGATATGCTGCGCATTGCCCCTATGCATTTCTCGCGAAAGGCTGTGTCCCCCACCGCCAGCACTTCATCCACAACCAAAATCTCCGCATCCAAATGTGCCGCCACCGCGAACGCCAGCCGTACATACATGCCGCTGCTGTACCGCTTCACCGGCGTGTCGATGAACTGCTCGATCTCGGCAAAGGCCACGATCTCGTCGAACTTGCGGTCGATCTCCCGCTTGCTCATGCCCAAAATGCTACCGTTCATGTAGACGTTTTCCCGCCCGGTCAACTCCGGGTGGAAGCCCGTTCCCACCTCCAGCAGGCTGGCTATTCGGCCGCGCACCTCGGCCCGGCCAGAGGTCGGCTCGACGATGCGGCTGAGGATCTTGAGCAGCGTACTCTTGCCGGCCCCGTTGCGGCCGATGATGCCTACCACCTCGCCGGGCTGCACCTCGAACGACACATCCTTGAGTGCCCAAAAAGTGCCGTCGCCCTCGCCGTTTGATTGCTTTGAACCGCGAAACAGGCGGCGCACACCGTCGGTGATCGCCTCGGTGAGATTGCGATTGGCAGGGTGCGTCCGCGTGCCGATGCGGTAACGTTTCGACAGATTCTCGACACGAATCGCAGGCTTCATCGTGACCAATTCCTCAGATGATGTCGGCGAAATAGCGTTCGACAGCACGGAAATACAGACAGCCGACCGCCAGCACCGTCAGGGCAACCGCAGTTGACAGAGCCAGCGCGGGCAGATCCAGCGAACCGCCCAGCAGCGAAGCTCGCAGGTTGAAGATCAGCCCCTGAGCGGGATTGAGGGCGGCGAGCAGTCGGCTGTTCGGCCCCAGGGCATCGGGCGGCAGATAGATAGCGGGCGTGGCGAACATCCACAATTGCACGCCGAAATTGAGGATGTAGCGAAAATCGCGCTGGGCGACGATGAGAGCCGACAAAAAGATGCCGACCCCCGCTGCCGTGGCCGCCAGCAGCACGATAAGCAGCGGAGCGGCCAGCAGCGTCAGCCCCGGTAGCACACCGTACCAAACCATGAGAAGAGCGATCAGCAACACAGAGATGGCGAAGTCAAAGCCGGCAGCACCAACGCAACTGAGCGGGATGATCAGCCGCGGGAAGTACACGCGAGTGATGAGCCGTTCGTTGGCCACCAGGCTGTTGCCGCTCGAAGTGACAGCGTTGGCAAAGAACGTCCAGGGAACCACCCCAGTCAGCACATAGAGGGCGTAATGCTCGACGCTGGCCGACAGACCGGCCGCTCGGCCGAGGAAGACGACAAAGACCAACATCGTGGCCACGGGCTGAAGAAAAGCCCAAGCCACGCCGAGTACGGTCTGCTTGTAGCGGACGGCCACATCGCGCCAGGTGAGAAAGTAGAGCAGTTCGCGGAAACGCCACAACTCGCCCAGATCGACGACATGCCAGCCCGAGCGCGGCTCGATGACGGTGAGCGGCAGATCGTCAGCCGATGACTCCGGTGCAGTAGCTGTACTGGGCAGAACGGCATCTTCCGGACGGGTCACCTGAGGTTCAACGACACTCACCAGCGATCTCCAAGCTAGGGACAGTGGGCAAATCAATCCGCATAAGAGTTATAAATGAGTTCGTGTTTATACTAAGATACGGGACGATTCAGGCTTTGTCCAGTAGTTACCGCGAGTTCTTCCGCTGGCTCCAGCCCCTGACGGGGGCCGGCTCGCTCCAGCAATCCAACCAGTGCCTGCTGCCAGCTATGGTGCATCTGAACGAACCTTCGTGCCGACTCTGACAGGGTTTGCCGCGTCTGGGCATCCTCCAGCAACTGGCCGACGGCAGTTATCCAGTCCTCGACCGTCTCGGCCCGCACGACCGGAACAGCTCGGCCCTGCAACCCCTGCAAGGCCTCCGGCGAAGCCACCACTGCCTTGCTCATGGCCATCGCCTCCAGCACCTTGTTCTGAATGCCACGAGCAATCCGCAATGGTGCCACCACCACGGCGGCACTTGCTACATACGGTCGCACGTCCGGCACCTGACCCACTACGTCCACGCCCTCAATGCGACCCAGTTGCCGGACGGCCGGTGTCGGCTGTCGGCCCACTAGACGAAAGCGAGCCTGGGGATGCCGACGACGCAGAGCCGGCCAGACCTCCTTGCAGAACCACACCGCCGCATCCACGTTGGGCCGATAATCCAACGCCCCGACGAAGACGCAGCCTTGCTCCTCGGCCACGGGTTGTGGCGTGAAGTAGTCCAGATCGACCCCATTAGGCACCACTTGGATCGGCCCATCGGGACAGAAACGCCGAAACAACTCCGCCTCCACCGCACTGACCACCAGCAGAGCTTGCACCCGCTCGGCCAACCGTCGCTCCAGTCGCTCGACCCGACCCGCCTCGAACGCATACAGCCAGCTACGCCAGCCCCACGCCCGGCTGGCGTAATCACGCCATTTCTGACTATCGACATCCATCAAATCCACTATGGCCGGCACTCTCGCCAATCCCGGCACTTCCAGATACGGCCCTAGACTCGATGCCGATGTCAGCACCAAGCGATACGAATACCGGGCGGTCAACTCGCCGATCCGTCGAGCCAATTCCGGCGACCAGAACACGCCCTCAGACAACGACCTGCCCCGCGCCGCCGATCCCAGCCCGCGTAGCCACCGCGCCCAGCCGGCATGTGGCACGATCTCAACGTGCCGACACAACCGCTGCAACGCTTCCCGACTTTCTGGGCTGACTGGCTCATCCGCCAGACACACCAGATCGACGATGTGGGAATCACCCAGCGAGCCACCCCGCGTCAGCGGGTGGAGTGGTTGCACCAGCGAGCCACCCCGCGTCAGCGGGTGGAGTGGTTGCTGCCCACCGTTTACGCGAGTGGACTCGCTGTTCATGTGCCCAGACAGATACCGCAGAATATTCCAAGTGCGAATCCGATCGCCCTTGTCGGGAGGGTGCGGTACCCGATGCGTGATGTAGAGAATGTCTCCCGCGAACCCGTCGGTGTTCACGGGACGGCCTCCAGTTGGAATTCGACCTCCGTATCGGGCTTGTTGCGGTGGACAACGGTTGCTTCCAAACTACACCTTGTCTCCTCTACCCTATCGTCGTTAGCCGACTCCACGACAGCAGCACCTGGAATGCCAAACCATCGGCAGGACAGGTGCTCGGGAACCAGCAGAACCTTCATGGCGGTGCAGGCGATGAGGCGGAGATCCAACCAGAGAGTGCGATTGCGGATGTACCACAGGTCGTAGGTCAACTTGCGCCGGACGCTATCCAGGTCGGTATCGGCGGGCAATTGTACCTGAGCCAATCCTGTCACACCGGGACGAACCAGCAGGCGATCCATGTAGCCGGGGATGGATTGGGCCAGTTGCGGCAGGAACTCCGGTCGTTCGGGACGCGGGCCGACCAGACTCATCTGGCCGAGCAGCACGTTGAACAACTGAGGCAGTTCGTCTAGGTGAGTGATGCGGAGAATCCGACCAACCGGTGTGATCCGCGGATCGCCGGGCATCGACCAGCAGGCTCCCGAGCGTTTCTCGCAATTATGCCACATGGTGCGGAATTTGTAGATACGGAAGGGCTTGCCGTTGCGACCGCTACGCGTCTGACTGTAGATAGCCGGCCCCCACGAAGTCAGTCGAACCAGCAGTGCCACGATCAGCATGATCGGTAGGGTGAACACCAGTAAGATGGCGGCCAAAAGACAGTCGAGTAGACGTTTGGTCGGGCCGTCACAGGCGACACGACCGTCATCGTGGGCGAGAGGGGGACGGTGACTTGGCGTACTCATAAATTCTCTCGGTTGCAGTTTCTTGGAGGGTAAAGGACGGAAACAGTTCTGACCTCACAAACGTCAAGCTGGAGAGAGAGCTTTTTTCAACACCGGGCACCAAGTTTCGAGGAACCGACGGGTGGCATCCTCGGTATCACTTGCCTGATCCGGCCGACTGATCGACCGGATCACATAGAGTTTATACAAACTGGGATGTTTAGCGAAGGCCAGTCGCGGTTCGTTGCTCGCTTCCCAGCGAGCCCCATCCGTACTCCAAGCCCACCACAGGCTCAGGTATTCCAAACGCGGTTCGCCTCGTTCGGCCACTGTTTGCCAGAAGGTGTTCTGAGTGGCACCGATCTTGAGCGATTCTAGTGTGGGAGCCTTCAGGCGATAGCCCGCGCCCTCATAGCAGACATCCGGCGTGTGGGCACCGATGGCCCCGGGACGGCCGGATACGATCAGCACCAGATAGCTGATGCCCGTCGGCTGATGCGTGTAACGACGGCACAGATGGCCAACCAAATCGGCGATCTGGAGTTGCCGGGTGTCAATCGACACTTCCTCGCTCGTCCAGTCGCGTATCTCGGTCGGAATCCGCTTCAGGCGGGCGGCCGCCTCCTGTACCACCTCGGAGCGGCCCCAGCGATCCGAACGCAGCCCGTGTACGATCCCCGCTCCGATGAGGAGGAGAGCAGCAGTCAATATGGGCAGAACCTGTTGCACGAACGATTCCTCCCCTGGTTACTTGCTAGTCTTGATGTGTTCACGTTTGGCGTACCGATGATAATAGCGGTAGCCATAGTTCTCCACGTCGCGGGTACTGTGTACTACCACTCCCAGTAGCCGAACGCTCACCTTCCGCAATCGCTCGACTACAGATTGCACTTGCATCATACGAGTGGCCTCTTGCATGGTGCTGAGAACCACGCCGTCGCTCTGACGGGCCAACATCAGACTATCTGGCACAGCGATGAGCGGAGAGCTATCGATCAGGATGAGATCATAGCTAGCCCGCAGTCGATGCAACACTTCCTTGAGCTTGGTGTCCGCTAGGGCACCTAGGGCGGCTTCGTTCAGCCGGCCGGCCGGCATCAGGTGCAGAGTCGGCTGATCGGTCTCATACAGTCCCTTCTCTAGGGGAATCTCGTCGCGCAGCACCTCGCACAGGCCAAGTTCTTCTTTGCAGCCGAAGATCTTGTGAATGGTCGGCTTGCGAAGGTCACCGTCGATCAGCAGAGTACGCTGACCGGCTCGGGCCAAGCTGATGGCCAAATGACAGGCCAAGGTGGTCTTGCCCTCACCAGGCACCGACGAGCCAACTAGCACGACCTTGAGGCCGTCCGTCTCGGCAATGTGCAGCAACAGAGTGCGGATTCCATCCACCGACTCGCGCAGGTGCTGACTCCGACGGCTTCGATCCTGCTGCTTGGCACCGCGACACAGGGGCATGGTGCCTAGAACATTTAGCCCTAGTTGCTCGCTCAGATCTAGCGGCGAGGTCAACCGCCGAACCCGCACCTCGAGCAGTCCCAGTCCCATAACTACAAGTCCCAGACCGGCAGCACCGGCCAAGCTAGCGAAGCGGAGCTTGCGGTTGAACTCATCGGGCCGCTGGATGATCGCCCCTTCCTCGCGGTTCAGATCGGAAATCCGCGATGGGGCTTCCATTTCGATGGTCAGCTTCTCGGCTCGTTCGTTGATCGTCTTGTACATGGCCTCGGCCTCGTCGAGATCGTACTTGAAATCTTCGAGATCGAGTGCCCGTTGATGCAGTTGTTTGGATTCGCGATTGAGACGTTCGCAGTCCTTAACGAGGAGCTTCTCCAGATTCTCCATGTACTGGATGCGTTGTCGTAACGACGTAACTCCCAGAACGGCATTGCGTTGCTTCTCCGCCTTGATTCGTTCCAGGACACTGCCACGCATCTGGGTCTTGCGGCGTTCCAGTTCGCTTTGCTTGCGAGCTACTTCGGCAAGTAGAGAACGCACCAAGGGGGCATTGCGACCCTGTACGGCACGTGCCGCCTCGGTTTCCACTCGCCGTTCCAGGGTAGCGATCTCGGCGGCCAGTTGTGCCAGGCTAGGCTCGCGCTCGGCGTAGGCATCCAGTTCGGCATCGGAGACGGTATCGATGTCGAGTTTATTGTCTTCCAGGCTGACGAGTTGGGTTCGCAACGAGCGGAGTTCGCTGCGGAGTCGGCTCAGTTCTTGGCTGGCCTGCGAGTATTCGAGCAAAGCCTGTTTCTGCTTGAGCATGAGATTTTCGGGATTACCCGTACCCGCCTGCTCACGCAACGTCCGCATGCTCAGTCGAATGCCTTTGAGCTTCTTGTCGTAGCGTGAAGCGATTTCACGGAGTTGTTCTAGCTTCTTCCGCATGCGATCCAGATCCTTGTCCACAATCTCGCGGAGAAAGGCTTCGGTAACCGCATCGACGATGAGTCGCATCTCAGGCATCTGTTCAGGACTGCCCTGCATCTGGATCTGAATGATCTCCGGGCTGGCTGTCCCACGCACCTGGATTTCCTTCTCGAGCCACTCGATCGGCTCGGTTTTGCTGGCGATTAGTTCCGAATTGGCTAGCTTGGGCGAACGTAGAGCAGCATTGAGGACGGGTCGGCTGCGGAGCAGCATACTCTGCGTCTGTTTGAAGGTGTTGAAATCAGCCATCGCTTCCTGGCTGCCGAACGCCACCGAGGGATTGACCGCTGCGATATGCAACTGACGAACGGCCGTCATCGGCCCAGGCGGCAGAAACAGCCAGACGATAGCAGCCGCCCCTCCGCCGAGCAGCGTTCCTAGCACAAGAGCCAACAACCAATGCCGACGGACAGCGTACAAGAGTTGCCGCGGTGTGAACAGGGCTCCCGGACTGCGGGCAATAGAGGAACTATGAGCGGCTGTTCGCGGTTTGGGGCTTGCAGGGGCAGAGACGGCCTCGCTCATGAGCTTGCTAACTCCTAGTAGGGGGCAAAGGTCAAGGAATATTATCCTGCCAGCAACACTTCGATAGAAGAAACGCTCTGGTCATCACATGCTGTCAGGATGGTAGCCCCCTTTCGACGGGAAGGGGACGTAGGTGGGGGATGTTGGCATCATCGTTCTCCGAGGTAGTAACTGGGATCAGGACAAAGTCGATCAGTTTCAGTTCCAAGTAGAGCAGACCCAGAGCAATAGGCATCATGAGCCAGCCCGCCAGATCGTGAAAGATGAATTCGCCCATCTCCCTGCCAGCCAGGGTGAAGGCAACCGCAGTAAGGATGATGCGGAGCGTATTGGCAATGATGGCAATAGGAAAGGCACCTAGCAAGATCAAAACGCGATCAAAGATCGGTCGTTTGCTGATCAGAGCCACCGCTGCCGCCAAAGCGATGAACACATAGAGCATGCTCAATCCGCTGCAAGCCTCAGCAATGGCGATGGGATAATCGCCCAGTTGGAGGGTGTAGCCTTCGATCAGCACTGGAAAGCCCAGCGTTTGTAGGGCGTAGCCGCTCGTCTGCGTGGCGATACCGCGCAACGGCCCGGACAAAGCGTGAGCGACCCGGAAGGGGAGCGGGATGAGGAACAGCAGGAACAGAGAGGCAGAAGCCGACCAACGCAGAGCGGGCCAACCTCCCAACAAAAGCGCCAATCCCAGGCAGCAGGGAATCAACGAAACTGCATTTAGGTAGTCGATACCGAGATACGCTCCCGCCAGATAGATGCTGACGGCTAGCAGGATCACCACTACGCCCCACCAGGAAACCGTCGGTTGGCTTCCTCGCAGACGTTCCCGATTGCGGTAGAGCAGATACAGCGAGAACAGCAGTACCACATAACCATGCGAGTACTCTGGTTCAAGCCACCAAGTGCGGACGATTAAGACCAGCGTCGGCCAGTAGACCCAGCCACACAGGATTAGAAAGGCAATAGCCACCCAGAAGGTTGGGCAGCGTAGCAACCCTAGGGGCGAAGTGCTTGGTGCGTTCATGCAGCCTTCCAACCGTAAAGGGACGAAGTGGGTGACAGCATTACAGCAGCTTGCTGCCTTCTAGGCCGTTCGCTATGGATGCGGCCTACGGGTTATGGAGAATTCTGATGCGATCCGCCATTTTACCCTGCTCTAGCTCCTCTGTCCGGTGGCCAATTTATTAAGCAATCATTAGACGCTCTGTTCTGGGCGAAAGTTCCGAGCGATTTGTAAAAATTCCAGCATATTCCGAAAATCTTCTCGATGCTCTTGATACAATCCCATGATACGCCTGTTCCCAGCGGGAATCCAGGATCGGCAACCTCTTTCGAGATTGTCAGCATGACGTAGCAATTTGTATACCGTTCTCGAAAAAGGCGACGTAACGCGCTGCACTTCTCGAAGACACAAGCAGGATGTAAGATGCTATTTAGCAAGCGATTGCGTTGCCAGCTAGCCCTAGCTGATTCGTCGCAGAGACGACCGGCATCGTCCCAAGTGCCTGTTTCTTCTTGTGAACACCTGCGGGGTTCGCTGCACAGGATCTTTGCAATTTCCCTTTACACTCTCGCAGCGAAGTGAGCCAAATCTGGAGAGCAGATTGCTCCAGCGATACAATGAGAGCAACGGTCTGGACGATTCGGCAACCAGGAGGGAACAAGCCATCGAGAGAACCGCCTTGACTGACGCTTTCCTCCACGATGCGGGAGCAGCAACCCCCTTGCGGTTCACCTTGTACGAACCAGGGGAACCGGTTTGCTCCATCGAGTCGGCT
>Ga0308411_10003581_pt1 | contig 10325 bp, 13 predicted proteins | sample HotsprottomLayer_2_FD_203530 | JGI IMG/M metagenome (GOLD analysis project Ga0308411, IMG submission 203530) | Hot spring phototrophic mat microbial communities from Octopus Spring, Yellowstone National Park, Wyoming, United States -... | ecosystem: Environmental > Aquatic > Thermal springs >... | reverse complement strand
TTGCAGCGGCCGGCGAAGTTGTAATCGTGTGTTGCGTCGAGCACGAAGGTGTCGCATCGGGGCGACAGCGTCGGAGACGCGTCGGTCGGCGGACGGGTTCCGCTCGTTCGCGGGCAGCGCGGGGGGATCATCGACGACCGGTGCGACAGCCGCCTCCAGCCGGGTACGCGTTGAAACGCGGCGATCGAGGCAGCGCTCGACCGACCCCGCCTCATCGTCTTCAGCGTCACGCCGCGCCTCCTCGCGTCGGCGTATCTCGCGGAGGTCGGTACGCGCGAGCGCCTCGACCGCGGCAGCTTCAGGACCGAGGCCGAGGCACGCGCAGCCGTGTCGACTGGGATCGGAGGCCGGCGAGACACGCGCGCCGGTGCGTGCGTGGCAGTCATTACGCCGGCCGGTACGGGGGAGCTCCACTCGTGCTGGCCGCCAGAGCGCCCCGAGAACCGCCGCGGGTCGGGGTGGCTCGCCGGCCGCTCATTGGCTGGCAGTGATTCCGCCGTCCACGTACAGCATCTGTCCGGTCACGAACGCGCCAGCGGGCGAGCAGAACAGCAGCGCCGGGCCAACGATGTCGCGCGGCTCGGCGAGCCGCCCGAGCGGGATGCGCGGCAGCGTCTGCTCGAGGAAGTCCGGCCGCGCAAGGTGGTGCGCGATCATCTCGGTGCGGACGAAGGTCGGCGCGATGCCGTTCACCGTGATCGCGTGCGGCGCGAGCTCCATCGCGTGCTGCTTCACCAGCAGCACGAGCCCGCCCTTGGTCGACGCGTAGGCGGAGTACCCGCGGCCGCGGAAAGCGAGCTGCGAGCGCACCGAGCCGAGGTGTACCTGGCGCCCACCACGACCACCGGCGATCTGTTGGCGCGCCACCGCCTGCGCGAGGAACATCGCCGCCTTGAGGTTGAGAAGATAGACCTCGTCGAAGGCATCCTCGGTGACCTCGAGCAGCAGCTGCTCGCGGTTGAGCCCGATGCAGTTCACCAGGATGTCGAGACGACCCTGCTCGCGCGCCAGGCGATCCACCGCCGCCCGAATGCTCGCGACCGAGTGCGCGTCGAACGCGACCCCGGCAGCGCGGTAGCCGGCGTCCCGCAACCGGGCGGCGAGCGCCTCGGCCCGCACCGCGCCCGGGTCGGCGACGTCGAAGGAAAACGCCGCGGCATCTACTACGCGCTGCTCACGATCGCGTTCGGTCAGGTGTTCTGGTTCGCGGCGATCAAGTGGCACAGCGTGACCGGCGGCGAGGACGGCTTGCTCAACCTCAAGCGCCTCCCACTCGAGCTCGGAATCGCGTCGGTGAGCCTGGCGTCCAACGAAGCGCTCTTCTTCTTCGCGCTCGCGCTATTCGCGCTGGTGACCGTGTTCCTCTGGCGCCTGGTGCACTCGCCGTATGGCCGGATCCTGCAGGCGGTCAAGCAGAACGAGACACGCGCCGCCTTCGTCGGCCACGACGTCTGGCTCTACAAGTGGCTCGCGTTCGTGATATCGGCCGCGGTCGCCGGCCTCGCCGGCGCGCTGTTCGCGATGGCGCAGCAGTCGGCCTACCCCAACGTGATGAGCCTGCACAACTCTGGCTTCGTGGTGATGATGGTGCTGATCGGCGGCGGGCTCGTCAGCTTCTGGGGACCGGTGGTCGGTGCGGCGTTCTTCATCCTCGCCCGGGATCTGCTCGGCGCGTACACCGAGACCTGGCTCCTCTGGTACGGCCTTGCGTTCATGGCGATGGTGCTCTTCAAGCCCGAGGGCATCGCCGGACTGTGGGCGAGCCTGACCGGACGGGAGAATGCGCGGTGAGCGCGCTACTTGAGGCCCGGGGACTGGCGAAGCGCTTCGGCGACACCGTGGTGCTCGAGGACATCACGCTCGCCTTCGAGGCGGGCCAGCTGTCGGGGATCATGGGGCCGAACGGCGCGGGCAAGACGACCTGCTTCAACTGCCTGACCGGACGCTACAAGCCCGACCGCGGCGAGGTCTGGTTCGCCGGCGAGAACATCACCGGCCTCACCCCGCGCGAGATCGCCCGGCGGGGTATCGCACGCTCATTCCAGACCATGAATCTGTTCGACGAGTACTCGGCGCTCGAGAACGTGCTCGTCGCGCTGCCGGGGCTGCGCGGTCGGGGCTTCGACCTGCTCGGTGACCTCGCACACCAGTCTGCGCTCGTCGACGAGGCGGCGACGGTGCTCGCGAAGGTCGGGCTGCGCGGCAAGGCGCACGAAGCCGCGAAGCGGCTCCCGTATGGCGAGCGCCGTGCGCTGGAGATCGCCGTCGCTCTGGCGGCCCAGCCGCGGCTGCTGTTCCTCGACGAGCCCACCGCCGGGCTGGGCGCCGAGGCGACCGCACGCCTCGCCGACCTCATCGAGTCGCTGAAGCGCGAGGTGACGATCGTCGTCATCGAGCACGACATGCGATTCCTGTTTCGACTCGCCGACCGGATCTCGGTCATCCACTGGGGCCAGGTGATCGCCGCCGGCACGCCGGCCGAACTGCGCGCGAACCCGTGGGTGCAGCGCTCCAATCTCGGGGCGCTCGCGTGAGCGCGGTGCTCGCTCGCGCGTCGGAGCCGATGTTGGCGATCGAGCACATCGATACGTTCTACGGCGAGACGCAGGCGTTGTTCGACGTCTCACTCGAGGTGGGGCCGGGCGAGGTCGTCGCGCTGCTCGGCCCCAACGGCGCGGGCAAGACCACGACGCTGCGCTCGGTACTCGGCCTCACCCCGCCACGGCGCGGCCGCATCCGCTTCGGCGGCCACGACGTGACCGGCGCGCCGACGCACGAGATCGCGCGCGCCGGCATCGGCTGGGTCCCGGACGACCGGCGCGTCTTCCCGACGCTCACCGTGGCGCGCAACCTGGCGATCGCCCGCAAGCGCACGCCCTTTCGCGCCTGGACGGAGAAGGAGTGCTGTGAGCTGTTCAGCGCGCTCGAGCACCTGATGCACCGCGAGTGCGAGAACCTGTCCGGCGGCGAGATGCAGATGGTGGCGATCGCGCGTGCGCTCGTGGGCGCGCCCGGCCTCGTGCTGCTCGACGAACCCGGGCAGGGGCTCGCGCCGAAACTGATGCAGGACGTGATGCGCGCGATCGAGCACCTCGCGCGCGAAGGCGTCGCGGTCCTGCTGGTCGAGCAGAACGTGCTCGCCGCGCTCGCCGTCGCCGATCGCTGCTACGTCATGGATCGCGGCGCGATCGTCCACTCAGGACCGGCAGCGGCGCTCGCTGGCGACGCACCGCTCCGGACGCGCCTGCTCGGAGTCTAGTGCCGCGATGGCCGCGCCGCTCCTCGCTGTCGAAAGCCTTCGAAAGGTGTACACGCGCGGGGTGCTGCGACGCACCCCGACGTTCTCGCTCGAAGCCGACTTCACCATCGCCGAGCCGGCGATTGTTGGGGTGATGGGGCCGAACGGGTCGGGCAAGACCACGCTCTTCGAGCTGATCACCGGCTCGAACGTCCCGACGGCGGGCCGCGTCCGGTGCTGCGGGCGCGACATCCACCGCGTGCGCTACCGCGAGCGCGACAGGCTGGCGATCCACTACCACCAGTCCTACCAAGTGCGCGCGTTCAAGCGCACCGTGCCCGGGTTCCTCCTCGAGCGCGCCGGCGTCGACTACCCGATGCTGCACCTTTTCGACGAGCCGCAGTTCAACACCCAGGATGGGTACATCGGCTTCATGCTCGAGTTCTTCCGGCGGCTGCGGCGCGAAGGACGCCTCGTGTTCCTGTGCCTCCATCCCACCGAAACGTTCCATCTCGACATCCTCCGCGAGACCTGCGAGCGGTTCATCTTCGTGCACCACGGACAACTCACGCACGCCGGGGGCTGGAAAGAGCTGCTCCGCCAGGAAGCGGTGCGGAACTACCTTGGCGCGCTCACACCGGCTCGATGACGGCCGGCTCCGCGGTCCGGCGCGAGAGGCCGTCCATCGGCCGGCTACCGCCCGCCGGTGGGCCGGGATCTCGGCACACGTGTCATACGCCTGAGCGTGCAGCCATAGCGGACCGGGTGGACGCGCTATCGCCGATCGCACCCGTCCTGGTCGCCTGCGCGTCGCTGCTGCTCGCCGCGACTTCGACAGGCGCGACCGCGCGCCCGCTGGACGGGTTCGAGCGGGTGTTCACGCGCTCGCCAGCGACGCCTTGCCTTCCCGCTTTGGGAGGCGGGCTGTGTCGTCGAAAGCCTGCTCCGCGCACGCGGAGATCGGGCCACGAGCGGCAATGGCGCCAACAACATGCTGCGACGGAACGCCGCGAAGAACACCCTCACCGGGGCGAGCGCTGCCGACGTGCTGCAGGGGCTCGCCGGCGACGACACGCTCGGCGACTCGGGCGGCGATGGACTGCTCGACGGCGGCGCATGCAACAACATCATCACGACCGGCTCGGGCGCCGACATCCTGCCCTTCGACGCGGGCCACGGCCAGGACACGGTCAACGCATCGACCGGCCTGGACGACATCGTCTCGCTCGGCGCCGGGATCGGCCTGTCGGCCCTCTTCCTGTCCAAGTCAGGCAGCAACCTCGTGCTCGAGACCGGCGGATCGGACCGGGTCAGGTTCAAGGACTGGTACGCCTCTTCATCGAACCGCAGCGTGTCGACGCTCCGAGTGATCGCGCCGGCGAGCGCAGCCGCCGATCCGCGGGTCGACCGCTACGACTTCGCGGCGCTGGTCCAGGCGTTCGACGCGACGCGGGCCGCGAACGCGACGCTCGCGCGCGAGCAGCTGATGGACAAGCTGCTCGACGCGCATCTTGCGACGAGCAGCACGGAGACGCTCGGCGGGGACTTCGCGTACCGGTGCGGGGCCTCCGGCTCGCTCGCCGGGGTCGGCTTCGATGCCGCGTCGGCAATCCTCGGGGCAGCGAGCTTCGCGGTTCAGCTGCAGGCGCTACAGCCGGCGGCTGCGCTGGAGACGGGGGCGCACCGGCTCGTTTGAGGCCGACCCGATCGAGCCGGTGGCCAAGTACCGAGGATGTGCCTGAGGACCGGTTGGCCCACTCAACACGAAGGAGGTCGAAACCGGCCAGATCCGGCTTCTACGCCATATTGCCGTAGTCGAGCATTCGCGAAGGAGCAGGCCGTGGGCGTGGTAGCCGAGCGCAGGCGGTTCACCGTAGACGAGTACCACAAGCTCGCGACAGCCGGTGTCCTCTCTGCGGACGACCGGGTGGAGCTGGTGGAGGGAGAACTCATACAGCTGCCGCCGATCGGGAGTCTTCATGCCGGTCTGGTCGCCAGGCTGGACCGTACGTTCCAGGCGCTCGCCAGCAATGACTGCGCCGTCTGGATCCGGAACCCGCTTTCCTTCCCGCCAGCCTCGGAGCCCCAGCCCGATGTTGCGCTCCTCAAACCTCGCGTCGACGGCTACCTCGGGGCGCTACCCACCGCAATGGATGTGCTCCTCGTGATCGAAGTCGCGGATACGACCGTCGCCCACGATCGGGACGTGAAGATCCCGCTGTACGCGAGACAAGGCGTCGCCGAAGCATGGCTCTTCGACGCGACGGAGCGACGGCTGGAGATTTATCGGGATCCTGGGCCGGAGGGCTACCGGACGCTGCTGCGGCCCGATCGGGATGCGGTCGTAGCGCCGCTGGCGCTGCCGAAAGTCCGGGTGGACATCAGGGCGTTGTTCACAGGGATCCCCTGACGCCTCGCGGCGACGGGCGCGCGCCCGGCGCTCCTGCGCCGGATCCGTTCGCGCGCGGCGGAGCAGCGTCTCATGGTGAGGTCGCGGCGTGAGGCCGCAGAAACGCGCCACAACTCAGTTGCTGATTGTCATGATATCCAGCAAGATTGCCGCCCATCATGGCCGCGCCGTTCATTGGCAGAGCGCTGGCGCTCCGCGAGCTCGCCCACCGTAAGTCGCTGTTTCTGTTCGGTCCCCGGCAGACCGGCAAGACCGCGCTGGTCCGGCAAGCGTTGCCCGAGGCGCGGTACTACGATCTCCTCGACACCGACGTCTTCCTCACCCTGAGCCGGCGGCCGGCGCAACTCGCCGAAGAGCTGGGTGCGGACGACCGGCTGGTGGTGCTCGACGAGATCCAGAAGCTGCCCGTCCTGCTCGACGAGGTGCATCGATTGATCGAGCAGCGGCGCATCCGGTTCGTTCTGACCGGTTCGAGCGCGCGGAAGCTCCGCCGTGGCGGCGTCAACCTGCTCGGCGGCCGCGCACGCGCGAGGACGCTTCACCCCTTCATCCACCGCGAGCTCGGCAGCCGCTTCGAGCTCACGAAAGCGCTCGACCGGGGGTTGATCCCTTCGATCTACTTCTCCGACCAACCGCGCGAGGATCTTCGCGCCTACGTCGGGACCTACCTCAAGGAAGAAATCGCGGCCGAGGCACTCACCCGCAACGTCCCGGCCTTCAGCCGCTTTCTCGAGGTCGCCGCGCTCGGCCACGGCTCGATGCTGAACTTCGCGGCGGTCGCCAGCGACGCCCAAGTGCCCGCGAGCACGGTGCGCGAGTACTTCCACATCCTGGAAGACACGCTGCTCGCGCGCACCCTGCCCGCCTGGAACCGAACCCGTACCCGTAAAGCGATCGGGACCGCGAAGCACTATTTCTTCGACGTCGGCGTAGCCCGGCACCTGCAGCACCGTTCCGGCCTCGCGCGGCGCTCGCCCGAGTTCGGCGAGGCGTTCGAGAGCTACATCTTCCACGAACTCAGCACCTACATCGACTACACGGAGCCGGTCCCGCTCGCCTATTGGCGATCGACTTCCGGTTTCGAGGTGGATTTCGTCCTCGCCGACAAGACCGCCATCGAGGTCAAAGCGAAGGAGCCGGTAGGCGAGCGCGACCTGCGCGGGTTGCGGGCGCTGAAGGAGGAGGGTCTGCTAAAGCATTACGTGGTGGTCTCGCTCGAGCCGCGGCGGCGCACCGTCGAGGGGATTCGCATCCTGCCGTGGCAGGAGTTCCTCGCCGAGCTGTGGGACGGCGCCTACGTGTAGCGCCGGCGAGCGTCCGCCCTCAGCGTCCGTGCTCCCGATTCAGCCGCGCCTGGTGGGCGCGCTCGCGCGGCGGCCAGGTGCTCGCGATGTAGGCGAGGACCGCCCAGATCTCGTCGTCGGAAAGCACGCCGCGGTAGGCCGGCATGTCGCTCTGATATCCGGGCGGCGCGTACTTTCCGGGCACGAGTCCTTCCTTCGTGATTCCGAACAGCACCGCATCGGGGTGATGCCAGGTGTGGCCGCTCGCATCGTGCGGCGGCGCAGGCAGCCGCCCCGAGGGCTTGCGCTCGCGCCAGTTCGGCTCGCCCTCGAGGTTCGCGCCGTGGCACGCGGCGCAGTGCGTCTCGTAGACCTTCTTCCCGAGCGCGAGCTGCTGCGGCGTGGCGCGGTCGGCGAGCGACGGCGGTCCGCCCGGATCGAGGCCCGCGAGCCACCAGCCGAGCGCAGCTAGCACCGCGCCGCCGCCGGCCGCGAGCACGACCGTCACCCGCTTGTCTATCGGCGGGCCTCCGTCATCGGATTCGCGCTCACTGCGGAAGGTCCTCCATCCACCATGGCCCCCAGCGCCGCAGCTGCTCGCGCTGCTGTGGACTGAGGACGCTCTCGATCCGCTCCGCGGCTTCGAGCGCGTTCTCGATGCGCTGCACGCGCAGATCGCCGATCCGCTTGTACGCGGCGACGATCGCGGCGCGATCGCGTTTTCCGGAGGCGAGATACGCGTCGCGCAGCTTGGCCCGCTCGTCCTGCTGCTTGCCGAGCAGGTCCCAATTCTTGCGCCGCAGCTCGTCGTGGATCTTGAACACTTCCTGGCGCTGCGCCTCGGTGAGATCGAGCTGCCAGAGCAGGCTCATCATCCCGCCGCCCGGACCCAGGCCACGGCCCATGCCGCGGCCCATCATGCCCGGGCCCATGCCGCCTCCGCCCATCATCCCGGGCCCCATCCCTCCGCCCATCATCCCTGGCCCCATCCCTCCGCCCATCATTCCGGGACCCATCGTTCCCGGCCCCATTCCCGGCGCCGGCTGCCCGGGCTGCTGCGCAGCCGCGCCCGCCGCGAGCAGCGCGGCCAATGCGAACGTGACCAATGCTCGATCGACTCTCATCACGACCTCCTTCAGTAGACGCGGCCCACGACCGCGAACCATCCAGCCCACCGCGCACTCACCAGCGGTACGGCGGGCGGTACGACTCGAATACCTTCGTCCGCCCGCGCTCGTCGAAGACCACCGCGCTGAACGCCTCCGGGTTCGGCCCCTCCATCCCCGGCGAGCCGATCGGCATGCCCGGGACGCTGATGCCGACCACGGGCGGCTTCTCGGCGAGCAAACGTTTCACCGCGCTGGCCGGCACATGGCCCTCGACCACGTAGCCGCCGATCAGCGCGGTGTGGCAGGAGGCGAGCGAGGCGGGCACGCGATAGCGTGCCCGCACCGGATCGAGGTTCACCGTCTCGACGGTCTTGACCGCGAACCCGTTCGCCCGCAGGTGCGCGACCCAATCGCCGCAGCACCCGCAGTACGGGCTCTTGTACACGACCGCTTCCGGCAGATCCGCCGCGCTCGCGGTTCGCATCGCGGCGAGCGATGCGACGAGCGTTGCAGCCTTGAGCATCCATTCCCTGCGGTTCATCGGCATGAGGACCTCCGTCTCGACTACTTCTCGATCCGGGTGACGATGTAGGCGCCGCCCGTCTTCTCGGCCTCGAACTTCACCTTGTCGCCCGCTTTGACCTGCTCGAGCAGCGCCGGATCCTTGACCTGGAACACCATCGTCATCGGCGGCATGTCCAGGCTCGGGATCGGGCCGTGGCGGATGGTGAGCTTCTTCGCTTCCTTGTCCACCTTGCGGATCTCGCCGTCGGCGAGGCTCGTCTGCGCGGCCACCGGCCCGGCCGCGAGCGCGAGCACGATCGCCATCATGAGGTTTCGCATCTAAAACTCCTTGCGATTGATCAATCGAGGCGCCCGAATGCCGCTCACCGCACGGTGACCTTCCCGACCATGCCGGCCTCGAAATGGCCCGGGACGAGACATCCGAAGTGGAACTCCCCGGCGCGCGTGAACTGCCAGACGATCTCGGCGGTCTTTCCCGGCTCGACGTGCGCCATGTAGGGCTCGTCGTGCTCCATGCCAGGGTGCTTCTTCATCAGCTCCGCGTGTTCCTTCAGGTCGGCCAGCGTCCCGAGCACCATCTCGTGCATGACCCTGCCGGAGTTCCGGACGACGAACCGGACGGTCTCGCCCCGCTTCACCTCGATCGAATCGGGCGTGAAGCGCATCCGGTCGCTCATGTCCACGCGCACCGTGCGCGCGGCTTTCTTCGGGTCCCCGGTACGGCCGAAAGCCGTCTCGACCACCGGCTGGGCGGCGGACGGCTTGCCCCGCTTGTGCGCGTCGCCGTGCGCGCTCGCGGCAGCCGGCAGCGCGGCCAGCGCCGCGATCAGGACGAGCCTAGTGATGCCCATGGCCGCCTCCTTTCCTCACCTTCAACGTCCTCGCGTCGGCCCTGGCCCCCGCCGCGCGGGTGACCGGCTGCGGCGCGCCGGTCCACTCGTAGGCCACGGTCCCGGGCGGGTGCTGGTACCACCCCGGATCCTTGTAGTCGCCGCGCGCCAGGCCTTCGCGCACCTTGACGACCGTGAACATCCCGCCCATCTCGATCGGCCCGAACGGCCCGGCGCCGGTCATCATCGGCAGCGTGTTGTCCGGGAGCGGCATCTCCATCTCGCCCATGTCGGCCATGCCCCGCTCTCCCATGACCATGTAATCCGGCACCAGATTCATGATCTGGCGCGCCACGCCGCGATGGTCCACGCCGATCATCGTCGGCACGTCGTGGCCCATCGCGTTCATCGTGTGGTGCGACTTGTGGCAGTGGAACGCCCAGTCGCCGGGCGCGTCGGCCACGAAGTCGAATGCCCGCATCGCGCCCACCGGCACGTCGATGGTCACCTCCGGCCACGCCGCCTCGGGCCGCACCCAGCCGCCGTCGGTGCAGCTCACCTTGAAATCGTACCCGTGGAGGTGGATCGGGTGATTGGTCATCGTGAGATTGCCCATGCGGATGCGGACCTTGTCGCCCTTGCGCACCACGAGGTGGTCGATGCCGGGAAAGACCCGGCTGTTCCAGCTCCACAGGTTGAAGTCGAGCATCGTATTGACCTTCGGCGTCGCGGCGCCGGGCTCGACGTCGTAAGCGTTGATCAGGAACACGAAGTCGCGGTCGACGCGCATGAACGACGGATCGCGCGGGTGCACGACGATGAACCCCATCATGCCCATCGCGATCTGCACCATTTCGTCGGCGTGCGGGTGGTACATGAAGGTGCCGGACTTGCGCATCTCGAACTCGTACACGTAGGTCTTGACGGACG
>Ga0308411_10003577_pt1 | contig 10329 bp, 11 predicted proteins | sample HotsprottomLayer_2_FD_203530 | JGI IMG/M metagenome (GOLD analysis project Ga0308411, IMG submission 203530) | Hot spring phototrophic mat microbial communities from Octopus Spring, Yellowstone National Park, Wyoming, United States -... | ecosystem: Environmental > Aquatic > Thermal springs >... | reverse complement strand
CGCGCCCGAGGCCGCCGCCGACTTCTCGGTGATCGGTGAGGCGCGGATCAAGCGCCTGTCGGCGAAGCTCGCCGCCTCCGGGCTCACCGTCACCAAGTACACGCTGACCTCGTGGACGGTGAAGGCAGTGGACCGCGCGACCGGCGAGGAGATCTACTTCAACAACCAGCTGCCGAAAGGCGTCGGCAGCTGGGCGAGCGAGGAGGAGGCGCTCGCCGCGATCGGCGCCAAGCTCGCCGAGGAGTTCAACCGCGATTTCTTCCTGCAGCACTTCGGCCTGACCGGCCAGAAGGTGGTGCTGCGCGTCACCGGCCTGGACGACCCCGCCGCGGCGGAGCTGTTCGCGCGCGAGCTGATCGGCCTCGGCGCGGTGGTGTCGAGCACGCCGCGCGGCGGTGCGCCGCGCGCGTACGACCTGGTGTTGTCCGGCAACGGCTCGCCGGCCGAGCTGGTCGAGCGCGCGATCCTCAAGCCGCTCAACACCAAGCTCGGAACCACCTGCTTCACGCTCGGCCCGAGCGCCGGCGAGGAGGTGACGGTCGCGGTCTCGCCGGCGTGCGACAAGGCGGTGCTCTCCCGCCTGGAGACCGCACCGCCGGCCGGGCTCTACGCCGCGCCGCCCGCCCGCCAGCGCTCGGTGGTGAAGAACCCGGAGACGCTCAGGAAGATCATGATCTGAGCGCGCGCCTCACGCGCTCTTCGGCCGGTACTCGCAGACGTAGGTCACCAGCTCCGCGCCCGGGTCGGCCGCGGAGTGGCCGAAGCTGAACGTGCCGCGCCCGCGCAGCATCACCTGGTCGCGCCGCAGCGCCGTCTCCACGTCGCCCTCGACGGTCACGTAGGTGCCGTTGGTGCTCAGATCGACGTAGTAGAACTTGTCGCCGCGCCGCTCGATCCGGCCGTGCAGGCGCGAGGCCATCTTGTCGGCGATCACGATGTGATGCCCCGGGTCGCGTCCGATCTGGATGCTGCCGACGGCCGAGTCGAGCACCAGCTCGCGGATCCCGTGCGTGAGTCGCAGCACCGGTTCGGTCGCGGCCTGCGCGCCCTTCGCCGCGAGCAGCGTCACATCGGCGCCGCTCTGCCAGAGCACCTCGCAGACCTGCACCTCGGCCTGCTTGCCCTTCACCGCCAGCGCGGCCACTTCGCGCGTGCTGTCGCGCAACAACGGCGGCAGCGCGGCGACGGTGGATGCGGTGGTGATGATCTGCCCGGCCTTGGCGAGCCCGGCCATGCGTGCCGCGGTGTTGACCGCGTCGCCGTAGTAGTCGCCGCTCTCGGCGAGCACCGGCCCGAGATGGAAGCCGACCCGGATGGCGAGCCGGGTGTCACCGAACGGCTCGAGCGCCGCAACCCGGTTCTGCATGTCGCTCGCCGCCTGCAGCGCGCTGGCGGCGTCGGGAAACACCGCCATCACCTCGTCGCCGATCGTCTTGACGACCTGCCCGTGCCCGGCGGTGACGGTTCGCTTGAGCAGCTCGACCACCGACTCGACGGCGCGCAGCGCAGCGCGGTCGCCGAGCTTCTCGTACAGCGCGGTGCTGCCGCTCACGTCGGCGAACAGGATCGCAAGGGTGCGCGGGTTCGAGGTCATCGCTGTCGCCCCGGCGCGGGGCTCTGCACGCGGCCTAGGATACCGTCAGAAGCCCATCCAAGCGATCTCGCCCTGCACGGCGAAGAACTCGCGGGTGAAGGCGACCGCGGCGGCCTCGTCGAAGCGCTTGCAGGTGTACAGGATCGCCGAAAAGAACCGCGCCGCCGACCAGACGTAGAGCGAGAGCCCCGAGTCAACGAGCGGCAGGAAGGCGTCGAACCCCTGGTTGTGCGCCTGGCCCTCGCCCGCCGGCGAGAAGATCGTCGGCGCGGCGTAGCTGCGCAGGCCGAGATGCGCCGCGATGCCGCGCAGATAGCGGTCCACCGCCGGGCGATCCACGTCGATCGAGTAGTAGCCTTCGACGAGGAGCCGCTGTCGCGTGATGTGCGGCGCGAGGTCCTTCACCGCGCGCGCCTAGGTGGCGACTGCCGGCGCCTTCTGCTTCTTCTGCTTCTGCTGCGCCGCTTTCTGATGCATCTGGGCGTACGCGCTGTGCGCCGCGGCTTCGGCGTCGCCGACGTGCACCGGGTAGCCCATGTCCGAGAGGACCGAACCGAGCGCCGAGAGGCACAGCATCACGTTGTCCGGGCGGCACGAGTAGCCCATGATCCCGAACCGCCAGATCTTCCCCGCGAGCGGGCCGAGGCCGGCGCCGATCTCGAGGTTGAACTCGCCGAGCAGGCGCTTGCGCACCTCGGCTTCGTTCACGCCCTCGGGGCACCGCACCGCGTTCATCTGCGGGATCTGGTAGCGCTCCTGCACCAGGAACTTGAGACCCATCGCCTCGAGGCCGGCCTTCAACGCGACGTGGTGACGGTGATGGCGCGCCCAGCAGTTCTCCAGTCCCTCCTCGCGGATCAGCAGCAACGCCTCGTGCAGCGCGAAGAGCGAGTTCGTCGGAGCGGTGTGGTGGTAGGTGCGCGTGGTCGCGCCCCAGTAGCCGAGCAGCAGGTTCATGTCCATGAACCAGCTGTGGATCTTGTCCTTGCGGCCTTTCACGTATTCGACCACCCGCTCGGAGAACGACACCGGCGAGAGCCCGGGCGTGCACGACAGGCACTTCTGGCTCGCCGAGTAGATCGCGTCGATGCCCCACTCGTCCACCAGCACCGGGCAGCCGCCGAGCGAGGTGACCGCGTCCACGATCGCGAACGCGTCGTACTGGTGCGCGAGCGCGACCAGGGCCTTGGCGTCGGAGAGCGCGCCGGTCGAGGTCTCGGCGTGCACGAACGCGAGGATGCGCGCGTCGCGGTTCGCCTTCAAGGCGTCCTCGACCTTCTGCGGGTCCACCGGCTCGCCCCACTCGTGCTCGACCACCACCGGCACGCCGCCGCAGCGCTCGACGTTCTCGATCATGCGGCCGCCGAAGACACCGTTGCGCGCGACCACCACCTTGTCGCCCGGGCGCACCAGGTTGACGAAGCAGTACTCCATGCCGACCGAGCCGGGACCGGACACCGGGAAGGTGAGCGGATTCCGCGTCTGATACACGTAGCGCAGCAGGGCTTTCAGCTCCTCCATCATCTCGACGAAGACCGGGTCGAGGTAGCCGATCGCCGGCTGGCTCATCGTGGTCAGCACGCGCGGGTGGATCTCGGTCGGACCCGGCCCCATCAGCGTGCGCTGCGGAGGATGGAACGAAGAGATCCGCTTGGGCGGGACGTACGGGTTCATGTTGTCGCTCCCTGCAATGGGGTGGCCGAACGGCAGATCGTCCTCGCCGCGCGACTTGACCCGAATGGGGCGTGCCGCGTAGGCCTCGTTGAGGACCTCGGTCGCCGCGATGCGGCCACCGCTCAGGTGCTCGACCTCGACCGCCCAGCGCGACGGGATGTATCCCGACTTCACCCAGTGGCTCACCACCGCGCGGTCGAGCTTCATCCGGCGCGCCACTTCGGCCTGGCTACCGAAGATCGAGACGAGGCGCTCGGCGCAATTCATGGCTCGCCGAGATTGCCATGACAAAATCAGTTTGACAAGCGCTAGCTGTCAGCCCGAACGAAACCCTGGCGGCACGAAGCTCACCGGCTGCACCCCGAGGGCCCCCGAATCGTCTTCCGAATCAACCGCCTCGAAATCGTGCAGCCGGCGATCCAGGAGGTGCGACGGGACCACCTGCGTCAGGGCGCGGAAGATCGATTCCACCCGCCCGGGGTGACGCCGCTCCCAGTCGCGCAGCATCGCCTTGGCCTGCGCTCGCTGCAGGTCGTCCTGCGAGCCGCACAGGTTGCACGGGATGATCGGAAAGCGCCGCGCCTCGGCCCACGCCGCGAGGTCGCGCTCGGGCACGTAGGCGAGCGGGCGCACCACCACGTGCCGGCCGTCGCGCGAGACGAGCTTCGGCGGCATCGCCTTGAGCTTGCCGCCGAAGAACAGGTTGAGGAAGAAGGTCTCCAGGATGTCGTCGCGGTGGTGGCCGAGCGCGATCTTGGTCGCCCCCAGCTCGCGCGCGACGCGGTAGAGCACGCCGCGGCGCAGCCGCGAGCACAGGCCGCACATCGTCTTGCCCTCGGACACGACGCGCTTCACCACCGAGTAGGTGTCCTGCACGACGATGCGGTACGGCACGCCCAGCCGCGCGAGATACTCCGGCAGGGTCCGCTCCGGGTAGCCGGGGTGGCGCTGGTCGAGGTTGACCGCGACGAGCGCGAAATCGAACGGCGCCGCCGCGCGCAGGCGCAGCAGCAGGTCGAGCAGCCCGTAGCTGTCCTTGCCGCCCGACACGCACACCATCACGCGATCGCCGGGGGCGATCATGTTGAAATCGGCGATCGCCTGGCCGACGAGCCGCCGCAGCCGCTTCTCGAGCTTGTTCGTCTCGTGAGCGGCCTTGCGGACCTGGCGGGCGGTCGGAGCGTTCATCGGGCGGGGAACTCGGCCTGCCCGGCGATTATCGCAGAGGGGTCCCGCGCCGCGCGCCGATCGCGGCGCCTGCCCTGGAGCCGATCGATGCGCCATCTCGTCGCCTGCCTCGCGCTCGCCGCGGCCGCCGCCGGCTGCGCCACCCGCCCGCCCGCCGAAGGCCCGCCGCCGCTCACCGTCCGGCCCGACGTCGCGCCGAACTTCCTCGTGCCGGACGTCACCGCGCGCATGGTCTATCTCGCCCGGCAGGAGTGGCAGATCTTCGGTCGCGGGCTGGCGAGCCGGGCGCCCGACGGCACGCTGTCGATCGCGTTCGAGGCCGCGGCGGCGCACGAAGCGCAACCGCCGATGCTCGCGCGGGTGCTGATGTACTGGTACGCGGTGACCCGCCAGCCGATCGTCGGTGCGCAGGGCGAGCTGCGGCCGTGGTCGGCCGCGTTCATCGCCTGGCTCGCGCGCGGCGCGGGCTACACGCGCGCCGAGTTCCCCGACACCGTGCTGCACTGGGACTACATCGAGGCCGCGCTCGCCGACCGGGGCGCCTTCGCCGCGCGCGATCCGGCCGCCCACGCGCCGCGGGTCGGCGATCTGGTGTGCGCGCCGCGCGGCTTTCGCGCGACCTTCGCCACGCTGCGGCGCGGGCCGTACCACTGCGACCTCGTGGTCGCGGTCTTGCCCGAGGCGGTCGAGGCGATCGGCGGCAACGTCGGCGACGTCGTCGCGCTCGCGCGGCTGCCGCTGACACCCGACGGCGTGCTCGCGCCTCTGCCCGACCGGCCGTGGGCCGTGGTGCTGACGCCGCGCGCCGCACGGCGCGCGCCGCAGGCCGCCGGCGCGCCTATAGGTTGACGCTGCGCCCGCCGTCCACCGCGATGATCTGCCCGGTGACGAACGGCGCCTCGGCGACCAAGTAGTGGACCGCGGCGGCGATGTCGGTCGGATCGCCGACGCGTTTGAGCAGGGTGTGCGAGATCACGCGCTGGCGCGCCACCTCGTCGAACGAGCCGTCGTCGGGCCACAGGATCGGGCCCGGCGCGACCCCGTTCACCCGCACCTCCGGCCCGAGATCGCGCGCGAGCGCGCGCGTGAGGCCGGCGAGCCCTGCCTTGGCGACGCTGTACACCACGTAGTGCTTGAGCGGGCGCTCGGCGTGGATGTCGGTGATGTTGACGATGCAGCCGCCGCTCTTCTTCAGGTGCGGCGCCGCGGCCTGCGCGAGGAACAGCGGCGCCTTGAGGTTGGTGCCGACCAGATCGTCCCAGTCGGCGAGCTTGATCTCGCCGATCGGCGTGGCGTGGAAGCTCGACGCGTTGTTCACCAGCACGTCGAGCCGTCCGTAGCGCGCGATGCAGCTGCGCACCAGCTCGGGCAGCTCGGCGACGTTCAGCAGGTTCGCCTGCACCGTGGTCGCAGAGCCCGGCCTGGCCGCGTTCAGCTCGGCCTGGAGCGCCTGCGCCTCGGCCTTCGAGACGCGGTAGTGGAGCAGCAGGTTCGCCCCGGCCGCGTGCAGCCGGCGCGCGATCGCGGCGCCGACGCGCTTCGCGCCGCCGGTCACCAGGACCACCTTGCCGTCGAGCGCTGCCTGGGCCATTTCGGAGTGCCGGAGTTGCCGCCGCGGGCGATTGCGCATTCTAGCGGATGCGCGCACCATGCCCGCTCGCCGACGATGACCGAGCTTCCTCTCCCCGGCCCCGAAGCGGCGGCGCACAGCGAGCGCGTGCTCGCCCACATCGGCGCCGAGATCGCGCGCGCGGGCGGCTGGATCGGCTTCGCGCGCTACATGGAGCTCGCGCTCTACGCCCCCGGCCTCGGCTACTACATGGCGGGCGCCCGCAAGCTCGGCCCGGACGGGGATTTCGTCACCGCGCCGGAGCTCACGCCGCTCTACGGCGAGGCGCTCGCGCGCCAGGTCGCCGAAGGGCTCGACGCGGCGGGCGGCGAGGTGCTCGAGATCGGCGCCGGCAGCGGCGCGCTCGCGGCGTCGCTGCTCGAAGGGCTGGAGCGCGCCGGCGCGCTGCCCGCCGCCTACCTGATCCTCGAGCTGTCGCCGGAGCTGCGCGTGCGCAGCCGCGACACGCTCGCGGCGCGCGTGCCGCATCTGCTCGAGCGCGTGGCGTGGCTGAACGTCCTGCCGCCCGCCTTCACCGGAGTCATCGTGGGCAACGAGGTCCTCGACGCGATGCCGGTGCACGTGGTCCGCACGCGCGGCGGGACGATCGAGGAAGCGGGGGTTTCTGGCCCGCCGCTCGCCTGGGCGTACCGCCCGGCCACCGGACCGCTCGCCGAGGCAGCCGCCGCGCTCGCGTTGCCCGACGACTACGCGACCGAGATCGGCCTCGCGGCGCGCGCCTTCGTCGCCACCGTCGCCGAGCGCCTGGAGCATGGCCTCGCGCTGTTTATCGACTACGGCTTCCCGCGCACCGAGTACTACCATCCACAGCGCCGCCAGGGCACACTGATGTGCCACTACCGGCACCGCGCCCACGCCGATCCGTTCTTCCTCCCGGGGTTGCAGGACATCACCGCGCACGTCGATTTCACCGCGATGGCACAGGCCGCGTGCGACGCCGGCGCCGAGATCCTCGGCTACGCGAGCCAGGCGCGCTTCCTGATCAACTGCGGGCTCACCGAGCTGATGGCGCGCGTGCCGGCCGAGGACGCGCGCGCCTACCTCCCGCTCGCCGCCGCAGCGAACTGGCTCACCAGCCCGGCCGAGATGGGCGAGCTCTGCAAGGCGTTCGCGTTCGGCAAGGGCGTGCGGGGACCGCTGGTCGGTTTCCGCGACGGGGACAGGCGACACACGCTGTAGACGCGCGGTGGTGCGGTTAGAATCGCCGTGCGATGCTGCGCACCGCGCCCGCCGCTCTGCTCCTCGCCGCACTGGCCACGGCCAGCGCTGCGGCGCCGGCCGCCGACTACGACCGCGCGGTCGAGGCGGCGCGCCAGCGCTGGGCCGAGACGCCGCACGGTCCGATGCTGGAGCGCATCCTGCCGCCGACGTTCGCCCCGGCGCAGCTGCCGCAACCGGAATCGCGCGGCGCCGCACTCCTGGTGCGCTATTGCGTCCAGTGCCACAACCTGCCGAACCCCGCGATGCACGAGGCGGCGAAATGGCCCGCGATCGTGGACCGGATGGTGGTGCGCATGCGCGGGCGTGGCAACATGGGCGAGCTGATGAAGGACCTGATGGCCGGGGTCGCCGCGCCGAACGAGGACGAGGCGAAGCTGCTGGTCGCCTATCTGCGCCGCAATGCGCTCGCCGCGCTCGACCCGCGCCGCTATCCGGAGCTCGACCACCCCGGCGGGCAATCGTTCAAGCTCGCCTGCCGCCAGTGCCACGCGCTGCCCGACCCGCAGCGCTACACCGCGGCCGAGTGGCCGCGGGTGGTCGAGCGCATGGAGCTCAACATGCAGTGGATGAACCGCGTGGTGGGCACGCGGCCCAATCCCTACGAGCCGCAGCTGCGCGTCGAGGAGATCATCGAGTTCCTCCGGCGCCACGCGCGCGGGAGCTGAGCGCTCGTTCAGCCGAGCCGCTCGGCGAGCCAGCCGAGCACGCGGTCGGCCGCGCGCTGCCAGCCCGGCTCGAGCATCACCGCGTGCCCGGCGTCGGGCAGCACCTCGGCCGGTATCCCGAACGCGGCGAACCCGGCGAGCGACTGCTCGAGCGGGAAAAGCGCGTCGCGCTCGGCGAGCAACGCGAGCATCGGTACCGGGCGCATGCGCCAGCGCTGCGGCAGATCGAAGAAGGTCATGTCCCAGATCGCGCGCGGCGACTCGCGCTGGAAGCGCGCGTAGTAGCTCGCCAGCCGCTCGGCCGGCACCGGACCGGCGAACAGCGCCTTGTGCATCGCCTCCGGCGAGGCGCGCCCGTGGGCGAGCAGCGTGTTCAGCTCGGCGAACAGGCCCGGGCGCGACAGCGCGAGCGCGAGCGACGCCGCGAGCAGCCCCTGAGGCGGCACCGGCGCGAGCAGCGCCGCAGCCGGGACCGCGGCGCGCTCGAGGTATTTCATCGCCACCATCGCGCCCATCGAGTGACCGACCAGAACCGGGGTCTCGGCGAGCCCGTCGATCGCCTCCTCGAGGTCGTCGACGTAGTCGCGCAGGCTGTGCCAGGGGAGCGCCTCGCGCCCGTGGCTCGCGCCATGCCCGCGCACGCTCAGGGCGTACGCCGGGTAGCCGTGCGCGGCGAAGTGGGGCAGGAAGTGCTCGGCCCAGGTCCACGCGCCGGTGTAGGCGCCGTGGACGAACAGCACGCTCGGGCGCGCCGACTCGACCCCTGGCCGGCACTCGAGCAGCTCGAGCCGCGCCGACAGGCCCGAACGCAGGACCGGCTGCATCGGCCGTTCAGGCCGGAACCGCCATGCCGCGCCGCACGGCGGGCCGCGCACCGATCGTCTCGAACCAGCGTTGCACGTTCGGGAAACGGCCGAGGTCGGTCTTGTGCCACTCGTGCCGGGCGACCCAGGGATAGGTCGCGATGTCGGCGATCGTGTAGTCCTCGCCGGCGAGGAAGCGCGCCTCGCCGAGCCGCTGGTCGAGCACGCCGTAGAGCCGGTCCTTCTCCCTGACGTAGCGGTCGATCGCGTACGGCACCTGCTCCTTCGCCGCGCGCAGGAAATGGTGTACCTGGCCGAAGATCGGCCCGACGCCGCCCATCTGGAACATCAGCCACTGCAGCGCGACGTACCGGGCCGCCGGCGCCGCGGGCAGGAAGCGTCCGGTCTTCTCGGCGAGATAGATGAGGATCGCGCCGGACTCGAACAGCGCGAGCGGCCGGCCCTCCGGCCCCTCCGGATCGACGATCGCCGGGATCTTGCTGTTCGGGTTCAGCGCGACGAACTCGGGCTTGAACTGGTCGCCCCGGCCGATGTCGATCGGATGCACGTGGTACGCGAGCCCGCACTCCTCGAGCATCACCGACACCTTGCGCCCGTTCGGCGTGCCCCACGTGTAAAGCTCGATCACCGTCGCTCCCCTGGTGCGCGTTGGCGCGTTCTTTGGCGCGCGAAGTGTACACTCGCTCGCTCGTCGTCCCAAGGAACGATTGCCGTGCTCGAACCCACGCTCGCGCGAGCCGCGCGGCGACCGTGAGCCGCCGCACCGCCCCGTGGACCTGATCGCCGGCAGGCGCCCCGCCCACCTCGGCGCGCCCGGCGGCCGCCTCGCACCGTGCCCCGCCACGCCGAACTGCGTCTCGAGCCAGGCCGCTGCGACCGACGCCACCCACTACGTCGCGCCGCTCGCCTTCACCATCGATCCGCGCCTCGCCTGGGAACAGTTACGCGAGCTCGTCGCGACCGCCGAGCGCGCATCGATCGTCGCCGAGCGCGAAAACTACCTGCACGCCGAGTTCAGGAGCAGGCTGATCGGCTTCGTCGACGACCTCGAGTGCGTGCTCGACGCCGGCGCGCGCGTGATCCACGTGCGCTCGGCGTCGCGGGTCGGCTACAGCGACCTCGGAGTCAACCGCGCGCGGGTGGAAGCGCTGCGCGCCCGACTGCGCGACGCCGGGGTCTGACTCCGGCTCAGGGGGCCGCGGCGAGCGCGGCCTCGATCGCCGCCACTCGGGCGGCGCGGACCGCCGCAGCGGCATCGTCGGGGCGCGTGCGGGCGGCCGCGCCCGCGTCCACCGCCCGCGCGGCCTCGAAGGCGCGTCGCAGGCGCGCCCGCGCCGCGGCATCACCCAAGCCGGCGCACTCGCACACGGCGAGCAGCGCAGCGAAGCGTTCCGGACGCCGGCAGGAATCCAACCGCTGGAGCAGGTCGGCGAGCGCGCCCGCATCGAGCTCGGAGGCGCGCGCGATGGTGCTCGCCGACCGCGCCGCGAGCAGCGCGAGATCGCGGCACTCGCCGGGCGCGCGCAGCCGCGC
>Ga0308411_10003574_pt1 | contig 10333 bp, 11 predicted proteins | sample HotsprottomLayer_2_FD_203530 | JGI IMG/M metagenome (GOLD analysis project Ga0308411, IMG submission 203530) | Hot spring phototrophic mat microbial communities from Octopus Spring, Yellowstone National Park, Wyoming, United States -... | ecosystem: Environmental > Aquatic > Thermal springs >... | reverse complement strand
AATCCTCAATGCTAATGTCAGAGTCTTCGACCACATCGTGCAATAGGGCGGTGATCTTGGCGGGAAGGGATGATACGCGAAGCATTACCCTGATGGGATGCAAAATGTAGGGCTGACCGCCTTTGTCTACTTGACCAGTATGGGCTTTGATGGCTATTTCCAGAGCGCGCTCTAGGGTGGACATGCTTTCTCTCGGTAAGAACTCTAGATAGTTTATAGTATGGGCGAGTTGTCTAAATTTGGCTATGGCACAACCCAATCTTACTCGCTGGATGGCTTGGGGATTGCTCCCCTGCTTGGTTCAACCAGTCTATGCTCAAAATCCCCCCATTGCTGAGTCTTGGGCTAAGGACTTTCTGCAAAATCTAAATCGCATTGCCAGCACTGACAATATCAAACCCAACGCTTTGGCGACTAGGGCGCAGTTGGCTCTTGCTCTTGACCTGATGCTTCCTAAGGGATCATTCAGCCCGCAGGATGTGCCGCGGGATGTGGCACCTGATGCTCCTTCTGCTCAGGCGATCGCTCGGGTGGTCAAAATTCTCTCTGCTGACAATGGCAAGTTTCACCCCGATCGCCCCGTAACCAAAGGGGAAGTTTTGCTGGCGATCGCCAAAGTTCTCTCCCTCGACCAGCAAGGGATGGCTACACCCCAAACCTACCTAGCCACTATGTTTGTCGATGCCAAAACTATCCCCCCCAGTGCTGTAACAGCGATCGCCGCCTTGACTACCCGCGCCCTTGTGGTCAACTACCCCCACCTGCGCCACTTGAGATTTCACCAGCCCCTTACCGAGTTAGAACTAGCCGCCCTGATCCATCAGGCATTGGTCTATCAAAAACGACTCCCCCCCATCGGCTCCCCCTACATAGTCGATCCCCGCAAACCCATGGTTAACCTGAATACACCGCAGGTAACTACCCTTGTGGTCAATCTCAGCAAGCGACAACTCACCGCCTTCAGGGGAGAGCAAAAACTCAAAACCTACCCTATTGCTGTGGGCAGGGCGGGATGGGAGACCCCCGTGGGTGTCCATCGGGTACAACAGTTGATCGAACGCCCCGCTTGGAAAAACCCCTTCACAGGGGATGTAATCAAGGGCGGTGATCCCGATAACCCACTGGGGGAACGGTGGATCGGTTTTTGGACAAATGGCAAGGATTGGTCTGGGTTTCACGGTACGCCAAACCGTGCCTCCGTGGGACAGGCAGTTTCCCATGGATGTATTCGCATGTACAACGAGGACATCATCGAGCTATTTAGTATGGTGTCCCAGCAAACTGTGGTGCGGGTGGTGAAGTAAACTATAATAGTTTGGCTAACCTCGGGATGTAGCGCAGCTTGGTAGCGCGCCTGCTTTGGGAGCAGGATGTCGCGGGTTCAAATCCTGCCATCCCGATTTAAGAAACTGTTATATTTCCAATGCGAAATTTTTAAGTTTCATAATGTAAACTAAAGTTAAGTAACCGCAACTTTTTGTGAAGTTTCCCCCCGACCCAGTTTCAACTCTAGGTAAAACCCATGACTGCTCAGACTGATCAGTGCGGTGGTGTTGCAGAGACACCAAAAAATCTAGGTGTGCTTCTTCTCAATCTGGGTGGCCCAGAGAAACTAGAGGATGTGTATGTCTTTCTCTACAATCTGTTTTCTGACCCTGATCTGATCCGTCTGCCTTTACCTTTTCTGCAAAAGCCACTTGCCGCTCTGATTGCCGCTAGTCGTGTCCCCACTTCCCAAGAAAACTATGCCATGATTGGCGGGGGGTCGCCCCTAAGAAGAATCACCCAAGAACAGGCGGATAATCTGCAAGCGGAATTGCACAAAAGGGGGGTATCTGCCAAAGTGTATGTGGGAATGCGCTATTGGCATCCTTACACGGAAGAGGCGATCGCCCAAATCAAAGCTGACCAAGTTAGCCGCTTGGCGGTGATTCCCCTCTATCCCCAGTATTCCATTAGCACCAGTGGCTCTAGTCTGAAATTACTGGATCGCCTGTGGCAAAAAGACAAGGATTTACAGCGCATCCAGCGGTTTACTGCTCCATCGTGGTATTACCGCTCGGGGTATATCCGTGCCATGGGCGACCTGATTCATCAGAAGTTACAAGTTTTTCCCAACCCAGAACAAGTGCATATTTTCTTCAGTGCCCACGGCGTTCCCAAAAAGTATGTGTCGGAGTATGGCGATCCCTACCAAGTGGAAATAGAAAACAGCGTGGATGCCATTATGCAGTTCATCCGCCGTGAATTCCAAGACTACAACGCCCACACCTTGGCTTACCAAAGTAGGGTGGGACCCGTGGAATGGCTCAAGCCCTACACTGAAGAGGCGATCGCCCAATTGGCTAAAAGGGGCATCAGACAGTTGTTGGTAGTTCCCATCAGCTTTGTATCGGAACACATTGAGACCCTACAGGAAATCGATGTGGAATACCGCCACCTTGCCCATGAGCTGGGTATCGAGCAGTTTGAGCGTGTCCCCGCCCTCAACAGTCATCCTGAGTTTATTGCTGAGCTTGCCCAACTGAGTATGGAACTGCTGGGGGTAAAATCAGTCGCCTTGGTGTAACCTTAGTGTAAATTGTTTGTTAGGCTGTGGCTGATCAGCTACAATTAAAAATGCACTCTTTGGGCAGATGGCGAAATTGGTAGACGCATCAGACTCAAAATCTGACGATGGCGACATCATGAGAGTTCGAGTCTCTCTCTGCCCATCCCAGCCGTGGGGCATAGCCTTGCTATAATAGAGTACCTATTGTCAGCAGGGCGGTGTTTATGAGAGGTGGGGTTCGCATCGGTTCTGTTTGGGGTGTACCTCTCTATGTCGATCTCGGTGCATTCTTCCTATTTGGCTTATTTACTTGGGTCTCTACCACAGCCTACGGCGCAATTTCCCAGCAACTAGCCCTACCTTTTGGCATCGCTACGGGCTTCGCTCTTAGTTTCTCCATCTTGCTCCACGAGCTTGCCCACACCCATGTCGCTAGGTCTCAGGGGATCGAGGTAAAACTGGTTGCCCTGTCTCTACTGGGTGGTTTTACAGAGATGGATCAGGAATACCAAAATCCTTGGTCTGCCTTTGCTGTGTCCATAATTGGACCACTAGTTAGCCTCGCCTTTGGGCTGGCAATGCTGGCGATCGCCAGCAAACTGGACTTACCAGCGATCAACAACCTATTGAGTAGTTCCCGTAGCCAACTGCCAGAGAATGTAATTGAATCATGGGGAGCGCTGAGAATCCTCAGTGCATTGATGTGTGGGGAAATTGGGCGGTTAAATCTGGTGTGGGGCATTTTTAACCTTTTGCCTTTTTTTCCCCTCGATGGCGGTCAGGTGCTCAGGGCAATCCTGTGGAAGCTCTCGGGCGATCGCCTCAAGAGTAGCATTTGGTCTGCCCAGGTGGGGCAAGTGTGCGGTCTCACCCTGATCTTTTTTGGTATCTATGTGCTTTTCAGTGCTGGCACTTTCAACAGCATTTGGCTGATGTTGATAGGCTGGATGATTTCCTCCAGCGCAGGGGCAAAAATGCAGTTGACCGCCATTCAGCAGGCACTCTTGCAGATCACCTGTGAATCTGCCATGACTAGGGATTTTCGCATTGTCGATGGCAACTTGAGCCTGCGGGAGTTTGCCGATCGCTATCTGCTCAACGATCCCAAGGAATCCCTGTACTTTGCTTCCGTAGATGGCAGAGATCGAGGCATGATCCAAGTGGACAAACTGCAACAGGTGGATCGCAAGTTATGGGAACAGGAAACTGTTTTGCGCCTTGTGAAACCCATCGCCGAACTGGAAACTGCAGGTCTGCGCCAATCTCTGGCAGAAATTATCCACACCCTAGAAACCAAGCAAATCCGTTCCCTGACCGTATTGTCCCCTGTGGGTTCCATTGCAGGAGTAATTGATCGAGCGGATGCTTTGCAGGCATTGGCACGCAAGCTCCAGTGGCGTATTCCTGAATCTTTCTTGCAAGAGATTAAGCGCCAAGGGAAGTTTCCTCCTGAACTTCGCCTTGGGGAAATTAGCGCTCAGGTAGTTGCCATGCAAAGCCAGCAGGGGAAAAATGCCTAGGACAGTGGGAGTGATTGGGGCGGGGCAGTTAGCCCAGATGATGGCGATCGCCAGTAAGTCCATAGGTATTAGGCTAGTAGTGCAAGCAGACAGAGCAGAGGATGTAGCTATTCCTTACGCAGATCAGGCAATCGTCGGCAGGGAGCGATTACATTTTTACCAGTTGGCGCTAAACTGCCCCTGTCTCACCTTTGAGCATGAATTCATTGACTTAGATTTACTCCAGCAAATCCAAAAGGAACTCAATTCAGAATTCATACCCAGCCTACCTGTAATGGCAATTTTGGTGGACAAACTGCATCAGCGCCAATTTCTCAGCCAACAGGGAATTCCTGTCCCCAAATTCCTAGCAGTTCACACTCTGTCGGACTTGGAAACAGCGGGACAGACAGTAGGCTTTCCCTGTGTGATCAAGGCACGGCGGCATGGCTACGACGGCAAGGGCACTTGGATTGCTAGCGACAGCCTAGAGTTAAAAAGGGCATGGCAGAGCATGGGAGCGGTTCCCTGTGTGGTAGAGACTTATGTCCCCTATGTCAAAGAATTGGCGGTGATTGCAGGCAAACACAAGGACAATACCCAAGTAATTTACCCCGTGGTGGAAACCATCCAAAAACAGCAAATCTGCCAGCGGGTCATTGCCCCCGCTCCTGTTCCTGCCAAGGTACATCAGGAAGTGATCCGCCTTGCCCAACAGATACTTCAGAGCATCGGCAGTGCGGGGTTGATTGGCATAGAATTTTTTCTAACTGCCGCAGGGCAAGTGCTAGTCAATGAAATCGCTCCTCGCACTCACAACTCAGGGCATTACACCATTGACGCTTGTAATGTGTCCCAGTTTGAAGCTCTCCTGCGGATCACTGCCGATCTGCCAGTGGTTGTGCCTGAAATGAAAACCCCCTATGCGGTGATGGTCAATCTGCTGGGTTACGAAAATAGAGAATACGACTATGCCAAAGAGCGATCGCCCATTGCCAGTTTGCCCCACACCCATCTGCACTGGTATCACAAAACCTTCGCTAGAATTGGCAGAAAGCTAGGGCACGCCACCGTTGTCGGCAATGAGCTAGACCAAGTGTTAGCGATCGCCGAAGCCGTGCATCAGCTATGGTATAAGCCATGTTCCAACCCCTAAAGCGCAGTACCCTTGACCAACTTATCCCCGCCGTGCCCACCTCTGACCAGTACCAGTTCTACTGGGGTACAGGACAAGAAGTATTTCGCCGCATTTTGGCATCAGTGGGTTTCCTAGTAATCTTTACCCTGCTCTACAACCGCGTTCACGACACCAATCCCAACAGCTTCGCATCCCTAGTATTATTTGTCTGTGCCGCCCTAGGGGGGCTGTATTGGATGCTAGAACCAGTGGTGAGAGCCAGTTGGAGAAACGCCAAACTGCGCCGCTTCAACTACTGTGCCTTTTGGAAAGCCCAAGTCTATGATGTCTATCTCTCCCAAGAAGTGCGAGCAAGGCGAGAGCAAATATCCAATCGTGGCACTATAGATGTCAACTACGATGCAGAAAGTTTTCTCAATTTGGAATTGGAAGATGAAGCGGGCTTGGTGGTGAATCTGCAATTTCCCATGCAGAGAGCCTACAAGCGAATTCAACCAGAGATGACCGTCTGTCTCCTGCTATTTTCCAATGATCGGGATTTTCGCAGAATCAGCCGCCTCACCAGCGATCTCTATTTCCCCAAGTTGAATCTATGGGTGGGAGAATATCCCTACCTGCGCAAAGATGCCTTCGAAGACCTTGCCCGCTACTTATTGCAACGGGAGCGGATGCGCAAGGGTTAAGATTCTGCTTGTGGTAGAACTATAGGACATCCCAAAAACTGTCCCAACTGCCAAGCCTCTGTGCGGGCTTTGGATTCATCTTTACCATAGTCAACTTGCATCAAAGTTTTTTGCCCCTTCTCTTGCTTGTCCATCTCCTGTAATTCCACCTTCATCCAAAAACTGATACTGCCATTCTCAGAATCTTCCACACGCTTAACCATGACCTGCTTAATATCGCTTATGGAGTAGGTTTGCTTATCTAGCAAACCAAATGGAGTGATATTACACTTCTGGATTTGTTGCATAGAGCGATCAAAAGTCACTTGAGAGCGGAATAGTATCAGCGGTAGGAAGGCAATCCCAATGCCTCCTGGAATAACAAGAACATTAAATAGGGCAAACAAAATCGTGGGAATTTTTGTTATTTTTATCTTTCTCATCAATTCTAGTCCCTTTGACATTTGTATACACACTGGTCTGCTGTGGTAAAGGCAGTAATGGTTTGAAAACCACTTCACAGTTAACCGTAGTTCCATCAACCCGATAGCAAGTGAAACTGCGATCGCCATGAGACAACAAATGTGGTACCCAAAAACACAACGGTGCTAGACAAAATCCCAAACATATGGTTAAGCCTATGGGATTGTGAGGTTGTTCGTACACCAATTTGTTGGATGTTTTTTCCTTGAACTTTATCATAGATGGTTCGCTGAGAACAGGTATTTGCTTACTCCTATCATAACTTGACCGTATCCCAGTGGTCAGTTCTCGTGAATACAAAAAGATTCAAGGAGGGATTTCTCTCTTTGCTTGAGAGAGAACTAAAAAAGGGAGGCTAGTGATCTCCTCCCCCCGTGTAATATTTTTGATCGTTTTTGATCGCCTAGTCCGCCATGCCGAGTTTTAGGGTGATGGTCAGTTGAATGCCTGAATCATTTTCACTGCTGTTGTGATAGAGAGTGAAATTGCTGGAAGGATCGCTCAGCAAGCGGGAAATTTGTCCCAGCACCCGAGCAATGCTACTGGCAAAGTCGCCATTTGGCAGGGGAGCCAACTGCATTTTGTTATTACTGCGAGCGGCATGGCGACGGATAACCACTTGTAGATTATTCTTGGTTACCCTTTCCCCAAAGGCTTTGGATAGCATCTGCCATAATTTGTAGCCCACATCCCTGATGTAGGCAGAATCATAGCCAGCAATGTCAGCGATTTCTAGGTAGGTTTTGCCTTCCCAAGTATAGCGGAAGATCAGTTCTTGGACAGTGCTGAAACTTTTACCCTGTAGGACAGAATCTACGATATTCAAGGCTTCTTCAACAGTCATTGTCGGTTCCTCACAATTGGTGTGCTAGATGGCGACATAAAATACCACAATTTCTCGGAAAACTGATGTGGGTAACAACATGAATTTTGCCAAAATTACCTAGCAATGCTATGAATACTAGTGTTTTCGGGGATTTCTGTTATTTTTTGTCAGGTCAAAGTTATGACATTTACTGACTTCCAGCTAGCTGGCATTTAATAGCTTGCTGATCTGCTCGACCCAACGGCGGCGATCGCTATGGGTGAATTGCAAGATGTCCTCTAGGTTCCAGTGAAAGTAAAAGGCAATAAAGCTAATCTCCTCATACAGACGCTCTTGATCATAGAAGCCGTAGGGGTGCAGTTGGTGATACAAATCCTGTAGGTAAAAATAGTCTTGGATAAATAGCTGTTCTAGGTGCTCTGGCTGTAAGGGGTTGGGGGCAGATGGGATGGTGATGAGTCGGCTGAGAAGTAATAGAGCTTCCTCTAATCCAAGGAACACTGAACTATACTGAACAAATTGTGCACTGTATTCAGTATGAGACATGTATCATTTCGTCTTTAGTCCGAAAAAACAGTGATATAATAAGTTCAGTCTCTTCTCGATCCTTGAGTCGACCGCAATGGTTGCCAAGAAAAGAAGAAAGAAGCCAAGCGCTTTGGATAATTTATCTAAAGCTTTGCGGGATACCGCCTTCTTGTCCAGTGATGGGCAGGATGCAATCGTTGCTTTCTTGAGCAGTAATGTGTGGCTACGCCACGCAAGCGAACAGGAAAGTTCAGCGTAAATGTATCAGTGCCGTAATCGGGATTGGCGATCGCCCTTTGATCCGCCCGCACTTCTAATTCATCTTTAGCTGTCGCCAGACGCATAGTGCCGTGGCGCAGTAGCTGTCCCTGTGGACTGAGGTATCCCTTGGGCAGGACAAACTCAACACCAGTCATGATCCCTGTTCTGACCCACCATCAGCAGAGGACGGTTTAGTTGCTTCTTCTTCCAATAGACCGTTAATCTGGCGATAGAACTTCTGCAAAAAGCTCAAATCTACGGCAAATAGCTGTTCAATCACCGCAGGGGAGACCTCTTCCAATGCTCCTAGCTTGGTGATTACCCGCGCCAAAATTAACACTGTGGCATAGGCAGGGTTGGCTTTGACTCGGGGATCCCGCATAGGCAGAATTTCATCGATCGCCCAGGAGAGACGCATTACGCCTTTGCGATGCAAGTTGCCATCGGCATCGAGAGGTGGCGCAAGCCATTTTGCTCTTGAGTAAACACAATTCACAAATGCGGAGCTTCCCGCCGATTTAGCTAAAACCATCGTCCAATTTTTTTCGATAAACTAGGCTAATAAGCATTTGGGCTAGGTCTATGGTTTTTAACTGGTTTCGGCGCAAATTTGAGCAGGATACACCCGCCCCTTCTTCTCAGGAAAAACCACCAGAGCATCCTCCAGCACAGAGCGAGAGCCAGCCTGCGGTAAATACTGACCTGCTAAGTTGGGCAAAAGCCGCCTACAACCACATCCAGCAAAAGCAAGAATTACCAGCCCAAGAATCAGCAGTTACTCCTACTCCCGCAGACCCCCCCCTACCCCCTAGCCCCCCAGCAGGAAATTTGCCATTTTGGATGCAGTCCTCAACCCAAATCAAAGCACGGGTGGCAGAACTGGAGGCTAATGCCCTACCAGAGGTGGAAGCAGAACCTGAGCCTGTGCCAGCCAAAGTCAGCAAAAAAGCTCTCCTGTCTTTTGATGAAGAATTTCTCTGGTCGGCAGAAGTGCTGGCAAAACAGGGGCGACCACCAGAGGAGGTCTCAGCGGAGGAAATCACTTGGCTCAACCGCCTGCGGGTGGGTTTGGGTAAAACACGGCTGAACTTGGTGAATCAGCTGAAAAGTTTGGTGGGGATGGGCCCCCTCAGCCCCGAGGCGGTAGAGGAGATCGAAGCCCTGCTATTGCAGGCAGATGTAGGTGTGCAGGCAACTGATCGCATCATTCAGACCTTGCAAGACAAATTGCGCACGGAGGCATTACCCCCTAACGAAGCGATCGCCTATCTGAAGCAAATTCTCAGGGACATTCTCGACGCTCCCCTAGCTAACCGCAGTCCTTTCTTGATCCCCGAAAAAAATCAACTCAACATTTGGCTAATCACAGGGGTAAACGGTGTAGGCAAAACCACCACCATTGGCAAGTTAGCACGGCTAGCAGTGAAATCTGGCTACAAAACCCTAATTGCGGCGGCGGATACCTTTCGGGCGGCGGCAGTGGATCAGGTGAAAACCTGGGGTGATCGCTCAGGGGTAGAAGTGATTGCCAACCCCACGCCCAACGCCGACCCTGCGGCTGTGGTCTTCGATGCCATTACCTCAGCACAGGCACGGGGTACGGAACTACTGCTGGTAGATACCGCAGGCAGACTACAAAACAAAAAAAATCTCATGGATGAACTGAGCAAAATCCGCCGCATCATTGACAAAAAAGCCAACCACGCCCTAGTGGAATCCCTACTGGTTTTGGATGCCACCTTGGGGCAAAATGGTTTGCGCCAAGCGGAAGTGTTTGCCCAGTCAGCGGGAATCAGTGGCATCGTACTTACCAAACTGGACAGCACAGCTAGAGGAGGTGTAGCGATCGCCGTAGTGCAACAACTACAACTGCCGATCCGCTTCATTGGCGCAGGGGAAGGCATCGAAGATATGCGCCCCTTTAACAGTTACGAATTTGTGGAAGCTCTTCTCAGCGGCTAGAGCTTCCTCTAATCCAAGGAACACTGAACTATACTGAACAAATTGTGCACTGTATTCAGTATGAGACATGTATCATTTCGTCTTTAGTCCGAAAAAACAGTGATATAATAAGTTCAGTCTCTTCTCGATCCTTGAGTCGACCGCAATGGTTGCCAAGAAAAGAAGAAAGAAGCCAAGCGCTTTGGATAATTTATCTAAAGCTTTGCGGGATACCGCCTTCTTGTCCAGTGATGGGCAGGATGCAATCGTTGCTTTCTTGAGCAGTAATGTTCAGGAAAGTTCAGCGTAAATGTATCAGTGTATGTGTCAATGTGTAAACTTCCCCTGACTAAAGTCAGTGGCTTTCAGTAGCCCTGTAACTGGCAAGCCGACCACGCTCCGTAGGTGGCGTAAGCCATACCTCTAGGCTGGTTTACCCTCTGT
>Ga0308411_10003573_pt1 | contig 10340 bp, 10 predicted proteins | sample HotsprottomLayer_2_FD_203530 | JGI IMG/M metagenome (GOLD analysis project Ga0308411, IMG submission 203530) | Hot spring phototrophic mat microbial communities from Octopus Spring, Yellowstone National Park, Wyoming, United States -... | ecosystem: Environmental > Aquatic > Thermal springs >... | reverse complement strand
CCCGGGTGAATTGTAAGGCGCGGGGTTGGCCAAGGCAGGGGGCGGTTCGGGCGGGGTGCGGGGAAGTTTTTTGGATGGAAAGGGTTGCGGGGACCGGGAAAGGGCGAAGTGGTGTGACGGAAAGGACGGGCGAGGGGAATCCGGGTTTGGTGTCCGACCCTGCGCAAGCGCAGGGGGAAAACGGGGTTTGAGTGGGTTTGCGGAGGCGGTGCGCGTTGGGGAAGGGGTGCGGGTTGCGGAAGCGCGTGTGGCCGGGGTCGGACGCGGGCGCGGGCGGCCCGAGCGGGCGCTTCCGGCGCAGGGGACAGACACCACCGTCCGCGGGCGGAAGTGTGGTGGAGAGTTGCGGTGATTCAGGGCGGGACGGAGGTGTCAGACCCGGGTGAGGGCGCGAGCGCAGGGGGAAAGATCAAGGAGATCTGCCAGGCGAGCGTCGTGCCGTGGGAACAGGCTCATCCTGTGAGCCAGTGCCCGGCTTATCACAGGGGCAGGAGGTAGATCGCGATGGTTTTCCGGCTTGGTCTTTTGGCGTTGGTTTGCGTGTTTGCGATGCAGGGGCAGACGCGAGGCGATTTCCGGGCGCTGGAGAATTTGCCGGGACCGGGTGTTGCGGCGGCGCTGGCGCGCAAAGTCGACGGGAAAGGTGCGCTGATGCCCAGTTCGGGCGGATATCTGGCACACGTGGCTGTGGGCGGGCCGTGGCGGACGCTGATCACGCTGATGAATCCGAAGGTTTCGGACACGGGAAAGGCCGCGCTGAAGTTCTACACGAGCACAGGTGCGCCGCTGACGGTCACGCTGACGAACGGGCGCAAGACGGTGACATCTTCCGCATTTGAAGTGACGCTTCCGGCGCGGAATTCGATGTTTCTCGAGACGATCAACCTGCCGGCGACCGTGCAGACGGGCTACGCCTATCTGGACCTGGATTCAGGAAGCATAACCGGTTACGGGGTGTTTCGCGCGGTGGTGGCGGGGCTGCCGAACCTGGAGGCCGTGGTGCCGCTGGAATGGGGCATTACGGACCAGGCGATGATCGCCTATGACAACACGCGGGGATTTGTGACGTCGGTGGCGATTGCCAATCCGTGGGGATTTTTCCCGTCCGAACTGGTGGCGGACGTGTACGACGAGGACGGCCTGCTGCTGGCGACGTACCGGCGGGTGCTGCCCGGGCAGTCGCAAGTGGCTTTCGAGACGTTCCGGGAGTGGCCGGCGACGGCAGGCCGGCGGGGCGTGGTGCGGTTGTCACAGATTGGCGGGCTGGGGTATGCGGCGCTGGCGCTGCTGTTCAACCCGACGGGCTCGGTGACGACGGCGCCGGTGCCGGATGTGAGGTGAGGAGGCTGACCGGGGCGAGCGGACCTGGACCCGATCGAGGTGCGCCGTGACAGGCACAAGGGGGTTCTGCAATCACCGCTGCCATTCACAGCAGGGGCTACTCATTCAGAGCCAGGCACAGTTAAATAGCCGCCGGGAAATCTCAAGATTCGTTCATGCCGTTTGGGCCAAGGCGTGATAGCATCTGAACCTATGCCTCTCCCGCGTAACAGGCGTTATCCGTCAGGGGATTTTCGCATGCCTCCCGATGTAAAATTCTGGGCCAAAACAACCTCTGACGGCGAGCCGGGCATCAGTGTTCGAGATCACTGCATGAATGTGGGCGAGGTCGCCAAGGCCTTGGTGGATATGGCAGCTCCCAGCGTAAAGGCGCTCGCGCCTCCATTTGCCGAGGTTCTTGCAGCTCTCCACGATGTAGGGAAAATCTCGCCGGGATTTCAGGCGAAGTGCGAAAAATGGCTGCTTCGCTACGACCTGGTCCAGCGGGCACAAGCAGAGGCGTGGGCTCAATCCGAGAGCGATCATGCGAAGATCACTCAATACACCCTGCAAGGCCTTTGGCGAGACGAGAAACTGCTGCGTTGGGCAGCCGCGCTTGGGGCGCATCACGGATGCCTGAAAGGATTGAGAGTCCGTTGCCCCGAGCACTGGTCAGCGTACCGGAGTGACTTGTGCAAGCAGCTCGAAGCCCGTTTTGGGAAACTCCCCGACCATGGGCCCAGGTCCGACGCGCAGCTTTGGTGGCTGGCGGGTTTGGTGACATTCGCCGACTGGATCGGCTCCGATGAGCGCTTCTTCCCCAGCGAACGCGGGCTCGAGGATCATGAGAGGCAGAAGAGTGCCAAAAGAGCCCTCGAGCGAATCGGGTGGACTCACAAGCCGGTCAAGAGGAACCTTAACTTCGAAGAGCTATTCCCGGGTTTTCAACCGAACGCATTGCAGGAGACGGTTCTCAAAACCATCTGCGAGCCTGGCATCTACATCATCGAGGCGCCGATGGGCTGTGGGAAGACAGAGGCCGCCCTTGCCGCCGCATACAGGTTGCTTGAGGCGGAGAAGGCTGCGGGAATATACTTCGCGCTGCCCACGCAACTGACGAGCCACCGCATATACATGCGTGTACAGGAATTTATCGGCCGGATCCACGAGTGTCCCAGGCACGTGCGGCTGGCACACTCGGCTTCCTGGCTCATGGATCAGACGCCGCCCCCGAGTATTCCCGGATCGGGACCGGCTGCGGAGGAGGAAACGGCAGCGGAGGACGCGGCGCGATCGTGGTTTGCCTCCCCGAAGCGCGCCCTCCTTGAGGCCTATGGGGTTGGCACAGTCGATCAGGCCCTTCTTGGAGTCATTCCCGTGAAGCACTTTTTCCTGCGGCAGTTCGGGCTGGCGGGAAAGGTGGTGATCCTGGACGAGGTGCACTCATACGACGTTTACACGGGCAGCCTGATCACTCAGCTGGTCCAACAGCTGAGGGACAACAAGGCAACGGTGATTATCCTGTCCGCGACGCTGACCAGCGACCGGCGCCGTGAGCTGCTGGGGCAAACCGGTGAGGAGCCGCTTGTGAACGCCTACCCCCTGGTGAGTTGCCGCGGGAAGGCCTTCAGCCAGCATTCGTGCCCGGCGCCTCCCCCGAAGAGGGTGGCGGTGCGCTGGTGTGCCGTGGAAATGCTGCCCCAGGAGTGCCTTTTCCAGGCCGAGAGGGGCTGTTGTGTTCTATGGATTTGCAACACAGTGTCGCGCGCGCAGGAGGTTTACCGGAATTTAAAGTCGCTGGCCAGAGAGGGCGGACCGATGTTTGGGCTCCTGCACTCCCGATTCCCGATCTGCGAAAGAGAGCCGAGAGAGGAGCAGTGGATGAAGGCACTTGGACGAGAAGGGCCCCGGCCTGAGGGCTGTGTTCTGGTAGCCACGCAGGTTGTCGAGCAAAGTGTGGACGTGGATGCTGATTTGCTCATAACGGATCTGGCTCCAACTGACATGCTGCTCCAGCGCATTGGGCGGCTCTGGCGTCATGAGAGAGGGGCGCGACCGGCAAAGCAGCCGGAGGTCTGGATCGAAACACCGGGCGATGCTTCGGTGCTTGATAGCGGCGACAGCAGGGAAATACGGCGCGCCTTGGGGCCTGGCGCCCGTGTTTACGCACCATACATTTTGTTGCGGACATACAAGGTTCTGCAAGGCAAAGGGCGGCTGGTTCTACCGGACGACATCCGCGAGATCCTCGAAAGCACGTACAGCGAACCGGAGAGCGGAGAGCCTTCAGGATGGGAAGAACTATTTCGTGAATTACAGAGCCAGAGGGAAAAGCTCCAGCGGCTGGCGTGGAACGCAACCAGCATCTGGGACCGGCCAGCTCTCGACGATGAGGAGGTGCAAACCCGATACTCGAGTGTAGCCATGGGACATCTGCTGCCTGTCAAGCGGTTCAACGAAGGCGGGCGGAGCGCCGAAGTGGAGCTGATGAGCGGGCAGGTTGTCAGGATGGACGCACGGAACTGGGACTTCGAGACCGCCAAGGCGGTGCACCGCCATTTGATCCGCGCCCCATGGCATGTATTGAGGGAAGCAGCGTGCAACGCTCCGGCATGGTTGAAAAGATACGCCGACAGGGCTGCGGTTGCAATTCATGAAGCCGACGGCAAGTTGATTTGGCACCACAACGGGGAGTTTTCGGGACTGAAGTATCATAGTGAGCTTGGATTGTGCATCGCCCCGAACCAGCCTAGGGGGGAGCTCCGCGAGGAGGATTGGCATGAATCTTGTTTCTGACGACTGGATTCCGGTGGTTGACGCGAACGGCAGTGCAAAGCGGGTGAGTCTTCGGGGTGTGTTCCAGCAGGGAGACGGGCTTGCTGACCTGAACGTGCGCGCCGATGAGCGGGTGGCGTTGATGCGGCTGCTGATCGCGGTGGCGCAGGCCGCGCTGAACGGGCCGGCCGACTGGAAGGACTGGAATCAATGCAAGGACCGATTGGCGGACGCCGTTGTGCGTTATCTGGAGAACTGGCAGGCGGCCTTCGAGCTTCTCGGGCAGGGGCAGCGCTTCCTGCAATTGCAGGGGCTGGTCGTGGCCGGAGGCGCTGAGGAAGAGGGCGGCGGCACCCTGGTCAGCAAGCTGGATTTTGCGCTTTCCACGGGAAACAATGACACGCTTTTCGACAATGCAGGCGGCGAATTGCGGACGATGACGGAGGCGGAGCTGGCCCTGCGGCTGCTGGCGTTCCAGTGCTTTTCACCCTGCGGCCGGATTGGCGTGGTCAATTGGAACGGCGAGGCGAGTCCTGGCAATGGGTCCAGTTCTCATGCCCCTTGTCTGGCCGGCTCCATGGTTCATGCCTACATTCGCGGCGGGAACCTGCTTGAGACGATCCACCGCAACCTGCTTTACAAAGAGCTGGTAGAGCGAATATACGGCCGCGGCCGCTGGGGCCAACCGATCTGGGAGCGCATGCCGAAAAGTTTCTCCGACGAGGAGGCGATCCGGAACGCGACAGAAACGTATCTGGGCCGGCTTGTGCCGCTGAGCAGGGCAATCTGGATAGAGTCCGACCGGCTTCACATGGTTCTCGGCAACGGATTGGACTACCCCGGGTTTGGAGAAAAAGGGGGTCCGCGCGAAGCGGCAGCGACAGTGATTGTGGTAACAGACAAAGGCAAGCGGAAGCACCGGGTGCTTGGACTGAGTCCGGACAGGGCGATGTGGCGAGAGCTCCACTCGGTCGCTGTGAAGCGGCATTCCGATGAGGGCGCCGGCGGCCCTCTGGCTCTGGAAAACCTGGATGACAGCGCGGCGGTTGACCTGTGGGCGGGAGGCCTTGCAGCAGGCGACGGGAAACCGCTGGACGTTGTGGAGTCAGTGATCCACCTTCCTGCCGGGATGTTGTGCGAAACGGGCACGAAGATTTATGAAGAGGGGGTGAGGCGCGCGGAGCGCGTCGCCCAGGCTCTGAAGGCAGCCATCAGAAACTATGCAGACCAAGCGGGGAATGACAGCGGGCAGAGCTCCCGCGCGGCGCCTGCATCCGTGCGAACCGCAGCGCTCTCGCGGTTTTGGGCCGCTGCCGAGCAATCGGTCGGGGACCTTCTGGAGGCCGCCGGCAACCCGGGCAAGATTGCGGAGGTCGGGTGGGGGGGCAGCGCATGGGCGGGGTGTCTGAAGTCAGCCGCTCTGGAGGCCCTGCGCCTTGTCTGCCCGAGATCCACGGCGCGCCAACTACGGGCTTATGTGCGGGCCGAGACGGAGTTGAGGAAGAGAATTTCCAGCCTTTTTCGGGAGTGAGGTGGCAACATGACGGACTATAAATCGAGAGCCGAGGAGACGGCACGCAGGCTGAAGGACTTGCTCCTTTCCCTTGAAAAGGACCGCGGCGCCATGGCGGACTTGCGATGCGCCTGGAGCCAGACGAGACGCAGCCGCGCCTGGCCGTGGCTCGGGAGCATAGGTTTGATCGGGGACCGTGCCGGGGAAACCGTCGCGGGAGCGTTCGGCTACCACCCTTTGACGGAGGAGCAGGGCAATTTCGGCAGCGCCTGCAAGAAGCTCTCTCCCAAGCATGCCGGGGCGGAACAACGGTTCGCAAGGCTGCTGGATGCCGACCGGGAGAGCCTGTGCGACCTGGTAAGGCCTCTCATCCTCGCGATGCGAAGCGCCGGAATTGCTGTGAACCACCGGCAGTTATACATCGACCTCAGACTCTGGGGAGAACGGACGCGCGTTGCCTGGGCGAAGGAGTTTTGGACGTCCGAGGGCCAGGAGGAAACCGAAGCGCAACAGGAAGCGCAGCCAGAATCGCAGCCATAGAAAAGGAGGCCAGGGATGTTTCTGACAGAGGGCAGGATCGAGGCGGAAGTTGCATTGAAGAGAAAACTGATTGACAGTTATGACTGGCACCGGGCCGTCTGGGAAGCATTTCCCGGCCATGCGGATGACAAGCGCGCGTTTCTCACCCGAATTGACTGGCTGCGGGACACGGTGCGCGTCTATATCGTTTCCGAATGGCTTCCGCAAAGGCCGGGCTGGTGGCCCAAGGACGACAGGTGCTGGAGGACGAGGCAAATTCCGGACGGCTTCTTCGGACACGCCAAGTACGCTTTTCAGCTTTGTGCAAACCCGACGCGCAAAATCGCCAAGCTGGATGAACAGGGTAACCGTTTGAAGAACGGCAGAAGGGATCCGCTCCGCAGCCGGGAAGACCTGGTGAACTGGCTTGTCAGGAAAGGAGAGGAGGGTGGCTTCCGCCCCTTGACCGAGACCCTGAGAATCGTCAATCTCGGCCGGAGGTATTTCCGGCACAAGAGCGGGCCGGGAATGCACACTGCGGTGGAGTATCGCGGGGTTCTGGAAGTCACGGACCGGGAGAAATTCCGGGAGTCTTTCCGGAAAGGGATCGGACCCGCGAAAGGATTTGGCTTCGGATTGCTGCTGCTGGCGCCGGTCACCGAGTGAAACCTGCGCTGCGAGCCGTTGGCTGTAATTGTGGGAGACAGACAAGGAGAAAGTGGCATGAGACTGATCGAAATGCATATTCTTCAATCGTTCCCGGTTTCCTGTCTGAACCGGGATGACGTGGGTGCGCCGAAGACAGCGATCTTTGGCGGAGTCAACAGGGCGCGGATTTCCAGCCAGTGCCTGAAGCGTGCCATCCGGCTGGCGATGAAGGAACGCTGCCCTGAACTTTGCCAGGGGGAGAGAAGCCGTCTGATCGTGGATCCGCTCGTAGAGGCATTGCGGGAAGAGATCCGGAAAAGCGGCAGGCTGCCTGGTGCGATCAAAAGCATGGCTGACGGGGTCGCGGAGATGTTCGCGCGGAGACTCTGCGATCATTTGGCCAAGCTCGACGAGGCAGCGGAAAAAGAGAAGGGCGTGCGCAAGGTAAAGACATTGATGTTTCTCTCGCCGGCCGAGAGGAAACGAGCGGCCGAGGCGATCTGCGAGAAGCTCGGAGAAAAACTCAATGGCGGCGCAGACGGGGTTCCAGGGTGGCTGGAGACGGCGGTGGTTGCGTCAGGACAGCCGAACAATAGCGATGCCAGCGGGGCCAGGAGCGCAGCCGGTGATGCCGGCGCCGGGAAGAGGGGAGGCAAAGCGGAGAAGAAGGACGCCAAGGAAATTGGCGAAATCATCAAGAAGGCGGCGGCGGCGATGCGGGAGGCCGGCCTCGAGGATGCCGGCGACATCGCCCTTTTCGGCCGCATGGTGGCAAACGACCCGAGCCTGAACATCGAAGGCGCAGCCATGTTCAGTCATGCTCTTTCCACTCATCGGGCGGACAACGACATCGATTTTTTCACCGCTGTTGACGACCGCCAAAAGGAGGATCCCACGGTGGCTGACGAAGACCGCGCCGGCAGCGGGATGATGGGGACGCTGGAATTCACTTCGGCCACGTATTACCGTTATGTGGCTGTCAATGTGGGAATGCTTGAAGACGGCAACCACCTGGAGAGGATGTCCAAAGAAGACCGGAAGAAGCTGCTCGATGCTTTCATTCGCGCTTGCCTTTATGCGGTCCCGTCGGCAAGGCAGAACTCCATGAACGCCTCGACGCTGCCTGCCTTCGTCCTGGGGGTTTACCGGGGGAAGGGCCATCCGGTGCAGCTCGTGAACGCATTCGAGGAGCCCGTGAAGGCCGACAGGGAGGGCTACATCCGAAAGTCCCGGGAGGCGCTGGAAAGGGAGTTCGGCCAGCTGAAATCGGTCTGGGGCATCCGGCCCGAAGTGGAGGTTCGGATTCCGTCGGATGGCATGACGCTGGACAAGTTTTGCGAGGAGTTGTTGAGGCATGTCTGACCGGGTCATGGCGCTCAGCCTGGAGGCGCCCTTGCAGGCGTGGGGCGTCTCCAGCCGGTTTCAGCGGTGCCCCACCTCGCCCTACCCGACGCGCAGCGCGATCACCGGCATGTTCTGCGCTGCCGCCGGGGCGGCGAAGGGGGGCAAGCTGGAGAAACGCCTGCTTGAGGAAATTTTCCCGGAAATCCGGATTGCCGTGATCGTGTTGCCCGCAAAGGCGCGCGCAAGGGCTTCGCGGCTGCGCCTGCTGGAGGACTATCACACGGTGCTCGGCACCCGGCGGGCAAGCGGGAAGGAAAACGCGAATCCGGTGGTTACGCGCAGGCATTATCTTCTGGACTCGCGATTTGGGGTCTTGATGGAGGGGCCACGAGATTCACTGGAAATGCTGGCGCAATACATTCAGGATCCTGTCTGGGGAATCTGGTTTGGCCGCAAATGCTGCCTTCCTTCGGCCCCGGTTTTCCGGGGAATTCATCCCGACAGGGAGGAGGCGCTGCGCAGTCTTGGATGCACGGGCGGAACGAAAGGGATGACCGTGGTCGAAGAAGCGGAGAGGTTCGAGGACGGCACGGACACCCTGCCGGACTGGCCGTTGGCGTTTGGCCGTCCTGATTCGAGCTGCGAAGGAAGAGCTTTCGGGCCGCGCCGGGTGCGGGTGATTCCAGCCGGATCCGAGTGATATGCCGATTTTCGAAAGACCCCCTCTGGAGACACTGAGCCCGGCGAAAGACCGTTGGACGCCGGTGTATGTCGAGCACGGGCGGCTGGAAGTGGACGACTCGAGCGTCAAGTGGATTGGTTCAGACATGACGGTCTGCCGGCTGCCGGTGGCCACCGTTTCAGCGATTCTTCTCGGCCCGGGCACCACGGTGACCCACGCCGCCATCAAAGCCTGCGCAGACAGCAACACGCCGGTGTGCTGGATTGGCGAGGACGGGATGCGTTTTTATGCGATTGGCGTGGCGCCGACTCATGACAATCTGAATGCGCGCCGGCACGCTGCGGCCTGGTCGGACAAGAAGAGGCGCGAGCAGATCGCCCGGCGGATGTTTGCGCGCCGGTTTCCGGGGGAAATTGTCGAGCAGCGGAGCATTCGGGAGTTGCGCGGCATGGAGGGGCTCCGGGTGCGAGCCGCCTACGCCCAGCTGGGGAGGGAGTTCGGGGTGACCTGGAAGGGCCGTGACTATGACAAGTCGAACTGGAATCTGGCCGATAACATCAACCGCGCCATCTCTGCGGCGAACGCCAGTCTTTACGCCATCTGCTGCGCTGTCGTGTGCACGATGGGATACATTCCCTCGCTGGGCATGATTCATGATAGCGGCCCGCTGGCATTTGTCTACGACGTGGCTGACCTATACAAGGAAGCCACGTCCTTTCGCGCGGCCTTCCAGGCGATGAGCCTCGATCCCGGGGACCGGGGCGAGCTGGTGCGCAAGCTGTTGAAATTACGCATCGAGGAAGAACGGATCCTGCAACGGATGCCGGAGGATCTTGAGGAGTTGTTCGCATGACGGTCATCATCGCCCAGGATACGCCGCCAGCCATCCGGGGAATTCTCAAAAGATGGTTCATCGAACCGAGACCGAACGTTTTCGTTGGCACGCTGAACCAGCGCACGCACAAGAAAACGATCGAATACATTCTCCGCAATTCGGAGGGCATCGGGCTGCTGGTGATCAGCTCCGCACCGAACTGCCAGGGATACGTGATCGAGTCCAGAGGTGAAACAGACAGGAAGGGGGTGGATATGAGCGGACTCTGGCTGGTGGCGGAGAAGTGGGCTGAGCCGGAAGTCAGTTAAGAGAGGGGCCAACCAGAGGCGGGAAATGCAGCATAAGTCCTTTAAAAGGCAGAGTTCTCCCCACGCGCGTGGGGATGGTCCGCGCGGCTCCGCGCGCGACGAGTGGCAGGGGCCGTTCTCCCCACGCGCGTGGGGATGGTCCGGCCAATGTGTCGAGCCGCAAGGCGCGCATCAAGTTCTCCCCACGCGCGTGGGGATGGTCCGGAACATCTCATGAGTAGCGAAATAGAACGACGGTTCTCCCCACGCGCGTGGGGATGGTCCGGACAAGCCTGAGGGAAAACATGCGGAGCGGCCGTTCTCCCCACGCGCGTGGGGATGGTCCGGCTTCCTTGACCTTGGCGTGGCCAGTCAGCGCGTTCTCCCCACGCGCGTGGGGATGGTCCGATCACTGGC
>Ga0308411_10003568_pt1 | contig 10346 bp, 10 predicted proteins | sample HotsprottomLayer_2_FD_203530 | JGI IMG/M metagenome (GOLD analysis project Ga0308411, IMG submission 203530) | Hot spring phototrophic mat microbial communities from Octopus Spring, Yellowstone National Park, Wyoming, United States -... | ecosystem: Environmental > Aquatic > Thermal springs >... | reverse complement strand
GTCGCGATCGACCCCGCAACGCTAGCCACGACCGTCCTGCTGCGGCACGACGGCTCCGCGGTCGGCGCGGCGACCGGCGCGGTCGAGATCGGCGGGCGCTTCTACCTGGGGGCAGTATTCGACGACCGACTCGGGGTGTGGAGCAATCCGCACTGAGCGCCCGAGGCTCTCGCTGATATCCATCCAGCCCTTGCCGCGCCACTTGAATCGCCCGCGCATGCCTTGCCCCCAGCGCAAGCGCAGCGACGCGCGCAGCTCGCTCCACTGCGGCGGCACGACGAGGATGCCGTCGATCGTCACGTCCTCTACGAGGGCGTAGCGCCGGATCGCGATCCGCCGGGTGTCGCCGTCGACCGCCACCTGCTCGGCGACGCCACCGCGCATCCCGGCCACCTGTCCCCCCGGCACATCCCCGAAGAGCTGGAACAGCGCCAGGACGTCCCAGATGGTCGCCAGGCTGAGCCAGGCGAGGCGACCGGGCGTGCCGCACGGATGACCGGGCGACAGCGCGATCTCGGCCAGCCGGCGGGGATAGTCGGGCATGACCGAGCGGCGAGGATGCCCCTCGCAGGCCTCGGCTGCGACCGGCACGCCGGCAGCGAAGGCCGTCACGGCCTCCTGCGCGCACTCGAGGTGGCCGACCGAGTGCGCCTCGCCAGGGACCAGGATGACGGTCACGTCCGGACGGCCCGCGGCAAGCGCCCAGGCGTTGGCCGGCGGTGTGCGGACATCGCCGAGCCCCTGCAGCACGAGGATCGGGATGCCGGCCGGAATCGGACCGCCGATCCGGGCCCGGGCCAGCGAGGTGCGCGGCCAGCCGAGGCAGGTGTCGAGCACGCTGGCTGCCCGGAGACTACGGTGGCCGAAGGGCGCCAACGCGGCCGAGGGCACCGCGCGCAGCGCGTGCGCGGCGGCCGCGCGCCGCTGCCGCAGCGACGCCGCCGCCGGCCAGGGAAAGTGCGTGTCCGTGCAGCGGGTGGCGAGAAAGACGCCCTCGTTGCTCCTGTCCGGATCCTCCTCGTCGCGTGCCGGGGTGGCAACCGTCCGTTGCCGATAGGCCAGGGCGCGCAGGCGCAGCAGCGGCGCATGGTCGCCTCGACGCGAGGCCACGAGGGCTGCGGGAAGCATGCGCCGCAACTCCTGACGAAGATCGCCCGCCTGGATGACGAGCCACAGATCCTCCTCGTCGAGCTCGGCAGCGGTCGTGCCTCCCGCGACGGTGGGAATGCTCCCCCGCAGCGGTCGGCTCGCGATCCGCCGGGCGAGGCGTGCGAGGTCGCCTTGCACCTCGGGGCAACCGCTGTCAGCGCACAGGGTCGCCACCGCTGGCGGGAGCGCCTTGATCGTCTCTGTCCTGATTGCTGCGGGCCCGTCGGGCGAGAGTGGCGAGTCGAGCACCAGCCGTTCGACGTGCTCGGGATGCGCCCGCGCATACTCCATCGCGACCCAGGTACCGTAGGAGACCGCGTAGATCAGGATCCGGGTGGCTCCCAGCGCCTCGCGCACGGCCTCCAGGTCGGCCACCGAGTCGGCGGTCGTGTAGAAGTCTGCCGCCGGGCCGAGGACGGCCGCACAGCGGCGCGCGGCGGCGATCTCGTCCGGATCGTCGGGACAGGCGAGGGGTCCCGAGAGTCCCGTCCCGCGCTGGTCGAAGACCACGAGCTGGAAGCGCTCGAGCAGTCCCTGGAGCTTGAAGGCGAACCATGGCGCCAGACGGGTCGCCGACTGGCCTGGTCCCCCCGCAAGCGCCACCACGACGCCCTCGGGCGGCACCGTCCGCATCAGCCGCTCGACGTGCAGTGGCACCGTCCCTGGCACCGTCCCGCTGCGGTCGAGCGGCACTTCGAGCGTCGCGCACTCGAAGGCCTCGTGTCCCGGCTCGGGACACGGCTCGAACCAGAAGCCTTCGGCCCCGCCAGCCTGCATCGCCACCAGCGCCACGCCGACGAGCCGCGACCAGCCCGCGGCCCTCGGCTCGCGTCCTGTCGTACCTGCTGCCATCGTCTCCGTGCTCCGTGGCGCTCGCGGTCTCGCCACGAGCGCTCGGGATTCAGGACGACGGGCAGCCCGCCGAGTGTCGATGCCGATCGCCCGCGCTCGGACACCGGTTGTCCCGACACGAGCTATCTAGGCAGCAGGCGTGAACCGGATCGGGACCTGTGCGAAGCCGCGTACGTTCGCGGAGTGCACGCGCACGCAGCGCGCGTGGTCGACCGCGTAGTCGGGAATGCGGCGGTGGATCTCCTCGAGCGCCACCCGCGCCTCGAGCCGCGCCAGCGCGGCCCCCAGACACGAGTGCACGCCATGACCGAAATAGAGCTGCTGGTCGGGGCGGCGCCGGATCTCGAAGCGATCGGCCGTCGGTCCGAACACCCGCTCGTCGCGGTTGCCCGAGCCGAGCAGGAGCAGGACCTTCTGGCCCGCGCGCAGGCGTTCGCCGTGCAGCTCGACATCGCGGGTGAGCACGCGCGCCAGCATCTGCGTCGAGGCGTCGAAGCGCAGCACCTCCTCGACGGCGCCGGGAATCGCGCTCGGGTCGTCGATCAGGAGACGGCGCTGGTCGGGATGGCGGTCGAGCAGCACGATGGCGTTGCCGAGCAGCTTGGTCGTGGTCTCGTTGCCGGCGATCACCAGCAGGTAGCAGAAGCCGAGGATCTCGGGCTCGCTCAGCCGCTCGCCGTCGACCTCCGCGGCCAGCAAGGCACTCACGAGGTCGTCGCCCGGCCGCTCGCGGCGCTGGCGCAGCGTGGCGGTGAAATACCGCACCAGGTTCGCTCCGCCTTCCCGGCCGGCCGCGGGCACCTCGCCCGATCCGGGCTCGCGGTGCAGCAAGGCATCGGCCCAGCCGCGCAGCATGTCCTGATCGGCCTCCGGGACCCCGAGCATAGTGCTGATCACGTCCATGGGCAGCCGGGCCGCGAAATCCTGGACGAAATCCCCTGCGCCGCGCGCGGCGAGCGGGGCCAGATGCTTGCGGGTCAGAGCGCGAACCTGCGGCTCCATCTCGGCCACCCGCCGTGGCGTGAAGGCCCGGCTGATCAGCCGGCGCAGCTTCGTCTGCCGCGGCGGATCCATGGCGATGATCATGGGCGGCGCATGGCCGCTCCCCCCTTCGAGGGTCACGCCCCCCACCGAGGAGTAGGTCTCGTGATCGGCCAGCGCGCGTTGTACATCGACGAAGCGCGACAGCGCCCAGAAGCGATGCCTGGGATTCCAGTACGCTGGCGCCTCGTCGCGCAGCCGGCGGTAGACCGGATAGGGATCCTCGTGGATGGCGTACGCGAACGGGTCGTACTCGAGCGGTGCGGTCACGACTCCGGGGTGCTGGCAGCCGGCTTGCTCGCCAGTGCCGTCCGGATGCGCGCCTTGCGCAGGCGACGCTGCCCGCGCTTGAGCGCCTTGCGCGCGGCCCGGATCTTGGTGGCGTCGCTGCCCGCCTCGCGGGCCTGCTGCAGCGCCGCTCGGCGGCGGGCAACCGCGGCGGCGAGCTCCGTTCCGCCAGGGACCGCCTCCGGAGCCGGCAAGTCCTTGTTCGCGATCTTCTTTGGCATGACAGGATCCTCCGCTGGTCGATCGAACGCCCGGTCTTCTAACAAACCCGTCCTGCCGGCGAAAAGTGGCGTGTCGGCCTCCTGCCAGGGTGCAGCGCCCGGCCTCGCCAGGCTAAGCTCCCACCATGATCCCCAAGTTCCTCTCCCTCACGCCCGCCCTCTACGACTACATCGTCGCCCACAGCGCGCCGCCCCCGGACGACATCCTCCACGAGCTCGCCGCCGAGACGGCCGCGCTGGGCGCGGTGAGCGTTATGCAGGTCGCCGTCGAGCAGGGAGCGTTGCTGACGATGCTGGCCCGCCTGATGAACGCCCGCACGGCCATCGAGATCGGGACCTTTACCGGCTACAGCGCCATCTGCATCGCGCGCGGTCTCGCCGAGGGGGGCCAGCTCCTGTGCTGCGACGTGAACCCGGAGTGGACGGCCATTGCGCAGCGCTACTGGACGCGGGCCGGTCTCGCCGACCGCATCACCCTCCGCCTCGGACCGGCGATCGAGACCCTGCGCGGCCTGCCGCTCGCCCCGGCGGTCGACCTAGCTTTCATCGACGCCGACAAGACGGGATACGGCGACTACTACGACGAGCTGCTCCCGCGGCTGCGGCCGAACGGGCTGCTCGTCTTCGACAATGCGCTCTGGGGCGGGTCGGTGATCGACGCAACCGAGGAGAGCGCGGTGGCGCTGCGCGCGCTGGCCGATCGGCTGCACGCCGACGCGCGCGTCGACACCGTCCTGCTCGGCGTGGCTGACGGCCTGCTGCTCGCCCGCAAGCGCTGACGGCGCGTCACCGGAGGACGAGCGCGCTCACGGGACGCGTTCGAGCAGCAGGCTTTGCAGCGCCCGGCCGATGGGGCCGCGTTCGTCCCACAGGCGGCTCTCGGCGAAGCCGATGCCGTGCGGTTCGGGCAGCGTCCGCGCCTCCAGGCACACCCAGTCGCCGGCCGGCTCGCGGTGCAGATAGACAGTCAGGTCTGGGTTGATGAACATCCACCCCTCGGTGCGCGGCAGGACCCAGCTGATGCCGTTGCCGAAGTCGGCGACGGCCACGGCGCGGCACAGGGGCGACGTCGCCTCGCCGGCGACCAGCGGCACGCGCAGGCGGATCCAGTCGGTCGCCGGCCCCGGCTGCGCGAAGCTGCCGGCGACGAAGCGGTGCTCGACGGCATCGGCGTGGAACGCCGGTCGCCACCCGGCGCTCGCCCACGGGGGCAGTGTCATCGCGCCCGCGCTCGGCCCGGGCGGCGGTGGCAGCGTGTCGAGGTCGGGCGGCAGGGGGAGCGCGCAGCGGCGCATGCGGAGCGCCAGCGCGCGGAGCACCTCGCGGTCGCCCGCTCGCATCGCAGCTTCGACGAGCTGGACCTTGCGCCCGGGTCGCACGAGACGGGTGACCACCGTCAGCGGCGACAGCGGCACGGGACGCAGCAGCTCGACCGTGATCCGCACGACCTGCATCGCCTCCCCGCCGGCTGCTCGCTCGCAGCAGCGCGCCGCCAGCGCCGCCGGTGGTCCTCCGTGCTGCGCCCGGGGATCCCAGGGACCCCGCGCAAGCTCGGTCGGAACGAAAACCGCTCCGTCGCGCTCGAACAGCGCCTCGGCGCTCATCCCTCGCGGGCTCCCGGCGGCATGTGGTCACGCAGGAACGCCACCTCGCGCGCGATCGCGCGCTCAAAGACCTCCCCGCGATAGGGATCGAAATGCCCGCACGCGAGGATCTCGAGGCGGCAATTCGGCACGCGGCGGGCCAGGCGCCGCGCCGCGGCTGCCGGCACCAGCGTATCGTGCTCCGCGACGACCAAGAGGATGGGGGCACGAACGCGATGGGCCGCGGCCGCAGGTCGATACAGTCCCACGGTGCAAAAGATCCGCGCCGGAACCCGGTTCTCCCAGCGGCTCTCGGGCGGGACGAGCATCCCGTATCCCTGGAAACTGTCCGGCGTGGAGAGCAGCCGCAACCCGCGCTCGGCAATCACCGGGACGTAGTACGGGGGCCAGCCGAGGAGCGTCCCAGCGAGATCCCGCAGCCCAGCCGCTGCCCCACGCAGGATGAACCCCAGAGGGAATGCCCGCAGGCTCGCCAGCCCATCGAGAAACGGCACCTGGGCGATCACCGCACGGACATCCTGGCGGCGTGCAGCCACCTCGAGCACGTGACCTCCCCCGAACGATGTGCCCCACAAGGCGATCCGCCCCGCGTCCACCTCGGGGCATGCGCGGGCAAAGTCGATCGCCGCATGCAGGTCCTCGATGTGGCGGCGTGGGGCGACGAGGTAGCGCGGCTCGCCGTCGCTCGCCCCGAAGCCCCGATAATCGAAGCGCAGCGTCGCATATCCGGCCGCGCGGAAGCGCTCGACGAAGGGCGCGAGCCCGAAATCCTGTTCGGCCGCGATGCCGTGGGCGAGGATGACGAGCGGCCAGCGGCGCGCCTCCCCGTCTGCAGGGCACTCGAGGACACCCCGGCAGACGGTCGCGTGGGAGGAGAAGGCGACGCTCGTGGCGCTCACTGCTGCTCGGGACCGCGCGCCACGTTCCCCGCGCTGCGCCCCCGCCGCGGCGCGGTCATGCCGGCGATCGCCGCGCTCGCCTGCCCGAGCGACTCGCGCAGCCGCGGGGGCAGGCGCTCCGCCCGCGTCGCCTCTCTGGGCTCCCCGCCCTCGCGCTCCCGCCCTTCGAGCACCTCGAGGCGCTCCCGGAGCGCCTCGAGCTCGTCGCGGGTGGCCAGCGCCAGCTCGCGCGCCACGCAGGCACGCAGCTCGCGACGGATCCGCTCGAGCCATCCCACGGCGTCGGCCCACAGGGCGAGCATCACTCTTCCCTCCTCGACGGTAGCGGTGCTCCTACCAGACCCTCGTGCCCGAGCGAAGCCGGCGTGGCCCGGGCGCTGTGCTGGTACCTGGGCCGGAGAGACGCTAGAAACACAGCAGCATGGCAGATGACCTTGCGCTCCTCGACGCCACGGCCCAGGCCGAGCTCGTCCGCCGCCGGCAGGTCTCACCTCGCGAGCTGGTCGACGCGGCCATCGCCCGCATCGAGCGGCTCGATCCGACCCTCAATGCCGTGATCCATCCGGCATTCGAGCGGGCGCGCGCCCTGGCGACACGCGGCGAGCTGGGCGAGGGGCCCTTTCGCGGGGTGCCGTTTCTGATGAAGGACCTCGGCGGAGCGGAAGCCGGTCGACCGAACCATGCTGGCCTTGGCGTTCTCAAGGCCGCTGGCTGGACCGAAGCAGAGGATGCTTACCTGACGCGCCGGTTCCGCGCGGCGGGGCTCATCTCGCTCGGGCGCACGAACACGCCCGAGCTGGCCCTCCTCGCCACGACCGAGCCCGCAGCCTACGGTCCCACGCGCAATCCCTGGAACATTGCCCACAGCGCCGGTGGCTCGAGCGGCGGAGCCGCAGCCGCGGTAGCCGCTGGCCTCGTGCCCCTCGCGCATGCCAGCGACGGGGGCGGGTCGATCCGCGGCCCCGCCAGCATGTGCGGGCTCGTCGGGCTCAAGCCGACGCGGGGCCGCTGTTCCTTCGGCCCGACGCTCGGCGAGCGCTGGAGCGGGTTCTCGGTCGAATTCGCGCTCACGCGCTCGGTGCGCGACGCGGCCACGCTGCTCGACGCGGTGGCCGGTCCCGCCCCGGGCGATCCCTACGTGGCCCCGGCACCGAGCCGACCCTATGCCCTCGAGGCGACGGCCTCGCCCGGCCGGCTCCGCATCGGGATCTTCGCCGGACCGCTGCGTGGTATCGTGCTCGATCCCGAATGCGAGCGCGGGCTCGCCGCGACCGGCGCGCTGCTTCGCCAGCTCGGTCACGTGGTCGAGCCCGCCTACCCCCCGGCGCTCGACGATCCGGAGTGCGTCCGCGCCTACGTCGACATCGTCGCGGCCAACACTGCTCGCGCCCTCGACGCCTGCGGCGAGCGCGTGGGTCGCCCCGTGACGGCCGCCGACGTCGAGCCCCTCACCTGGGCGCTCGCCGAGATGGGCCGGCGCCGTACGGCAGCCGAGCACCTGGCCACCCTCGAGTACGTGCACCGCTTCGGCCGACAGCTGGCCGCCTGGTGGACCGAGGGCTGGGATCTCCTCTGCACCGCCACCCAGGCCGCGCCGCCTCCAGTGCTGGGCTGGATCAGCTCGACGCCAGACGAGCCGCTGCGGGCGCTGCTGCGCTCGGCGCCCTACGGGGTCTTCACCTTCCCATTCAACATGTCGGGGCAGCCAGCGATCTCGCTTCCTCTCCATATGACAAGCACCGGCCTGCCCGTGGGCATCCAGCTCGTCGCGGCCTTCGGCCGCGAGGACCTGCTCCTGCAAGTCGCGGCGCAGCTCGAGGCAGCCTGCCCCTGGGCCGACCGCCGGCCGCCTGTGCACGCTGCGGCCTGAGGCCGCGGCGGCCTCAGCGCCCGCCGAAGAGCACCGCCCGGCGTTGCTCGCGGTACCAGCGGCTGAGCTCGCTGCGCTCCGCCCGCAGCTCCTCCGGGGAGGCGCCGGCATCGCGCAGGGCGTTCAGCTCGTCGAGGCGACGGCGGTACTCCTCCTGCACGCTTCGCAGCGCGGCGAGCCGCTCCCGGGCCGCCCGGGCCTCGGGGGTCTCCGGGGGCCTAGCGGCCGCCGGCGCCGCGGCGGCACTCCGCGCCGCCCCCGGGCCCGGGGGCGGCGCTGCCGCCGCAGCCACCTGCGCCACCCGCGTTTCGAGCGACCCCAGGCGCACATCGAGCCGGTCCAGACGCTCCCGGAGCTCCCCGACGGTCCCGGCGCTCTGATCGAGGTCGGTAAGGCGCTTTTCGATGCCGGCAAGCCGCGCCTCCACGGCCTCGAAGCGGTCGCGCATGACCACGTCGTCGCCCTCGCAGCCCACGAGCGCGGCCAGGACCGCAGCCATCGGCAGCCGCCACAGCGCTCTCACCATAACCATGGCTCCGAGGATGTCGGCTGGTGGCCCCGGGGGCAAGCCCGCGTCCCGCTGGGCTCGCGTCACGCGGCAAGGCGCGCCACGAGGGCTGCCGCCGTCCGCCGGCCATCGAGTGCCGCCGACACGATCCCGCCCGCATAGCCGGCACCCTCGCCGCAGGGATAGAGGCCCGGTACCTCGCGGCTCGCCCGTGTCTCGGGATCGCGGGCGATGCGTACCGGCGAGCTGGTGCGCGTCTCGACGGCGACGAGCTGCCCCTCGCTTCCCGCGAACCCCGGCAGGCGCTCGGCAAAAGCCAGCACGCCCCGCCGCAGGCGCTCGGTCAGCCCCGGGACGAGCACCTCGGCGAGATCGCAGGCCACGACCCCCGGTCGATAACTGGCCCGCAGCGGGGGCGGTGTGCGGCCCCGACCCTCGACGAAGGCATCGGCACGCTGCGCCGGCGCCCGGTTGCCTCCCCCGCCTCGCCGCGCGGCCAGGGTCTCGAGCGCCTCCTGCACGCGCACCCCGAAGAGCGGATCGTCTCCAGGGCGCTGCGGCAGCGGGCCGACCAGCCGCTCCCAGCCCCAGGCGCTCCCCCGGACGCCGCACCAGTCGTCGGGGTCGAGCTGCACGACGATCCCCGCGTTGGCGAACGGCGAGTCGCGGCGGCGTAGGGACATGCCGTTCACGACCACACGGTCGGACGCCGTGCTCGCCGGCACGATAAAGCCGCCCGGGCACATGCAGAAGCTGTAGACGCCTCGCCCCTCGACCTCGGTCGCGAGCTCGTAGAACGCCCGCGGCAAGGCACAGGCGTCGCGCAGACCGCCGTACTGCTGCGCATCGAGCCAGGCCTGCGGATGCTCGATGCGCAGCCCCAGGGCGAAGCCCTTGGGCTCGAGCCGGGCGCCCGCGCGGGCCGCCATGGCCAGGCTGTCCCGCGCGCTGTGCCCCGTCGCCAGCACCAGCGCATCGCAGGCGATCCGTTCGATCTGGGCGTCGTCGAGGCGGCGGACCGCGACACCGGCGATGCCGTTGCCGTCGCGCACGAGCGCCTCCGCGCGCGTCGCGAAGCGCACCGTGACTCCCGCTGCGCAGAGGGTCTCGCGGATCGCGGTGACGACTCGCGGCAGCCGGTTCGAGCCCACATGCGGCCGCCAGCTCGCCAGGACATCCTCCGGCGCCCCGTGCGCCACCAGCATCTCGAGCACCCCGCGCACCTCCTCCCGGCGGCCGGCACGCGTGTAGAGCTTGCCGTCCGAGTACGTGCCGGCGCCACCTTCGCCGAAGCAGTAGTTCGAGTCGGGATCGATGGCTTGGCCGCGATGGATCGCCGCGATGGCGCGCCGTCGAGTCCGCACGTCGCGCCCCCGCTCGACGATCGTCACCCGCAGTCCCGCGGCCGCGCAGTCGAGCGCGCAGAACAGCCCGGCAGGCCCACTCCCGACGACGACCACGTGGGGCGCCGACGGGGTCGCTCTGGGCAGCACGGGCGGAACGGTGCGGATCGGTGGCGGCGGCGCTTCGTCGCAAAACCACACCGTCAGCGCGAGGCGCCAGCACCGGTGCCGTGGACGCGCGTCGAACGACAGGCGCTGCAGCCGCACCGCGCCGAGGCGCTCCGCCGGCACGGCGAGCTCGCGGGCCGCCATGGCCACGAGCGCCGGGGCCTCGGTGCGAGGCGGCTCTGGCGAAGGCGGCAGGAAGACGAGGACGTCACGCGGCATGGAGCAGATCGTGTACCCGGGGGCCGCGCGCCAGCGACCCCGCCAGCGCTCAGTCTCCCAACACCACCCAGCGACTCACGCTGAACATGGCCTGCACGAGCAGGACGGCGGCAGCCCCGGCGACCACAGCGAGCGCAACCAGCACCATTCCCACATACAGCTCCGCCCAGAGACGAGCGAGCCA
>Ga0308411_10003564_pt1 | contig 10350 bp, 4 predicted proteins | sample HotsprottomLayer_2_FD_203530 | JGI IMG/M metagenome (GOLD analysis project Ga0308411, IMG submission 203530) | Hot spring phototrophic mat microbial communities from Octopus Spring, Yellowstone National Park, Wyoming, United States -... | ecosystem: Environmental > Aquatic > Thermal springs >... | reverse complement strand
GCTCCAGGGCGACGCCTTCAGCCTTGAAGGCGGCGGCTACCTCAGCCCCCGCAATGAATTGGACCTCCGCCTCAAACTTCTACTGGGCCGCGACCGCCAATTCCACGTCCCCGTGGTGAGCGACCTGGTGCGCGAGGCGACCGGACAACTGTTCATCATTCGCGTTCAAGGACGCCCCACCGCCCCCAGCTACCGCCTTGAAGCCCTCCCTGGCGCGTCCGAACTGTTGCGCGACTCGCTCGGCGGTTTGCCCCAACCCGGCGTGCGGCGCTGAGACGCCAAGAGAGAAACGTCACGCGGGTTGAATCCCAATCGTGGCACCCGCTCACCACAAACCCAGAATCTCATATGCGGCGTTGCGTCCATTCACCGCGATGACGCTGCCGCCGGGGTAGGTCGCCGCGCCGCAGAGGAAGACGCCGGGCATCGGGGTTCGCGCTTCCAGACGTTGCGACCACATATAGGGGGGCAAACACTCACCTTGGAAGATATGGCCGCCGGTTAAGCCCACTTCGCGCTCGATGTCGGGTGGCCCCAGGGCCAGAACGCGGTCGATGGCCTCGGGCAGGTTGTCGCAGAAGCGGGCGATCGAATCCAGCGCGCGTTGGGCGGCGGCGTCGCGGTGGTCCTCCCAATCGCCCTCAGCAAATTCGTAGGGCACGTACTGGGCGAACACGCTCATTGAATGGACGCCGGGCGGGGCGATGGTGGGGTCGTGCGGCGTGTGGAAGTAAAGTTCGGTCCAAAGGCGGGGTGGCAAGATTCCCTGCTGGGCGAGGCGGTGGAAATCGAGCCACTCCCGACGATTCAGCGGCGTGTTGATCTGACCGCGGTGATGCGGTTCGTTGGTGCCGGGTCGGGCTTTGAAACTGGGCAATTCCCGCAGCGCGACGTTGAGTTTGAGGGTGCAACCCCGGCGGGGGATCGCCTCAACGCGGGCTTTCCATTCCGGATCAACCGCCTCGCCCAGCAGCTTGACCGCCACGGCGGGGTCGGCGTTGCACACAACCACCTCGGCGGCGATCCGCTCACCTCCCTCAAGTTCAACACCCTGTCCGGGATAAATCCGTGCCACGGGCATTCCAGTGGCAACGGTTGCACCAGCCTCGCGGGCCGCGTCGCAAAGTAGAAACGAGACCATCCCCATGCCACCTTGAACATAACCCCACACGCCTGGACGACCACCCAAGCGACCCGAGTTGTGATGAAAGTGAATTGAGGCGGTTCCCGGATCATGGGGACTCGCGTTGGTGCCGATCACCCCCTGCCCCAACAGCGCGGTTTTCAGACGCTCATCCACCAAAAAACGATCGACATAGTCGATCATTGACCATTCAAAGAGCAACCCGATCGCGTCGGGATCGTGTCCTAGACGCGCTTCGATTTGTTCGCGGGTGGGTGGACGGTGGAGCCACACATCGCCGTCGCCTTCGGGGCGAAGCGCGTCGCGGACGCGGGATTTCAGCGCTGACATGGCGCGGAACCCGGCCACGTCTTTTGGCTCGATCCGGGCGACTTCGGCTTCGAACAAGCGGTCGTCCTCCCAAAATTGGACGCCATCGCCTTCCTCAAACGGCACGAACATCCCGGCTTCGGCGGGGCTCCAGCGCAACCCCCGACCCATCAAATCAAGGTCGGACATCACCTGAGGATGCATTAGCCCCAGAAGATACGCGCAGGGAGAGATGCGGTGGCCCGGCCAATATTCCACCAGAGTGCAAGCGCCGCCGACTTGGGGCCGCGCTTCCAACACCAAGACCGAGCGGCCCGCGCGGGCGAGATAGGCCGCGCAGGTCAGGCCGTTGTGACCGGCCCCCACAATCACCACATCCCAACGTCGCGCCGCCATCGCCGCGGCGGTCATCGGCGCGCCGATGCGTCCCAACCTCCGAGCCGTCGGGGATTCTTCAATCGTGCGGGCCATGAGGAGCAACTCCCTAAATGGTCGTCGGATGCAAACATCACGTCAAACGCCGTGGCGAGCATATGCGTTTCAAGAGGATTGGCGATGGCTCACGTCGTCCGAGCGATTCGGATACCGGCCGATTCCAGATCGGCGATCATGGCCAAAACGGCGTCGCGGACCAGTTCGGTCCAATCGGCTTTGGGGCTGGCGTCGTCCTGTTCGTAGGCATAGCCCACGCCGCGGGAGGAGTTGACGATCGCGCCGAGGCCCTGGGGATCGAAGCCGCCGGCCACGTCGCGGGCGGTGCCGCCCTGGGCTCCATAACCGGGCACCAGGAACCAGACGCCCGGCATTTGGCCGCGCAGTTGAGCGAGTTGAGCCGGCGAAGTCGCGCCGACCACCGCGCCAAGGAGGCCGTAACCGGAATAGGAGGCCGCCGCTGAGGGCTGGTTCCAGGCGACGATCGCCTGGGCGACCCGTTGGTAAAGCGGCATCGCTTGCGTGTCGTCGGGGGAGACGGAGGCCACTTGGAGTTCCTGAAATTCAGCGGCTGAGGGGTTGCTTGTTCGGGCCAGCACGAACAGCCCTTTGCCGTGGCGTTGGGCCGCTTTGAGGAACGGAGTCACGCCGTCGGAACCAAGGTAGGGGTTGACGGTCATGGCGTCGAATCGCCAGGCGTCGGAGTCGAGATAAGCGAGGGCATAGGCTTCAGCGGTGGGACCGATGTCGTTGCGTTTGCCGTCGAAGATGGTCAAGACTCCTTGTTGGGCGGCGTAACGCGCGGCCCGATCCAGCGCGGCGGGACCGGCCGGTCCCAGCGCCTCGAAGCAGGCGGACTGGAATTTGACAATCGGCACCAGGTCGGCCACTGCGTCGAGGATACCTCGGGCGTAACGTTCGCAGGCGACCGCGCGGGCCTCGGCAGTGTCGGGCAGGTCACGGAGGATCGCCCGAGGCAGACGCTCGGGACGTGGATCAATCCCTACACAGACGGGGTTGCCCACCCGCTGAATCCGTCGCGCTAGGCGATCGCCAAACGAGAGTCCGACGCCTTCTCCAGACTCACTCATCATCACTATGACACTCCTTCACCGTCTCGTCCCGTCTCGTTTCATTTGCGCGGGCTTGCTGTCGCTGAAGGCTTGGCGTGCCCGCGCGACCGCCTGGGCAATTGTCGGGTCGGGATCGATCAAGTCGAGCGGACGATCGACCAGCAGACCGATTAAGTCGGGCACGTCGGCGACCCGCAACACGTTGAGCAGTTGAGGCGCGTTGGGGTCGTCATGCGTGGGGGTTGGTCGATTGAGCGTCAGGCGATCGACCCGAGCGCCGACGAGGACGGCGTGGGCGGCCAGCAACGAAGCGTTGCCGGGGCATCCGGCCAAGATCACGACTGGTTCGTGGTTCTCCGCGGCGGCGTCGGCCTGTTTGAGGTAGTCCACACAGGCGGCGATGTCGTAAACCCGTTCCAGGTCCGCGGTGCGTCCCAGCAGCAACAAGGCGCGTTCAATGGTGTTGGGCGGGTTGGAGCGGGTCCAGCGGGTGGGACCAACGCCACGGGGTTGAACCACCCAGTGACGCGCCGCCGCCACCCTGCGGCGATCCTCTTCGGAGGGGGTCCAAGACTGGTCCTCCAGGTTGACCCAAAGCGCGACGGTTCCGGAGGGGGCGTCGGGATCCTGGGCGGCCAGGGTCAAGGGAATCGCAATGCCCTCTTCGGTTTGAACGAAGCCTGGTCGATCGACCAGCGGCGCGGCCGGTCGGATCGGTCGCGGCAAACCAGCGTAGCTAACCCGGTTGAGTTCCGCCAACAGCGAGGCGCGTCGTTGGGCGAAGTTGGCCGGCGTGGGCGGTTGGGGCTGACCTCGGGAAATGAACAGATCATCCACGCGGTGGTTGATGGCGTCGGCGGGCAGATTATCGGGCGTGGCGAAGACCCGCAACGCCTGGGGTTCGATTGGAAAGGACTTAGCCAATCGCCCCTCGCCAAGAACCAGATCGTTCTCGGAATCCTCAACGGGGTTGGCGTCGCGCTTGAGGTGACGGTTGAAGAACTCGTAAACCGACCGGCGAATGTCGGCACGATAGGCGTGGCCCCCCACACTGACGACCGCATCGACCTTGTCGCCTGCGCCGAAGAGCCGATAGACCCGCTCTAAGCGGTTGATGACCCGTTCATTGGCGTCCATTGGAAAGATCGGATCGGCGTCGGAGTTGACGAAGAGGAGAGGACGGGGGGCGATCAGGGCGGCGATCCGGGTCCAGGGCCATTGGAAGGTGTTATGCAGAAACATGCAATCGCAATGGCCGTTGACGCCAGCTTCAGCGCAGTAGTATTCTAGGTCGGCCATGCCGGAGACTGGCGCAGCGATTGCCACGCGAGGATCGGCCGCGGCGATCCAGAAGGTGGCCGCGCCGCCTCCCGAAATGCCGGTCACGCCGATGCGGGCGGGATCCACGAAGTCGAAGGTTTCCAGCAGGTCCAAAGCGCGGAGGCCGTTCCAGCATTCGACCCCGGCCGGGGTATAGCCTCGGGAGATCCAGTGCCAGCGTCCTTCACGGTAGGTGCCGTGATGGATTCCCGCAATCTCGCCGAGTTGAAGCGTATCGAGGGTCAAGCAGACGTAGCCATGTCTGGCGAACCAGATGCCATGCGATTGATAATTGGTTTTGTTGCCATAGGCACCCATGTTGGAGTGCCCACAAACGTACAGCACGGCTGGCAGTTTGGCCTCCCGCGGGATGACGGCCGGCTTGTAGAGGTTCGCGGTAACATAGAGACCTGGACGGCTTTGAAAATGCAGGCGATCGACGACGTAACCATCGCGTTGGATTGTGCCAACGACCACCGGATGAAGCGGAGTCCGCTCGGGGAGTGGATCGAGTCCAAGCATGTAACGATATTCCTGGCGCAGCCGGGGCAGATTGGCGCGCCATGATGTGGCGTCGGCGAAATCGGCGCGGCTCTGGTCGTCTAGAAGACGGGCGAGGCGTCCAAGGTGGGCGGCCATCATGGCGTCGCCGGGGGCGGGGGGATCGGCTTGCCGAGGTTCGTGCGCGCGGGTGGGATGAAGAATCGATCCTCCCAGCGTCACCAGTGCCAGCAAGAGACCGATTCGCCCCAAACGGGTGGCGGAACCTGGGACGAATCCTGATGAGGTTGAGGATCGAACTGTCATGGAACGACTCCCTCCCACGGATTGAACGACCAACCGCTGATTGTGTTGGTTGGGTTACGTTTGGACGAAGGCTAACCCGTTGGACTTGATTTGACCAGAGTGTGCCCTAGCCCACCCGCTCGTCGCGGCTTTGAACGCGGAACGAAGCGACGTGGAATTCGAACAAATTTGGATTTGGCGTCAGAAAGCGACGTTCGAAATGGAGGCCGCCGGCGGGTCGAAGGGTTTGCCCGAGGCGATCCGATCGACGAGCCGGCGGTGCTCTGTTCCGTTCAACCCACGTGGGCCGGGACAGCGTCTGGTTGGTTGAATGCCGCGGGGACGGGAGGGGCGTTTAGAACAAACGACGACGGCGGAAGTTGTTGAGGAACTCGTTCAGGTCCAGCGACGTGAAGAGGTTGTTGCCGTCGAAGTCGAAGTGGGATGAATCGCCGACGAAGCCGCCGACGTAAACCCGTCGGAAGCGGTTGTAGTCGTCCATGTCCACGTCGCCGTCACCATCGGAGTCGCCGAAGAAGCGATGGAAGCGCACGGTGAGCGAGCCGCCGGCCACCCCATCGCCGTCGAAATCGACTGCCAGGCCGTTGTCGGCGATGATGGCCGAGCCGTTGATGATCATTTCATAAACGCCGTCCGGCAGCGAGTTCATCGAGCCGCCCGCCAGACCGGGACCGGTGAAGCCCAGAACCACGTTGGTCCGCCCTTGGACCACCTGCGAGGAGATCACACGGACGTCGAAGCTCTGAGCCGGGCCGCCGCCGACTCGGTTGACTGTAAAAGCCCCCGCTGGCATGGTCGAGACGATGCCGTTGAGGGTGAAGCTTATGGTGCGCACCATCGAGCGTTGAGCCGCGCCGTTTTCGATCCGCACGCCGGAGGGATCCAGCAGGACCGGAATCGGACGGATGGCGATGTCGCGTCCCACCGCTGCCCCGCCGGGGGGGATGGGCACCACGATCACTCCGGTGGCGGGGTTGGAGAACTCCCAGCCGGGTTGGGGATTAAAAATCACCGGGAAGGTGCCCGAACCGGGCGCAGTGACCCGGTAAAACCCGAAGGAGTTGGTGGTGAATTGCGGTTCCCGACCGACAAACTCAATCGTCCAGGATTGGAGGATGCCGGCGTCGGCCGGGAAGGTGTCCAGGCACTCCAGGGTCCAAACCCCGTTGACTGGGGTGTTGCGGAAGGCCGCCAGCGGCTGCTCAGGACGCCACGATCCGGTGAAGGGCGGCGTGGCGGCAGAAATCGGCAGCGCAGCGTTGTCATCGAACACCATGTTGGTGAAGTTGTCCCCCGAGCCACCCCGACGGTTGATCAGAGTGACCCGCACCCCGCCGGGGCTGACCAGGGTGAAGACCATGTCCCCCACCCAAGTGTGGGTGCCGTTAATGGTGACGCGCATGTTGAGGAAATCGGACGGCGCGCCGCTGACGGTGGCCACCGAGGTCATCAAGCCGCCGTCCACGAACGGCTTGGGGGTGTCGGTGGAGTTGAAGATTTGGGGCGGGAGCACCGGGTCGAACACGCCGTTGCCGTTGGCGTCGAGGAAGCCGCTCCAACCGGCCAGGCCGACTTCGCCCGGGTCGGGTTGGCCATTGCCGTTGAGGTCGGAGAAAGCCCGCCCGTAAATCGCGCCCTGGCGGATCAGCCCCAGACGAGCATTAGCCGTGGGGTTGGCCGCGGTCAGGGTGATCTGCTGGAAATCGGAGCCGGGTTGCGAGGCAGTGAAGCCCCCAGGTGGCTGCACCCGCACCAGGTAAGTGCCCGGGCCCAGGCCGGGGAAGCTGAAATTGCCGTTGGCGTCGGTCAGGACGCTGGGCTCGAGGAATTGCAGACTCCAACTGGTCACCTGCCCCTGGTCGCCCGCAGCGGAATCCTGAGCTTCGAGCCGCCAGGTGCCGGTGATCGACTGGCCGTTGAAAGCCGCCAGCGGCATTTCGGGACGAAACCGACCAACGAACGGTGGAGATCCTGCCGAGATCGGCAAGGGAGCCGAATCGTCGAAGATCGTCCCGTCCATATTGTCGCCTGAGCCACCACGACGCTGAATCAGCGTCACCACCGTACCCAACGGACTGATCAGCCGCAGGGTCACGTCACCCATCCAAGTGTGCGTAACGTTGACCGTCACCGTCATCCCCACCACGGTGCCGCTTTGGGCGATGGTGAGCGTGCCGCTGTTGGTCTGATTGTCGATGATCGGAATCGCCGTGGTGCTGGTGAAGGTCGGCCCGTCGATAATTCCGTTGCCGTTGGAGTCCAGGAAGACCCGCGTTCCCGCCAGCCCGGTGTCGAACGGGTCGCGGACCCCATCGGCGTTCCAGTCCTCGAAGACCGTGCCGGTAATTGTCAACAGCTGACGAGCCTCTAGGGTCATCCCCGTCACGCCCCCGCCCAAGTCGGCGGGGCGGTAACGGTGGGAAGGTCGCGGAACTGATCGCGCTTGGACCGCCCGGCCCAAACGCAGCAAATCGCGCAGTCGCATTGAAAGATCACTCCTGGTGTCAAATCGAGATGAAGTCAAATCGGAAGGAGCAATGGGAACGAGGGCAGGGCACACCCAGGTGACTTCCTCCCCCGCGGAAAGACAACCCAGGCGAACAAGCCGGGCCGGGACGAATACGATGATGATGGGGCGGAGAGGACGCGAACCTCCGTGTCGTAATCTTCACGTCACAGAGACTCCACGAGCCTTCTTCGAGACTACCATGAAGATGGCACAAACTCCATCCTCGCTGGCTAAACCACTCTCTTGACTTTTCCAACTCCAACGGTCTTGCAACCTCGAATCGACCGTGGTACCATGCACTCATGGAGCCACCGCACCGAGCGTAGGGATCGTTCGGCGGATTCGTTCGGCGCGATCTTCATTTTTCCCACGGGATTCGGCGGCAGCGGCTAAAGTTCGGTTAGATTGATCGCGCAGAGCGCTACGGGACCGGCTGGCCTTGGTATCGTGGGGCGCTGTGCGTGATCGAGTCGGACCTTGGGGGGCATGCGACGTTGACGTTCTTGACGGTGTTGCCACCGAATCGGTCTGATTGGTTTATCCGATGGTCCCGTCGTCCCACCGAGATGTCCCTGGTTTTTTAATCGGATTCGGAACGACCGCATTCCCGACCGCGGCGCGAAGACAGTCCCCACCACGAGGTGTTCCACCATGAGATTCGGCCTGTTCCGCGGCGCCAGCCGCCGCGCTTGGCGTCCCGTCACTCGGCGCGCCGATCGGTTCCGGCTCTTCGCCAAGCCCGAAGCGTTTGAAACCCGTCAACTTTTGACCGTGTTCGTGGTCAAGAGTCTGAGTGGCAACGTGGCGGATCAGAACTCGTTGCCCTGGGCGATCCAGCAGGCTAACAACACCCCTGGCTTCGATGAGATCGTCTTCGACATCCCCGGCGACGGGCCGCACACCATCACGCTGACGACCCCGCTGCCCACCATCACCGAGCGGGTGGCGATCAACGCCTTCACCCAGGCCGGCGCTCAACCCAACACGCTTGAGTTCGGCAACAACATGATTCCCGGCGTGATTCTGCGGGGGCCGGGCGTGGGCGTGGGGGCCGGGTTCCGCTTCCAGGGGGAGGAGGCCTCCGGCTCGATCCTCCAAGGCTTCTCGATCGCCAACTTCCAGGACGGCGTGGCGATTCAGGGCGCGTCGAACGTCGCGGTGCTGGGCAACCTGATTGGGGTAGACGGCAACATCGGCCGCGACGGCGTGTTGATCGACCAGACCGCCAACCGCGTCGTCATCGGCGCGCCATCCCCTGCTGCGCGCAACGTCATTGGCGGAGCGGGTCGTCACGGTCTGAACGTGGCTGGGTTCCAGGCGGTCATTCAAAACAACTACATTGGTGTGGACCGAGATGGAACGACGCCCCGACCCAACCAAGGCGATGGTTTGAACCTGACCGGCGGCGAGATTTTGGTGGGCGGTCTTTTGCCGGGACAGGGCAACGTCATTTCGGCCAACACAGGCCGAGGCATCTTCGTCGGCCCCGCGATTGTGGTGGACACCATCGCCTCGTTTATCCCCGAATCCGAGCCGGTCCCAGTTCCCGACGCCGACGCCAATGGTCCCGGCGTTTTGGAAGTGCCGATCTTCGTCGATGAGGGCGGCGATATCATCAACCTCGCTGTCAGTCTTGAACTGGAGCATCCCCGTTCCCAGGACCTGCGCCTCACCCTGATTGGTCCCGACGGCACCGAGATTCTCCTCGCCAATCAACGCGGAGATGGCCCCGACAACTATTTCTTCGTGACCTTCGCCGAAGGTGGCGACCCATTGCCTCCCGCCGGCGTTCCTCTGGACATTCTCGGCATTTACCAGCCGGAGCAATCGCTGGCTGGATTCGTTGGTCGCCCGGTGCGCGGCAATTACATCCTGCGGATCGAGGACCTGGTTCCCGGCGAGGAGGCTTTGTTGGGTCTCTTCCGCTGGGAGCTAAACCTCACCCGCCGCGTCTCCGACAACACCATTCAAAACAACACCATCGGCACCGACGTGTTGGGTGTCCTCGACCGCGGCAACGGCAACTTCGGCGTTGTGCTTTCAGGCGCGACCAACACGGTTCTGGGCGACCCGGCCGGTCAAGCAGGCAACTTGATTTCCGGCAACAACAATGGCGGTGTCCTGGTCACTGGCGCGTCGGCCGCCAACAACCGGATTCTGGGCAACACCATCGGCACCAACCGCGCCGGCAACGCTCCTCTTGGCAGCCTGGGCGTGGGCATCAGCGTCGTCAACGCCGCCAACACCATCATCGGAGCCCCCGGCGCAGGCAATCTGATTGCCGGCAACGCCGGCGGCGGCGTTCAGGTCACCGGTGCGTCGGCCACTAACACCACGATCCTCGCCAACATCATCGGAGCCAGCCGCGACGGAACCGCCGCCGTGCCCAACGGCGGGGTCGGCGTGTTGATCGAGTCGGCCACCGCCACCATCCTCGGAGCCCCCGGCGCGGGCAACCTGATCGCTGGCAACACCCAGCAAGGGGTGGTCACCCGAAACGACCAGGCCACCGTGATTCAAGCTAACCGGATTGGTCTATCGGCGGCGGGCGTGACCGCGATTCCCAACGGCGGTGATGGTCTGTTGATCGACGGCTCGGCCGGCCTGGTGGTCGGTGGCACGTCGCCGGCGTTCGGCAACGTGATCTCGGGCAACAACGGCAACGGCGTCGCATTGGCCAACCGGTCCACCCCTCAGGCGGCCACCGTCGCCTCGCCCGACACGGGGTTGGCTATTCCCGACAACCCCGCCTCCAC
>Ga0308411_10003563_pt1 | contig 10351 bp, 12 predicted proteins | sample HotsprottomLayer_2_FD_203530 | JGI IMG/M metagenome (GOLD analysis project Ga0308411, IMG submission 203530) | Hot spring phototrophic mat microbial communities from Octopus Spring, Yellowstone National Park, Wyoming, United States -... | ecosystem: Environmental > Aquatic > Thermal springs >... | reverse complement strand
GGCCAGGTGGCGGCGAGCTTCGCGAGTTCCTTCTCGCTCGCGAACCGCGCCCCGCCCTCGGGGATTGCTTCCCCGGCGAGGTAGGCGGTGATCGTGTTGTCGGTGTCGATGGCAAACGTCGTCATGGTGTTGTTCCTTTCTATCGGGTCATGCCGGCGAGCTGATCGTCGGCGGTGAGGTGCAAGTTCTTGTAGTAGCCGCTGGCGACTCGGACCCAGCCGTGCGGCGTTTGCAGCTCGTGCCGGGCGGCAATACGGCTGAGTTTCAGCCGGTGCGCGCCGTTGGGGAAGTCCTTCTTCAGATGGCCCCAGCGGTCGAGCTTCCAGCCGTTGCGCCTGGCCCAGGCAATCAGTTCGTCGCGCGTGATGGCCATGGCGTCAGTCCTCCTCCCGGCGCCGGTCGATCAGGCCCGAGGCATCTTCGACCGATTGCCGGATGTCGTTCCAGCAGTCGCGGCAGAACTGGGCCCTGTCGAGGAGCAGTCCCTCGCGGTTGGTGAGGACAAGCTCGCGGTGGATCGGCTTCGGCTCGTCACAAAGCGAGCATTCGATGTGGGGTTGTGTGTTCATGGCGGGTCTCCTTGCGAGTCAGTACTCGAGGCCCTTGGCACGGACCGCGCTCGCATCGCCCAGGTCGGCAAGCACAGAGGCCAGCTGCTCGGTGATGCGGCCGAGGTCGCCCGCCCAGCCCCAGTCGGCGGGCGCGGCGGCCTGCCGCTGCTTGTGCTCGGCCAGGCGCGTGGCGATGCGCTCGAGCAAGCTCTGGGCTTCGGCGTGCCGCTCGGCGTAGATCCGGGCGGCGTCTTTCGTGGTCGATTGTGCTTTGGTGTTCCTCATCGCGACTCCATTCATCGCTTCACTCGGCCGGTAGAAGCAAGCGGAATCTGCTGCCGGGGCGCGAAAAAGTTCCATGCCCTTGCTGAGCCTGCGCGCCTACGCCAAGCATCGCGGCGTGAGCCTGGCGGCGGTGCAGAAGGCGATCCATTCCGGGCGGATCACGCCCAACGCCGACGGCTTGATCGACAGCGATCGCGCCGATGCCGAATGGGCGGCGAAGACCAGGCCCGGTCAGCGCCGGACGCGGCCGGTGCCGCCCGCGGTGCGGGAGCCGGCGGAGGCGCCCGGGGCAGGCGGACTCGACTACTTCCGCGCGCGGGCCATCCGCGAAAGCTACCTGGCGCGGCTGGCCAAGATCGAGTTTGAAGAGAAGACCGCGAAGCTGGTCAGCCGCGACGAGGTGCAGGTGGCGGCGTTCACGCGCGGCCGCGTGGTCCGCGACAACCTGCTGAACATCGCCGACCGCTTGGCGGCGACGCTGGCGGCCGAGAACGACGTGGACAAAGTGCATCGCTTGCTGAGCGACGAGATTCGGATGGCCCTGGATGTCCTCGCCGGCCCAAACAGCGACTGAGATCTACAACGCGGCGTTCAACGCCGGGCTCCGGCCGGATCCGGTGCTGACCGTGTCGGAGTGGGCCGACCGCTACCGGCGGCTGTCGGGCAAGTCGGCGGCTGAGCCGGGACCGTGGCGCACGGACCGCACCCCGTACCTGCGGGAGATCATGGACTCGCTGTCGCCGTCGTCGCCCGTCGAGCGTGTGGTCTTCATGAAGGGCTCACAGTTGGGGGGCAGTGAACTGGGAAACAACTGGGTGGGCTACGTGATCCACAAGTCGCCCGGGCCGATGATGGTGGTGCAGCCCACGGTCGAACTGGCCAAGCGCAACTCGAAGCAGCGCATCGACCCGCTGATCGAGGAAAGCGACGTGCTGCGGGAACTCGTGAAGAGCCCGCGCTCGCGCGACTCGGGCAACACGGTTCTGTCGAAGGAGTTCCCCGGCGGCGTGCTGGTCATGACCGGCGCCAACTCGGCCGTCGGCCTGCGCTCGATGGCCGTGCGGTATCTGTTCCTTGATGAGATTGACGCCTATCCCGGCGACGTCGATGGCGAGGGCGATCCCATCAACCTGGCCTTCGCGCGCACGCGCACCTTCTCGCGCCGCAAGGTGTTCATGGTGTCGACGCCGCTCGTTGCGGGCTGGAGCCGGATCGAGGCCGCGTATGCAGAGAGCGACCAGCGGCGCTACTGGGTGCCGTGCCCGCACTGCGGCGAGTTCCAGGTGTTGAAGTTCGAGCGGCTCCGCTGGCCCAAGGGCGAGCCGTTGAAGGCCGCTTACCACTGCATCGCCTGCGAGCAGGCGATCTTCAACCACCAGAAGAACACGATGCTCGCGCGCGGCGAGTGGCGGCCCGAGGCGCAAGGCGACGGGCGCACGCGCGGCTATCACCTGTCGAGCCTCTACAGCCCGGTGGGCTGGTATTCATGGGAGCGCGCTGCCGAGGACTGGGAGAAGGCGCAGAAAGATGTCGAGCGGCTGAAGTCGTTCGTCAACCTGGTGCTCGGCGAGTCGTGGCAGGAGCGCGGCGACGCGCCCGACTGGCAGCCGCTGTACGACCGGCGCGAAGACTACGCGGTCGGCACGGTCCCGCAGGGAGGACTGTTTCTCACGGCAGGCGCGGACGTACAGCGGGATCGCATCGAAGTTGAAGTGGTGGCCTGGGGGCGTGGCAAGGAATCCTGGTCGGTCGATTACCGCGTGCTGATGGGTGACACGGCGCGGGCCGATGTCTGGCGGCAGCTGGATGCACTGCTCGATGAGGAATTTCCGCACGCAAGCGGCTTGCGGCTGCCGATCCGAGTGCTGTGCGTCGATTCGGGCTTCAACCCGCGCATCACGTATGACTGGGTCCGGCAGCATCCGCAAGCCTCCTGGGGCCCCGCCGGCGCGCGGGCCGCTCATCCGAAGACCGCCGTAGCGATCAAGGGCACGGCGCGCACGGACCGGCTGATTCTGGGTGCCTCGCCGGTGGACGCAAGCCGGCGGCGCGGGACGCGCCTGTGGATGCTGGGCACGCCCGTAGCGAAGTCGGAACTTTATAGCCGGCTGCGCCTCGTGCCGCCCACCGAAGAAAGCGGCGAGCCGTTTCCGGCGGGTTACTGCCACTTCCCGCGCTACGAGGAAGAGTACTTCCGGCAGTTGACTGCCGAGAGCCTGGTCAAGGGCCACTGGGTGGTTGCGCCCAACCGCCGCAACGAGGCGCTCGACTGCCGGGTGTATGCGCGCGCGGCCGCGTCGATTTACGGCATCGACCGCTTCACGGAGAAGCACTGGCGGGAGTTGGAGGCGAGCTTGTTCCGGCCTGAGGCGGAGCCTGCCTCGGCTATTCAGAAGCCCGCGCCTCGCCCCGTGCGGCGGGTCGTGGTGCGGTCGCCCTATATGACGCGGTAACAGGGAAGGCTATTTCTGGGGCACGCCTGTGCCCCGGAGCAGGCCAGCAATGCTGAGGTCTTCGTCGATTTCGGGCCAGTGGATGCCAAGGCCGTCGCCAAGGAGTTCGAAGTGTCGGCGTTGGGACTCGGTGGCATTCAGCAGCCGGGGAAACCAGGCGATCGGGACGGCAAGGCGGCGGCCGTCAGCCAGAAAGACGATCAACTCGTCCTCGGTGACCTGCACTTCAAGGGCGCGCGGATGTGTCTCAACGCTCCAAGCACTCATGCGATTTCGCTCACGAGACTACCACACTGACGATTCTTTGCTCCCGTCTTGAACACATCCTGGCGAGTTAATTCATGGCCTACTCGCAGACTCAACTCGAAGCGCTGGAGGCGGCGCTGGCCAGCGGCATGCTGCGCGTGTCGTTTGAAGGCCGCAGCGTCGAGTACCGGAGCGTGGAAGAGCTCAAGAAGGCGATCGCCGAGGTGAAAGCTGCCTTGGCGGCGGCGGACCCGGCGCGGCCGCGCTCGCGCGTGATCCGGACCTACACGGCCAAAGGTTTCTGATGGGCTACTGGCGGAATCTTGTGCGGGCGGCATTCGGCGCGCCGCTGCGTGCGCTTGCTGGTTACGAGGCCGCCGCCACGTCGCGCCGCACGTTGGGCTGGAACCCGGCAAACGAGGGCATCAATGCTCTGGTGGCCGGCGGCGGCGATGCGCTGCGGGCGCGCTCGCGCGACATGGTGCGCCGCAACGCCTGGGCGAGCAACGCGGTGGAAAGCTTCGTCGGCAACGCCGTCGGCACGGGCATCAAGCCGCAGGCCAAGCACCCTGATCCGGCGGTGAAGCGCCGGTTGCAGGAACTTTGGCTGCGCTGGACGGACGAGGCAGACGCCGCCGGGCTCACCGATTTCTACGGGCTCCAGGCCTTGGTCTGCCGCTCGACGATCGAAGGCGGCGAGTGCCTGGTGCGACTTCGCGACCGCCGGCCCGAAGACGGCTTGACGGTGCCGTTGCAGCTTCAACTGCTGGAAGCCGAGCACCTGCCGACTGCGAAGAACGAGAACCTGCCCAACGGCCACGTCATCCGCGCCGGCATCGAGTTTGACCAGATCGGCCGCCGCGTGGCCTATCACTTATACCGCGAGCATCCGGCCGAGAAGCTCATGTTCTTCAACGCTGGCGAGACGACGCGCGTGCCGGCGGAGTCGGTGCTGCACATTTACAAGCCGCTCCGTCCGGGCCAGCACCGCGGCCAGCCGTGGCTCACGCAGGTGCTCATCAAACTGCATGAGCTCGACCAGTACGACGATGCCGAGCTGGTCCGCAAGAAGCTGGCGGCGATGTTTGCCGCCTTCATCACCGAGAACAATCCTGAGGACCCGGTCATCGGCTCAAAGCCAGGCGAGGGCGAGACGGATGCGAGTGGCGTACCGCTGGCCGGCATTGAGCCAGGCTCGATGGTGAAGCTGCTGCCGGGCGAGGACGTGAAGTTTACCGAGCCGGGCGACGTGGGCGGCATGTACACCGAGTTCATGCGCGTCCAGTTGCGCGCCATCGCGGCGGGCCTCGGCATCACCTACGAGCAACTCACCGGAGACCTCGAGCGCGTGAACTACTCCTCGATCCGCGCCGGCCTGCTTGAGTTCCGCCGCCGCTGCGAGCAGTTCCAGCACCAGGTGATGGTCTATCAGTTCTGCCGCCCGGTGTGGCAAGCCTGGATCGAGGCCGCTCTACTGGCCGGCGCGATCGACGCGCGCGACTACGCTCAGGCGCCCGAAGCTTACTTCGACGTCGAGTGGCGGCCGCCGTCCTGGGCCTGGGTCGATCCGCTCAAGGACATGAATGCCGAGGTCACAGCCGTGCGCGCGGGCTTCAAGCCGCGCAGCGCCGTCATCAACGAGATGGGCTACGACGAGGAGGACGTCGACCGGCAGGCGGCGGCCGACAACGCGCGCGCCGACTCTCTCGGCCTGACCTATGACTCCGATCCGCGCAAGACCACGGGCAACGGGCAGAGGGTGGCCGAGCCGGCCCCTGTGAACGAGACCCCATGACGAATCTCCCGCACATCGCTTCGCGCGTGTTCCACACGCCGCTGATGATCGACTCGAAGAAACTGGCGGCGGTCCTGGCCGTGCTCGCGCCACGCTTGGGGCTGGAGCCGCCCGCGGTCGAAGCGGCGCTGTTCAGTGAACAGCGTGCCCGCAAACCGTACGCTGTGACCGACGCCGGCGTCGCCGTGATTGAAGTCTCCGGAAGCCTCGTCAATCGAGCCTCGGGCATGGACGCGCAGTCGGGGCTCACCTCGTATGAGCAGTTGGGCAACGAGATTCTCGACGCCGCCACCGACCCGCAGGTCCGAGGGATCCTGCTGCGATTTGACAGCTATGGCGGCGAGGCCAACGGCGCCTGGGACGTGGCCAGCCTGATCGAAGAGGCCGCGCGCATGAAACCCGTGTGGGCCTCGGTCGACGACTGGGCCTTGAGCGCCGGCTACCTGCTGGCATCCGCGACAGACCGCATCTGGGTCACCCGTACGGGCGGTGTCGGCTCGGTGGGCATCATCGCAATGCACCTCGACCAGAGCGGCTTCGACGCGGCCAACGGCCTGCGCTACACGACCATCTTTGCCGGCGACCGCAAGAACGATTTCAATCCCCATGAGCCGCTGTCGACGGAAGCCCGCGACGTGCTTGTGGCCGAGGTCAACCGGCTCTACGGCATGTTTGTCGATGCCGTCGCGCGCCGCCGAAGCCTGAGCGCCGACGATGTGCGCGGCACGGAAGCCGGCATCCTCTACGGCGAGGACGGCGTTGCCCGTGGCTTCGCCGACCGCGTGGGCACGTTCCGCAACGCCCTCGCCGCAATGACTGAGTCTGTGTTGAAACCCAAGTTCACGAAAGGAGGCACACCAGTGTCTGAAACCACCCAGGCGGCCGCGAGTCCGCCCGTCGCCGATCTGGCCGCAATCGAGGCCCAAGCCCGCCAGCAGGGCTACGCCGAGGCGGCCGAGATCGTCGTGCTGTGCACGATCGCCGGCCGGACGTCTCTGGCCAGCGACTACATCACCCGCCGTCTCTCGGCAGCCGAGGTCCGCAAGGAACTGCTCGCGCTGCGGGCCGAGGCCGACAGCGAAGAGATCCGGTCCCATGTGCTGCCGGAAGCCGGCGCCACGGCCAAGCAGAATCTCGACGAAAACCCGGTTGTGAAGGCCTGCCTGGCCTTGGCCGGAGCGAAAGGAGCGAAGTAAGCGATGCCCGTCCAGAACGAATCGAACTACTTGGGCGATTGGCTCAAGTTTGAAGAGGACAATCTCTATAGCCGCGACGAGGTCACCGTCGCCAGCGGCCAGAATCTGGCGACCGGCACGGTGGTCGGAATCATCACCACGAGCGGCAAGGTGACGCAGCTCGCGCCGGGCGCCAGCGACGGCTCCGAGAGTGCCGCAGGCGTGCTCGTCGGCAACGTCGATGCCACTGCCGGCGACCAGCCGGGCGTGATCGTTGCCCGCCATGCCATTTGCTCGGACAAGGGCCTGACTTGGCCTGGCTCGATCACCGGCCCGCAGAAGGCCGCCGCCCTCAGCCAACTCAAAGCCCTGGGCATTCTTGTCCGGGAAGGAGCCTAACCCGCCATGCCGATGCTCAATCCATTCGCCACCGATGCCTTCAACATGGTCGCCCTCACGGCGGCCATCAACAAGATCCCCAACACCTACGGGCGGCTCGAGCAGTTGAATCTGATGCCCGCCACCGGCGTCCGCACCCGCACGATCATCATCGAAGAAATGAGCGGCGTGCTGAATCTGCTGCCCACGCAGCCGGTCGGCGCGCCGGGCACCCTCGGCACGCAGGGCAAGCGCAAGGTGCGCTCGTTTGTGATCCCGCACATCCCCCACGACGACGCCGTGCTGCCCGAGGAGGTCCAGGGTATCCGCGCCTTTGGCTCGGAGTCGGAGACCGAGGCGCTGGCCGATCTGCTGGCCCTGAAGCTCCAGAACATGCGCAACAAGCACGCCATCACGCTCGAGCATCTGCGCATGGGAGCGCTCAAGGGCGTGATCCTCGACGCCGACGGCACGACGCTCTACAACCTCTACGACGAGTTCGGCATCACGCCGAAGACGGTCAATTTCGCGCTGGGCACGGCCTCGACCGAGGTGCTCCTGAAAGTGCTCGAAGTGAAGCGTCACATCGAGGACAACCTCAAGGGCGAGTTCATGACGGGCATCCTGTGCCTGTGCTCCTCGGGCTTCTACGATGCCCTGACGACCCACTCGAAGGTGAAGGAAGCCTTCCAGTACTACCAGCGCAACCAGCAGCTCGGCAACGACTACCGCACAGGCTTCACCTTCGGCGGCGTGACGTTCGAGGAGTATCGCGGCCAGGCGACCGACGCCTCGGGCAACGTGCGGAAGTTTATTGCCGACGATGAGGCGCACTTCTTCCCGCTGGGCACGGCGAACACGTTCCGGACGTTCTTCGCGCCGGCGGACTTCAACGAGACGGCCAACACCCTGGGCCTGCCGCTCTACGCCAAGCAGGAGCCGCGCAAGTTCGGCCGCGGCACCGACCTGCACACGCAGCAGAATCCTCTGCCGATCTGCCTGCGGCCCGAGGTGCTGGTCAAGGGGACGAAGTCCTGACCATGAGCAGTTGGCACGAGGCAGTGAAGGACCTCGACGCAGCGGTTGTCCAGACGTTTGGGCGCGAGGTCCTTTACTTGCCCGAGGCTGGCGGGCAGGCTTCGGTGCGCGCGGTGTTTCAGCCGGCGGGCGAGGCAGAAGACGCCTCGCCGGGCGTTTATGCGGTGCTGTTTGTCCGGCTGGCGGACTTGTCGGCGGCGCCCGCCCGTGGCGACGAGGTCGAAATCGAAGGCGCGCGCTATAAGGTCTTCGACATCGAGACCGACCCGGAAGGCGCCGCCGTGCTCAAGCTCCGCAAGAGGACTTGACTTGTGGAAGATTTTCCACAAGTGGGCCTGTAGTGGGGGCTTCCGCCAGGTCTGGCGGATGTGGATGTGTCTCAGCGAGCCAATTTCCGGACAATTGTCCGGAATTCGTTTGCGGGTCATGGAGACTTCCGGTCAATTGCGCGGAAGTCCATGGGGACGATGCATGCCGAGCGTCCGTGTCTACCAGAAGAGACAACTGCGGCTCGATCTGCTCAACTTTCGCCAGAGGCAGATGTATGAGCTGGGCAACGCGGGCGTCGCGGCGGTGAAGGCACGGCTGGCGGCAGCGCAGGGTCCCACTGATTCCGCCGCCAAGCCGCTCACCAAGCGCTACGCGATCTGGAAGACGCGCAAGGGCAAGGGCAACCGCCGCAACCTGACCCTCACCGGCGACCTGCTGCGCAACTTCCAAGTCCGCACGGTGAGCGAGAACCGGGCCAAGGCCAGCCTTTCAACCCGCAAGGACCGCATCAAGGCCTGGGCCAACCAGAAGCGCGAGGAGTGGATGGTGTTCTCGCCCAAGAACAAGGCTGCCGTGGTCGAGGTTGTAGAAGCGCTGGCGCACGCCATTGGGAAGGATGATCTCGATCGATTGCCGCGTGACCTCGCCGATGCGGTGAGTGGGTTTGAGCAGGCCCGCCAGCCCGCAGGCTTTTCCAAACAGCGCATGTGACGAGCCGCCCGTCCCGAACAGGCTTTCCACCGTCCAGCCCAGCGCGAGCGCCTGATCGCGGATTTGATCGACCATGGCCACGGCCTCAGCCGCGAAGGTCTCGGCCGCGCGCACGGCACGCACGGGCCTGTGTTGTTCCGCGACGGGCGGCGCGTAGATGCGCGCATCGAGATTGCGAATGGCGTTCTGGAGCGCCGCTTCACCAAAATGCTCGATGGCCCACTCGTGCACGGCGTTGAACTTCTGCCGCAGTTCCTCGAACGCGTCCGGGCTGATCTGACCCGCGGCGGCAGCGTGCTTGGCCAGGTTCATTCGCGAGCGGAGCCAGGCGTAGTATTCGGGGTCGAGCCGCCGATACGCCGTGTCGTTGATCTGGACATCGCGGGCGGAGATTTCCGGATTGTTGGCCAGCCAGGTGTCGAGGCTGGTCGAAACGAACAGGCGCGCGCCGGCCGCCGCGCTCGAAGAAACAACCGCCGGCGGCGCGCTCATGACTGCATCCCGTTGGGTGGCTCGGGCCATTCGGTGAAATCAGCGAGGTCGATGCGTGTCCGGGTAGGCGACTTGGGGACCTCGCGAGACGATGGGGACCTTGTGGGGACCTTGCCATCCAAGGTCCCCATGCCATTTTGGCTTTCACTGCAATCACTTGCAGACATTTTGGGGACCTTGGGGACCTTGGGGACCTTATCGCTGGCTTCCCCACACGCGTGCGCGCGTGTGTCTTCGGATGCGTCTTCAGCCGCATTCGCGCAAAAATCCCTCTCTACACGCGGAGGAACCCCCTTAAGGTCCCCAAGGTCCCCAAATAGTCCGTAATCTGTTGAATTATCGCCACTTGACTCGTGGGGACCTTCTTCGTCAAGGTCCCCACAAGGTCCCCAAGGTCCCCAACCGGCGGAGGGCTCCACCGGCTCCAGCGAATACATGGCGACACCTTTATGTTTGGAGGCCGCGCTGGCGCGGACAATTCTCAGACCATCGAACGAACGATCCCGGTGACTGCCGAGTGCGCTCCCAAGCCTGGTCTGCTGCGAACGCGCCGAGCCGTCTCCGCGCAGCCGCAGCATGAGTTCCCGCTGCTCGCAGAATTCGTTCAGCTCGCTCACCTTCTTCGGCTCGCCCCGAAACGCCTGCCACCAGGCCGAGGTGAACTCGCGCCACGCCTGCCCTTCGACATCGGCGGCCTCGTAGAGTTCATCGAGGTTGGCCAGGAAGCCCGGTATTCCGGCGACCTCGAGGATGCCGCCAAGCATGGCCGACCAGCGTTCGAACGAGCCGAGCCGTCCGCAGCCGAGCGGCTTGCCCGCCGCCATCCAGGCCCGAATCAGCGTGAGGACGGAGGCGACCAGCGCCGCGCGGTTGTCCTGTGCCCATGTGGCGATCTCGGGGTGCTTGAACGAGGTGCGCTTCCAAGGACGGTCCACTCTCGGGTCGATCCGAATGCGA
>Ga0308411_10003562_pt1 | contig 10351 bp, 6 predicted proteins | sample HotsprottomLayer_2_FD_203530 | JGI IMG/M metagenome (GOLD analysis project Ga0308411, IMG submission 203530) | Hot spring phototrophic mat microbial communities from Octopus Spring, Yellowstone National Park, Wyoming, United States -... | ecosystem: Environmental > Aquatic > Thermal springs >... | reverse complement strand
CTACGCGGACGGCCAGGAAGACGAGGCCGAGCAGTGCTGGCAACGAGCCGCTGAGATCAATCCCAGATACCACCGCCCTTGGCTCAATCTGGGGAAGCTGGCCCTCCGCCGCGGGCGGTTCACAGAGGCTTTACCCTATCTGGAAAAGGCTCATTCTCTCGACCGTTCAATTTACGAACCGGCCTATCAACTCAGCTTAACCTATCGCCGCCTGGGCCGACTCGAGGACGCGGAAAGTTTTCGTAGACTGGCTGAGACGCTCCGGCCCAAAGACCCGTTCGCCAGTCCGGGGATGGGACCTCCGCCCGATGAAAAGCCTTAGAACCAGCCATCGGGAGCATAACCCCTACCTTGCTCCAGTTTCGCCAGCCGACGCGAGGGGACGGCGGACCACCGCTTGGCAAGGCCTGATGTGGGTGGTTTTCTCGTGGGCGACGTCCGGCCTCAATGGATGTTCACCACCTGATCTGCCAGGCGACGACTCCCGTATCCTCAAGGCTGGGATTCACCATCCTCCTGAGGGAATTCACCAGGCCGGGTCAAGCCCGGCATTGGGTTTTCAGGCGGTTTCTCCCCCCTCGGATACGCCGAGCAGCGGAACCGCCGTCTCACCCATCTGGTTCCAGGACATCACAGCCGCGACCGGGATCACCTTCGTCCACACCAGCGGAAACAGCCCCGAGAAGGAGTTTCCCACTTGCCTTGGAAGTGGCGTCGCGATGCTCGACTACGACGGCGACGGCTGGCTCGATCTCTATTTTGCAACCACCCGCAACCTTCCCCTCTCGACCTCCAGCCGATCCGGCGGCAACCGGCTCTACCGCAACCGAGGGGACGGAACCTTTGAGGATGTGACCGTCCATGCCGGGGTCGGCCACAATGGGTTCAACCATGGTCTGGCCGTCGCGGATGTCGACCGCGATGGCGATCTTGATCTCTTCCTGGCCAATCTGGGTCCCGACGTCCTTTATCTGAACCAGGGGGATGGAACCTTCGTCGATGCCACAAGCATCGCGGGTCTCGAGGGCGACAACTGGTCCTGCGGCGCGGCGTTTCTGGACTACGACGGCGACGGCTGGCTCGATCTCTATGTGTCTCACTATGGCGAGTGGTCTGCCACTGGACCTCGACCCTTTTGCGGCGACCCCGCACGCAACCTGAGGACAATCTGCAGCCCTACCGTCATCCCACCGCGTCGGGATGTGCTGTACCGCAACCGAGGGGACGGAACCTTCGAGGATGTGACGATTCAGGCTGGCCTGGGACGAAGCGACGGGAGGGGGATGGGGGTCATCGCGGTGGATTTCAACGGCGACGGCCTTGTTGATCTCTATGTCGCGAATGACAAGGGTCCCAATTTCCTGTTCCTCAACCGGGGTGACGGGACGTTTGAGGATGCCACGGAGATTTCGGGGGCAGCGGGCAACGAGGCTGGCGAGTTCCAAGGGAGCATGGGCGTGGATGCCGAGGACCTTGACGGCGATGGTTGGCCTGAGATCGTGGTGACCAACTTTCGGGGCGACGGCGCTGCGCTTTACTTGAATCAGAAGGGGGGGAATTTCCTCGACATCGCCAGACCAGCTGGAATCATCGCGGGAAGCAAACCGTATGTCGGCTGGGGGGTGTCGCTTGCGGACCTCGATAATGATGGTTGGTTGGATCTGGCGATGTTCCACGGCCATGTGGACGATAACCTTCACCTCTTCGGCCAGGACATCCCCCAGGCTGAGCCAGCCAAGCTCTGGAGATACGCCCACGAGAATCGGACGCGGGTTCTATTCCGAGAGGTTACCGAAGCGGGCCCGTTCTTCGCATCGAGGCATGTTGCTCGAGGAGCTGCGTTCGGGGATCTCGACAATGACGGGGATCTCGACATCGTGGTGAACCGCCAAGACCATCCACCCGCTGTCTTGCGGAATGACGCTCCTGCTCGATCCTGGATCCGGCTGGTGCTCGTCGGTCACCGATCAAATCCCGCAGCGATCGGGGCCATGGTTCAAGTTCATGCCGGTGGTCGCGTTCTTCACCGGCAGGTGAAGGGGGGAGGGAGCTACCTTTCCGCCAATGACCCGCGGATTCTCGTCGGGCTTGGCGACCTCGAGACCGTCGACCGGATCGAGGTTCGCTGGCCTTCCGGCGCAAACACGGTTCTGGAGGCCCTCGGGGGACGGCAAACCTATGTGGTCCATGAGCCCTCAACGGAGGGCTCTTCGTCACCCTCACGCGCTTCGGACTCGGCCCGGGAGCCTGCATCATGACCCGTTCGCCGGGAGAAAGCACCCTCTCCCCGTTCAGGGATGGGGAGGCTCCCGAAAACCTCCGGCCGCCGAGCCCGAAGGCTCTGCCCATGGGCGCGCTCGTGGCGGGCGTCAGTGGCTTGATCATGATCCTGGTGGCTGTGTGGCTGGTCGTACGAGTGCCGGTTCCCCCGCTGGACGCTGGCACGATTGCCCGACTGTCCGCAGCTGGAAGGCTTGATCAGGCCCTCGCTGAAGTGGAAGCCCATCTCGAACGCGCTCCGAATGATCCGTTCGCCCGACTGATGGCAGCGGAACTGGCCTTAGACCAGCCGGTGTCCCGACCTGACGTGGCCTTGAAACATCTGCGGATGTTTCGCTCTGATCATCCCAAGCTCCGTGCTCGCGCAGCAGTTGCTGAAGGGAAAGCCAGGTACCAGCAAGGAGAGTATCGCAGCGCTGAGGCTCGCTGGCGGGAGGCGTTAGAGCTCGATGCTGAGGTCCCAGAGGCGACCTGGGCCTTGCTCGACCTTTACTATCTCCAGGGTCGAGGGGCTGAGGCTCGGGAATTGGCCTTGCGTCAACACACCATCGAGCCGGACGCGCGCGACCGCGTCCGGCTGTTGATCGAGTTGCTTCGCCAAGATGCCGAACCAGCCGATCCAGCTTCGATCGTTGCCCGGTTCGAGGCGACGGTCCAAGGTCGACCAAGTGACTTTCACTCCACGCTCGCTTTGGGTCTGGCCCTCATTCGCGTGAGCCGGGTCGTTGAGGGTCTGAGCCTCCTTTCGGGGACGACAGCCCAGTTCCCGGATCAGATCCAGGCATGGGAAGCCCTCCTCGACGGCCTGGATGCAGCCGGCGACCTGGAGCGATTGGTGGATACCTGGGAGGCTGTGCCGCCGGAGATCCGTGCAGACGGGCAGCTTTCTCGCCAGGAAGGAATGGTTGCCCAAGCCCGAGGGGACTGGCACACCGCAGCTGCCGCGTTTCGGAAAGCCTGGACCGCGCGGCCGGACGACCAAGTTGCAGCCTATCGGCTTGCCCGCTCGTTGCACGCGCTTGGTCTCCGCGATCAAGCTGCGGATTGTGATCGCTGGCTGGAGTCTGCCCAAGCTGCCAGAGAAGAAGTGCGTGAGCTGTACCGCCAGATCGACGCGATGCCCCTTCCGGTCCTCCGCGAATCGGCGGGTCTGGTCCGTCAGATCGCGCTGAACCGCGAGCGGTTGGGACGGTTGGATGAGGCCGCCGCGTGGCGCCGTTGGCTGCGAAGCCAATCGATGGGCCAGTCTGCAAGCGACCGAGAAGGCAATCCATCGGAGTCGCCGTTGGTCAGGCTTCCGACCTCCGGGAGTTGAGGCTTTCCGAACATGTCGCGCTCGATCCAAGAATCTGCGGCGAGAACGCAACCACCGGAGCAGCGTTCATTCAGCCCCTCGGCTCTGAGACAGTCCGCTGGGATCACTCATCGTCGCATCCGAAGTTGGCGAGTTCTCTGGCGCTGGGGCCGATGGGTCACGCTGTTCATCCTGCTGGGTCTCAATGCCACCTGGTACTGGCAAGAAACCCGCCCCCTCGTGGATCTCATCACCATCGACCGTTGGATCGACCAGCAGCGCTTGGAAGCAGCCGAACAGGCCCTCCAGGCACGGTTGGTGCGTTCACCCCACGATGGCGACTCGCGCGCCCGCCTCGCCAAGATTTACGGTTTACGCCAGGACATGCTCGCCTGTGCCGAGCAATTGCGAAAGATCCCGTTCTGGTGGCCGGAAAAGGGCAAGTGGTCGCTCATGGAAGGTACGGCGTATAAGCAGGTGGACCGCCTCGCCGACGCGGAACGGGCGTGGCTGGCTGTCGTGGAAGACGATCCGCTGCATCCCATCGATCAGAGGTTTGTCACCGCCGCCGTGATGGATTTGCTCGAGCTCTACGCGACTGAATCACGCTGGGCGGATGCGGCCCGGTTGATCTGGTCGATCTACGACCGGACGGAGGATGCTCATGACCGCGAGGCCTTGTTGGTGATGCGAATGCGTACCGAGCTCGAACGGATCATGCCCTCAGTAGCCGCCGATAAGCTGCGCCGATACCTCACGGCTGATCCTCAGGACTGGGAAGCTCGTCGCGCTTTGGCAAAGGCCGCGGTTGCCATGAACGCCCCTGACGAAGCCAAGCGGCAACTGGAGCAGTGCCTCCGGGAGCGCCCTGAGGACCCGCGCGGGTGGGCTGATTTCCTCACGATCCTGGCGGATCTTGGTGATCTGGAGGCCCTGCGACAAGCCATGGATCGCCTCCCAGAAGGAATTGCAGATCACCCCGAGATCGCCAAACACCGTGCCCAGCTTCTGGAGCGTGACCGCCGCTGGGTCGAGGCTGTCAAACTCTATCAGCGAGTCATCCAGGTCCGGCCCTGGGAGCGCGACGTTTACTACCGTCTTTCCCTGCTCGAGGACCGCCTTGGCCACTCAGACACCGCTCGAGAGTATCGGCAGCGGTCTGAGGCGATGCGGGTGGCCCGCAGTGAGCTCAATGAGGCCTTCCAGAAGGTTCTCGACCTCCGGCGCGATCATCCCGAAGGCAGCCCCCGCCTCGACGAGGCCTTTCACCGGCTCGCTCAAATCTGCCAAACACTCGGCTGGACTCGAGACGCGGACGGTTGGGCAAGCCTCGCCAGGTCTTCCCCTTAACGCTCTTCCCTCCCCCCAGTCCAGTCTTGGATTCAGCGCGGTCCCTGCGAAACCGGCTCTCGATGGACCCGAATAAAATGGTCCGTAAACGAGGAATGGGAAAAGCGGCTCTGCACAAGGGGCATGTGGCAGGAGACGCAACCCTGCTCGGAGCTAACCGGACAAATTGTTTGAGCAGTGCCCTGGGTCCTGGATCCCTCTTTCCTCGCCTCCGCATCGAGACCTGGCAAGAGCGGACGTCGTGCGTGGCAAGAGAGACACCGGCTTTCATAGTGAGCAGCCGAGGTGGAGACATCGCGGTGGGGATCGTGGCAAGTCACACAGTCCAGTTGGTCACCGCTCTCCGTGTAACAGCGGCTCCACGTCAGCGTGGTCCCCTGAAAGCGGATGGAGGTGGGGTCGTCGGCTGAGACGGTTTCGCCCCGTGGGCTGTGGCACCGTGCGCAAACCTCAACCACCCGCGATCCGGCAGCCAAACTCGGACGAGCAATCGCCAGATCGGGGAACCGAGCCGCGACGGCACGAAGGTGATTTCCCCCAGGCCCGTGGCATTTTTCACACCCGATGGAACGGTCCGTCGCGAGAGGTCCGGACGTCGGACCCATGACCGCCTGGGGGTCGGTCACGTGGCAGGAGAGACAACGAACCAGGGCATCCATGGTGAGGGGTACACCCAGGAACCCCCGCGCGTCTGGAGGTTGAAGCGGATGCCCCGTCGTCACATCCCAACCGCATTCGGGACCTTCTCGATAGGCTGAAAGCCGAAGCTCGAAAAGCTCTCCCCCCTCTCCACGCCCTACGAATGTCTGACCACGGTCTCCCGACCCAAACGCATACTCCACCACAGCTCGATAGACCCGATCCGCAACCCGGGTTTCTTGCTCAAGACCCTCTTGGCTCTGGTGAAGAGTGTGGGTCACTTGCACCGCCGCCGGGTCGGGAAAGCCGGGCGGGGGGACTGCAAGTTCCGTGAGGTCGGCAGCTCGGTGAAACGTGCGTGCGTGCCGGGAACTCTGTTGGAGGTGGTATTTTTCGGCGTGGCATTCCGCACATCGGGTGGCCCCGACGTAAACCGCTGGTTCGGGAGCCGTCGGCCGCTCCTCCCCAAATCCAGATGCCTGGCCGAGAGCAGCCAACGCCTGGTCCAACCGCCCCTCCTGCAAAAACGCGCGGCTGAGGAGCCAGGAGGCCTCAGCGTCCTCCAGAGCCGGGACTTCCAACAAGACCTTCTCGAGCTCGACCCGAGCCTCGACCGTTCGCTCTGCTCGGAGCAAAGCGCGCGCTCGCTGCTTGCGCAGCTCACGCACCGATCGATGATTTCCGGGCAGCGACTCAGCAACCTGGTTCAAGGCTGGCTGTTCCAGAAGCAGGCCCCACCATGCCGCCGCGTCAGCCACGTCGCCTTGGGCAAAGCGAATCTCCCCAAGGAGGGACCAGGCTCGCAGCTGCCACTTCGGGTTGCGTGCCAGGCGAGTGGCTGCGTCCGCCGCATCGCGAAACCGGTCGAGTTCAAAGTAAGTCTGCGCAAGCCCTTCAAGGATCTCAGGGTGGTCGGGGTCAGCAAGCCGTCCTTCTTCCCAAACCTCAGCACCCCGTCGGTTACCCATACGCTTCAGGCAAACCCCCAGAAGATAAAGGTCTTCCGACATCATCCCCGGCGGCCCAATCTGCTCGAAAAGGGAGATCGCCGAAGAGTCGCGACCCAAACGCACGGAAGCACGGGCGAGGAGACGGAGAGCATCGAGGTCCCCAGCTGAGGTGCGAAGGTGCTGCTTGGCGAGCCGTGCTGCCAGTTCCCAATCGCCCCTTTCGTAAGCGCTGAAGCCAGTACGCAGCAGGTTCCCCGGAGAAGGTGTTGAACCACGCCACCACGCGACACTCGCCAACGTCAGCAAGAGGCTCCCCACCAGAAGCACGGCCAACGGACCATAATGGCGTTTACGGGTTGACCTTTGAACCATGAACGCGTTTCCTTCCCCCCGATCCCGGAAGAGCCGTGAAAGACTGGGCTAGGCTGACGCGACCGATTCTCTGTCTTAGACCCCCAGGCTTTGAGCACGGTCCTGGGTCGGCTCGAGAACTTCGGAGCCCTGGAACCATTGTGTCCCAGAATCGACACTTTTGAGGTTACTGGGGCTGGATTTAGGCTGCAACGAGATCGGTGCTCGGTGAGATCCTGGCTGGATCTCTCGATCGCATTCAACACCGAGCCAAATCGAACCGCCGTTAAGCGTGGGTCGCTTCTGACAAAAGACATCCGCGAACCAGACCCAGTCACTCATCCAGGACCACTCAACGGATATTCTTCGATCGGATACGCTGAAAGCCGTTGTGGGCGCATTCCCATGGAGACTTCGTGAATGTTGGAAAGCGTTCGCCTTCAATTTGGCCCTTCGATCGGGATATTCGCTCTGTTCTGGACCAGTGGATGTGGTGAGCCCAGACCAGGGCTTTCCCCACCCGCTCCGCCATCTCACCTTCAATTGAAGGTAGATGCATCTACCCCATCCGTGCCGAAGCCTCCCTCGTCCGTTTCGTCCATCCGCTTTCGGGCCGAGGAACTCCCCTTTTCATACGAACGAGGCGAGACGGGGGCTGCCTGGCCAGTGGAGACGACTGGGGGGGGTGTGGGTCTCCTGGATTATGACGGTGATGGCGATCTTGACCTGTTCTTTGCCCAAGGCGTGCAACTCCCGGTCCAGGCCCAACTCAGTGCCGATCTACCTGGAGACACCCTGCTCCGAAACGATGGCGGGGGACAGTTCGTTGACGTTTCGAGGGCTGTTGGACTGACCCCGAAAGGTTACGGGCAGGGGATTGTGGTGGCTGATTACGATGGTGACGGTGACCCCGATGTCTACGTGACCCGATATGGGGCCAACACGCTCTGGCGGAATGATCGGGAAGAGAAACGCTTTGTGGACGTCACCCACGAAGCCGGTGTCGGCTGCCCGCTCTGGAGCCTCGGAGCTGCTTTCCTGGACTACGATCGCGATGGGAACCTTGATCTCTTCGTCGCCAATTATCTGCATTTCAAACCGGACGCTGCTCCGTTTGCACGCGATCCTCAAACCAACGCCCCTCGCTACGGTGCGCCAGCTCAATTTCCTGGGTTGCCGGATGTCCTTTATCGGAACAACGGAGACGGGACGTTCACGGATGTGACGACCCTGGCTGGCGTCGCGGGATCAGGCCGGGGCATGGGCTGCCTGGCCGCTGATTTCGATGCCGATGGCTGGGTCGATGTCCTCGTGGCCAATGATGCCGAGCCAAACACCCTTTGGCGAAATCGGCAGGATGGTACCTTTGAAGACGTCGCCCCCGTTTGGGGAATCTCGGTCAACGGACAGGGGCAATCGGAAGCCAATATGGGAATCGCTCACGGGGATACAGACGGCGATGGTTACCAGGATGTGATCATCACCCATTTCTACGGTGAACATGACACCCTCTGGCGGAAGGATGTTCTTGCCGACGGCCGCCCGTTTTTCGAAGATCACACCCGAGAGGCTGGTTTAGCTGTGGACACTCTTCCCATGACGGCCTGGGGGCTTGCACTGGCCGATTTCGATCAGGATGGACTCCTCGATCTCTTCATTGCCAATGGGCACATCCGCCCTGAAGCGGAGCAATTCTACACTTACGAAAACCCTCCCCTCCTTCTACGCCAAGGTCGGCGACCAGGACGGTTTGACAACGTCTCGACATCCGCTGGGGAGTACTTCGAGGAGCGTTACGTGAGCCGAGGGTTGGCGGTCGGGGATCTCGATCACGACGGCGACCTGGATGTCGTGATTGTTCACCACCATCGGAAGAGCTCCATCCTTTGGAACGAGACCTCGGAGAAAGGCCACTTTTTGATCCTCGATCTTCGAGGAAGCCCACCCAACATCGATGCCATCGGTGCCCGGGTGAAAGCCCATGTGGATGGACGTTTGATCGTTCGGTCGATCGATGGAGGCGGAAGTTACCTCAGCAGTCATGACCGAAGGGTCCACCTCGGCCTCGGCTCCGCAACCCATGTGGACCACCTCGAAGTCACCTGGCCGAATGGCCTCATCGAAACCCGCACCTCAGTCCCTGCTGATGGCGTGTTGGTGTGGACTCAATCAGGGAAGGACGCCGGCAGGGCGTACTCGCCGTCGAGAAACCCTCGCGCCCTGCTCGGGTCCAGCGACTCCCGATCACACGCGGGATTGCAGCGGGTACGGTGGATACCGCTTTCGTCGCCTTTCCACCGAGGTCGGTTGAGCCAGGGAGTGTCTGCAGCGGCGGTGGATCCTGTGGCTTTTCCGAACTTTGGGCCGTTGCACTGAAACTTGGCGGTTGGTGGCGTTCCGGCGGGATTGTGCAACCAACATCAAATTACGGACGTACACGAGCAATCCCAGCCCCTGGCCAGCCACGATGATGACGTCGCGCCGAGAAACTGCGTAGCTCAAGAGGAGAGCCCCTCCTGCGACGCTCAGCCACCAGAAAGCGATCGGGACGGTTGTACGCCGCCTCTGTTCAGAGACGATCCATTGGACCAGGAACCGGGCGGTGAACAAGCTTTGGCCAAATGCTCCAATCGTGAGCCACCACCAGGATGTCGAACCGTCCATGATTCAAGGTTCTCTCAGGGCAGCTAAGTTGAGCTCGGCGCGAGTGGTTGTTCACAATGCTGAACCAATTGGGCTCGAAGTCGCTCCGGAGCGAAGGGAGCTTCCTCAGCGATCAGATATCGAACGGGTCGGTTCATCAGCCATAAAACTCCCAGGAGATCAACCACCACGTGGACCGACCGATTCCAAATGTTGTAATGGGAAGACCCATAGCGGCGGGGCCGGTGACGAACCGGAACCTGGATAATCGGACAGCCCTGGCGGATCAGGAGAGGGCCGAAAAATCGGTGAAATCCCTGAAATTTCGGCAGTTGCAAGGCGACGGCTCGAGGCATGAGACGCACGGAGCAGCCAGTATCCCGGATCGCCTGACCAAGCACTTGGTTGCGAATTCGATTGGCGAGCAGGCTGATGACCCATCGCGACCAATGGTCTTTCCGCCGGACTCGCCATCCGAGGACAACCCCATTACCCTGAACTCGCCGCCACAGTCGAGGCAGGTCAGCCGGGTCGTTCTGAAGATCGCCATCGAGCGTCGCAATCCAATCCCCGCGAGCTGCCATGAAGCCAGCAACGAGGGCGGCTGACTGCCCTGCAGGTTCCACTAGCCGAAGGGATCGAAGCTCCACGACCTCCCGCTTCAAAGATTCGAGGACGACGGGGGTCTCATCATAAGAGCCATCGTCGACGACGATGATCTCAAATCCCCCCCAGGCTTGGCCGAGATAACCGCTTTTAGGTCTTTCGCAGCGCCGTAAGGCGCTGACCAGTTCGCTAACGAGCCTGGGCAAGGCTTCTGCCTCATTCCTCGCTGGGATCACTA
>Ga0308411_10003559_pt1 | contig 10355 bp, 5 predicted proteins | sample HotsprottomLayer_2_FD_203530 | JGI IMG/M metagenome (GOLD analysis project Ga0308411, IMG submission 203530) | Hot spring phototrophic mat microbial communities from Octopus Spring, Yellowstone National Park, Wyoming, United States -... | ecosystem: Environmental > Aquatic > Thermal springs >... | reverse complement strand
GCGCGGTTCTGGCACCAGGGGCCGGACATCGGGGAGATCACCCGCGGGGTCGCCGATCTGAAACGCGTCGAATTCCGCTCCCAGAAAGCCGCCTCGCCCCGGCCACTGGCCAGCGAGGATCGAGATGTGCCGCGGGATGTCGGTCCCCTGCCAGGGGAGCTCGTGGCAGCAGATCGCGCCGATGGAGGGGTGCTCGACGGAGGGGTCGGGCCGGTAGCCCGTTTTCATCAGGTAGGTTCCGCGTTCGTGGTCCCCCTCCTTGCTCACCATCGAGCGGACGACCGCGATCGAGCCTGCTTGTTCGGCGAGCTGCTCAAGCCCTTCGGCGAATTGGATCCCCTTGGCCGCGGTGGCGATGGCCCGGGTTCCGGCGGCGGACCGGGAGTCGGGATGGGGATCGAAGGTTTCGAGCTGACTGGGACCGCCGGCCAACCAGAGCAAGATGACCGACTGCGCCGGTGTTCGACTGCGCTCGGCTTGCTCGGCCAGGATCCGGCCCACGGGGGTCAGCCAGCTCAGTCCGGCCAGGGTCAGAAAGCGGCGGCGAGGCAGCGGAAGGTGGGGCAGCTCGGGCATCGACCGCCTCCGATCAATGGTTCCAGGAAAACTCAGTGGAATTGAGCAAGGTCCAGAAGAGGTCGGTGAGCCGTTCCCGGCGCGTCTCGCCGGTGGTTCCTTCGAGGCGGCTGGCGAAATGGTCGAGTTCCTCGGCGGAGGGACGGCGGGTCAGGACCGTCAGGTAGGCGGCTTCCACGGCCTTGCGGTCGTCCGGCGCCTGATTGGCGATCCGGCTGGAGGCGTTGAACAGGTCGTCTTTCGTCTTCTCCCGGACGAGCTTGCCGTTCATGAGGAGCAGCCGCTGGGGGATGGTGCCGCAGCCCGCGAACTCGTCTTCCCCAGTGTCGCCGTAGCGCTGGACGAACTCATGGCTCTCGGTGGATCTCACGAGCCGCACCAGCCAGGGGGAGTGGGGTCCCAGGGTCGGGAGGGCCGCTGCCTGGAACAGGGCACCGGCGACCTGTTCGGGACGAAGGCGGGTCAAGGGGAACGAGGCCCAGGCGTCGTCGATCGGATCGGACCCTGGGGGAGAGCCCACGGGGTCGAGGCTGTCGATCCGGAACGCCTCGGTCGCCGTGATGATCCGGATCAGCCGGTGGAGGTTGTAGCCGGAGGCGACCAGGTCGCGCGCGAGAAGGTCAAGAGCTGGGTGGAGGGAGTCATCCTCGGGGAGGTCGTCCAGGGGCTCCTCGAGGGGACGGCCGAAGAGGATGGCCCACATCCGGTTGACAGTGACCCGGGCGAGCTGGGGATTCGCCGGATGGGTCACCCAGGCCGCCAACCGCTGGCGATCCGTTCCGGCCGCCGGCAGCCATTCCTCGAGGAACGGGACCGTGGGGGTGACGACCGCCGGCTCCGCCGTCTTGCGGTCGGGGGGGCGATACGTGTTTTCGCCGTCGCGAATGCCTCGCAGGTTGGAAGAGACGCCCCCGAAAAATGCGGCCAGACCGCGGAAGTCGGCCTGTTTCCACCGCTGGAAGGGATGGTCGTGGCACTGGGCGCAATCGAGGCGGATGCCCAGAAACGCCCGCGCCACCCGGGCCGCCAGCCGTTCCGGATCGGGGCGGTCGATCTCGGGATGGAAGGTGACCGAAACGAAGTTGGTCGCCGGATGGTCGGTCCAGAGTCCTTGTTCGGAGATCAGCTCGCGAACCAAGGCATCCCAGGGGCGATTGTCGAGCAGCGCGTCGCTCAGCCAGGTGGTGAACCGCCGCCTCCGGAAGAGCAGAAACGGCCCCTCCTCGGTCCCGACCAGCGCGCGGGCGAACCGTTCGGAGAGGTAGTCGGAGGTGCGCCGATCGCGGAGCAGCTCATCGACCCAAAGCTCCAGTCGTCCCTCGGCAGGAAGGGCTTCGAAGCGGCGAATCTCCTCGAGCGCGGGAACCGAGCCGGTCAGTCCCAGGGCCAGCCTGCGCATCACGGCCAGCTCGGGGGCGCGCGCCGCCGGCCGCAAACCCTTCTCGCCCCAGATCTGGTGAAACGCCGAGTCCACTTGCTCAACGACCGGCCGCAGCGAAGCCCAGGCGGCTTCCTGTCCGATCGCCGGGCGGGGGGGGACGGTCGCCGGCACGAGCAGCCCCCGCGTCAATGCCAAACCTCCCCCCAACACGATGCTCACGAACACCAGGTCTCGGATCTTCATGGAGCCTCCTACACCGCAACGACTCCGGACCCTGACTTTGATGATAATACTCGACCGAGCTCGGGAGCGTTTCGCCCCTTTTGGGAATCCAGTTGGGGGCCGGGAGGATACGCTGGTCAGAAACTTGCACCCCCGCGCGCGAACTCCTGGGGATCCCCGCTGATTCCGATGCACCGCAACAGTTTCCAAAGAGTTTGCTTCTCAGGGGTTGCGGGTTGTCCCGCCACCGCGGCTCCTTCGGCCTCGAGGTCTTGCCAGTACGGAAGGGTTTGGTCCGCGGGTCGTGAGATTGACCAGGATGAGGTCCGGCCAGCGGCTTGAAACGAACTGGCGGTTTCGCGAGTAAGGAAAGGTATGAGGAACGTCGCTCTCCGAGAACCTGCCAAGAACCACGGAGAGCCATTCGCTTCGCCGGCGATTGCTCCCTGCTGGCGGTCGAGGGTTCGCCGCTGGATTGCTTGGTGCGTCTCCGGATTGGGATCGGTCATCGAGTGGCTCTTTGGATTGGTCTCGTTGCTCCTGGGGCTTTCGATCTTCGCCGCGATCCCGCTGGCCCAATTCCTCACGTTGGGCTACTTCCTCGAGTCGTCGGCCCGCGTGGCCCGGTCGGGCCGGCTGCGCGACGGCTTGATCGGCGTTCGGCGGGCGGCCCGGGTGGGCAAAGCGATCGCTGGCGTGACGATTGCGCTGGTTCCCCTCTGGCTGGTCGGTTCGCTGGCGCGTTCCGCGGAGCTGATTGATCCCGGCGGCCGGGTGGCCGGGACCTGGCGGCTGGCTCTGGCCGGGACCACCTTCGCAACCGCGCTGCACCTCGCGGGTGCCTTGCTCCGCGGCGGGGGGTTTTTCCATTTTCTGTGGCCGTTTGGACATCCATTTTGGGTTTTGCGGGAGGTTCGCCGGCGAGGACTCGGGGGCGTGTACGCCGGCGCGCGCGACGGGTTCTGGGAATTCTTGGTGTCATTTCGGTTTCCCCACTACTTTCGGCTCGGTCTGGTGGGATTTGTCGGCACTCTGGCGTGGTTGGCGATTCCTTCCACGCTGATCGCCGCCGGGGGACGATTTCCGGCTCTGGGCTTTCTCGGGGCTCTCCTGCTGGCGGCGGTTGTCCCCTCGCTGCCGTTCCTCCAGGTGCGATACGCCGTCGAGGGCCGTGCTTCCGCCCTTTTTTCGATCCGGACGGTCCGCCACCGGTTCCGCCACGCTCCCTGGGCGTTTGCGTTGGCCCTGATGGTGCTCCTCAGTGCCGCTGTTCCCCTCTATTTGCTCAAGATCGAGATGATCCCCCGCGAGGCCGCTTGGCTCCCCAGCCTGGTGTTCGTGGCCTTTCTGGCGCCGGCGCGGCTGTTGGTCGGATGGGCCTACGCGCGATCGGGGAGGCGATCAAGCCCCCGGCACTGGATGGTCCGCGCCATCGGCCGCCTGGCGATCCTGATCGTCGCCCTCGTCTATGTGCTCGTCGTCTATTTCTCGCAATTCACCTCCTGGGCAGGGATCGGCAGCCTTTACGAACAACACGCCTTCCTCTTGCCCGTTCCATTCCTGAGGATGTAACGGTCTGGCCGCCGGCCGGAGGGTTCCGCGGGCCTCGGTCGCCGGCGTGCTGTCGGTTCAACTGATCAGGGCGCCGGCCCGAGGGTTCCGCGGGCCTCGGCCCCACAGGGTGCGTCGCGTCGTGAGGCGGGTTCCGCGGTTCTGGCCGCCGGCCGGAGGGTGCCACGGGCCTTGGCCCCCGGGCTGGTTCGCCCCGCCAACCGCCGATCCGGCCGTCATTCCCCTCCATCCGCGCATTGACAACCCAGCGGCGGCGTGGGACGTTAAAACTTGATTTGAGAAGTCTTGGACCCGCGGACACCTGTCGGATGGCGCCAACGGGGAGACACGCCGGTTTGCCCTCCCCGTGGCCCCGCCGTACTTCGTTCCGGAACCGCGGGAGTGGTTGCAGAGGGGGTTCCCAGGTGATGGGTCGAATCTCTCGGCTTGGGTGGGTCGTGGGGATCACGCTGCTGGCAGTCACCGAGGCGGTGGGGGAACCACCACGGATCTCGGACATCCAGCCCGCGGGCGTTTGCCGGGGAGTCGCGAGCGAGGTCACATTCAGTGGCAGCAACCTCGGCCCCAATCCGCGGCTGATCGCACCGTTTGCCCTGGAGCTTCAGCCAGGCGCTTCGGCCAGTGGCGGCGATGCCTCCTGGGTTGTGAGGCTGACCGTGGCACCCGAAACGGCGGTTGGAGACTATCCGATCCGAGTCCAGACCGACGACGGGCTCTCCAACGCCCTGCTCTTCTCCGTCGGCCAGCTTCCCCAGGTTGTCGAGCAGGAGCCGAACGACACCTTCGAGACGGCCCAGGTGCTCGAGACCCTTCCGATCGTGGTGGAGGGAAGGGCGGCCGCCAACGATGTCGACCACTTCCGGTTCGCCGGCAAGCGCGGGGAGCGGCTCGTCATCGACGCGCAGTGTGGGCGGATCGGGTCGGGGGTCGATCCCGCCATCCGCCTCACCACCGGCGCGGCGACTCGCCGCTTCGTCGCCGCGGCCGACGATTCACCCGGCTTGCTCACCGATGCCCGGCTGGTCGCCGACTTGCCCGAGGATGGCGACTACGTCATCGAGGTCTCGGACTCCCGGTATCAGGGCGGGGGCCGTCCGATCTACCGCCTGGTAATCGGCGAGCTGCCCATGGCTGAAGAGATCTATCCGCTCGGCGGTCGCGAGGGAGACACGGTTGGCCTCGAGCTCCGCGGGGGGACGCTGCAGGGAACGGAAATCGCAGCCGTCCAGCTCCAGCCGCTCGCAGGGACGCGGCTGCACCCGCCTCGCATCGAGGTTCCCTGGAACCGCCCGCCAGGACGGACCCCCCCCGTCATGGACGTTGAATCGCTCCCTCCGCTGGCCGTCGAAACCCTGCCCGAACTGCGCGAACCGGCCCATCCTTCGGCCCCGCCGCTCCGCGCCGCCGCCCCCGTCGTGCTCAACGGCCGGATTGACCCGCCGGGAGACGAGGATCGCTTTGTTCTCGCGGTCAACCCCGGCGATCGGCTGCGGATCGCGGTGCAGGCCGCCTCCCTCGGTTCCGCTCTCGATGGTGTCTTGCGGGTCCTGGGGGCGGCCGATGCCGAGATCGCCACCGCCGACGACACCAAGATCGACATCAAGGGGCAGCCCGAGGGTTTGTTGAGCCCTGACCCCGCCCTGGAACTCACCGTTCCCGCCGAGCTTCGCGAGGTCACCGTCGCCCTGAAGGACCTCGAGGGCCGAGGCGGGACGGGATTCGCCTATCGCATTGTCGTGACCCCCATCGGTCCCACGTTCTCGGTCGCGCTCAACCAACCGGAGCTCAGCATTCCGAAAGGGGGGCACGCCGTCGTCGGAGTGACGGTGCCCCGGAAGGATTATCCGGGGCCGATCACGCTCAGCCTCACCGACCCCCCTGCCGGAGTGAGCTTCCGCCCGGCGCGGATTGCGGCCGAGCAAACCGTCGGGGCGCTGTCGATCTCGGCGGCGCCCGATGCGTCGTTTTCGGCAACCCACCTCAAGATCGTCGGCCGAGCTGAAGGCACGGTCCCCATCGAAGTCGCCGCGACCGCGGAGATCGTCTTTGCGCAACTGGGAACGGTTCCGATCCGCGCAGTGGCCCAGAGTGGGCTGGCCGTCGCCCCCGCCTTGCCGACGCCGGTCACCTTCGAGTCGTCCCCCGACCCAATCGAGGTTGCCCATGGCTTTGCCGGCTCGATCCCCCTCAAGCTGACGCGAACCGAAGGGGCCGAGGGAGATCTCGTGGTCGCGCCGCTCCCCCTCCCCCCAGGCATCAGCGTTGCGGAAGCGACCATCGCCGGCAATGCAACCGACGGGACGCTCGAGGTGAAGACGACCCTCGCCGCCGCCTTGGGCTTCACGACCCTGGCGTTCCAGGCTAAGGGGAACATCGGCGGCAGGGAACGTCTGTTCGCGGTCCCGGCGGTCACCATCCAAATTGTCCGCCCGGCGGAACTCCAGCTCGCCTCCGCAACCCTGGAATTGACACCCGGCTCGCCAGCCGAGCTGAAGGGAAAACTGCTCCGCAAGGGGGCCTTCCGCGAGCCAGTCACCATCAAGCTCAACGGTCTGCCGGCTGGAGTCCAGGCGGAATCGCTCACAGTTCCCCCTGATCAGAGCGAATTCGCCCTGCCGATCACCGTCGAGGAATCTGCCAAGCCGGCCGAGGTGACCGCGCAAGCGGTTCTGGAATTCAAGGTGGAAACGAAAGATTACCCCTCCATTCAGGTTCCCGTGGCGGTGAAGGTGGGGCCGGCGCCCTGAACTTCGGCCGAAACCTCGCCCCGCCTCGGTGAATTCTGGGATCCAGTGTCGGGAGACTTGCATGCTTGCCGGACCATCGCGATCTGGAATTGGCAGTTCTTGGCCGAGTTTGAGCTGGCTGGTCGGTTTTGTCATCGCGGCATCGGCGGCGGGGGACTTCTGCAAGCTCGCCTCCGGGCAGGAGCAACCATCGGCCGAGCCAGCCACAGCGGCGGATTTGGACCAGCCTCGGGACACCCCCAGCGCGGCCGGCGAAAGCAGTTCGGAGCCCGCCGCGGCCGAACCGAAGGCCCCCGCCAACCCTCCTCCCGTCAGCTTCATGCGCGACGTCGCGCCGATCTTGGTCCGAAGCTGCATCGCTTGCCACAACCCCAAGAAGTCGGAAAGCAAGTACGTCATGACCACCTTCCAGCAGCTCGCCAAGGGGGGAAAGCAGGGGGAAGGGATCACGCTCGTTCCGGGGAGTCCCGACGATTGCTACCTCATCGACGTCCTCCTGCCTGACGCCGAACCCCGGATGCCCTACAAGCAAGATCCCCTCCAGGACGACGAGCTGGAACTGTTGACCCGGTGGGTGGCGGAGGGGGCCAAGTACGACGGCAACGACCCGGCGGAAGACTGGACCTTCCTGCTCCGCAAGACCCAGCACGTCGCCGCGCCCGAGGTCTATCCCACGACCATCCCGATCACCGCCCTCGAATTCACTCCCGACGGTCGGGAGATCCTGGCTTCGGGATTCCACGAGCTGACCGGCTGGACGATCGAGGGGAGCCTGCGGCGGCGAGTTCCAGGACTTCTCGAGCGCATTTACGACATCGCCTACAGCAGCGATGGGACAAGGCTGGCGGTTGCCGCCGGTGATCCCGGGCAATACGGATTGGTCCGGGTTTGGATGGTCGATGGCGACGGAGAACTCAAACCCGAGCGTGACCTGGCGGAAAGCCAGGACGCCGTTTTCGCCGTCGCCTTCTCTCCCGACGGCTCGCGACTGGCCACCGCCGGCGCCGACCGCACGATCCGGGTCTACGAGACTACCTCGGGCAAGCTCCTCGCCCAGATCGAGGACCACGCCGACTGGGTGTTGGACCTCGCCTTCAACTCCGACGGCACTCGGCTGGCCACCGCCAGCCGGGACAAGACCTCGAAGGTTTTCGACGTCGAGCAGCGAGAATCGCTGGTCACGTTCACCGGCCACGCCCAACCGGTGTTTGCCGTCGCCGTTCTTCCCGATGGGAAACGTGTCGCCACCGCCGGCGAGGACGCCCGAGTCCGCATCTGGAACGCGGACGGCGAGGCCAAGCAAGTCCGCGAGCTCGGGGGGTTCGAGGGCCCGGTCTTCGCGCTGAAGCTCTCACCCGACGGCCAGACTCTCGCCGCCGCTTCGGCCGACCACCGGGTGCGCCTCTTTGACCCCAGCGATGGCAAGCTGATCCGGACCCTGGAAGGACACCGCGACTGGATCTACGCCCTGGCCATCACCCGCGACGGCGGCACCCTCGCCTCGGGAAGTTGGGACGGCCAAGTGCGGCTCTGGAACCTCTCTGACGGGAAGAACTTAACATCGATCCTGGCCGCTCCCGGATATCATCCGGGAGAACCTCAGGCGGCCCGCTGAACCAGCGGCCAATCCCGCTGCACAAAGTCACACGACGTGGCGATACACTGCCGGCGCGGGCCTCCGCCGCCGAGATTCGCGACGCCCCCGGGCGGGTCGCAACGCTGGGCCTGGGTCGTCGGATTGAGGAATACCGGAGAGCCGCTTCAGGCAACCAACGCGGCGTCCTCCATCCAACTGGTCGTCAGAAGAGCTCCTCGATCGCCCGGGCGTCGTCCCCCAGGATCCTCGAACCACCTGCTTCCGACACCAAGATCCGTTCCGGATCGATCCCGAGGCAACGATACATCGTCGCGACCAGCTCTCGGGGAGCGACCGGTCGGGTTTCCGGCGCGGAGGCAATCGAATCGCTGGCTCCGATGACCTGACCGCCGCGAATCCCTCCCCCAGCCAGCACCGCACTCCAGACGCCCGGCCAGTGATCGCGGCCCCCGGCCGCGTTGAGGCGGGGAGTCCGGCCAAACTCCCCGGTCGCTACCACCAGCGTGGTGTCCAGCAGACCCCGGCTCGAGAGGTCGTCAATCAGACTGCAAAAGCCTTGGTCAAAGACGGGGAGCAGCTCGCGGGCGTAATCGTCCAGCGTGCTGAAGGGACGGGCGCCGTGGCAGTCCCAGGTGATCTGGTCAAACACCGTCTCGAACATGTTGACGGTGACCAGTCGGGCTCCGGCCTCGACCAGTCTTCGGGCCAGTAGGCAACTCTGCCCGAAGGTGTTCCGGCCGTAGCGGGCTCGTAGCTCCCCGCGCTCGTCGGCAAGATCAAACGCATTGCGGCTGGCTGCCGTCAGCAGGTGGTCAGCCGCATCCGCCCAGAGCGAGGGCGCCGACGACTCACGGCTGGCGGCCAATTCCAGAAATCGCCGCGCCCGATCCAGCGCGTCTCGGGCATCGAAGTAGGCCGAGGCCGGATCCGCATCGAGATGGAACGGCTCATAGGCCGGGCCGAGCCAGCCCGACTCCTGGCCGTGCGAAATCGCAACCCCCGTGTTCGCAATCGGCCGGGGAACCACAACAAACGGAGGCAAGCCCCCGCGGCAGCCCAACACGCGACCCGCCACGGAACCGACGTGCGGGTGCTCCTCCCCCGGCCGGCAAAGCCGTCCCGTCTGCACCAGTTGCTGCCCCGTCTCATGGATTGGCGCCTCGTGGTGATGCAGCGTGCGGATGATGGCCAGCCGATCCATCCGCTGCGCCATCCGAGGCAAGTGTTCACTGATCCGCACTCCCGGAATCCGGGTGGCAATGCTCTGAAACGGCCCGCGAACTTCCAGCGGCGCTTCAGGCTTGGGATCCCAGGTTTCGATCTGACTCGGACCGCCAACCAACATGAGGAGAATCACGGCCCGCTCCGGCAGAGCCTCGCGGCCAGTTTGGGCGCGAAGATCGCTCAGAGAAAACCTGAGCGATCCCAATCCCACACTCCCGGCACACAAGAAATCACGCCGCGTCCACCCACCGCAGGTTTTCGCAGTTCCTTCGCCGATGGTCATCATGTGGAACAATCCCCACTTCGCGGCCTTTCCCCTCTCCAGCCCAGACGCTTGCGCGCGATGCGCAGACTCACCTCAAATCAAGCTAACGGAGAAGTCGGATTCGCGACAGAACCCAATTCCTTTCCCAGCCAACTTGAGCTCGCTCTCAGACCGATTCAGTCCCGACCACATCCCGCCGCCCAGCCGGCCGCCACGAAACCAAATCGCCTCGCCAACCGTTCGGAAACCCAGTTGTCCAGACGAAAGCTCGCGGCGAAACCCTTCCGGATACCTCCGCCTGACCAGCACAACCAGAAAATCCGGGTCAATTTGTCAACGAGTGCAGCCGATGACATCCAGGGCAGGTGGTCGCGGCTGACACACACTCGGGTTGGGAGAAGGGCGGTCCCAGCGCGGGTCGGTCCCGTGCCAGCCGGCCATGAGTCGCGGTTGGCGGATGATTCCCAGACGGGCGGCCCCGGCCTGACTTCCGTCCAGCCCCCGGGGCGAAGGATGGATCCATGAAGCCGTTTCGGCTTCTCCAAGTGATCGCATGCATGGTGGCGGGAGTGGCCTGGCTACTCGGCCGCGAGGCGGTCGCCCAAGGACCAACGGTCGAGCCGTCGTCGGTGGAGGCGACCCCGCGGGCCATGGCAGCGCCTGGCTCGTTTGAGTCGCTTCTGGGCCCCCGACCGGGAGGGATCGAGTTTGTCTTGGGGGCCCAGCCAGGCAGTGATGAGGCGCTCCTCGGGAGGATCGGAACCGCTGCCC
>Ga0308411_10003558_pt1 | contig 10357 bp, 10 predicted proteins | sample HotsprottomLayer_2_FD_203530 | JGI IMG/M metagenome (GOLD analysis project Ga0308411, IMG submission 203530) | Hot spring phototrophic mat microbial communities from Octopus Spring, Yellowstone National Park, Wyoming, United States -... | ecosystem: Environmental > Aquatic > Thermal springs >... | reverse complement strand
GGTGAGTTCGCGCGAGGAGTGCGAGCGCTTCGTGCAGGCGTGCCGCTATCCGCCCAAGGGCTATCGCAGCTTCGGGCCGACGCGGGCGAACTGGTATGCGGGCGCCGACTACTGGAAGAACGCCAACGACACGGTCGTCACCTTCGCGATGATCGAAACGAGGGGTGCGCTCGACAATCTCGATGCGATCCTTTCCACGCCGGGGCTGGATGCGATCTATGTCGGCCCGGCCGATCTCGCGCTCGCCATCGGCGAGCAGCCGGCCGGCGACCCGACCAGCGAGAGGACGCTCGGGGAGATCAACCGCATCGTCGCTGCGGCGAAGCGGCACGGCGTTGTCGCAGGCATCCACACCGCGAGCCCCGAGGGCGCGCGGCGGATGTTCGCCATGGGCTACCAGTTCGCGACCGTGCTGGCCGACACTGCGCTGCTGGTGAACGCCGCCAAGGCCGCGGTCGCCGCGGCGAAGGGCGGCGAGGCCAGTGCGGCAAAAGCGACCGGCCCCTACTGAATATCGGGCGCGCATAAGGTTGGCCCCTGTCGCGGTGGGCGTGGCGCACGGCGCGGGCGCGGCAGCCGCGCACGAAGCCACGTCAATCCCGACACGCCGGAGGTGGAACCTTCGTCGGTACGAGGTCCGGCAGAAGCACCTGCGGGGAGGCAGCTTGGCTCTGCTCCGTCTGTCAGTGGATCTCCGCCATCCGCGCCAGCGCCTCGCGCAGCTGCGCGATGCCGAAGCCGGGCGCCCGGGCGGCGTCCAGGATCACTTTCTCGCGCCGCGCACCGAGATCGACCGCACCGGGCACCCCGGCTGCGACCTCATGCGGGATCACGACGGCGCCGTGGCGGTCGGCATGGATCAGCTCGCCGTCATGCACGGTCATGCCGTGGATGCTCACGGTCGTGCCCACCGCCACCACATGCACGAACGCATGGCTCGGGTTGATCATCCCCGCGATGATCGGGAAGCCCTTGGCCATCATGGACAGGTCGCGGATCGAGCCGTTGGTGACGCAGCCGATCACGCCGAGTCCCTTGTGCACGGTGGTCTGCACCTCGCCCCAGAACGCACCTGTGCCCGGCGTCGAGTCGAGATCCTGGATGACCGCAACATTCGGCTTTGGCTCGGCAAGCGCGACGTGCTCGTAGTAGGCAAGCCGTAGACGGTTGCGCTCAGCTTGGCTCATCGTAGGAGGGCACTCGGCGCGGATCATCGCCGTGCGGGCGTAGCCGACGAAAATCGCATCCGGATGGTCGTTGTGCACGAACGGCTTGGTGGTGAAGCGGATCAGCTGCCGCGGCGAGACCAGCTCCTCGAGCGCGTTGCAAATCGTCGGCGTATCAATCTTTGCGAGAACATCCAGCAGGGTCCTGTCGTGCGGCGTCATGCGGTCTCCTCCGTGCGTCAGGCGCGCACGGTGACGCGCGGACGGCGCGGCGTCGAGCCCCCCACCCGGATGTCCCCGGCAGTGGAAGCCGCTTGGGGACGTTGCCGGCGCGCACGGCGCCCGATAAGGCTGCGTCCAGCCGCCCGCGATCCGCTTCAGGCGGCGAGCGCCCCGGCGAAGCGCAGTAGCTCGGCGAGCGGCATGGCACCGGAACGTCGCGCGACCTCCGAGCCGCGGCGGAACGCGATCAGGGTCGGGATCGCGCGCACGCCGAAGCGGGCCGCGGCCTCGGGGTGGGCTTCGGTGTCGAGCTTGGCGAAGCGCATCTCCGGCAGGCGCGAGGCGGCCTCGGCGAACACCGGGGCGAAGGCGCGGCATGGACCGCACCACGGCGCCCAGAGATCGAGCAGCAGCGGCAGCGGGTCGCGGGTCAGCAGCCGATCGAGCAGGCCGGGGTCGGCTTCGATCGGCGCGCCAGGCAGCAGCGCCGCCTTGCACGACCCGCAAGTCGGCCGGTCCGCGAGCCGCGCCTGCGGCACACGGTTCAGCGTGCCGCAGCGCGGGCAGACCAGGATGAACGCCTCGGTCACAGGCGGTTCACAGGAACCTTGAGATAGACGTGACCGTCCTCCTCGGGCGGCGGCATGCGGCCTGCGCGCATGTTCACCTGGATCGAGGGGATGATCAGCGCCGGCATCTTCAGCGTCCGGTCACGCGCCTCGCGCATCGCCACGAACTCGTCCTCGGTGATGCCGTCGCGGACATGCACGTTGGCCGCCCGCTCCTCCGCCACTGTCGTCTCCCAGGCATAGTGATCGCGCCCCTCCGCCTTGTAGTCGTGGCAGAGGAACAGCCGAGTGGTCGCCGGCAGCGACAGCACCCGCCGGATCGAGCGGTAAAGCGTGCGCGCATCGCCGCCCGGGAAGTCCGCCCGCGCGGTGCCATAGTCGGGCATAAACAGCGTGTCGCCGACGAAAGCCGCATCGCCGATCACATAGGTGGCGCAGGCGGGGGTGTGGCCGGGGGTGTGCAGCACGCGCACGCTCAGGTTGCCGAGTGGGAACGTCTCCTCGTCGTCGAACAGCCGGTCGAACTGACCGCCGTCGGGGTTGAGGTCGGTCGCATGGAAGATCGGCCGGAACACCCTCTGCACCTCGACAATGCGCCGGCCCATGCCGATCGGAGCGCCGGTGCGGTCCTTCAGATAGGGCGCGGCGGAAAGGTGGTCGGCATGCGCGTGGGTTTCCAGGATCCAGGCGACCTGAACCCCCTCCTCCGCCGCGCCGGCCAGGATCTGATCCGCGAATTCGGTGTCCGTGCGGCCCGCGGCGGCATCGTAGTCGAGCACCGAGTCGATGATCGCCGCCGCCTTCGTGGTCGGATCCCAGACCAGGTGCGCCGCCGTGTTGGTCGGCTCGTGGAAGAAAGTGCGGACCTCGGGGCGGTTGGTACGATCGGTCATGGCTGGCTCCCAATATCTTCATTGCCGCGAAGGTAGGGATCGGGATAGCCTGACGTCAACAACGGCACGCGGCCCCCATATGATTGTAGCACGATCAGCGGCCGCACCGCGGAGGTCGCCATGGCGCAGTTCATCGAACCTGCCGAGTTGAGGCGCCGTCTCGACGAGGGCAGCGCGGTGCTGATCGATATCCGCGACGCCGACGAATACGCGCGCGAGCATATCATCGGGGCAAGGCTGGTGCCGCTCGCCGCCTGGGATCGCCACGATCTCGATGCCGAGGCCGGCAAGGCGGTGGTGTTCACCTGCCGCAGCGGGAACCGCACGGCCGCGAATGCCGCCCGGCTGTTCGCGCGCGCGTTTCCCGAGGCCTATCTGCTGAAGGGCGGCATCGAGGCGTGGAAGGCGGCGGGCCTGCCGGTGCATCGCGATCCCAAGGCCCCGCTGGAGCTGCAGCGCCAGGTTCAGATCGCGGTCGGCACGATGATCCTGGTCGGGTTCGCGCTTGCCTCGCTGGTCTCCCCGTGGTTCCTCGCCCTGCCCGCCTTCGCCGGCGCGGGGCTTGTGTTCGCGGGCATCACCGGGTTCTGCGGCATGGCGCGCCTGCTCGCGGCCATGCCGTGGAACCGCCCGCGGCTGTCCGGCTAGAGCGGGTCGCGCACCAGCGGCGCGGTCGAGCAGTGGATGCCGCCGCCGCCCTGATAGACCGCGCTGTAGGGCACGATCCGCACGCTGATCCCCGCCTTGTCCAGCGCCTCGGCCGTGTAGGGGCTGACCGCATCCGCCATCAGCACGCGGCCGGGCGCAACCGCGAGGCAGTTGATCGTCCATACCGGATCGTCGGGGTGCACCTCGATGGTGCGGATCTTCATCTCCCTGAGCTTCTCGAGGAACCAGAACGGCAGCTGCACCGGGTTGATGATCGCGGTGTCCACATCGATCATCACGAAGGCGCCGTCGATGTGCAGGCGATAGCCGGTCAGGTGCACGCGCAGCAGTTCGACGCCCTGCACGCGCAGCACGTCCTCGACCTGATCCGCCCCCGCCTCGTTCACGCGTGACGAGAGGCCGACCACCGCCACCTTCGGCGTGATGAAGGCGAAGGAGCCGCCCTCCATGATTCCGGTGCCGTGCACGGTGCGCAGGATCGGCATGCCGAGACGCGCCAAGGTCTCGGTTGCCGGCGCCTCCTCGCCGCGGCGGATCGGCGCGCCCATGCGGCAGACGATCGCCCCGCCATCGACCGCGATCACCTGGTCGCGCGTATAGACCGACTTCATCCTGCCCGGCGCGCAGCGGTCGAGGAACACGACCTCGACCCCCTCCTCGCGCAGGGCGGCGACCAGGGCGTCGTGCTGGGCCTGCTGGGTGGCGATGTCGGGGATCTCGCGGCCGCGCCAGTACCAGCCCGTCTCCGTGTCGCCATAGGCGCCAAGGTGCTCGATGCGCTTGGCCGGATCGACCACCTTCAGCTCGTCGCCTGGCCGATGCATCAGCACCACGCGCAGGCGCCCGACGTCGTTGGTGCAGCCCCAGCGCCGGCCCCACACCGCCTGCTGCTCGCCGGCGTCCTCGAAGCCCGGGCTGGGGCGGGACGGGAAGGTCTTGATCAGCATGTTGTAGCGGAACTCGCCCTCGGTCATGATCGACACGACCGTTCCTCCTTCGTTTTGTTGTCGCGTCAGCGTGGTGCGGGGATCGTGTATTCGGGTCCGCGCGCGGTCTCGACGTATTCCGGCCAGCGGTAGTGAATGGGTGCCACGAAATCCTTCGGCAGCAGCGGCGCGAGCCACCGCGTGCCGCCGATGCCGCCGCCGGTGCGTTGCACGAACTCCGCCCGCGCTCTCTCCAGCAGCGCGGGTCGTTCCAGCAGGCCGACGAAGGTGGCGCCCGTGACCTCGGCCGCCTTCAGCCACATCGGGTCGATGCAGGCCGGATGCCCGCCCATCGCATAGCGCGTCCAGTCGGGCCAGTTGCGCCCCGGGGTATCGACGCGCAGCTGCGACCGCCCGACATAGAGCCGCGCCGTCGGGCAGTGCCAGGTCCACTCGGTGTAGTCGTCGGAGGTGTAGTTCGTCTGCCAGGGCGGCAGATGGGCGCGCAGGGCGGCTTCCGCGTCCTGCGGCGTGCAGAGCCGCTGGATCTCGGGCGGGAACGGATCGGCGACCGGCTCGGCGCCGCAGGCCGCGCGCAGCGCGTTGGCGAACGCGACTGCCTCCGCCGAATAGGTCGGTGGGCCGAGGGCGGCGAACACATCGAAGGTCGCCTGGGCGATGGCGTGGTTGGGCAGGCCCGGCCGCGTCTTCGTCACCCAGTCCTTGCGCACGGTGCAGTGGGTCATCGCCGCGACGTGGTCGGCGTTGCGGTCCAGCACCGTCCAGACCCGCTCCTGCATCTCGATCGTCGGCGCGCGCAGCGCGTACTGGATCACCGCGAGCCCCGGCGGTAGGTTGTCGGCGGTCGCCTGCCCGGCCTGCAGGATCGCCTCGTTCAGCGACCAGGCGCCCTGATGCGGCAGCATGTTCTCTTTCAGGTATTTCGCCGCGGTGTACATCAGGCACACGGCGTCGATCGCACCCGGCGCGCGGCTGACCGAGTGCGACGAGTGCACACCCGTGCGCGCGATCGAGGACGACCAGGTCTCCGGCTCCAGGCACTCGAAGGTGTAGATGCGCGACCAGTAGGTGGCGCAGTGCGTGTCCCACAGGCAGGAATTGGCGAGCGACAGGAACGAGGTCGGGTGCCAGGAGATCGCGGCGGTGAAATGGTCGTAGAAGCCGTGCGCCGCGTGCACGGGCTTGGACCCGCACATCTTCTCGGCCGGCTCGCCCATCAGCACGAGCGTCCCCGCGAGCCCATGCTTCTCCATTGCGTGCTTGGCCGCCAGCGTGCCGGCGAGCGCGCCGATCCCCAGCGCCGAGTGCGGATCGGTGTGGCCCGCTGTGTGCAGGTGCGTCCCCGCGCGGGCTTCGCGCCGCGCCACCGGCTCCTGGCTGGTGCCGGGGACGGCGTCGTACTCGGCGATGCTGGCGAGCACCGGCGCGCCCGCCGGCGTGCCGGGCGCGGTCCAGGTGGCGCGGAACGCCGTCGGCATGCCGGCGGTGCCCTCCTCCACCGTGAACCCCTCGCGCCTGAGCCGGTCGACGAACCAGGCAGCGGAGCGGTATTCGCGCCAGGACGGCTCGGCGAGGCGCCAGAGATGCAGGTGATCGGCGGAGAGCGACGCCGCATGAGCCGCCACCCAGGACACGGCGGCGCGCTGCGCCGCGCTGAGATCCGTCATTTGTCCCGCGTCCTCCGCAGCCAGAGATCGCCGGCGAGCGCCAGCATCGACAGCAGCATCATCACGCAGGCCGCGACCGCCATCACCGGATCGAGGTTCTCCTGGATGCCGTCCCACATCCGCCGCGGCAGGGTGAACAGCGCGCGCGAGGCGATGAACAGGATCAGCACCGCCTCGTCCCAGGAGTGGATGAAGGCGAAGATCGCGCCCGAAGCGATGCCCGGCATCACCCGCGGCATGATCACCCAGCACAGCGTCTGCCACAGGCTCGCGCCCATGCTGCGCGCCGCCTGTTCCAGCCTCGCGTCGAAGTTGGCCAGCGTCGCTGAGACCGTGATCACCACATAGGGAATGCCGGTGACGCCATGCACCAGGATGATGCCGAGATAGGTGTCGAGCAGGTCGAGCCGGATCCAGAGCCGGTAGATGCCGAGCGCATAGACGATCGAGGGCACGATGATCGGCAGCAGCATGAGAACGCGCACGAGGTCGGTCAGCCGCGTCGACAGCTTCCAGCAGCCGATCGCGCAGGGCGTCCCGGACACGACCGCGAGCAGGGTCGAGAACACCGCGATCACCAGGCTCTGCCACGTGCTGGTGAGCCATCGCTCGGAGGTGAAGAAGGTGACGTAGTGCTGCAGGCTTGGCGCCTCGTAGGGCAGCGACAGGAAGCGCTGGTCGGTCAGGCTCAACGGGAAGACGATGCTGATCGGCAGCAGCAGGAACAGCAGCACCGACCAGGCGAGCACGTTGGCGACGGGGCCGGCCTGGGCGGAGCGGTCCATCTCAGTGCCTGCTGCCGAACAGACGGCGGAAGTCGACGATGCGGGCGAAGATCGCGAGCACCACCACCACGGCGACCAGCAAGGTGGTCGCCATCATCGTGCCCACGCCCCAGCGGATCAGATCGAGGATCTGGAGCTTGATGTACTCGGCGACCATCAGCGTCCGCCCGCCGCCCAGGATCGCTGGCGTAACGTAGAAGCCGAGCGAGAAGATGAACACCAGCACCGTCGCGGCGACGATTCCCGGCAGGGTGAGCGGCAGAAAGACGCGGCGGAACGCCTCGAGCCGGGTCGCGCCGAGGCCGCGCGCGGCCGGCACGAGGCGAGGGTCGATGTCGCGCATCGAGGCATAGAGCGGCAGCACGGCATAGGGGATCATGTAGTGCACCATGCCGACGGCGATGCCGAACTCGTTCCAGATCAGCCGCAGGGGCTGGTCGATCACTCCGAGGCTCAGCAGCGCCTGGTTCACCACGCCCTGGCTGCGCAGCAGCGTCACCCAGGCGAAGGCGCGCACCAGCACGCTGATCCAGAGCGGCAGCAGCACGCACACGAACATCCAGCGCTGCAGACGCGGCGGGGCGGAGACGAGCGCGTAGGCGACGACGTAGCCTGCCACCAGCGTGATCGCGGTGGTGATGACGCAGATGCGCAGCGTCGTCGTCCAGACCCGCTGCAAGGCTGCGCTTGTGAGGAGGCGCTCGTAGTTGCCGAAGCCGGGCTGCGGCTCGGTGACGGAGATCCACAGCACCTCGGCGAGCGGAAAGGCATAGAAGGCCAGCATGAGGATGACGGCCGGCGCGATCAGCAGCCACCACGAGAACGACGCACCGAGCATGCGCGTCTGTGGTAGGGTCCGTGGGAAGGCCGTGGCGAGCGTGGCCATCAGTCCGGCACCACGGGGACCGATGCGTCGGCCGTCCAGGCGAGGCGCACGCGCCGTCCCTCGGCCGGCTCGACCGGGCAGCGCCAGGCGGGCACGGTCACCTGCAGCCTACCCGCAGCCGCGGTTTGCACCACCAGGGCGAAGGACGTGCCGAAATACGACCACGCGATGATCGTTCCCTCGACGGTATTCGGCGCCGCCTCGCCCGAAGCGGCGATGCCGATCTTCTCGGGGCGCAGCGCGATCAGCACGTCCTCGCCCGCGGGAGCGCGCCCGGCCTGCACGAAGCGCGCGCCATCGACCGCGTAGGTGAAGCCGTCCTGCTGCCGCTCGAGGATCCGTCCCGCAAGGAAGTTCGACTTGCCGAGGAAGTCGGCGACGAAGCGCGTGGCCGGGCACTCGTAGAGCACGCCGGGCGGACCGTGCTGCACCAGCCTGCCGTCGCGCAGGATGGCGATGCTGTCGGACATCGACAGCGCCTCCTCCTGGTCGTGCGTGACGTAGATGAAGGTCAGCCCGACGCGGCGATGCAGCGCCTTCAGCTCCACCTGCAATTCGGCGCGCAGCTTCTTGTCGAGCGCCGAGAGCGGCTCGTCGAGCAGCAGCAGCGCAGGCTGGAAGACGAGCGCGCGCGCGAGTGCGACGCGCTGCTGCTGCCCGCCCGACAGCTGGCTCGGCCGGCGGTCCCTCAGGTGGCCAAGCTGGACGAGGTCGAGCGCCTCGGCGACGCGGCGCTCCGCATCGGCGCGGGCGACGTTGCGCACCCGCAGCGGGAAGCTGACGTTCTCCGCCACCGTCATGTGCGGAAACAGCGCGTAGCCCTGGAACACCATGCCGAAATTGCGCCGCTCCGGCGGCAGCGGCGTGATCGGCGTCTCGTCGAGCAGGATGTCTCCCGCGGTCGGCTGCACGAAGCCCGCGATCGCCATCAGGATCGTCGTCTTGCCCGACCCGGACGGCCCCAGCAGCGTGACGAACTCGCCGCGTTCGATCGTCAGCGTGACGTCGTCGACCGCGCGCGTCTGGCCGTAGTGCTTGGCGAGGTGCCGTACCGTCAGGCTGTGCTGCAGCGCCGCCATCAGTCGCGGTAGGACGGGTCTTCGCGATCGAGCAGACGCTTGAGCGCCGCCCAGGGCCGCCAGCCCTTGTTCGCCGGGGCCGCGAACTGCGCCCGGGTGCGCGCGACCACCTCGGGCGGCGGCATCGACAGGGGACGGTTCATCGAGGTCGCTGCGACCTGGATGCGGCAGGCCATCTCCAGGTAATACATGTAATAGAACGCCTCGGCGACCGTTCGCCCGACGGTCAACAGGCCGTGGTTGCGCAGCAGCATCCCTGGCGCATCGCCGAGATCGCGCACGAGCCGCTCCCGCTCCGAGAGATTGTCGTCCGCGGCGATGCCCTCGTACTCGTGCACCGGCACGCGGCCCGCGAACTCCATCGACATCTGGTTGAGCGGCAGGATGCCGTCCGCGGTAGCCGCCACCGCCATGCCGGCCAGCGTGTGCGTATGCATCACGCAATGCGCATCGTCGCGGCCCATGTGGATCGCGGAATGGATCACGAACCCGGCCGGGTTCACGGGCCAAGCGGCATCGCCGATCGGGTTGCCCTCGACATCGATCACCACCAGCGATGAGGCGGTGATCTCGCTGAACAGCATGCCGTAGGGATTGATCAGGAAACGGGGCTCGCCCGGTCCGGGCAGGCGGGCGGAGAGATGGGTGAAGATCAGGTCGTCCATGCCGAAGCGCGCGATCAGGCGATAGGCGGCGGCGAGATCCTCGCGCAGCGCGCGCTCGGTCGCTTCGGCGTCGGGCGGTTGCGGCGGCAGCGCGTTCATGCGGTGGTCCGTTGCGTCGTCTTACCAATTCCCCGGGGTGACGGCGGCAGAGTGTCGGCCTAACCTGCCGCGCGATCAAGTGCGGCTCAGGGGTATCGGGCAATGACCGGTCTTGCGGCAGAGCGCCGCTCGCTGCTTGCGCATCTGCGCGCGACGGAGGCGGAGCAGGTCGCGCTGCTGCGCGCCCTCCTCCAGGCGCCCTCGGCCAATCCCCCCGGCGACACGCGCCCTGCTGCCGCCGTGCTGGAACGCTTCCTCGCCGAGAGCGGCCTAGCGCCGGCGATCCATGCTGCGCGGCCGGACCTCCCCAACATCGTGGCGACAGTGGTCGGCGGCCGTCCCGGCGGTCATCTGGTGTTCAACGGCCACATGGACGTCTTCCCGCCCAATGACGCGGATGGCTGGTCGGGCGATCTGCGCGACGGCCGGCTGTACGGCCGCGGGGCTGCCGACATGAAGGCGGGTCTCGCGGCGAGCACGATCGCCTTCGCCGCCCTGGCCCGGATCGCGCCGGCGCTTGCCGGCCGCGTCACCCTCACCGCCGTCAGCGATGAGGAGACAGGCGGGCGCTTTGGCACGCGCTACCTGTTCGAGACGCTGGGCGAGGCGGTCAAGGGCGACGTGTGCCTCAACGGCGAGCCCTCGGGGATCAACAACATCCGCTTCATGGAGAAGGGCACGCTGCGCCTGACCGTGACCGTGCGCACCAA
>Ga0308411_10003553_pt1 | contig 10366 bp, 5 predicted proteins | sample HotsprottomLayer_2_FD_203530 | JGI IMG/M metagenome (GOLD analysis project Ga0308411, IMG submission 203530) | Hot spring phototrophic mat microbial communities from Octopus Spring, Yellowstone National Park, Wyoming, United States -... | ecosystem: Environmental > Aquatic > Thermal springs >... | reverse complement strand
TTCACCTCCAGAGAGTGTTGTTGCATTTCGATCAAGTGTTAAATAATCAAGTCCAACATTCAAAAGGAAGCTTAACCGCATTCGAATTTCTTTTAATATCTGTCTAGCAATTTCTTCTTCTCTACCAGAGAATTGAATTTCATCGAAAAACTTTTTCAAATATTTTATTGATAGTTGAGATAATTCTCCAATATTCTTTCCGCCAATTTTTACACTCAAAGCCTCTTTCTTCAATCTGTAACCGCTACAATCTGGACAGACTGAAATAGACATATAAGCTTCAATCCACTCTCTAATGTTATTTGATGAAGTCGTTTCATAAGTATTCTGCAACTGATTTACAATTCCACTAAAGCGATGATAATAAGATACATATTCACCTGAACCCAGCTTATATCTAAATTCAAGTCTTTCATTTCCTGAACCGTAAAGTAAAATATCTTTTACTTTTTTCGGTAATTCACCGAGTGGAGTATCGAAATCAAAATTGTATGTTTCAGCAAGTGCCCGTAATTGATTAAAGAACCAGTTATCTTTTGGTTTACCATAGGGTGCAATAGCTTCCTCATTAATAGATTTCGTCCAATCAGGAATAATAAGAGAAGGATCAATTTGCTTCTTAACGCCAAAACCTTCACAGGCAGGACAGGCTCCATAAGGTGAGTTAAATGAAAATGTATTCGGTGCAAGTTCCTGTAAACTTATTCCACAATTCAAGCAAGCTAATGTTCTATTGTAAATTTTTTCGTAATGACCATCCGAAATAATCGCAACTCCATTTCCATAGTTTAATGCGTATTCAATTGAGGCGTGAATTCGTCTTTCTGACTTTCGAAGAACTTCTACACGGTCAACAAGAATTTCTATGTTGTGAACTTTGTATCGTTCGAGTTTCATTCCTTTGACGATTTCTTTAATTTCACCATCAATTCTTGCTTTTAAAAATCCATCGTTTAATATATCTTCAAATAATTCCCTATAATGACCTTTCCTTCCTCTAACGACTGGTGCAAGAATGTCTACTTTCTTTCCAAAGAATGTATGAAATACAGAATCATAAATTTGTTCATTGCTCATCTTCTCAACTGGATTTCCACATTCTGGACAATGTGGTTTGCCAACTCTTGCAAATAATAGTCTGAGAAAATCATAAATCTCTGTAACCGTTCCAACGGTTGATCTTGGATTTGTAGAAGTTGATTTTTGCTCGATTGAAATAGAGGGACTTAAGCCTTCAATGTAATCAACATCTGGCTTCTCCATATTTCCTAAAAACTGACGAGCGTAAGCTGAAAGACTCTCAATAAATCTTCTCTGTCCTTCTGCATAAATAGTATCAAAGGCCAATGAAGATTTTCCGGAACCAGAAAGCCCTGTGATAACGATTATCTTATCTCTTGGGATTTCCAGATCCAGATTTTTCAAATTATGTTCTCGAGCTCCTCGAATGATTATCTTGTCCATAATTACGATCTGAATAGTCTATTTTATCTATACATTTTAATTAATCTAAGATTGATTTTCAAACTATAAAAAATTTTTCAAATGGATAAATACTACAAGCTTTAAAAAATTTTTAATTATATGTTAATTGTGAATCCTTCTAGATATTGACCATACTTTTCCATTATCAAAAAAATAAGATTTCGATAGGCTTTTAGAAAAGTGATAAAAAGAATTATGAAGAGTAAGTTATAACTAAGATACTGGTGAAATTGTTTACGGAGTTAGACAAAAAAAATTTTTTCAAAATGAAAATTTAAATATTATAACTTGTGGCTCTTGTCGTTATCCAATATCTTGATTGACTCACTTATGGAGACGGAAATTTGACAAAACTTATTTCAATATTTATATAAAAGTTTGAAGAGTGGGAAAAATTATAAAAATATCTCAAGAAAATTTTGCTGTTAAATAATTAGAATTTTAACTAAGGAACTTTAAAGATTTTCTATCGAAATTAAATTAATGCTTAAAAAAATTATTGGATCAATTTTGAATTGAAATGTTCTCTTTTTCAATACGATTTAATTCATTAAACTTTATGAGTCCCAACTCTATTTTTTGTTTCAATCTTATTAATACATAGATAAGAGTTTACAACATATTAAGGATGATATAAAGTGAATAAGGTTAAAGAATTGAATTTATGTCATTGGCACAGTTCGAATAAGTTTACCTTCAATGCGTTCCATTATCTCAGTTAAACTTTGACCTGTGATTGTTAACCCGTGATTTTTTAGTCCAACTATTGATTTGCAAGGATCTGTCGCTTCTCTAATCTTTTCCGTTACTGCTTGAGCGAGTTCATAAGTTCCGCAGGGATAATTAAAAGTAGTAGCTGGTATTCCATCCATCCAGGCATGCACATGCAAAATTGCACCTATATTAGAATGTTCTCGATATATCATCCAATGCTCAATAGCATCAACGCTAACTCGTCTTGGCTCTACATTTGGCGGGACAGATAAAATAATAGCTTCTCTATTAGAGTCATAATTTTTCACCATTAAAATATCTCGGCCAATTTCCTTAAGATTTGCCTTGTCCACTCCGCTTGCTGACATCCAGAATCTTTTTTCGTCTTTACGAACTGAAAGATTACCATAAGATAAACCGCCAATTCCATAGAGCTTTTTCACATGCTCCAAATCTTTTGGAGGAAGTATATCTTCAATAGGAAATAGAGCAGGTAAAAGATCCCATTCTTTTAACTTCTTCCCCACTTGATACATGCTTTGTGTTAATTCATCTCCATTCCACAGCTCTGGCTCCAAATCTGTTTCAAATATATTTTTAATAATTAGACGACTGCTAGCTAAAGGAATAATGCGATTTAACACTCGTTGAAAGAAACCATCCGCCTCTGGTTCGTCATAATGACCTAATTCAAGAGTGATGAATTTAGCACCTTTATTTGGAACATAAACCAAAAGCATATTAGAAAGAGCACGAACTAAATAATGATAAAGACTATGAATAGGATTTTCAGGAAAGCTTGATAATTCCATTGTAGTAACCACAAATGTTGCCTGAGCATGTCTTCGATAAGGTGTTGGATTTTCAGGAGTAATAGCATTTAAAACCAACTTAGGTGTTTTGGAATTTGGATTGAAAACAAATCCATGCTTTATCAAAGCTTCCTTAAGTTTCTCCAGAAATGCTTTTAATTTCGGTGTGGGTTTACCGTGAAATAAAAATTCGTTCATAGTAGCTCCTAACTTTATAAAATCATTAATAGATTTTTAAGATGAATTTTATGTATTTGTTTATAATAACCAAAATTCAAAATGGTCTTGATTTTAATAAAATGATTTAATTCATCACCTTATGTAAAATTTTTAGAATCACTTAATTAAGTATATCACTTTATCTGGCTAATTAAAAAACTTAACCTGTCCATTTAAAATTATATTCTTCCAATCAATGAATAAGAACAACCATCTAATGAGAATTCTCACAAGAATAATTTTGCACCTGGTCCAAGAGGCAGACCTAAGATAAACCAAACAACAAACAACGCAACCCAAACGACAAAAAACACAATTGTATATGGAAGCATTGTTGCAATTAAAGTTCCTATTCCAGCTTTTGAATCATATTTACCGAGAAAAGCAATTATCAAAGCGAAATAAGACATCATTGGAGAAATTATATTTGTGACGCTATCTCCAACTCTATACGCAGCTTGAACCAGTTCTGGTGAATAACCTAAAAGCATAAACATTGGAACAAATACTGGCGCCATTATTGCCCATTTAGCAGAAGCACTACCAATGAATAAATTAATAAATGCAGAGATTATGATGAATGAAATGAGTAAAAGAATTGGACCTAGTCCTGATGATTTTAAGAAATTTGCTCCTTCAACTGCTAATATCAGTCCAAGATTTGTCCAGTTAAAAAATGCAACAAATTGAGCTGCGAAAAAGACAAGAACAATGTAGGAACCTAAAGTTTCCATTGACTTACTCATCGCTTTGATAACATCACTATCACTTCTTATTGTTTTTGCACCAATACCGTAAGCCAATCCAGAAAGAACTCCACCAAAAAATATAAACGATACAATACCACTCAAGAAAGGAGATTTTAAAATTCCATTAGTCTTAGGGTCTCTCAAAAAGCCACCATCTGGGATTAAACCAAGCAGGATTATAATAGCAAATACAAAAATCGTAGAACCAGCATACCATAATCCTCTTTTTTCATCTTTTGATAGAGATTTTATCTCATCAACTTCAACACTACCTTCGTAGTCACCGAGACGAGGAATGATTATTTTTTCCGTTACGAATGTTCCAGCGATTGTAATAAAGAAAGTCGAAACGAACATAAAATAGTAATTAGCAGCTGCATTGACTTCATAACTTTTATCAATTATGTGTGCAGCTTCTTGAGTTAATCCTGCAAGTAGTGGGTCAATAGTACCTAATAAAATATTTGCACTATATCCGCCCGAAACTCCAGCGAAAGCAGCTGCTAGTCCAGCAACAGGATGCCTACCAGCAGATAAGAATATCATTGCTGAAAGAGGAACTAATAAAACATATCCAATCTCGCTCGCAGTATTCGATAAAACACCAGAAAATACAACAACAAAAGTCAAAAGCTTCTTTGGGGATTTTAATACTAATAATCTTAAAACAGTACTTATCAATCCACTATGTTCTGCAACCGCAATTCCTATCAGAGAAACTAAAACCGTTCCAAGTGGAGCAAACGAAGTAAAATTCGAAACTAAGTTTAATATAATTCGATGTAAACCTTCGACGGATAGAAGGTTGACTGGTTTAATCGTTTTACCAGTTCCCGGATGAATAACAGAAAAATCGAATTGACTAACTATCCAAGATAATATCAATACAGCAAGCGAAAAAATTGCGAAAAGCGATGTTGGATTTGGAAGTTTATTCCCGATTTTTTCAATGACTGATAAAAATTTTTCTATGTATCTGCTGTTCGATTTTTTCTCCATTTAGATTTCCTCTTTACATTTTAATGTGTAACTCTAATATTAAAATAGTAATGATAAAAAAAGAGATGTAATGACTGAACGAATAATCCAACTAAAAGTTATTAGCTGAAATTAATAGAGAATCTCTTTCAAAAAGTTGATTTAATCAATCCAAAAAAGATAGACTAAAAAATTTTCTCAGAATTCTGAATGAAAAAAAATTATTCTTAAATAAAAATCTTAAAAATCAAAACGACTGCCTTTTCCTGCTGTTCAAAAACAATTTAATCTCACTAAAATCATTTATCAAAGAAAGCAAATTATTTAATGCTGATTGACTCATTTCAAAGTATCTGTTCTTGAAAGATTCTTTTTCAAGTTCATTAAACTCAGAAATTATTTCATTGAATAGTTCTTTGATTTTTACAATAGTTTCAGCGAAATTATCTGTGATTTCTTTTCTGTATTCATCACTTACTTCCGTAGAACTTTGTCCAAGGATATGATAAAGTCCAATGCAGTATTTTGAAGTAAAGGCAACATCTTCTAACAATTGAAATTTATCCTTCTTATAAATTGCTTCAATCAAATTAAAAACATCGATTTCATTTTTTAATTCTTTATTGGTGAAAGATTTGAAATCATCAAGAAATTTTTCTGTTTCAATTTTTGGTTCAGACATCTTATTATTTCCTCAGCAAAATTAATTTCTTAGTTGAATTAAATCGCAAGGATTTGAAACGATAAAAATAAATTCCACTCGAAACATAATTCCCATTATCATCTCTTCCATCCCAAATAATACGGTCGTGAACACCACGAGATAATCCAACATCATTTAAAAGAGTTTTTACTTTTCTGCCAAGCACATCATAAATTTCAAGTGTGACCCAATCTTGTTCAGGTAAATCAAATTTAAATTTTGTCTGATTAATGAATGGATTAGGATAATTTTGATAAAGGTGAAAACTGGCAACCTGATTTAAGGGCTTTCTCGGTGGAAATACTTTCAAAGAAGAAATTTGAAAAGTATAGACTAAATCACTTTCCTGTGGTTCACGAAATTCGATTCCATTTGAGTAATATTTGAAATAAAATTTATAAACATCGTCAGGACTCATAGATGCTGAAAGTTCTTTGTAAAACTTAAAACCAGAAATTTCTGCATTCATTAATTCATTGACAACAATTGATTGAGTATAATCAGTCATTACAATCAAGCGTACGCTATCAATACTTGTATTTGAAAAAAATGTTTTATAAAGAATTGGTATTCCACTCCTTTTGATTAACAAAGGATATGATATTGCTCTTTTTGCACTAACAATTCCCCAACCGTAAACGGTATCTGGACGATTTGCCTGACTGGCTGTGTTTCTAATCGCATCTCGAACCTGCCATTGATTTATTTCGGGATAATGTGAAATTAACAATGCAGCAATTCCTGCAACTATTGGAGTTGAAGTTGATGTACCAGAAGCGAATGTATAATTCGAATAACTTCCAACAGAAACAGTATAAACACTTGTTCCCATTGCACAGACATCTGGTTTTATTCTTCCATCACTCGTAGGGCCTCGAGATGAAAACGATGCAATTAAACCATCTGAATTCACAGCACCAACCGCTAAAACATATCTTGCATCAGCTGGTGAAACAATATATTTCCAATTTGAATTATATTCATTTCCTGCTGCTGTAACAGTTACAACTCCACGAACAAATGCTGAATCAACAGCTCTTGCAACGATTGTAGTTCTACCATTCATATCGCGATATGTGTAACTTTCATTTGGGTCATCAAATTCACTGTAACCGAGAGAACTGCTTGTGACATCTACACCAAGTTGTTCCATCCATTCAAGAGCTGAAGCGTAATTATCTTCTTCTACTCTTCTTTCTGACCTAATATCTTCGGTTTTTGCTAGAATGAATTTTGAGTTGTATGCAGAACCATAGAGCTTTCCATTTTTCTTCCCGCCAACAATACTCAAAATCATTGTTCCATGAACATCCTGTCCAGGCACATCTTCAGGTTGATTTGCTGTGATTGTATCTCGGAAAATAAAATCGTATTCAGCAACTACTTCAGTATTCTCGATTGCTTCGTGGGATTTCCATCTAAAACCAGTATCAAGCAGACCAATTATAACATTTCCTCCAGTGATTCCTTTTGAATGAACATCAGGGATATCTGATAATTGCAATTGTGTATAGGATGGTCCGTAGTTATTTGAATATAATTTACTTAGTTGGTCAGAAGATAATTCTATATTATCTCTTTTTAATTTGAACGATTTGACTTTTTCAATTTTTTCAATGAATGGAAGATTTTTTATAACTGCCAATTGTTCATCTGTCAAATAACTTGAGATTGCGTTAAACCATCTTAATTTATTAACAGGTTCAATGCCTAAATTTTTCAATTGCTGAATATAAGGTTCATAAATTGGATAATCGCCATAACTGAAAATTTTATCGCCCAGAACTTTTTTTCTTCTTTCAATCGACTTTTGAGAAAACTCTTTGAGTAGTCGAGATTCAATTTCTGATTTCTTAAAATATCTTAAGTCGCTTTCACCTTTATCTTTGAAATAAATCAAATGCTTTGTTTGAGCAAAAACTTGAATTGAAAAAAATAAAAAAGCTAATACTAAAATTATTCTTCTTTTCATTTCAATCTCAATTGTGAATTAATTTAGCGATACGACTAATTCGAATGGAAGAAAGTTTTTTTATCAAATCGGGGAACATTGGAATTTCCTTATTCCATGACCAGTAAATAATCAATGGTTCACCAATTATTAAATCTTCTGGCACATATCCCCAGAAACGACTATCTGCACTATCATCACGATTATCTCCCAACATAAAGTAATAATTCTTTTTAATGACATAAGTCTGAGCTGGAACACCATCAATTGTGATTTGGTTGCCGATAACTTTCACAACTTCCCTTCCATATTCACGATTAATCAGAGTTCGATATTGCTCAATATTATTGATTGAGAGCCGAATTGTATCACCTTTCTTTGGAATATAAAGTGGACCGTAATTGTCTTCATTAAAATTCGAAAATTTCGGAAAGATATACGGGTTCCCCAATCCTCTTGGAGTTGGAACTGGATTTAAGAATTTCATTTTTGGTGGCGGTGGGAAAAGTTCTCCATTCACATACAATACTTTATCAACGATGGTGATTGTATCGCCAGGTAATCCAACGCATCTTTTAATATAATTCATAATCTCTTCATGCCGAATTTCATCTCTATCACCGGGATATTCGAAAACAATTACATCTCCTCTTTTGACTTCTTTTAATTTTGGAAATTGATAATAAGGTAAAGCAACATTTGTAAATGGAATATTTCTTGGAGTTGTTGCACCTAAAGTAAATTTAGTTACAAGAAGAAAATCACCTGGAAGCAGTGTATCTTCCATTGAACCAGTTGGAATTGTGTAAGCTTCTATCACAAAAGTTTTAAGAATTAAAGCGGCAATGGCAGCCCAGAACAAGTTTCTTAAATTGTCTAAGAATTTTTCTTTAAGAGTTCTTTTAGCTTTTTCTTCTTCTCGTTTTCTTTTTCGTTCTTGTCTTTTACGCCAGAATTCTTTGAGCTTATCTAACATTTAATTTCTCCTTCATTAAAATTATTTTTCAATAAAATTATTCTCTTATTTGAATTATAACTTTGTTTTGTTCCAATTTGAATGAAAAGTAGGTTTCAAGATTTTGCATAAGTTACTCTTCCATCGATAGGATTGCCAGAAAGGCTTCCTGCGGAATTTCCACATTCCCAACTTGCTTCATTCTTTTCTTGCCCTCTTTCTGTTTTTCGAGGAGTTTTCGTTTACGCGTCACATCACCGCCATAACATTTCGCAAGAACATTTTTTCTCAATGGCTTAATCACATCACGAGCAATTACCTTACTTCCAATTGCAGCTTGAATCACGACTTCAAAAAGTTGTCGTGGAATTAGTTCTTTCAATTTTGTACAAAGTTTTCTTCCCCATTCATAAGCTTTTGAACGATGTACAATGAATGAAAATGCATCGACAGGGTCACCATTTAATAAAATTTCTACTTTGACTAAATCGGACTCACGATAGCCAATAAATTCATAATCAAACGAAGCATATCCTCTCGAAACTGATTTTAGTTTATCATAAAAATCAAAGATGATTTCAGAAAGCGGAAGTTCGTATTGCATATCCACACGATTTGTGCTTATATAAAGAGTACTCTTATGAATTCCTCTTCTATCCATACATAGTTTCATAATACTTCCTATGTATTCAGACGGTGTAACAATTTGAGCTTTAACATACGGCTCTTCTACAAAATCAATTTCACCAATTGGAGGCATAAGAGCTGGATTATCAACAACAATTTTTTCTCCATTTCTTTTGGTTATATAATACTCAACATTCGGGATTGTTGTGATAATATCTTGATTAAATTCTCTTGAAAGTCTTTCCTGAACAATTTCCATATGTAACAAACCAAGAAAACCACATCGAAAACCAAATCCCAGTGCTGCAGAAGTTTCTGGTTGATATGTCAAAGCTGCATCATTCAAAACATATTTATCTAACGCATCGCGCAGTTCCTGATATTTATCACTATTAGTAGGATACAATCCACTGAATACCATTGGTTTAACTTCTTTGTATCCATGTAAAGGTTCGTTTGCAGGATTGTCAATTGTTGTAATTGTGTCGCCAACTTTGGTATCGTGAACATCTTTTACTCCAGCAATCAGATAACCAACATTACCTGATTCAAGATAACCTCTTCTTACCTGCTTTAATTCAAGTATTCCGATTTCTTCAGCTACGAAAGTTTTATCCGTTCTGAAAAATTTAATTTTTTGACCTTCTTTCAATTCACCATCAAAGATTCTTATGTAAGTGATAACTCCACGATAGGTGTCATACTTGGAATCAAAAATTAAAGCACGCAGTGGTTTATCTCGATTATCCTGTGGTGGTGGTATTCTCTCTACAATTGCTTTAAGAATTTCATCAACGCCAATTTTTTGTTTTGCAGATGCAAGAATAATCTCTTCTTTTTTACATCCGATTAAATCAATTATTTGTTGAGCGACATTCTCCAAATCGGCACTCGGTAAATCAATTTTGTTTATGACTGGAATAATTTCTAATCCAGCTTCAATTGCCATATAAAGATTACTAATTGTTTGAGCTTCAACACCTTGAGATGCATCAACAACAAGTATTGCCCCTTCACATGCAGCAAGTGAACGAGAAACCTCATAAGTAAAATCAACATGGCCTGGAGTATCAATCAAATTGAGCGTATACTCTATTCCATCAGTATGTTTGTATTTCATCTGGACAGCATGGGATTTGATTGTAATTCCTCGTTCACGTTCAAGATCCATAT
>Ga0308411_10003552_pt1 | contig 10367 bp, 8 predicted proteins | sample HotsprottomLayer_2_FD_203530 | JGI IMG/M metagenome (GOLD analysis project Ga0308411, IMG submission 203530) | Hot spring phototrophic mat microbial communities from Octopus Spring, Yellowstone National Park, Wyoming, United States -... | ecosystem: Environmental > Aquatic > Thermal springs >... | reverse complement strand
CGGGACGGCACGAGGCCGTCGTGTCGACATCGGCGAACGTCGCGTTTGGCCGTCCCCGCGAAGGTTCACCGCAGCCAGCGTGGGATCGGGTGGCCACCCGATCCCACAACGGAGGAAATCCTCCCCCCGACCGATACGTGGTCAGTTTGCCAGTCGCTACACTGGACCCGGCAGGGCGCCGGAGAGTGCGCGCCGGGAGTCGACGGCGGGAGCGGCTGTCGGAGGGGGACAAGGTGGCCGGGAGTAGGAGAGCCGTGGAGCACAGTCCGCGGGCAATGCAGCGCCGTGCGTTTCTCAAGAAGGGGGCCGCCGCGATGCTGGCCGCTGGCGTCGGGGCCGCGTGGGGCCCCACAGGCACCCCGACGCCGGCACTCGCCGCTCCGAGGCGGCCGGCGGCGCTCCGTGATCCGAAGCCTGGCGAACATCAGCTCGTCCGCATGCAACGTGATCTCTACCGAGCGCTGGGCAAGCCGGTCGAGCGGCGCAAGTGGGTCATGCTCGTGGACACGCGCCGGTGTATCGGGTGCGATGCCTGCACCGTGGCCTGCACCGCCGAGCACGGCCTGCCGCCGGGGGTATCCTACCGAACCGTGATCAAAATGGAGACCGGCACCTTCCCCCAGGTGGAGGCGATCTACAAACCCACCAACTGCCAGCAGTGCGACAACCCGCCCTGCATGAAGGCGGCCAACGCGGTCAACCCCGGGGCCATCGCCAAGCGTCCGGACGGCATCGTGACCGTGGACTACGAGAAGTTCGGCCGCAAGGCGTTCGAGGCGGCCCAGAAGGTGTGTCCCTACAAGGCGCTCTCGTTCGACGAGGGGCGGTACTGGACCGACGGGACGCCCGCGCGCCAGGCCTACGAGACGCGTCCCCGTGTGGAGTACGGCAGGGTCTGGGCCCGCAGGGAGGGCGCGCTGCCGATCGGCGCGGGTCGCAAGTGTCACTTCTGTCTGCAACGGATCGAGGCCGGGCTGTTGCCGGCGTGCGTCGTCTCGTGCATCGGCGGGGCGATGTACTTCGGGGACGCCGACGACCCCGAGGGCCTGGTGAGCGAGCTCGTGAGGCAGAGCCGCCCGATGCGGGTGGCCGAATCGAAAGGTACCCGGCCGCGGGTGTACTACATCGGCGCCAAGGACCGCGCCACCATGCCGGTACCCGACCCCGAGACCTGCAACGCCTGCCACCAGTAGCGGATCGCGCACGGAGCGGAGGACGAGACATGGCCGGACAGATCACCCCGAAGGGCAGGTCGGCGTCGACCGTCACCCGGCGCGGACTGCTTGCGTCTGCGGCCCTGTTGGGCGGGAGTACCGTCTACCGACGGCTTCACGCCGCCCTCCCGTCGGCATCGTCTGCGGAAGCCGCGGGAGCCGCCGTCTACCCGCTCGGCAGGCCCGAGGGCACCCTCTACACCGTCTGCCTCCAGTGCAACCTCGGGTGTCCCATCAAGGTGCGTCTGGTCAAGGACGTGGCGGTCAAGATCGACGGCAACCCGCTGTCCCCCTGGACGATGAATCCGCACCTGCCGTATGCGACGCCGGTCGCGGACATCGCGACCGTGGACGGCGCCATTTGTCCCAAGGGGCAGTCCGGGGTGCAGACCGCCTATGATCCCTACCGGCTGCGCACGGTGCTGAAGCGCGCTGGTCCGCGCGGGTCGGGCAGGTGGAAGACCGTTCCGTTCGAGCAGGCGATCGCCGAGATCGTGGACGGTGGGCGGCTGTTCGCAGATGTCCCGGGCGAGGAACATCGTCACGTCGAGGGATTCAAGGATCTGTGGGCGCTGCGCGATCCCGCGCTGGCGCGCGCCATGGCCGCGGATGTCGCCGCCATTCGTGCGAAGCGCATGACCGTGGCCGAGTTCAAGCGCAAGCACGCCGCCAATCTGCACGTGCTGATCGACCCCGACCATCCGGACCTCGGCCCGAAGAACAACCAGATCGTCTACATGCGCGGCCGCGAGAAGGGCGGCCGCGGCGACCTGGTCGGCCGCTTCTTCACCGACGCGCTCGGGACCGTCAACCGGCACGGGCACACCACCGTGTGCCAGGGGTCGCTCTACTTCGCCGGCATGGCCATGAGCGATCAGTACAGCGGCGGTCGGTGGACCGGCGGTCGCAAGTGGTACTGGCAGGCCGATCTGGAGAGCGCGGAGTTCGTGATCTTCGTCGGATCGAACGTCTTCGAGGGCGGGTACGGGCCGCCGCTCCGGGCGGGCAAGGTCACTGGCGGCATCGCCTCGGGACGCATGAAGATTGCGGTGCTCGATCCGCGGTTCTCCCCGCTGGCCGCCAAGGCGTGGAAGTGGCTGCCCACCATTCCCGGAACCGATGCGGCGGTGGCCATGGGGATGATGCGGTGGATCATCGAGGAGAAGCGTTTCGACGCGCGCTTCCTCGCCAATGCCAACCGGGCCGCGGCGACAGCCGACGGCGAGTCCACGTGGAGCAATGCGCCGTGGCTGGTGAAGATCGAGCGGGGCCAGCCGACTCGCTTCCTGCGAGCTGCGGAGATCGGGCTGTCGGACCGCGACCTGTTCGTGGTGCTCAAGGACGGACGCCCCATGGCGGTGGACCCCTACGACACTCGCACCCCGGTCGACGGCGATCTGCTCGTGGATGCGGTGGTCGGCCAGTTTCACGTCAAGAGCGCCTTCCAGTTGCTCTACGAGGAGACCCGGAAGCGCACGATCTCGGCCTGGGCGGCACTGGCGGGCATCCGGGCCGAGGACCTCGTGGCGCTGGCGCGAGAGTTCACGAGCCATGGCAAGCGCGCCGTCGTGGACGTCCACCGCGGCGTCAGCCAGCATACCAACGGCTTCTACAACAGCCTCGCCTGGTTCAGTCTCAACATGCTGGTCGGCAACTACGACTGGCGTGGCGGGTTGGCGTGGGGCCGGGCGTTCGACCAGACCGGAGCCGCGCCCGGGGCGCCCTTCAACGTGCGGGCGCTGCACCCCCACCGCACGACGCCGTTTGGGGTCAGCATCGTTCGCCATGAGACCACCTACGAGGAGTCCACGTTGTTCCAGGGGTACCCGGCGAAGCGGCCCTGGTACCCTCTGGCCAGCGACATCTACCAAGAGGTGATCCCTTCCGCCGGCGACGCCTACCCGTACCCGATCAAGATTCTCTACCTGCACATGGGCTCGCCCGCCTACGCGCTGCCGGCCGGACACACCAACATCGAGATCCTGGCGGATGTGCGCAAGATTCCCCTGTTCATCGCCACCGACATCATCGTGGGCACCACCACGATGTACGCCGACTATATCTTCCCGGACCTGACCTACCTGGAGCGCTGGGAGTTCCACGGCACCCACCCCAACGTGCTGCCGCGCGTGCAGCCGATCTTCAATCCCGTGATCCCGCCGCTCACCCGTCTGGTGAAGGTCTTCGGCCAGGACGTCCCGCTGTCTCACGAGGCCGTGATGATGGGGATCGCCGAGCGGTTGGGGCTGCCGGGGTTCGGGCCGAACGGCTTCGGCCCGGGCCAGGACTTTCTCCGGCCGGATGACTTCTACGTCCGGCTGGTCGCCAACGTCGCCCACGGCGCCCGTGCCGGGGACGAGGTGCCCGATGCCTCGGACGAAGAGATTCGCCTCTTCCTGGCCAGCCGCGCGCACCTGCCGAAGTCGGTGTTCGATCCCGACCGGTGGCGGGCGATCCTCGGCGAGCGGTGGTGGCGCAAGGTGGTTTTCGTGCTCAACCGCGGAGGCCGGTTCGACGACTACGAGCGGGCCTTCGACGGCGACAGGCTGCGGGGGCACTACGGGACGCTGGTCAACATGTACATGGAGAAAGTGGCCACCACCATCAACGCCATGACCGGGACGCCCTTCCCGGGGCTGGCGACGTACCTGCCCGTCGCGGACAGCCTGGGCCGGCCGATCCGCGACGAGGCGAAGGGCTACGACCTCGTGCTGATCACCTCGCGCACGATGCGACAGACCAAGAGCCGGACCATCACCAACTACTGGCTGACCGCGGTCGAGCCCGAGAACTTCGTCGAGATGAACCCCAGGGATGCGGCGCGCCGCGGGCTGTCGGACGGCCAACGGGTCAAGATCGTCTCCGCCACCAATCCCGAAGGCGTCTGGGATCTCAAGAACGGCACCAAGAAGCCCATGGTGGCGAAACTCAAAGTTCGGGAAGGCATCAGGCCCGGCGTGGTCAACTTCACCCTGGGCTACGGCCATTGGGCCACCGGCGCCGCCGATGTGGTGATCGACGGCCGGCGTATCAAGGGCGATCCCCGGCGGGCCACCGGGATCAACGCCAACGCCGCGTTCCGTACCGACCCCCACATGCCCAACACCTGCCTGTCGGACGTCGTGGGCGCCAGCGCCGTGTTCTACGACACGAGGGTGAAGGTCGTCGCCGCCTGAGCGCCGCGGTGGTGGGGTGTGGCTGTGGCGCATGTCCCGTGGCCTGCGTGCGCGGCTACAGCCACGTCACCACGGGGGCGTTCGACAACCGCTCGTACCCGGTTTCGGTGACCAGCAACGTGTCCTCGACGACGCCGGTGCCCAGCCCCTCGACCACCACCATGGGCTCGTAGGCCACGGTCATGCGCGGCCGCAGGACCGTGCGGTTGCCGGCGTAGAGGCCGGGCGTCTCGAGCACGGCCATGCCGATGCCGTGGCCGAACCCGCCCGGGCAGTAGTACGGCTCGAAGGGCGTGCCCCGGACGGTCGCCAGCAGCCTGTCGGAGATCTCGTCGATCGTCCGGCCCGGGCCCAGCACCTGCAGCCCCGCGTGATAGAGGTCGAGGCCGACCTGCAGGAGGTCGCGGGCCGCTCCCGCCGCGCGGCCGCCGACGACCGTGCACCGGCTGACGTCGGACATGTAGCCTCGGTACTCCACACCCAGGTCCGCGAAGACCATCTCGCCCTCCCGCATCGGCCGCCGCCGCGGGAGGCCGTGCTTGAGGCCGGCCTGCGCGCCGCTTACGACGCAGGTCGCGAACCCTTCGCGCCCGCCGAGCACGAGCATCCGGTGCACCGCGGCCGCGGCCGCGGTCGTCTCCTCGACGCCCGGCGCGATGGCCGCGAACAGCGCCGCGTAGGCCTCGTCGGCGATGCGCCCGGCCTCGCGCATGACCGCGATCTCCTCGTCGCTCTTGATCGCGCGCACGCGCTCCAGCACGTGGTCGGCCGTCCGCAGGTCGGGGAGGCGCTCGGCCAGCCGCGCGTACAGCCCGTGCGGCAGCAGGCCGCCGCCGGCGAGTCCGACGCGGCCCGCCCGGCCGCCCGCGCCTCGAGTCGCGTCGGCCGCCAGCGTGACCACCTCGTCCGGCGGGCTGCCGTAGAGCGGGCCCAGGGCGATGCGGACGTCCGCGACCCGGCAGGTCCAGATCATGGAGTGCATCGGCTCCGCGTGCAGGATGCCGTCGGTGACGACCACGAGCCTCCCGTCGGCGTGCACGACGACGAACGCGTGGCCGTAGACCGGCGTGAAGTTGGTCAGGTAGGTCACCGGCGCCGCCGCGTCCCCGCGTCCCGGGGCGTAGACGATCAGGGCGTCCAGGCCGTCCGCGGCCATCGCCGCGCACGTCTCGCGGACGCGACGCTCGTACTCGGCGTCGCTGAAGGTCTGTACCAGGTACGGACGGCGGGCCTCGAGATCGTAGGGAACTCTGGGCATCGCGAGCCTCCGCGGTCAGGATGGCGCCCCGGGCAGCCGTGACCGACGGCGCCGGGGGTCGAGTGCGACCGTGAGCGACTCCCCCAGGACGTTCAGCGAGATCACCGTGAGGGAGAGGAAGACGGCCGGCGCGGCGAGCAGGAACGGCGCGCTGCGCAGGTAGCCGAACGCCTCGTTGATCATCAGGCCCCACGACGGCTGCGGCGGTTGCACGCCCAGCCCCACAAAGCTGAGCGTGGCCTCCAGCAGGATGATGACGCTGGCGTCGAGGGTCGCGCGCGCGATGACCAGGTGCACCACGTTCGGCAGCAGGTGGCGGCGCACGACCCGGCCGGAGGTCGCGCCGGCCGCGCGCGCCGCCTCCACGAACTCGCGCTCGCGCAGCACCACGACCTGACTGCGGACCAGGCGCGCGATTCCGGGCCAGGCGGTCAGCACCAGCGCGAGGATGACATTGACCAGGCTGCGGCCGAAGATACCGGTGATCAGGATCGCGAGCAGCAGCGCGGGGAACGCGATGAGGAGGTCCACCACGCGCATCATCCACGCGTCGAGCCGGCCGCCGTAGAGTCCGGCGACCACGCCCCACAGCGCGCCGATCGTCGCCTCGGCCGTCACGGCGACCGCGCCCACGGCCAGGGAGATGCGCGCGCCGTGGGCGACGCGCGAGAAGACGTCCCGGCCGTAGTTGTCGGTGCCCAGCCAGTGGGCGCGGCCCGGGCCCTGCAGCGCGCCCTCCAGGTTCTGCCGGTCGTAGGCGTACGGCGCGACGACCGGCGCGGCCACGGCCATGACCACGATGGCGAGGAGCGCCACCGCCGCGGCCATCGTCGGGACGTCGCGCAGGAACTGCGTCCAGGCCCGCGGCCGGGCGGTCGGCACCGGCCGGGCCGCGGCGCTAGTAGCGAACCCGAGGGTCGAGGGCCGCATAGGAGAGGTCCACCAGCAGGTTGACGAGCGTGAAGACCGCCATGTAGACGAGGACGACCGCCTGGATGACCGGGTAGTCGCGCTGGAAGATCGCTTCCACGCCCACGCGGGCCATCCCGGGGATGTTGAAGATGAGCTCGACGATGAACGCCCCGGTCAGCGCGTAGCCGAACGACAGGCCGATCTGCGTGATGATGGGCAGCGCGGCGTTGCGCAGAGCGTGGCGCAGCACCGCCTGCGGCCGGGCGAGGCCCTTGCTGTACGCCGTGCGCATGAAGTCCTCGGTCAGCGCCTGCATCATGCTGGCCCGCACGATCCGCATCACGTAGGCGGTGGGCAGCAGCGCCAGGACGACGACCGGCAGGACGTAACTGCGCGCGTCGGACACGCCGGCGACTGGCAGCACGCCCAGCCGCACGGCGAAGACCAGCACCAGGACCGCAGCGATGACGAAGTTGGGCACCGAGAGCAGCACGACGATGCCAATCTGGATGAGACGGTCGAGCGCCGACCCGGCCTTGACCGCGGCGGCGACGCCGACCGCGACCCCGACGAGCGCGGCCGCGGCGATCGCGAGGGCCGTCAGCCGCAGGCTGATCGGCAGCGCGTCGGCGATGAACGCGCCGACGCGTCGGCCGGGGCGGGCGAACGACTCGCCGAAGTCGAAGCGCGCCGCTGCGGCCAGGTAGTGCCCGAACTGCACCAGCAGCGGCCGGTCCAACCCGAGTTCGCGCCGGATCACCTGCGCGGCCTGCTCGTCGTACTGGTCGCCCAGCCGGATCACGACCGGGTCGCCGGGCGCCAGCCGACCGGCCATGAAGATGAGGAACGCCGCCGCCAGGAACAGCGGCACGGTCAGGCCGATGCGATGGAGCGCGTAGCGGGCCATGGTGTCGGACGGACCGGTGGGGGGAAGCCGCCGACGTCGCGGCTTCCCCCGGGGACCACTACCGGCGGCCGAGCTTCCAGAAGTCGGTGATGCCCAGGTTGAGCGGGGCCCCCTCGAAGCCCGTCACGTACGGCTTGACGAGCAGCGCGAACCGCGTGAACACGATCGGGATGACGTGGGCGTCGTCGATCGCCATCTTCTCCGCGCGGCGATAGATGGCTTCCCGCTCCTCCTCGCTACGGGCGCTGTTCGCCTCGTCGATGAGCTTGTCGAACTCGGGGTTCCGGTAGTTCGTGAAGTTGAGGCCGCTCCGGCTGTCCAGGAGCAGGTCGAGGTAGTAGCCGTAGTCCAGGTAGGCGGCCGTCCACCCGGCCAGCATCGACGGGTGAGTCCGGCGGACGAGGCCCGTGGACCACGCCACGGTCTCCTGGCGCTGGATGCGCACGTCCAGGCCGAGCGTCTCCTTGAGCATCGCCGCGATGGCCTCGCCGGCGATCTGGTAGTCGGGCGCGGCCGGGTTCACCGGCATCTCCAGCGGCGGCAGCCGCCCGGCCCAGCCGGACTCGGCGAGCAGCCGCTTGGCCCGCTCGGGATCGTAGTCCAGCCCCCGGAAGTTGGGGTCGGTGCCAGAGACCTGGGGCGGCGCGAAGTGACGCGCCGGCGTGTAGAAGCCGAAGAAGACCGTCCGGGCGATCCGGTCACGGTCGATGGCGTGCGCGATGGCGCGGCGGACCCGGGCGTCGCGGAAGGCCTCGTAGTGTCCGGGGTTCAGCCCGAGCCAGAGCACCTGCGCGCGAGGGAAGACCTTGAGCTGGTCCTGGTACCGCGCGTCGGACGAGACGCGCCGGTAGTCGGGCAGCGGGACGTCCGTGATGTCCAGGTTCCCCGCGTCATAGAGGTTGAGCCGTGTGGTGGCCGACGGCACGATGGCCATCTCCAGCGTCTCGACGCCGGGCGGCCCGTAGACGAAGCCCGGGTGCGCGGAGTAGACGAAGCGGCTGTTCCGCTCCCACCGCGTCAGCCGGAACGCGCCGGCGCCCGCGCTCGTGCGCTCGAACCACGTGGCGCCTCCCGACTCGACCTCCTGACGGTTGAGGACGGCCGCCGCGTAGTGGCTCACCCGGTTGAGAAACCCGCCCCGGCCTTCGGGTCAGAGCACGATCTGCAGCCGCGCGGGGCCGAGCACCCGGACGCCGGAGATACCGTCGGTTTCGCCGCGCCGGACGGCGTCGAACCCCACGACGCCGCCGAGAATCGCGGGTGCGCCGCCGCTGCGGGTCTCGGGCCGCGCGAGCCGGTCGAACGTCCACTTCCAGTCCTCGGCCGTCACTGGCCGGCCGTTGTGGAACCGTGCGCGCGGGTCGAGCTCGAAGACGTACACGAGTCCGCCACCGGTGACGGTCCAGCTCCGGGCGCCCATGGGCTGGATCTTGCCGTCCTTGTCCACTCGGACCAGGCGCAGGTGCGTGATGTAGGCGCTGATGGCGGTCGGGAAGTCCGAGGCCACGGCCGGGTCCAGGCTGAAGGCGTCGCCGGGGATGTAGATGCGCAGGGTCGCGCCGGCCGGTCCCGCCGACCCGCTGCCGGCCAAGACGGCCAGCGCCACCACCGTCACCAGCGTGAGGCATACCCATCGAGTCCTCATCTGTTGTCACCCCCCCCAATCGACGAGTGACGTCACCTGACGTGCGTGGTGACGCGTCATCCAAACAGCAACCGCTCCGGGTTGGTCCTGCACATGCGGGTGATCTGCTCATCGGTGATCTCGAACGCGAGCAGCAGACGGATGAGCAGGCGCAGCGCGCTCACCGCGTCCGGCTCCAGAATGTGGCCCATGTCGCTCCCGATCACGCATCGCTCTGGGCCGACGGCCCGGATCATCTCGTGCACCAGGTCCGGATCGACCACCGGCGCCTTCGCCACGGTCGGGATCGCGGGGTAGCAGAAGACCCCGGCGAAGACGCCGAACTCCACCAGGCGCAGCGTCTGATCGATCGTGAACGCGCTGACCGGATGGTCGAGCAGCGCCCGGGCCCCCGCGTCGGCGATCGCCTCGACCAGCGGTAGCGTGCCTTCGAAATCGTCCTGGTGCTGCTTGATGCTGTGGTTGGGGGGACACAGCGTGATCGGGATCCCGCGGTCGGCCGCGATCCGGATGAGCTCGCGCGCCTGCGTGGTGACCCGGCCGTCGGCGACGAGCGGCTCGCTGTAGATGCAGTTGAAGAAGATCATGCGCATGTGCGGGGAGGCGAGCAGCACCTCGACAAGCCGGCGATCGGTGCTGAACGCGGTCGCGATGCCCCCGTAGACCTCCACCCGGCGCGGCAGCTCGCCCGTGTCCACGAGACGGTCGATCAGCTGCTGCGCCATGTACGCCACGCCGACGGTCGAATGGTGGTGGTCCTTGTGGAGGATCGCGCGCATCCCGGCGCGCGCGGCGTCCATGGCCACCGCGCTGATGTCCTGGCTGCGCGGGCCCAGGGTGTCCGGGTTGGCGTGGACATGGACGTCGATCGCGTCCCGCAAGAACGGCTCTTCCGCGCCGGCCCGCAGCGTGCGCAGGCGCGGATACCGCTCGAAGAAGGCGTAGACCCAGTCCGTGCCCTGCAGGGCGGCGACGCGCTCGGGCGTCACCGGTTTGTGTTCCCGTCGTGTCTTCACTCGTTGGGTGGCGGCGTCCATCGACGGTCCCCCCTACGCGTTCGGAAGCCGGTCGAGCACCGAGGCGTCCAAGTCCAGATGGCGGGCGAACCAGTGCAGCGTGTGCTGGTAGAGGTGGCACTGGTGCGCCTGTTCGGTGAAGAAGTGCGGTTCCCGCGGATACAGGTACAGGTCGGCGGGCACCCCGCGGTCACGCAGCGCCCGGAAGAACTCCATGGACTGCCCCGCGGGCACCACGG
>Ga0308411_10003551_pt1 | contig 10368 bp, 2 predicted proteins | sample HotsprottomLayer_2_FD_203530 | JGI IMG/M metagenome (GOLD analysis project Ga0308411, IMG submission 203530) | Hot spring phototrophic mat microbial communities from Octopus Spring, Yellowstone National Park, Wyoming, United States -... | ecosystem: Environmental > Aquatic > Thermal springs >... | reverse complement strand
CGGCGCCGGCGGCACGATCAAGCTCGCCGGCACCGTCGTGGACGCGAACGGCGTCCTGATCGACACTTCGGGCGGCCTGAGTGCGTACCCGTCCTTCAACGGCGAAGCTGGGCGCTTCCTGCTCGGCCGGAACGCCGACGCGCTCGGCGCATTCGGCGGGACCGTCCTGGGCGGCACCGAGTTCTACGCCGGGCCGCGGCAGGCGAACCCGTTCATCGCCGGGTTCGACGGCTTCATCGACACGCCCTACATCGCCGGGCTGAATGGCGGCGCCGCCGCGTACGGCCTGCTCACGCTGAGCGCCCAGGACGTGCTGAGCGCCGCGGTGTTCGGCGAGGCGCCGGCGGGCGCGAAGCTCGCGCTCATCCGCGTGGACGGCGGGATCCCGGGCCTCGTCGAGGCGTTCGACGGCTACGACCTGCTGCTCTTCGCCAACCTCACCGGCGATCTCTTCACCGATCCGCGGCTCGGCGTCGGCGAGGCGAAGTACCGGATCGATCTCCTGCAGGGCGGCTTTGCGACCGAGCCCCGCTTCGGCGGCAGCGGGCCGACCGAGATCGACGGCCTCGGCGCCTACCAGATCTACGCGACGCTCATCCCCGAGACCGCGAGCTTCTTCTCGGCGAGCGCGATCCTCGACGGCGTCGACTACTTCGCCAATGTCGATGCGCTCGCCGACGGGCAGGTGCTGTACATCCGCGAGCCGGGGTTGCGCGCGACGGTCGACCAGCGCCAGGCGCCGTCCGGCATCGAGGTCGGCGGCCGGCCATGGCAGAAGCTCGGCACGATCAGCGTGGGCGAGGACACCGCCGACCTCGAGGCGCTCATCGTCCGCGCCGGGCAGGGGATCGTCGCCGCCGATGGCATCATGCTGCGCCGGGTCGACGAGACGCTGCCGGCGCTGGAGTTCCTCGGCCTGAACGGCAACCCGCTCGGCAACCGCGCGCTCGACATCCACATCCCCGCGCTCGAGTCGGCGGCGTCCGGGCAGACGCTCACCGCCCTCGCCGATGCGCCGGCCGACGGCAGGCTCGCGGCCGACCTCAATCTGACGCTCGAGGTCACGACGAAGGCGGGCGCGGTGAGCTGGCTCGACGTGCGGGTCGCACAGTCGGCGACCGCTGCCCACACCTCTACCGGCGAACTGGTCGCGAAGATCGACGCCGCGCTCGCCGCCGCGCTCACCGGCGCCGGCTTCGCCGCCGACGCGGTCGAGGCGGGGCTCGCCGACGGCCGTGTCACCTTCGACGCCAACGATCCGGCGATCGCCTCGCTCGTCGTCTACGGCGGCGCGCCCGCCGGCTTCGGCGCGGCGCAGTCGATCGGCACCGACGTCGCCTACGATCCGAACCGGGCGCCGGTGATCCGCCCGATCGCGAACGTCGGCTCGACCGCGAGCGTCCTCCGGTTCGACGGGAACGACGCGGTCCGCATCGGCGCCGACCCGCGCCTCGAGGCGGCGAGCATCCTCACGATCGAAGCGTGGATCAACCCTTCGAGCAACAGCTACGACTTCGGCGCCGGGATCATCGTCAACCGCGAGGGCGAGTACGAGGTCGCGCGTTTCGCCGACGGCACGATCCGCTACTCTTTCGCCGACCCCGCGGTCGGTTGGGCGTGGATCGACACCGGCTACGTCGCACCGCTCGGCGTCTGGACGCACATCGCGGTGGTGCACGACGCCGACTCGATCAGGACGTACGCGAACGGCGAGCTCGTCCACTTCTACCAGGGCGCCGGGCCGATCGGCGACTTCGCGCCCGACCTCGACGACTTCCGCATCGGCGAGCGGCAGGTCTTCGGCGGTATCCAGCGCTTCATCGGCGCGATCGACGACGTGCGCGTCTGGAGCACTGCGCGCACGCTCGACGAGATCCGCTCCGACATGACGGTCGCCCCCGCCGCCGGCACCCCGGGCCTGCTCGGCCAGTGGCTGTTCAACGAGCCGGCCGGCGAGACCGCGTTCGATTCCTCGGGCAACGGGCTCGACGGCCTGCTGGTCGGTGCGACGCGCTCCGCGGGCCTCTTCCCGCCATACATCGGGCCGGTCCGCATCGCGGCCTTCGACACCCCGGGCGACAGGGTCACGCTGTCGGCGACGAGCAACGTGGCCGAGCTCGAGGTGGTGCTGGTCGGAAACGAGCTCTACTTCCGTCCGCTCAAGGGCTTCCAGGGCACTGCGCAGATCACCATCCGCGCGACCGACGAGACCGGCGCGGTGCACGACTACCGCGGCCTAGGCGCCGAGTACCGCTTCGAGGTGACCGTCGGCAAGAACGCGATCTACGGCACGAAGTGGGACGATCGCGATGGCGACGGCGTGCGCGACGAGGGCGAGCCAGGCCTCGACGGGATCATCGTCTTCCTCGACCAGGACGGCGACGGCCTGCGCAGCCCGGGCGAGCCGTTCACGATCACCGACGCGAACGGCGAGTACGCCTTCCGCAGCCTGACCGGCACCGCCGAGTCGCCGGCGCAGGTGCTCGCGCCCGGTGCCACGGCCGCGAACGGCGGGGTGACGACGACGACGGTCTACCTGACTCAGCCGACGTTCTTCTTCGGCACGATCGGGTTCGGCGGTTTCGACGCCGTCGCGATGGCGGATGCGGGCTTCGCAACCGCGGCGGTGGGCGGGTTCGCCGAGACGGCGTCGTTCGCCACCATCCCGACGCTGCTCCTCAACTCCGGTCCGTACAACGTGATCACGCGGACCGCGTCGTTCACGCTGCAGGTCGGCGCGCCCGAGGGGACGATCACCCGCTCGTTCACGCTGCTGCCCGCCGACACCCAGAACAACGTGACGCGCGCCGACCTGGTCGCCGATCTCAACGCCAAGCTCGCCGCGGTCGGTATCGCCGATCGCGTGGTTGCCGAGGTGGTCGGCGACCGCATCGCCTTCACGCGGGTGCAGCCGGGGCTCGGCCAGACGCTGCGGGTGTTCGCCTCGACCACAGTCCGCACCGACTACTATTCGAGCTTCCTCGACCTCACGCCCGACACGAGCTTCAGCTTCGTCCAGGGCGCGCTCGGGTTCGCCGCGCAGCAGTTCGACGAGGGCTCGAACGAGCCGTTCCGCGTGGTCGAGATCCCGTTCCCCGGCTGGGCGCCGACCGGCGAGTCGATGGCCTCGCCGCTCGGGCCGGTCGGCGTCGCCGCGGTGCTCTTCACGCTGCCGGGCGAGATCGCGACTGGCGTCGACTTCGGCAACCGCCACCTGATCGATCTCTCGGTCGACGGGCCGACCGAAGGGTTCGAGGGCTCGCCGCTCGCCTACACCGGCACGGCGACGCTGCGCTCGGGCGACGGCGAGCTCACGCTCGCCTGGACGGTGACCGACGCGAACGGCGAGACGGTGGCCGAAGGCACCGGCGGGTCGTTCACGTTCACGCCGCTCGACGACGGCGTTTTCACGCTCACGCTCCTCGCGCAGGCTGGCGAGTCGGAGTTCGTCGCCTACGGCCTGGTGCGCATCATCGACGTGGCGAACGTCGCGCCGACGGTGGTCGCCGGCGAGTACGGGCCGATCGACGAGGGTGACGCCATCACGCTCGGCGGGTTCAGCTTCGCCGACCCGGGCCTCGCCGACACCCACGCGATCACGATCGACTGGGGCGACGGGTCGTTCGACGAGGGGATCCTCGGCGAGAACGGCGTTCTCGCCAACTCGCACGTGTACGTCCAGGACGGGACGTACCAGATCCGCATCATCGTGGTCGACGACGACGGCGGCAGCGGGCAGGCCGCGGCGACGCTCACCGTCAACAACGTCGCCCCGGCGATCGTGCCGGTGCCCGACCAGACGGTGAACGAGGGCGAGCCGCTGGTGCTCGGCGGCTTCCTCGGCGGAGGCGAGGTGATCATCCGGCTCGTCGAGCTGCCGCTGGCGGGTGACAACGCGTCCGGCAAGGTCGTCCTCGCCCGGTTCACCGACCCGGGCATCCTCGACCGGCACACCGCGACGATCGACTGGGGCGACGGCTCGGCGGTCGAGCTGGCGACCGTGCTCCGAGGACGCGCGGGCGGCGGGACGATCGCCGCGACCCACGTCTACGCGGACGACGGCAGGTTTGTCGTGCGCATCACCGTCACCGACGACGCTGGCGCGTCCGACGCGGTCGAGTTCGCTGTCGACGTGGCGAACCTAGCGCCGCTCGCGAACGCCGACGAGTACGCTCTGGACGAGGACACGACGCTCGTCGTCGCCGCGCCCGGCGTCCTAGGCAACGACTACGACGTGCCGGCCGACCCGCTCGCCGCGATGCTCTTCTCCGGCCCCGCTCACGGCACGCTCGTCTTCGCCGCCGACGGGTCGTTCACCTACACGCCCGATCGGGACTTCTTCGGCAAGGACTGGTTCGTCTACCTCGCGACCGACGGCGACGGCGGGGTGAGCGAGCCCGCCACCGTGTACCTGTACGTGAACCCGGTGAACGACGCGCCGGTGGCGTTCGACGACGAGTTCGAGGTCGACGAGGACATGGTGCTCGCGGGCGACGTGCTCGCGAACGACCTCGACGTCGACGGCGACGCGCTCGCCGCGCTGCTCGTCGAAGGACCGCTGTTCGGCTCGCTCGAGCTCTCGAGCGACGGCACGTTCACGTACCGGCCAGGCGAGGAGTTCAACGGCATCGACAGTTTCACCTACCGGGCATCCGACGGCCGGACGAACTCGAACGTCGCCACCGTGACGATCCGCGTCCAGGCGGTCAACGACGCGCCGGTCGCATTCGACGACGCCTACGAGCTCGGCGAGGACGCGGTGCTGGTGATCGCCGCGCCGGGCGTGCTCGGCAACGATTTCGACATCGACGGCGATGCCCTCTCCGCGATCTTGCGAACCGCGCCGCTGCACGGCACGGTCGCACTCGCCGCCGACGGTTCCATGGTCTACACGCCGCACGCCGACTTCAACGGCGCCGACGAGTTCCGCTACGCGGCGAGCGACGGCCGGCTCGAGTCGGAGGCGGCGCTGGTGCGCATCGTCGTGCATGCGGTCAACGACGCGCCGTCGTTCGCGGCCGGTCCGTCGATCGTCGTGGCGGAGGATTCGGGCCCGCAGACCTTCCGGCAGTGGGCGAGCGCGGTCTCCGCCGGCCCGGCCGACGAGGCCGGCCAGAAGCTCCAGTTCCTGCTCGACACCGACCGGCCGGAGCTGTTCGTCCTCCTGCCGGCGATCTCGGCCGGCGGGACGCTCACCTTCACGCCGGCCGGCGACGCCTTCGGGGTGGCGACAGTGACCGCGCGGCTGCGCGACGACGGCGGCACGGAACGCGGCGGCGTCGACACCTCGGCACCGCAGTTCTTCACTATCACCATCACGCCGGTGAACGACGCGCCGGTGACGGAGGACCAGCGGTTCGCGCTGGACGAGGACGGCGTCCTCGAGGGGGCGCTGGTCGCGTTCGACGCCGACGGGGATACGCTGACATTCATCCCGTTCGTCGACGCCGGCCAGGGGACGCTCGACCTGCGGCCCGACGGCACCTTCACCTACCGGCCCGACCCGAACTACTTCGGCGAGGACGGGTTCGCGTTCTTCGTCTCCGATGGCACCGTGACGTCGGACTTCGCGGTGGTGACGATCACGATCAACCCGGTCAACGATCCGCCGGTCGCGCGCGACAACGCCTACACGCTGCTCGAGGAGGGCAGGCTCACCATCGGGCAGCGGGCGATCGGCGTGCTCGGGAACGACAGTGACGTCGACGACCCGCAAAGCTCGCTCACCGCGCTGCTCGTGACCGGGCCGAGCGGCGGGGCGCTGGACTTCTTCGCGAACGGCACCTTCAGCTACACGCCGGCCAAGGATTTCGCCGGTGTCGACACCTTCACCTACCAGGCGCGCGACCCGCACGGCGCGCTGTCGAACCTCGCGACGGTGCGGCTCACCGTCGTGAACACGAACGACGCGCCGGTGGCCTTCGGCGACAGCTTCGCGGTGGACGAGGACGGCGTGCTGACGGTGGCCGCGCCGGGGGTGCTCGGCAACGACACCGACGTCGACAGCGCGGCGCTCACCGCGACGCTCGTCAGCAGCACGACGAACGGCGTGCTCACGTTCAACGCCGACGGCTCGTTCACCTACGTGCCGAACGCGGACTTCCACGGCACCGACCGCTTCACCTACCGGGCGAACGACGGGGCGCTCGAGTCGAACCTGGCCACCGTGACCATCCGCGTGACGCCGGTCAACGACGCGCCGCAGCCGACGCGCGTTCCCGACGCGACGGTGCCGGAGCTCGAGACGCTGGTCGTGCCGGTGACGGCCGCGGATCCGGACGGCGATGCGCTCGAGTTCTCGCTCGGCGCGGGCGCGCCCGCAGGCGCCGCGATCGATCCCGTCTCGGGCACGTTCACCTGGACGCCGAGCGAAGCGCAGGGGCCGGGCGCGTACCCGATCGTCGTGAACGTGAGCGACGGAACCGCCACGGCGTCGGTCGCGTTCACCGTGTTCGTGCTCGAGTCCAACCGGCCGCCGGTGCTCGTACCGATCCCCGATCGGACGATCAGGGAGGGCGACACGCTCCGGCTCGATGCGGACGCGACCGACGAGGACATCCCGGCCAACACGCTGACTTTCGCGCTCACCGAAGCCCCCGCGGGCGCGACCATCGACCCGGCGACCGGCCTGATCGAGTGGGCGCCGTCGCGCGACCAGGCCGGGGCTTCCTACGGTTTCGTCGTGCGCGTGACCGACGACGGCGGGCTTTCCGGCTCCGGCGCCTTCACCGTCACGGTCGAGCGCGCCGCGGCCCAGGACTACCTGAAAGTGCGGTCGGTGCGGCCGGCCGCGACCGGGTTCCACGTCGAGTTCGACCGGGCGTTCGACCCCGCGACGCTCAATCTCTACGACGTCGCGGGGGGCAAGCTCGGCCCTGCGGACGTGATCCTCACCGGGCCGGACGGCAAACCGGTGCGCGGCTCGCTCGTCATCGACGACGACGCGCAGGGGTTCACCTTCGTCAAGACCGGCGGGCTGCTCGCGGAAGGCGAGCACACGATCACGCTGCGCAGCGCGGCGAACGGTTTCGTCGACACGCTCGGGCGGCCGCTCGACGGCAACGGCGACGGGGAGAACGGCGACGACTTCGTGCAGCGCCTCTTCGTGCCGTCGATGCAACGGCCGGCGATCGGCATCCCGGATTTCATGCGCGGGCCGGGGCAGACGGTGGAGGTGCCCGGGACGAGCACCGGCGACGACAAGGATCCGATCGACGCGATCCTTCCGGTCCGGATCTCGGCCGCCGACGGGGTGATCGCCGTGTCGTTCAGCCTGCGGTATGACCCGGCGAAGCTCGCGATCTCGGACGTGAAGCTCGGCGTGCAGCTGCCGCGGACTGCCCGGCTCGAGTTCACGATCGAGCCGGCCGCCGGGCTAGTGAAGGTCTCGATCACCGGGCTCGACGGTACGCAGGGCCGGAACGTTACGCTCGTGAACCTCGCGGCGAAGGTGCCGGCCGACGCGAAGTACGGCGCGAGCCACCTGCTCGACCTCTTCGACGTACAAGTGAACGGCGCGAGCTCGCCGGACGACGACGGCCTGCACCTCGTCGGCTACTTCGGCGACACGACCGCGGATGCCGCCTACAGCGATGCCGACGTGGACCTGCTGCGGCGGGTCACGATGGGCCTCGACTCGGGCTTCGAGCGCTACCCGCTCACCGACCCGGTCATCGTCGGGGACATTACCGGCAACGGCGCGCTGTCGGGTCTCGACTCCGTCGCGCTGCAGAACGAGGTCGACTTCCTCGCCGGCCGCGCGACGGGCGTGAACCGGGTCGAGATCCCGCCGATTCCGGACGCCACCCGCGCCGCCGCCCTGGGCAGCCCGAACCCGGCGGCGCGCGCGTTCGCGCCGGCGAGAGCGGCCGACGCCGTGCGCGATGACGGCGGCAGCTTCAACCCGCCGCCAAAGCCGATCTCGCTCGACGTCGGGCCGACGATCGACTGGAGCGGCGCTGCCGCCGCAGAGGCGAAGCGCCGGAAAGAGCTCGCGGCCGACGCCGGAGAGGCGAAGGGCTGGCGGAGCCACTTCGTGACGAGCCTCGGCCAGACCGAGAACGAGCGCAACCCGAACGCGCGGATTCGCGTCACCGGCGTCACCGACAAGGACCTCGGGAAGCCGCTCTACAGGCTTCCGAAGGGCGGGCTGAAGTGAGTATCCGGTCCCATGAACGCCAGGAACGGGATTACGGTCGATGAAAGGGGCTGAGCGGCTCGTACGCAATGCGGTCGGGGCGGCGCTCCTCGCGGCCGCGACCGTAGCGAACGCGGCCGTCTCCCTGACCGCGAGCTATGCGCCCGGGGCGAACCTGGAGCTGCGGCTCGATCTCCAGACCGACACGCCGTTCGCGAACGTCGCGGTGCTCGACCTCTTCCTGCACGACTTCAGCGACCAGCTCGTCCTGGTCGGCGTGACGCCGTTCTTCGCCCCCGAGCGGGTGCTCGGGGATCACGCGTTTCCGGGCTACATCTTCCGCGGGCCTCCGTACCCGACGCTCGACGGCCTGCTCGTGCGCTGGACGTTCGAGGCGCCGGCGTCGGGCGGGCCGTTCGACTTCGCGGTATCGGGCCTGGTCACGTTCGGCGACGAGACGATCGAGAATTTCGCCGCGTTCGGCTCGGCCGCGCCGATCCCCGAGCCTTCGACCTGGGCACTGCTCACCGCCGGCGGGCTTGCGGCCCTCGTGCTGGTCCGCCGGCGCCGCATCAGCGCCCGCTAGCGCGGGCGCAGCGCGGCGGGAGGGGCGTGCACGACGTGCAGTCCTGCTCAAAGAGCACGCGATAACTCCCGATCCTGATTGCTAAATCTCGTCGGCTGTCGGTACCATATTCGGCCGATGCCACGGCCCCGCGCCGACGCTGGTCCGGGGCCCGTCGTCACCATGCGAATCCGCTCAAAGCAAGGAGAGCTTCGAGATGGCCACCAAGGCACCATCTGAAACCGAGGACAAGGCCGCCGCGGCCCCGGAGCAGGCCCTGAATCCCAAGGTCCGCTGGAACACGCAGAGCCTGAAGAGCTCGTACGCCAATTTCTGCAATGCCACCAGCACGCGCGAGGAAGTGGTCCTCAACTTCGGCGTGAGCCACAACTGGGAGCGCACGCCGCAGGACATGGAGATCGAGCTCGCTCACCGGATCGTCCTCTCGCCGTTCGCCGCCAAGCGGCTCTCTGGCATCCTCGCCAAGCTGATCGGCGAGTACGAGAACCGCTACGGCGAGCTGAAGCAATAGCCGCCCGGGCGCGGCGCTCGGTCGCCGCGCGGAACGCGTTTCTCCGGTGTCCGCCGCGTTCGGCTCTTCCGGTCCCGGGGCAACTGGCGGCGCGCAGTCGCCGGCCGGGGCCCAGCAGGACTCCGCCCTCTGGGCGGTGCTCGCGAGCGCGAACGACTCGCGCGAGTACTGCCAGAGCTGGCTGGCGATCCAGTGCCGCCTGATTCCCGCGGTCGTGGGCGGAGTCGTGCTGCTGCGCCTGGAAGGGGCGGAGGGTTACAGCGCCGTCGCCGTCTGGCCCGACGTCCGGCGCGACATGAGCTACCTCACGCCGACGGCGCAGCAGGCGCTGGTCGAGCGGCGCGGGGTCGTCGCCCCCGGCAAGCCGGCGCGGGAGGGCGCACCGGCCAACACTTTCATCGGCTACCCGGTCGAGGCCGCCGGCCGGCTCCACGGCGTGGTCGTGCTCGACATCGCGCCGCGCCCCGACGCCGAGCTGCAGGCCGCGCTCCGCCAGCTCCACTGGGGGGCGGCCGGCCTCGAGCTGATGTTCTGCCAGCAGGAGGTGGCGCGCGCCGGCGAGACGCGCGACCGGCTCCAGACCGTCCTCGAGGTGGTGGCCGCGGCCGCGGCGCACGACCGGTTCGTGGCGGCGGGCACCGCGCTCGCCACCGACCTCGCCAGCCGCCTGAAATGCGACCGGGTGACCGTCGGCTTCGTGCACGGCGGCCAGATCCGGATCGAGGCCGTCTCGCACAGCGCGCAGTTCAAGGAGCGGACCAACCTGATGCGTGCCATCGCCACCGCGATGGACGAGGCGGTCGACCAGCAGGCGACGGTGGCGGTGCCGCCGCCACCGGGCAGCTCGCCGCTCGTGCGGCGCGCGCACGACGCGCTGGTCGACGAACACGGGTCGGGCGCGTGCTGCACGGTCGTGATGACCTCCCTCGGCAAGCCGGTCGGCGCGATCACGCTCGAGCGCGTCGCGAACCGCCCGTTCGATCCGCCGACGATCGAGCTCTGCGAGGCGGTCGCCGCGCTCGGCGGCCCGATTCTGGAGGTGCACCGACGCGAAGACCGGTGGTTCGGCGCCCGCATCGCCGACTGGTGGCGCGAGCGGCTGCGCCAGCTGTTTGGGCCGCGGCATGCGGGGCT
>Ga0308411_10003549_pt1 | contig 10372 bp, 4 predicted proteins | sample HotsprottomLayer_2_FD_203530 | JGI IMG/M metagenome (GOLD analysis project Ga0308411, IMG submission 203530) | Hot spring phototrophic mat microbial communities from Octopus Spring, Yellowstone National Park, Wyoming, United States -... | ecosystem: Environmental > Aquatic > Thermal springs >... | reverse complement strand
GTGGCCGAGCAGGAACCCGACGCCACCGCCCCGCTCCGCGAACTCGTTCGCCTCTATGCCCAACTCGGCCGAGAACCCGATGCGATCCGGGTGGCCCGCCAGGTCCTGGCCAAGGCCCCCGACGACGTCGAGGTCGCTCACACCCTGGCCCGTCTGCTGCTCGAGGCCGGCGAGTCGAAGGACGCTGTGGCCGTCGCCAAGCTCGCCGTTGCCACGCCGATGCCGACGAAGCGGGCCGATAAGGCCGTCGCGATCTACCGGGACCTGGCCTCTCTTTGTGAGAAGGCCGGGGACCTGGCCACGGCCGAGGCCGCCCTGCGGACCGCGATCACGTATCTGACCGCGAAGCGCCAGGAGGTGATCGCCGCGGGTGCCTTTACACCTCCGGAAGCCGACACGACCGCCGCCGAGTGCTACGAGCGGCTCGGCCGGGTGCAAGCACGGCTCCGCGAGTTCGCCGCCGCCGCCGAGTCCTTCACCGCCGCCGCGCGGTTGTACGCCGACCCGAAGGTGAACGATGCCGCCTCGGCCTCTCGACTCAACTGGAACTTGTCCGGTGTGCTTCTCGAACAGGGTGAGCCGCGGGCCGCGCTCGAAAAACTCGAGGCGTTCTTAACCCTCAAGCCGAGCGCCCCCGACCCGTATGCCCGCTACGCCACGTTACTCCGTATGGTCGGCCGGGAAAGCGAAGTCGTACCCCTGCTCCGTCGCTTGATGGAGCGTGACGCCGGGAATACCTCGCTTAAAGCCGTTCTTGCTGCCGAACTCGTCCGTGCCCCCTCGACCCGTCGCGAGGGCGATGAGCTTTTCCGCAAACTACTGGCCACGACGAACGACCCCCGGGTTCTCGAGGTCTACCTCCGCACGCAACTGGAGACCCGCCGACCCGGCGAGATCATCGCCCTGCTCGACCAGGTATTCACCACGCTCAAGGAGAAGGAAAACGGGGAGAAAAAGCCGCCCACCCCGGAGTTGATCGCGGCCCGTGAGTTTGCCGCGGCCCGGGCAGAAGTGCTGGCCGACCTCCTGCGTGCTGACAGTGATGCCGCCACGGCAGTATTGCGCGCCGCCGCCGACGACGTGCGGGCCGGGGTGAAGCGGACGCACCAGGTTCACTTCTTCCTGGGGCAATTGGCGGCCCGGCACCGCCAACTCGGGCTGGCCGCCGCCCAATTCCAGCACGCCGTCCGTAGCGCGCCTCGGGAAACGCAGGGTGATGCCTACTCGGCGCTGATCGACGTGCTGCTCATGGCCGGCAAACCGGCTGACATCCGCGACGCCTGTCGGGACGGGCTACGCCACGCCCTGGACATCTCGCCGCACTACTTCAACTACTACCTCGCCGGGGCACTGGCCGAACTCGGAGACGGTCGTGGGGCTTTGGAAGCCGCGGACGCCGCCATCCTCCAGACCGCCGACGGCGACCGCCTGGCCGTGCGTCTCCAAAAAGTTCGCGTCCTCAAGACACTCGGGAAGTGGTCGGAGGCGATCGAGTTGGCCCGCAAATTGTTGGACGAGTTCGAGGCACCGGGCGACCGGGCTGCCATCCGCTACACACTCGCCGGGGCCTACTGGGGGGCCAAGAAATACACCGAAGCCGAGGCCGAATATCGCGCCGTCCTGGACCTCGACCCCGACCACATCGGGGCCAACAACGACCTCGGTTATCACCTGGCCGAACTCGGACGTGACCTCTCCGAAGCCGAGCGACTGATCCGTCACGCCATCACCCTCGACCGCTACAAGCGGCGAAAGGCCGGCGACGCCGAACCCGAGAACGCCAGCTACATCGACAGTCTCGGATGGGTCCTGTTTCGTCAAGGCAAGCTCCTCGAGGCCCGGGCCGAACTCGAGCGGGCCCTCACGATCACGGCGGGTTCCCCCGACCCCGTGCTGTGGGACCACCTCGGCGACGTGTTGTTCCGACTCGGCGAGAAGGACAAGGCCAAGGCCGCATGGGAGCAGGCCCGCGACCTGTACGAGAGCGAACCGCCCGGGGCCGCCCTTCGCCACGAGGGCCGTGCCGCCGAGGTTCGCGTCAAGTTGAAGCGAATACCCTAACGGGTTCTGACCACCGCGACGGGGCCTGGCCCACGGTGTTCCCGATCCTTCTCAACCTGAGCGGTCGGCTTGTCGTGGTCGTTGGCCTCGGACCGGTCGGCACGCGCCGGGCCGAGGCGGCAATGCGAGCCGGTGCCAAGCTTCGTGTAGTCGAGCCTTACCCGGCTCGCCCCGTGTCCGTGTTGGGTCCGGCCGCCTCCCTCGTCCCCGAACCCTACGCCCCCGAGCATCTCGAGGGGGCCTGCCTGGTCTTCGCGTGTGGCCCGAGCGACGTGAATGCTCGTGTCGTGGCCGACTGTCGCAGCCGCGGCATCCTGGTCAACTCGGCGTCCGACCCCGAGTCCGCCGACTTCATCGTGCCATCCGTCGTGCGTCGGGGTGACCTGACGATCGCCGTCAGCACCGGTGGGGCCGCCCCGTCCCTGACGCGACGGATACGGCAAAGGCTTCAGGCGGAATTCGACGAAACATTCGAGGACTGGTTACGCCTCTTGTCGGAGGTCCGTCGGGTGATCCGACAGCGGGTCGTAAGCCCCGGCCGAAGACGGGAACTACTCGACCACTTCGGCGACTGGCCGTGGCTGGAGCGGCTACGGGCCGAGGGTGTTGAGGCCGTCCGGGCCGAGATGCTGGCCCGGGTCGGTCGTGAGGGTCTTGGTCGTGAAGGTCGAGGTTTAGGTTGACGCCGATACGCACCTGCCGATCACGGCTAGTGAGGTTCACTTCTGGTAAATCGGCAGGTAGTGCGTCGGCACACTCAGGATGAGGACGGCTATCGCGGTCTGATAGGCACTACCGTATGCCGCCTCCAGGCGAGGGTCGTACCAGGCCCCGTTGGGCTGTTGGTAGCCTGGCGCGAGCAGTCGGTCCCGCATCCGCTTGTAGTACTTCTCCCAGACGCTGCCGCCGACCTGGTTCAGGGCGTGAGCGGCGTAATAGTGTCCGTACCAGTAGTGGCCGCGGTCGTCACCGAGCCTTTCCAGGAACTCGACCGATTTACTGATCGTCTCGGCCTCATACTCGCCACACAATTGCAAGACACAGATGCCCGCGGCGGTGCGAGCGAAGCCCGGCCCGGCGGAGTACGGCTGGTACTTGTACCCGCCCGTGCGGCGGTCGTAACACTTGTTGATGTACTTGATCGAGTCGGCCATCACCTTGTCCGGCACGTGCAAGCCGGCGTCCTTGGCCCCGCGAAGGGCCATGACCTGCATGATCGTGACGGAGATGTCGGCCCCCGTGGGCGACGGGTCATAGCGCCAGCCGCCTTCGTTGTTCTGCGTCTTGATGATCAGGTCGATGGCCTTCTTCAGTGTCTTCTTCACGTCCTCGTCGCCGGTCATGCCGTACACCTGCGACAGTGCCAGGGTCGCCATGCCGTGGCAGTACATGTTGCCGCCCCGCGGCCCGACGAGGTAGCCGTCCTCCCGACAGCAGGCGATCAGGTGACGAACCCCGGCCGCCACGACCTTGCCGTAATCCCCTTGGTTCGGAAGGTGCCCGTTGGCCATGAACGCCAGCAGCACGAATCCGGTGACGGCCGTGTTCCCCCAACCGCCTTGTGGGTCTTGCTCACGCGCGAGGAACTTGAGGGCACGATCGACGGCCCGCTTCGTCTCCGGGTCCATCTTCACCGTGTCTTCGACCGGACCTTTAGACTCTGCCCGCTTCCCATCGTCGGGCATCGAGCGAGCGGCTCCGGTCGGGGTCGTGAGAAGGCAGAAGACAGTGGCCGCTAAAGCCAGTGAAGGAATCGATCGACCGATCATCGACGCTGCCCCGGTGAGTGCTAGAGGCCCCACGTGTTACGGACCCGAAGCGTTACCGAACCGAATCAATCAACCACGGGTATCGACATGAGGGCCGGACTGGAAGGCCGCAACGACCGGCTCCCAGCCCGGGTTTCGGACACGAGTCTTTTCGATCACTTCCCGCCAGGGGCCGGTGCCCCGGGTTTCGTGTTCTTGATGTTGACGTTGTACTGCTTGATCAGTTCCCGGAATTCTGCCGGGAATTGGCTATCGCTGCCGGACGTCACCTTATCGCGGTCCCTCTTGCGCAGGCCGATGAAGGTGCCGTCGCCGGTCGCGGCGGTGCCGGTCGAGCCGACGTTCTTCAGCTTTTCGCCGCCCGCCATGTCACCTTCGCCCATGCCCGGGTTCATGCCTTGCTGGGCGTTACTTCCCATGCCCATACCTTGTCCCATGCCCATGCCTTGGGCCATGCCCATGCCTTGTCCCATGCCCATACCTTGTCCCATGCTCATGCCTTGGGCCATGCTCATGCCTTGGGCCATGCTCATGCCTTGGGCCATGCCCATGCCTTGTTGCTGCTGGGCGGCATTCAGCGCGTCGAGGGCCTGTTGAAGGGCCTGGGCGGCTTGTTGTTGGTTCATCCCGGCCTGACCGGGTTGCCCCTGTTGGAGTTGTTGTTGGGCCTGTTGGAGTTGTTGTTGGGCCTGTTGCAGTTGGTTCTGTACCGCCATCGGGGCGTTGGCCTGGGCCTGTTGAAGGGCGGCCTGGGCGGCGTTGTTGGCCTGTTGGGCCTGCTGCAAGGCCCTGGTGGCGTCGAGGACCTGCTGTTGCTGCTTGGCGAGGTCGCCCGGGGTTTGGCCCATGCCCATCATGCCCATGTTCATACCCGATCCCATGCCGTTGGGCTGTGAGTTCTTGTCGCCGGGCATGCCGTTGGGCTGTGAGTTCTTGTCGCCGGGCATGCCGTTGGGCTGCTGGGCGGCTTTGTTCAATTCTTCAAGGGCTTTCTGCTGGTTCTCGATGGCCTGGGGCAGGTTCCCCATTTCGAGGGCCTTGGCGGCCATGTCGGCTGCCTGGGCTGCATCGGGTAGCATCTGCCGGGCGGCCTGTTGGGCGATCTCCTTTTGGAGTTGCGTGAGGTCGGGCGTGCCCGGGGTGGTCTTGCCGGGGTCGTTCATCATCCCGTTGTCGGGTGCCGGCGGTTGCATGCCGGCCATGTTCGCTTCCATTGCCTTCTGGGCCGCCAGATTGGTCTGGTCGAGAGCTTTTTGGACCTGCTCGGCGGCGTTCGTCGGGCTGACCTTGTTGGGCTGGAGGGCGGCCTGGTCGTTCGCCTCCTGCCCCTTCTTCTGGTCGAGTTGCGCTTGGACCTCCTTGGCGGCTTCCTCGAGTTTCATGGCGGCCGACTTGGCGTTCTCGCTGCCGGCCATGGGCATGTTCATCTCCAGGTCGTTCTTCGCCGTCTCCTGCTTCATGGCGGCTTGGCCGACTTTCTGCGCGGCCTTGGCCAGGTTCTCGGAAGCCATCGGGTCGGTGTTCTTGGAGTCCTGAGCCAGGTCATAGAGTTGTCGTTGGGCGTCCTTCGTCGGGTCGGTCAGGGCCGCCTGCTTTTTAGCGATGTCGCTGGTGTCGGGCCGCTGCGGGTCGTTGGCCGCTTTGTCGGCGTCCCGGGCGATGTCCTTTTCTTTCTTGGCCAGTTCCTCCAGGGTGTTCTTAAGCTCCTCGAGCCGGGCGATGTCCTGGCGGCGTTGTTCGATGTTCTGGGCTTGTTGTTCCAACGCGGTCTTGGCCTCTTCCAGGCTCTTGAGCGCTTGCTGCTGGTTGGGCTTGGCGTCGGCCGGGTTCTGCGCGTCGAGCTTATCGACGGCCGCCTTCATGGCCTCGGCCGCCTTGTCGAGTGCGGTCTTGGCCGCCTCGTTCGGGGGCAGGGGCATGTTGCGAACCGCGTCGGTGTCCCGGGCGACCTGGCGTTGGGCCAGCTTGGCGTCCGGTAGTTTGGAGGGGTTGGCCTCGGCTTTCTGCGTCTTGGCGTTGGCCTCCTTTTGGTCCTGAATGAGACGCTCGATCTGCTCGACCGCCTGCCGCACGGCCGCGAGCGGGTCGGTCTTGGCCAGTTCGGCGGCGGCGATCTGACGGTCGAGTTCGGCCTTGGCGGCCCGCAGGTCCTCGAGGGCCTTCTCCTGCGGCTCCTTGGCCTCCTCGATCTGGCCCTGGCGGAGGGCGTCTTCGGCCTTCCACTGGTTGTTCTCGACCGGCTTCAGTAGGTCGGCGACCTCCGGGGCGACCTGCTCGACGGACCGTCGGGCGTCGCGCGTGGCGAACTCGGCCTTGGTCTGCTGGTTGGCGATCTCGTTACCCTTGGCGACTTGGGGGTCTTGCCGGGCAGCTCGGGCCTTCTCGGCCTCGGCGGGTGTCGGCGGCCGGGTGTCGTTGTTGACCTTGGTCTGAGCGTCGATCGCCTTCGCGACTTTTTCGGCCGCCACCTTCAGGGCCTCGGTACGGTTCGACGGCGGCGTTCGGAGCGCGGCCGCCAGGTCCTTAAGCTCCTTGGCGTGTCGGCGCTGGCGTTCGGCGGCGTCCTCGAAGGACCGGGACCGGAGCATCCGCACGGTAAGTTCCATCTCGCTGACGAGTCGGGCCGCCCGGGAGAGAACGTCGGCCGCGGCGATGCGGTCCTTCTGCTCCCGCGTCAGGCTCTTGGAGATGATCGGGTCGTTGAAGAGGTTGTTGACCTGCTTGAAGATCGCGGCGACTTCGGCCCGCAGGTCGTTCTCGTCGATGGCGAGTTCCTCGGATTCGTCGAGGACCTGCCGGCCGGGGCGGCGGGGCAGTCGGGCCTGGGTCAGGGTGCTGGCGTTGATGTCGAGTTGGGTGTCGGCGGCCCGGTCGAGGCGGGCGGCGGCCTCGTCCAGGTTCTTGATGACGTCGAGCTTGAAGATCATGCCGCGGAGTTGCTCGACCACCGCCCGTTGTTTGGCGACGGCCTGCTTCTGTGCGGCAGAGGCCGATTCGGTGTCGGCCGCCGCGATCGCGTCCTCGAGGTGCTTCAACACCTCGCGGATCTGGTCCTCGCTCAGCCCGCGCAGTCCGTTGGCGACGTCCTCGAGCATTCGCCGCTCGGCCGAGGCTGACAGCCGCTGGTAGGTCATGGCGTCGATCGTCGATCCGGCCCGTCGGGCGGCTTCATCGACCCGGGCCTTGATCTTCTTCTGCTCGTCGCGCTGCTTGGCGGGGTCGATGTCCTGGGACACCGCCAAGGGGACTAGCATGCCGAGGAAGAGAATGGCGGTCAGGCAGCGGCACATGCGAATGGCGGGCATTGGGGCCTCCGTGAGGCGGGCTAGACTCGATCGGGGATTCGACACGGGGAGGATTCATTCACTATCGGTGTGTGGTCCGTCGATTGCAACACGAATCCGGCGTGCTGTTACGCGGCGTTACGGGTCGTCGGGCGAGGTCGGTCCGTTGGGAGAACCTCCGGGTCGGGGTAGGGTCCTAAGGTTTCTTGGGCCGGAACACGTTCATCTGGTCGGCCGCCAGGTCGCGGAGCTTGTCCTGCAGTCGCTGCCGGGCCTCGTCCCTCTGGCGGAGGGCGATCTCGGCCTCGGCCTCGGTCACGACGATCTTCCGCTTGGCCTCACGGGTGTAGCCGGCCGGGCGGTTCGGGTCGTACTGACCGTCGGGTCCGGGAACCTTGTCGAAGACCTCGACGTACAACTCGACCGTGTCCCCGATCTCGATCCGTGATTTCGTCCCGTCGGGCAGCGTCTTGAGCAAGCCGGAGACCTCGAAGTTGTAGCGTCCCCCGGCCTCCAGCTCGCCCGGCTCTTCCTCGGGGTCACGAGACGGCAGGGGGTAGAACTGCACGTTGACCCGGTTCCTGAGCGGCGACGGGACGCCCCGGAACGAGTAGCGGAACAGGCCGAGGTCGGGGTCGAACGGCCCGAGGTCCACGACCGGGGCGTCCGGCTTGTTGGGGTCGGCTCGCGGCGGTACGAAGCGGGTGAGCGGTAGGCGGTCGAAGACGATCAGCTTCGGGTCGTCCCGCGGGTGCTGAATCTTACGGTACTCTTCGGGGTACAGGTCGAACGGCACGCCGCGAGGGATCACCCGATAGCGGATGTTGGCGGCGCGAATGCCGACCTCCGACCGGGCGGTGTAGATCACTTGGATGACGCCGTCGGGGCCGAGGGCCATGTCCCACTCATAGTCTTTGGGGTTGCCGCTGCCGTCGTACTGATCCGGGTCGGGGTTGCGGGTCGATTCGGGGCGGAACTCCACGACCGGCGGGCGGTCGTCCCACATGCGGACGTTGCGACGGATCGGCACCGGGTTGACGAAGCCCCGGTCGTCGACCAGTTCCAGGCGGTAGCCGATCAGCCGCGGGGTCGTCGGGAACTCGAAGGAGGCGGCGGTGCGGTCGGGGGAAATCTCGACCGGTGTGAGGGGTGGCAGGAGGTCCTGCTCCTGCAGTCCCTGGGACCGCTCGATGCGGATCAGCCGGGCTTCCCGTACCGGTTTGTTGAAGCGGGCGTCCACGATGACCGACGAGCCGGGCAGGGCGTCGATGACTTCGCCGCGACTCCAACCGTCGTTCCTGCGGAAGTACGGGCGGCCATCGGGTCGGCGGCCGAGGTAGGCGGGCAGGACCTGCTCGGCGGTCAGCGGCTCCGGCTTGCCGGGCGTGCTGTCGAGTTGTGGCGGGGCCTCGAACACCACGCGGGCCGGCTCCTTCGTTCGTCCGTCCCCGATGCGGGCCTGGAAGCTGAAGTCGATCGACGCCGGGGGCAGCTTCACCGAGAAATAGGGAGACGGCGTGCCGTCCGGGTTCGGTTCGTTCGCCAGGGGCGCGTAATCCTCCGGCTGACCGTCGGGCACATAGCGGAGAACGCCGGTCGTGTTGGCGTCGTACTCGCCGCTGACCTCGAAGCGGACCACCACCTCGGAGCCGCTCGGCCACACCTCCGGCGTCACGTTGCGGAGACGGGTCTTGCGAGGGATCTCGATGTCGGCCCAGGGCATGACCTGTCGGCGGATGAGTATGCCGGCCAGCTCGGGGTCGATGCCGAAGAAGCCCCCCCAGGCCAGGGCCACGGGTGCGATGACGGCCGCGGCCCAGCCGAGCCGCCGGTAGTCGATCAGCGACAGCAGGTTGGTCCGGGAGGCGATCTCCTCCGCCTCGCGGGTGACTTCGCGGATGAGGACCGGGGACATGCCCTGTGTTCGGGCGGTCGCACGGTTCAACTGGATGGCGGTGACGAGGCGGTGGTCGAAGGCCGGAAAGGCCCTTTCCGCCCGGAAGGCGAGGTCGTCGACCGGGGGGGTGCGGAGCCAGGGGCGGATCAGGAGGGTGTAGGCCAGAAAGCCGGCCAACCCGAGCTGCGCCAAGGTCATGCCGAGGCGAAGCCCGACCGGGGTCTCGCCGGCCGAGAGCGGGTCGGTCGGCCTCAGGACCCAGGACGACTTGAGGAACTTCCGCCAGCCTTCCGACCCGGAGAAGCGATCGATCGTCCAGTCGATCGCGCAGGCCACGGCCAGGACGGTGCCGACGAGTGCCAGCCAACGACCCCCGCCCCAGAGGAGACGGATGACCCGCTCCCGGAATCGCCACTGACGTAGTTGACCGAGTACCGATCTCATGGTTCTCAACCGATCCGTGATACGGGTGTCGCGTCCGGGTGAAGACGAAGGCGTAGGCCGCGTTCGGGTCAAGGCTTACGGCTCACCCTCGGCGAGGCCCGGTTGAGCGGCCGGGCCGCCGGTCTTGACCTCGAACTTAACTCAGGCTGTTGAACTTCCTTAGGAACCACTCGGCGGTGAGTAAGCCGATGACGACGGCCATCGCCCACTCGTTCCAGAGCAGGATCTCCTCGCGCGTGCTGATGCGGACGGTTTGCGGTTTGACGTCGGCCGGGAGGCGGATCAGGTCTTCCTCGCGGTAGAACTTGCCGCCGGTCTCGTCACACAACTTGCGGAGGGCCGGCTCGTCGCAGGCGGCGGGGGCCAGCTCGTGGTTTTCCGGGTAATTCACCGAGTAGTTCAAGGTCGCCGGGCTTTTGTTCTTCGGGTCCACGGTAAGCCGGTACCGGCCGACGCGGTTGTAGGCCACGGTGGCGACGTACTCGCCGTCCGACTCGGGGGCCCGCTGCAATTTGATGGGGACCACACGGTCCTTGTCGTTCGGGTCGGCGTCGAGCCTCTCGAGGGTGCCTTCGATCTGCTCGGCCGTGAGCGGCCGGAAATTCTCGTCGAAGGCCCGCACGAAGATCTCGCCGGTGCCGCCGAGGACCGGTGTCGGTGTGTTGGTTGCGATCTGGGTCTGCCGCGTGCCGAGGATGCGGGGTATGCCCGCGGTGTAGATCGCCTGGGTGTAGAAGCGGCCCGAGTACTTGCTCTGGTTGTTGAACCGCCAGCGCCAGGTGTCGTCGAAGCCGCAGAACAGGACGTAGCCCTTGCCGTAGTGGTGGCCGACGAGGAGGGGCATCGGCTTGTTGTCAGGCTCCGGGGTCCGGGCGGTCGGGTGAACGAGTAGGACATCGGTTGCGGGCTTCGCCTTG
>Ga0308411_10003547_pt1 | contig 10372 bp, 8 predicted proteins | sample HotsprottomLayer_2_FD_203530 | JGI IMG/M metagenome (GOLD analysis project Ga0308411, IMG submission 203530) | Hot spring phototrophic mat microbial communities from Octopus Spring, Yellowstone National Park, Wyoming, United States -... | ecosystem: Environmental > Aquatic > Thermal springs >... | reverse complement strand
GCCCCGGACGACGACTTGCTCGACGAAGTGACCAACCTGGTCGAGCAACCGACGGCCGTGCTGTGCGCGTTCGAGGAAGCGTTCCTGGCGCTGCCTTCGCCGGTGTTGATCGCGGTGATGCGCAAGAAGCAGCGCTATTTCACCGTGCTGCGCGCCGACAGCGCCGGCCAGGAGTCGTTGCTGCCCTACTTCATCACCGTGCGCAACGGCGGCAGCGATCACCTGGACGAAGTGCGCAAAGGCAACGAGGACGTGGTGCGCGCGCGCTTTGCCGATGCAGCCTACTTCTTTCGCCAGGACATCAGCAGGCCGCTGGAGGCCTATCTGCCCCGGCTCGACACCATCATCTTCCAGGCCAGGCTTGGCTCGATGCTGGACAAGACCAGGCGCATCGAATCGCTGGTCGAGCCGATCGCGCAGCAGCTTGGCGTGGCCGACCAGGCGGCCGCCGTGGCGCAAAAGGCGGCGCGCCTGTGCAAGGCCGACCTGGCCACCAGCATGGTGGTCGAGATCACGGCGCTGCAGGGCGTGATGGGGCGTGAATATCACCGGCGCACCAGCCAGGATGCCGATTGCGAGGCGGTGGCCGAGGCGATCTTTGAGCACTACCTGCCGCGCTTTGCCGGCGACGGCACGCCGAAGACGGCGGCCGGGTTGATCGTCGCGCTGGCCGATAAGCTCGACAGCATCGCCGGCCTGTTCGCCGTCGGGCTTGTGCCGAAGGGGAATGCCGATCCGTTCGCGCTGCGCCGCGCGGCCATCGGTGTGGTGCAGAACCTGATAGCCAGCGGCCGGTCGTTTTCGCTGCGAGCCGGCCTGGAGAGCGCCGCGGCGCGCCTGCCCGTCGTCATGAGCGCCGAGGCCCTGGAGGCGGCGCACAAGTTCATCCTCGAACGCGAGCGACAGCAATTCCTGGATGAGGGATATCGCCACGACGCCGTGGACGCGGTCATCGCGGCCACCGGCGACGATCCCTCGCGCGCCAGGCGGCACCTGATGCAGCTCAGTGAAGCGATCTCCCGCCCGGATTGGCCGGCTACGCTAGCAGCATACGCGCGCTGCGCCCGCATCGTTCGCTCGCAGGCCGGCACGGGCGCCGACCCGGTCGCCGATCCGCAGCCGGCCAGCGTCGCCCTCGCGCAAGTCGTCGAGAAGCTGCCCAGGCCGGACGACGTTGACGCCTTGATGGCCAACCTGCGCGCACTGACGCCGCCGATCACGCGCTTCTTCGACGAGGTGCTGGTGATGGCCGATGATCCGGGGCTGCGTGCAGCCAGGTTGGCGCTGTTGCGGCGCATCGTGGCCCAGGCCGATGGCCTGGCCGACCTGAGCAAGCTGGAAGGCTTCTGACGCCGCCCCTAACTCAGACTGATACGCACCGACGTCGGTGACCCATGTCCGATTCGACCTACGATTCCGAACGAGAACGCCTGAATTCCTGGCTGCAAGATCGCCACGAACGGCAGTTTCGCGACAGCATGACGCAGGGCACATGGCTGCTTAGCCAGCGCAAGCCGGATGACGCGCTGCCCTTCCTGGAGCGCGCGCATAAGCTCAAGCCCGACAACCCCGATGCCGCGCTCAACCTGGGCGGCGCTTACATCATGGCCGGCAAGCACAAGCTCGCCATCGTGATACTGGAGAGCGCTGTTGCCCGCACCCCCGACAATGCCCAACTGTGGATCAACCTGGGCGCGGCTTATCTGGGCAATCCGATCACCGCCACGGACGAACGCCAGCAACGCGCCCTGGCTGCCTTCAACCGCGCGCTGGAGATAGACCCGCTGGCGCACAGCGTAGCCTATAACATCGGGTTGATTCACCGCGACCGAGGCGAGATCGAACTGGCCATCGCGGCCTTTCGCCGCGCTGTGCTGGCCGACCCGTATGACCGCGACGCCCAGCGCATGCTGGCGAAATTGAGCGCGCTGTGACCCGCGCCGGCGACGTCCCCGATCAAGGCGCTGAGCGGTAGTCAGTCTCGACGAAATGGGCCGCCATGTGGCCCGCCTGCCTGCTGCGGATGTCCCGCACTCGCGCGCCGCGGACAGCAGCCGAGGTGGTCACGTTGGCTTGCAACCAGTAGCCGAGCGGCTGGGCGACAAGCGCGCCAACCATCGCGCCAAGGATGGCGTTTGGCAGTTGCACATACCACGGCGCGCGCCTGCCCCCGGCGATGATGCCCAACAAGGCCAGCGCCCCGCTCAGTATGCCCGCGGCGACCACGTTGGTGCCGCATCGCGGGTGAACGGCCAGGTCGCGTTGGCCGGCTTGCAGCCGCCGGATTGCCTGGTCGGCGGCGGCGCGCACGGTTGCTTCGTCCGGCAGGTCGCCATAGAGATAGAAACCGCGCGCAGTCGCGCGCCCGCCTGCGCGCAGGTTAGGCTGCTGGGATTCCAGCACGTGCAACGTGGCGTGCTCCAGGGCGTGGTTGCGCCGGATTCGCTCGATAATTTCGTTCGACATACAAAAAAGACGAGGGGAGTATATTCGAGAAAGCTCAGGGCAAGCTGAAACGGCAGGGTGCGCCGCAGCCAGCTCGCCCGACCCTCCTGGAGTGTAGCGAATCGAGAGCAAATCGCCAGCGCGGCGCACCTGCGATATTGGTGAACGCCCCCCTCAAGCCGCAACGGGTGTGTTCATCCACAGGGGCAACCCTGTCCTGCCCGCACAGATACCGGCGATTCAGGGAGCGCTGCCTTCCAGGCGGCTGCCGCCGAGGCGCGGCGCCCCTTCCTGCGTTCTCCGCGCCTCCGCGCGAGGATCAGCTTCGCCCCCCACTGTGAACGCACCCGCCTCAACCCCGAGTACTGTATATTTTGGTTGTTCAGGCGTATTCACGTTGCAGGCGCAGGAGCTTTGCATGGGTCGTCGGCCCAGGGAAGGTGGCCCTGCTCCTGGTCGTGAATACTCCCTCTGGGTTCTTGAGGGCGGGACCGATCGTCCCGTGGCGGGAAGTATGAACTGGAAGATCCCCGAAGAGGTACTTAAGGCGCGACAGGCCTTCTCATTTCCGGGCGGCGAGCATCGCGATGTCGGTGTGTTGTGTCTGCACGGTTTCACCGGTTCGCCGGCGGAGCTGCGGCCGATGGGCGAGTATCTGGCCGATCGCGGCCTTGCCGTTGAGGGACCGCTGCTGCCCAAGCATGGGGGCATGCCGCACGAACTCAAAGGCGCGACCTGGCGCTCCTGGGTCGGCGCGGCTCACGATGCGCTGAATGAGCTGGCAGGCCGTTGTCAGCGCGTGTTCATCGCCGGCCTCTCGATGGGCGGTTTGATCGCGCTACACCTGGCCGCCAGCGAGTGCTATCGCGCGGCCTGCAACGGCCAGCCTTCCCCCTTGCGCGGCATCGTCGTGATGGCCGCGCCGTCTGCGGTCAACGACGCGCGCACGCGGCTCGTCCGCTTCGCTCGCTACTTTGTGCCGTATTACTATCCGCTCAAGGGCGCGAATTTCGACGATCCGAAGTTCCGCGCCGATATCCTTCAGCGCATGGGCGCGAACGATGCCGGGCTCAACCTGGATGACCCGCGCGTGCGAAAGCAGATCGTCGAGGGCGTGCGCATCCCCGTCGCCGCCATTCATGAGCTGCTTGAGCTGAACCGGCTGGTGATGCGGGAACTGCCGCGGGTCACGACGGCGGCTCTCTTCATCCAGGGGCGCAAGGATCGCGTCATCGCGCCGGACAGCGCCGATGTGATCGCCGCGCGCGTCGGCACAAAGGATAAACGGGTGATCTGGTATGAGAACAGCGCGCATGAGCTGCCTCTGGGGCCGGACGCGCCGGCCATGTTCGCAGAGATCGGCGCGTTCATCCAGGCGCATGGCTTGAACTGACGATGAATCCGCGACTTGCGAATCTGCTCAAGGCGGTCGTGCTGGCGGCATCCGGGCTGATGTTCTACGCCAAGATCAGCGACGGGACGCTGGCGTTTTATATCAATCAGCGTTTCGCCTGGCTCTCGCTGGTGGCCGTCGTCCTCTACCTGGCCCTGGCGATGACGATGGTCTACCGGGCCACCCAGCAACGTCAATCGCAGAGGCTGGCGGGCGACTTTGCTGAGTTTGAAGTGATTCCGCTGCAGGCGCGCCCCGACCGGCGGGCCTACTCGCATCGCACCTCGTGGCTGGCCCTGGTGCTGCTCGCCCTGCCGGCGTTGCTGGGCTTTTTCACCCCGGCGCGGCCGCTCGGCGCCAGCGCAATCGAAAGCCGGGGCATTGGCCTGGCTGCGCCCGATCGCGCCGGGACGGTGATCCAGGCCCAGCGCGTTGCTGCCGGCCCGAAGAACATCCTGGACTGGTTGCGCGAGTTCTCGCGCTCCGCCGATCCGGGCGCGTTCAACGGCAGAGAGGTGGATGTGATCGGCTTCGTATACAAGGATCCGCGCGCCAGGCCGAACGAATTTTGGGTCTCGCGCTTTGCCGTCAGTTGCTGCGTGGCCGATGCGACCGCCATAGGCCTGCTGGTGCAGACCGAAGACGCCGGAGCGCTGCAGCCCGATAGCTGGGTGCGGGTGGTGGGCAGGCTGAGGGCGGGCGAGTTTGCCGGCGAGAGCATCCCCATCGTCATCGCCGAGCGCGTGGAGCGCACGCAACAGCCCGAACATCCCTATCTGTATCCGTGACGCGCTGCCCGGTCAAACTATTCCTGCCGCCGGTGCCGGGCGCAAGGGGCGCAATGTGTGCAGCAAGGGGCGACGCTGATCCTCACGCCGAGGCGCGGGAAGAATGGCTACGCCCGGCGCGCAGCATTCGCATAATCGCTGGCGCCTCTGCCGGCAGGATGGGGCTGCCCCTGTGGGTGAACGCACCCATCTGCCCCGATCGTTATAATGCCCGCGGATGAACCGTCGCAGTCGTTATGAACTGCCAGCCCGTCGCACCCGCCCACTCCCTGCGCTGCGATCCGACGGGCTGAGGCGTTCCGTCACTGCTTCATCGCGCTTTCTCGCCCATATCTTCATCCTGGCCATCCTCGTCGGGGCCGGCCTGTTGGCCAGCGCGCGGCTGGCCGTCCCGGCGGAAGCGCCGGTCGCCGATAAAGGCTCCCCCTTTTCGCTGCCTGGCGTGCGGGAGATCAACCGCAGCCTGCGCGTCACCGCCGAACCCGCCATCATCGGCGGCCTGCCCGAAGCCAACCCCGACCTGATCCGGCGCGATTTCGTGCTGCCCGGCGGCGATTCCAGCGCAATGGCCAGGCCGGTCGCCAATCGGCCGCGCCAGCTCAACACCTACTCGGTGGTGGCCGGCGACACCATCTTTGGCATCGCCCTGAAATTCGGCCTCAGGCCGGAGACCATCCTGTGGTCGAACTACAAAACCCTGAAAGACAACCCCGACCTGCTCAGCATTGGCCAGCAGCTCATCATCCCCCCGGAGAACGGGCTAATCGTGGACGTGGAGGCCGGCGATACGATCGACGGCCTGGCGCGGCGCTTCCGGGTGCCGCCCGAGCGCATCGTGAGCGAGCCGATCAACGGCCTGCGCGACGTCAACCAGCCGCTCAGCATCGGCCAGCGCATCTACGTGCCCGGCGGCGAGCGCGAAATGGTGGTCTGGCAGGTGCCCAAGCCGGTCGAGGTGCGGCGCACGGTGAGCGGCGTGCGCGTCTATCGCGTGGGCGTGTGCGGCGAGGTCGCCATTCCTCCGCTTGGCACCGGGACGTTCGTGTGGCCGGCCAACCGGCGCTACCTGTCGGGCTACAACTTCAGCAGCGTACATCCCGGCCTAGACATCGCCGGTCGCCTCGGCGAACCGATCTATGCCTCAGACGCCGGCACGGTGATCTATGCCGGATATTCGCTGAACGCGGCCGGCCGCCCGGTTGGCTATGGTCAATACGTAGTGCTCGACCATGGCAACGGCTATCAGACGCTCTATGCCCACGCCAGCCAGCTTTATGTGCGATGCGGACAGCAGGTGCAGCGCGGCGCGGTGATCGGGGCGATCGGATCGGTTGGCCGTTCGACCGGACCGCATCTGCACTACGAGATTCGCTACGGCAGCCGGGCTGTAAACCCGTGGTCGCTGCTGCCGTGATCGCGTAAAATAGCGACCTTTGCAGCGCCCTCTGGTGTGGCACGCCGGGCAGCGAGTTGCTCCGCGGAGGGTGGCTTTGCGCATGGCAAATATGGACTCAGACAACGACAGAACCGGCGCAAACCGATCGCTCATCACCCGCACACGACGCCTGGCCCAGGGCGCACGTGATCGAGCAGCCCGGGTGGCCTCGGCCTCACAAGAATTCCTGCGCTCAGAGGACGCGCGCTGGCGTGCGCTTATCATCATCGGGCGCTTCACAGCGCATAGCGCCATCCTCTTCGTGCTGCTCCTGGCCGTGCTGCTGGCCGGCTTTGGTGCCGGCGCGGTCGGTCGAAGCGGCGCAGCCGCGATCATCCTGCCGACGCCGACCAGCGCTCCCGAAGGCGTCGGCCGCTCGCCAAGCATCCTGTCCGGCGGTAGCGCGCTGGTTGCGCCCAGCAAGTCGGCCTTGCCATCCCGACCGGCCGCTGCCGGTCAGGACTCGACGCTGATCGTGCGCGAGGTCGTGTTCGCCGCAGTCAAACAGGCCGAGTCGCGCGCCGCGATCGTTACCTATACCGTAAAGCCCGGCGACAACGTCGAAACGATCGCCCAGCGGTTTGGCCTGTTGCCCACCACGATTGTCTGGTCGAACCGTGAAGTGGAAGACAACCCGGACATGTTGCGCGTTGGCCAGGTGCTCGACATCCTGCCGACTGACGGCATTCTGTATACCGTGGAGGCGAACGATACCCTTTCGGGCATCGCCGAGCGCTTCAAAGCCAGCATGGACGACATCGTGAAATCGCCGTTGAACGACCTGGCGTCTGGGGCGAACCTGGTGCCCGGCATGCGCATCGTGGTGCCGGGCGGCGTCAAGCCCTTCGTGCCGCGGGTGGTGCAGGCCGATGTCCGCCCCGTCCCGGCGCGCGGCTCCGGGTATGCCGGTCCTGCGCCGCGTTTTGTGGCCAGCGGCGCGTTTGCCTGGCCGGCGCGCGGCGTCATTTCGCAAGGCTTCCGCTATTACCATCGCGGCATTGACATCGCCAACGCCATCGGCGTGCCCATCTTCGCTGCCGATGGTGGGTATGTGACCTACGCCGGCTGGAGCAACGTGGGCTATGGCTACATGGTGCAGATAGACCACGGCAATGGTTTCTCCACCCTGTATGCGCACCTCAGCCAGTGGTATGTAGACCCCGGTCAGGCCGTCTCGCGCGGGCAGGTGATCGGGGCGATGGGCAGCACCGGCAATTCGACCGGCCCGCACCTTCACTTCGAGATCCGCTACGGCGGCGTGCCGCAGAACCCCATGGTTTATTTGCAGTAGGGGATGGTGATTCCGCTACAATTCGACTCCGTACCCAAGCTGGTGTTCGCACAGTCACAGGCCTATGACAACCGATTCCGTAAAACTTCCCCGCATCATTGCCGCGCTTCACCTGTTGCCGTCTCGAGAGTCCTTTCGTCCCGATTTTCAGCCGCTGCACAAAATCATCGAGCATGCCCTGATCCACGCTCAAATTGCCTACGACGGCGGCGTGCGCGGGTTCTACTTCCAGGACGTGAACGATACGCCGGTGGGGCCGCATGTGGCCGAACACACCGTGTCGCACATGACGACGATCGGCCAGGAGCTGCGCAGGGCCTTCCCCGACGTGGCGCTGGGCGTGTGCCTGATGCAGAACAGCGGCAAAGAGTCCCTGGAGATTGCGCATGCCATCGGCGCCCAGTTCGTGCGCATCAAAGTCTACGTCGGGGCGATGGTCAAAGCCGAAGGCATCGTGCAGGGAGTGGCCTACGAAGCGATCCGGACGCGCCATCACCTGAACGCGCAGCACATCCAGATTCTGGCCGACGTATATGACCGGCTGGGCGAGCCGGTGGCGCCCATTCCGCTGCCGGATATGTGCCGCCACGCCGTCGAGTTTGGCCGGGCCGACGGCTTGATCCTGACGGGCCGGACGCCCGAACAGTCCATCCGCATGTTCGACGAAGTGAAACCGCTCAGGCTGCCCGTCCCCCTGATCCTGGGCGGCGGCGCTTCGGCGCAGGCGATGAAATTCTTCGTCAACCGGGCCGATCACTTCATCGTGCATGCCGCCTTCATCCGCCGAGGCCTGCCGCCGCGCAACGGCGTCCCGGTCGAGTGGGACGTGGAGAAGGTCAAAGAACTCGTCGCCCTGGCCAGGTGAACAAGGCGACGAGGCATGACCGATGCCCGCCCTTCTCACCCCCCCGGTTGATCTGCTGCGGCGGGTTGCGCACGGATTACATCATCACCGCCCGGGGTGAGGCGCGCTTGATGGAAATGGGTGGCAACGCGCTGTATGCCGCCGCCGGCGCGCACGTGTCGCTGAGGCCGGTCGCCATCCTCGCCCGCATCGGCGATAACTATCCACCCGGCTGGCTGGAAGATCTGCGCGCGTTCGGCTTCGACACGCGCGGCATCTGCAGGGTGCCTGGCCCTCAGGATCACCGCACGTTCTACGCTTACCTCGACGAGAACACGCGGGTGGACACCGAGCCGGCCAGGCACTTCGCGCGCCTGGGCCTGGAGCTGCCCGCGGCGCTGCGCGATTACGTGCACTCCACCCCCGGCCAGGATGACCCGCACCGCTATGAGCCGCTGGCCACCACGCCGGAAGACCTGGAGGCGTATTTTGCGGCGGTGTCCGCGTCCGGCGACGCGCTGCGCCCGATATCTCTCTCCCCAGGGCCAGATCGCCCGCCGCAGGTCGAAGACCGGGGGACGGTAGTTGGCCTGCACATCGCCCCCAGCAGCATCCGCACGCAGCGCTATCTGCCCGAGGCAGCCCGGCGGTATGGCGTGCAGGTCGTCAGCGCCGATCCGGGCGAGCGGGCGATGCAGCCTGCGCTCATGCCCTACATCGAGGAAGTGCTCGCCCGGCTGGACGTGTTTATGCCTAGCGATCAAGAGGCCGACAGCTTGTTCCGCGGCGAGCCGGCCAGGATGGAGCCCCGGCAGCGCGCCGGGTGGTTTGCCGCGCGCGGCCCGCGGGTGGTCGTGCTCAAGCTCGGATCGGATGGCGCGCTGGTGCACGAGCGCAGCAGCGGCCGGTTCTGGCATGTGCCGGCGCTGCCCACGCGCGTGGTGGATGTGACGGGCGCAGGCGATGCCTTCTGCGGCGGCTTCATGGCCGACTTCGTGCGTCATGGCGATCCGGTGCGCGCAGCGATCGCCGGCACGGTCTCAGCCTCATTCGCCATCCAGGATTACGGCCCGCTGCACATCCTCGCCGCGACCGAGGAGGAGGCAGACCGCCGCGCGTCCTGGCTGCGAAGTTGCGTGAGCGCGCTCTAGCCCGCTCTCTGCGATTCTGCCGATCGGCTAAAACCGTCCGTTGCGCTATCATCTGCTGCGTGGCGTCAGCGCTGACCATCGGCCCGGCCGACGGCAGGCATGTCAGCGGCGTCGTCCTGCCGGAAGTTCGGCCTGGCCGGCGCGCCGCCGCGGCGCTTGATGCGCTGGTTTGCGCTGCGCGTGCGGCTTGCCCGGCCCTGACTGCGTCGCCGACGATCGTGGGCTGGGGCTTGGCGGGCGAGGATTGCATCCGTCCTGCGCGGCGAGCGCCGGGCGCAACGATATCGGTGCATTGAGAAGTATCAAGAGGCCAATCCATGACGCAAGTGTCTGATCTAAACGGCGCGTCTGCGCCTGGGCGATCGTCGCCCCAGCATCCTTCGACGTGGCCTGTCGTGCTGGCTACGGCTGCCAGCGCTGCGCTGGGCCTGGGGCTGGCTGTGGTCGCATGGTCGCGCTGCTACGTGAATCACAACGTGCCGCTGACCGCAGCCCTGCGCGGCGAGCTGGTGCGCTTCCGCGGGCGGCGGGCAGGCAACTTGGCCTACTATGCTGCGGGACCGATGCGCCGCGGCGTGCCGCCGCTCGTCTTCATCCACTCAATCAACGCCTCTGCTTCATCTTTCGAGATGAAGCCGCTCTACGACCACTATGCCCAATCGCGGCGCGTGATCGCCCTCGACCTGCCGGGATATGGCTTCTCCGACCGGAGCGACCGGGTTTACAAACCAGCCCTGTTCAGCGATGCCATCCTCGACCTGATAGAACAGGAGTTGGGCGGCCTGGCTGTGGACGCAGTGGCGTTGTCGTTGGGGAGCGAGTTCCTGGCCCTGGCCGCGCAGTCCAGGCCGTTATATTTCCATTCGCTCACCTTCCTCTCGGCCACCGGCTTTAGCCAGCGCAGCCGATCGCTTCGCCCCAACAGCCTGTTGCTTAATCTCCTGCGAGCGCCGGCCTGGCGTCGTCCGATCTATGACCTGCTCACCTCACGCCCCAGCCTGAGGTTCTTCTTGCGCTCCAACCAG
>Ga0308411_10003545_pt1 | contig 10377 bp, 4 predicted proteins | sample HotsprottomLayer_2_FD_203530 | JGI IMG/M metagenome (GOLD analysis project Ga0308411, IMG submission 203530) | Hot spring phototrophic mat microbial communities from Octopus Spring, Yellowstone National Park, Wyoming, United States -... | ecosystem: Environmental > Aquatic > Thermal springs >... | reverse complement strand
GAAGAGGATTTAACCTTTGGCCGGGGCGGCTTCGCCCCCGTGTTGGTAGGGTCCGGCCTTGGGGTTGCGATCAATGGCGATGCCCTCGAGCGTGTGGTCATCCGCAAGGAGCCATTGATTGGCTGACGTCTTCATTTGGACCTGGCGAGCCAGCGACGGCTATCGGTGGCACTACCGGCACTACCCACCCCGTGGTCGACCGTGGGCAACCGTCGTTGGAATTCACGGCATCCAAAGTCATGGCGGCTGGTACGAAGCGAGCTGTCGGCATCTGCGGGATGTCGGATGCGACGTCTATTTCTTGGATCGTCGCGGCAGCGGGATGAATTCCGAGGCCCGAGGCGACACACCTAGTTTTCGTCGGCTGATTGATGATGTGGCGGAGTTTATTGAAACATTGCGTGGGCCGGGCCGCCCCCCCGTGTTCGTCATGGCCATCTCTTGGGGTGGGAAAATTGGCGCGGGGCTGTGTTATCGGCAGCCCGGAGTGATCGACGGACTAGCCCTGCTAGCTCCCGGTTTTCGTCCACGAGTCAATCCACCGATCAACCAAAGATTGCGCATTGCATGGGCCAGCGTCGCCGAACCGACTCGATATTTTCCCATCCCATTGAACGATCCCGCCCTGTTCACCGCACAACAAGATCGGCAAGAATTCATCGCCTCGGACCGTTTGGCGCTCCGTTCGGCAACCGCGCGCTTTCTCGTCGAAAGCCTGAAATTCGATGTGTATTTGCGACGAGCCGCCCGACATATCACGGTCCCGGTACTCCTGATGCTCGCCAGTGAGGACCGGATTATCAACAATGAGCGAACCCGCCGATTCGTGGAGAGTTTTCCAACGTCGGACCGAACGATTCGTGAGTATGCCGGAGCGTACCACACGTTGGAGTTTGAACCGGATCCTGAACCCATTTTTCGCGAACTGACTGAATGGATCATGGACCGTGCCCGGAGACAACGATGAATCGCTGGCGTGCCTTCTGGCTCCTGGTTTTAGCTCGCTTGCGCATTTTCTACCGAGAACCCGAAGCTCTCTTTTGGGTATACTTTTTTCCCATACTGATGGCGGTTGGGCTAGCCGTCGCGTTCTGGAATCGGCCGCCCGCTCCGCCGATCGTTGACCTCGCTCCCACTGGGAGTGCCGACACCATCGAGCCACTGTTGGCAGCCTTGCGGTCCGGTGGGGTGCAAACTCAACTTGTCTCCGTCGAGGAGGCCCGACACCGGTATCTGACAGGCAAGACCGCCATGTATGTCCTGTGCAACGGCGAGGATCTCACGTTCGGCTACGATCCGACGCGCACGGAAAGCACGGCCGCGCGGTTCCATGTCGAGGCCATTTTGCGTCGATGGAAATCCCCTGAAACACTTCCGATACAAGAAGAATTGGAAACCGAACCGGGCAATCGTTATATCGATTTCCTTGTACCTGGCTTAATGGGTATGAATATCCTCGGCGGCGGCATGTGGGGCATCGGATTTGTGCTCGTAGACCTACGAGTACGAAAAGTCTTGAAACGTCTGACCGCGACTCCCATGCGACGTGGCGATTTTCTCGCCTCGCTGCTCGTAGCACGGTTGGTCATGCTGTTGCCGGAGATGCTCTCCCTGTACCTGGTCGGTCGTTGGGCATTTGGGATGCCGATGCGCGGCTCGACGATCACCATGGCCTTGATCATGGTTTTCGGAGCATTGGCCAGCAGCGGTATGGGACTCTTGGTGGCGAGTCGAACAGAGAAATCGGAGACTGTGGTCGGCCTGATTAATCTGATCGTTCTCCCCATGTGGCTGATGTCGGGCGTCTTTTTTTCCTCCAAGCGGTTCCCCGACACCGCCCAGCCGTTCGTCCAGGCACTGCCACTGACCCAAATCATCGACGCCTTACGCGAGGTGATTCTCGAAGGGAAAACTGTCTTCGACATCGGCTGGCGACTGGGAATTCTCGTCGTTTACGCGGCGATTTGCTTCACCCTCGCTTTGCGGCGGTTTCGCTGGAACTGACCGAGGGGATGGGAACCGGATCAAGCTGTAAGGTGTTCCGCGTGGCAGCCCGCACCTCGACCATCGTCCAGGCCATCGGCACGCCGTCACCTCGCCGCCAATACTCGAAGAGATCGCCATAGTGAGGCGAGCAGGGGTTGCCAACCTGTCCCCCGCACACACTAAATCGACTGGAAAACCAATTCCCCACATCGACAACCATCCGCATTCCAGCGACGTTGTCCGTTTCGCCGATGGGTTGCGTCGGGCGGACTGACGCCTGGTTAATGGTGTCGGTATCACCGCCGACGGGTATCGGTCCAAGACTGAAGACGAAACGCAGAACCGGTACATCGCCAAAAATCAAAGATTTGGGGCGGAGGCGGTGGAGTCGCCCCCAAGGGCGGAAGCGACAGCTTCGGGCGGCGTGCCGAAGTTCCTCGACGATCACCTCGGACCACGGTCGATCAAACCACCCGGGCGGTTGTTTTTGTAGTAACTCGACGACCGGTTGCATGCGTCTCAGGTAAAAGAGGTTGATAGCGGGGTCCCAAGCCGTTCGGCCGAGGAGCCACTCGTAACTTCGTGGAGCTTTGGCGCGTGCCGTTCGGACCATGAGCCGCGCCATCAAAACGGCGACAAGCCCTGCCACGGGTGAATCGGCCGATAAATGACCGTCCCAGCGGCGTAGCTCGCCGGCGACATTCTGTAAGTCGGGCGCGGTTTCAGCCGCTTGAATGACCACATCACGCACCAACTCCCATGGCAGCGACCGTACGTCCATTTGGAGTTTTTGGCACGCCTCGACGGTCCAATCGTATCGAGTCTCGATCTTTTCACAGATGGAACGATACCGAAACGGATCCATCCAATCCCGGCCCAAGGGGGAGTTGGTTTCGTGACCTTTCGGTGCGTTATTAGCCGTTACAAGGTAGCCGGACGATGGGTTAAAATCGCACGGCATCCATTCATAAGGAACCCATCCGTCCCATGCAAACTCAGGTTTGTCTCCGGGTTTGGGCAACATCCCCGAACCATTTCTTCGCTGCGGGACGTTTCCCACCATCTGGTATCCAATGTTCCCAGCGGTATCGGCAAAAACCAGATTCAACGGCAAACAGGGCCAATGGGCAAAATGTTGCCGAAACTCGTCGATGCTCCGAGCGCGGACGGCGGTCAGAAACCCAGCAGTCGGCAATGCATCCAGCCACACCGCGCGCAGTGACAACGCAGGCCAATGTCCTCGGAACACCGGGGAAACGACGGGGCCACGCGGAGTGCATCGCACTTGCTCTACGACGTCCGGTTGACCACGGATTTTGATCACTTCATTCCGGATTGTGACTTTTGCCCAACCATCCCCATCACGAACATGATCGCCTTGCTCATTGAATTCTTCGATAAACCAGTCCGCGTTGTCGATTAAGGCCGCGGTCGCACCCCACGCCAAGTAACCATTAAACCCCGCAGCAAAGCCCGGACTACCCGCGAATACGGCCCCTGCCACCGACCACGACGGTGTCTCGATGTGTGCCAAATACCAGGGCGACGGTAACGCGGGAGCGAGGTGCGGGTCGTTGGCGACGATCGGCCGACCTGTCAACGTTCGTCGCGGTGCCAACGCCCAATTGTTCGACGCCTGCCATGCTGGTAAGAGTTCCCGCAAGGCGGCAAACTCACTTTCCATTTGATGAATCGCAGGGTCCAATGAGCGCAGAGCCGATTCGCCATCCCGCGTGAGCATTTGCCAACGGGCGAGTTCCAAATCCCAATTGGATGGCAGGATGAACGATTGCAGTTTGACAAACGCCAGAACATCTTCGGGCTGCCAGGGTGTGAGTTGCCCCTGGAGAAGAGCCATCTCATGAGGCCGAGCCGGTAAACCTACCGAATGGCCTTGATTCACCCCGGCCACGAAGGCGCACAGAATGGCCTGAACCTCGGGAGAAAGCACCGACCATTGTTGTTTGGCCGATTGAGCCAAGCCCAACCGGCGAATGAGACGGTCAATCGGTAAGCCACGCGGTCCGACAAGCTCGGCAAAAGTCCCACGAGCGAGGCGGAGAATCGTCTCGAGTTGAAAAGCGCGATCCTGTCCTTGGCAGAATCCCAAACCGAACCAAGCATCGTCGTCATGGTTCGCCTCGATGTGCGGAATTCCCCAACGATCACGTCGGATCACGATAGATTGACGCAACCCGGCGACAATCATCTGACCGTGATGGACCGGCAACCGACGTCCGAGAATCCCCCGCAACACCCGCTTCGCCCAGGACGACGGATCAAAAGCCCGCCGGAACAGGCGCTGCGTGGTGCGCATCATAGCCTGGAATGATCCCTCACTCGATTCACTGCCCGTTGATGATTTCCAAACGGCCGACCGATCCGACCGGTTGACGCAACGCCGCCCGAACTCGCGCTTCGGAATCAGCCGTCGTTGGCACCCGGAGGACAAGACTATGCCGCCCGCTGTCGAGGCGAGCCGCACCGTCCCAATTCTTCGGCATACGCTTCCCGTCGATCCACACTGTGTCGAACGGACCACTTAATTCAAATTGAACCGTCGAGGGACTATCGACTTGAAACTCCCCACGCAAGTAGACAATATTGCCTTTCGCCGGTTGATGTAACTCATTCAAAGGAACCTGGCCATTGACCATAGCATATATGGTTTCCCATGATTCCAGCGGAGCGGTGAGTATGTTCCGCGCAAAATCCTCGTCGGTTGGGATCCGTGCCGTCAGCGACGGTTCAGCCGGCCTCAGCACTTTCCATCGTTGAATCGTGTCCGCCGTGGGAACCGCATACGGTCCGGGACGCCCCAACTCACTCAAGAACCGACAAAGATCCAGCAGCTCTTGCCGTGTGAGGAACTTGGTCAGGCCTTCGGGCATCAATGACTTGCCTTCCTGTTCTTCATCGATGTCAGCTGCTGCAATAGAAATCATCTTGCCCGTGGCATCACGAAGGGTTATCTTGTGCGGATCGCGAGAGACAACAATTCCCGTGAAGATCTGTCCCTCCGTTGTTGTAATTGTCCGGGTAACATATTGTTCTTTGATAGCGGCATTCGGATCTAATACTGACGTCACGACATAATCGACGGGCGACGAACCACCCAATGCGGTCAATTCCGGTCCGACGTTTCCACCTGCTTTGTTCAGCGAATGACACTTGAAACATCCCAGATCGGCACGGCGGAAAATTGCCTCACCTCGAACTGGGTTGCCTTTACTCATCACCTCTTCGACAAGAGTTTTAACCTCCGCAACAGTGGGCTTTTTTGCCTCGCCCGACAAACCCGCTGCATGGGTGAGCGCGTCGATCAAGGCGGCGTCAGACCGCCCTGCCGCATAGAGGTAACGCAAAGCGAGCTTCGCCTGGTCTACCGGCGGTGGTTGTTGGGTCACCGCTGCTGCTAATTTTTCCACCCCCCCTTTTCGAGTCAGGAATGGCTCAAACAAGACTCCCAAGTCATCGGCTGGAGTGGCCCGAGCCAACGCTTGGGTGGCAAGTGCCGATGCCCGGTCGATGTCGTTCCGACTTAGGGCCGCCACCGCGTGAAACTTAACCGACGTCGGCTGACCTTTTTCCGCAAGCGAGAGCAAGAGATTCCGCGTTTCCTCATCAGCCAGAAACGCCATGGCCTGGATACTCGCCTGTCGCACCACAAGCGGCTCGGATTCGCTCGCGGCGAGTCGTCGGAGGTCCGGCGCCACCGACGCAACGTTCCAGACACCAGCTAACCGAGCGGCAGCCGACCGCAACGTCGGGTCGGTGGCGCGGAGCAGAGGCGCGATGTCGATGTTACCCTTTGGCCTTAACTTGCGCGTCTGTGCGACCTCAGTCAGTTCTTCCAGAGCCTTCCGGCGAAGAGAGTTTGGTGCATCGGTCTTGGCCGCAACCTCTTCCCAGATGCTCCGGAGATCCTCTGCCGTTCCTTGACGGCAAATGGCCTCGACGTAGGCCGCGCGACGCTCGGCCGGTACTTTCCCACTCGTTAACAGCCGCAGCATGGTTCGGGCAATACCGCCCTGAACGGCCACCTGCGCTTGCGATTCGATGGCTCGGAGCGTTTCACGAAAGACATGGGTAACAAACGGATCTTCCGGTTGCGCCAACACCTCAACCAAGGCAGGCAGAACTTCCGTGGGCGAGAAGAAACTCGCGGCTCGAACTGCCTCCAGTCGGACTCGCGGATGGGGGTCGATTATCGCTGCACGCAAACGGTCTAAAGCATCGGGAACTCGGTCGCGCCATTCACAGAGGACACGAACGGCTGCGGCCCGCGCGCGGAAATCGTGCGACCCCAAAACACTTTTCAGCAATTCAACATCGACGACATTGTGCGACTGATGAAGCCAAAGTATTTCGAGCCGGGCATGCTCCCACGACTCATCGGCCGTTGCCCCCGCTTTGGGCAAGGCAGCCAGCCACCGTTTCGCCGCCGCGAGAACGTCGATCGTCGGCCGGGCAGCCAACTCGATGCGGGTTCGATATCGAACCCGGTCCTCCGGATGTTGGAGAAGATCCAACAATCGCTCAATCGGCTCCCCCGCGATGTTCGGGGATTTAGACAACGGACGCCCCGCGTAGGTGACACGATAGATCCGGCCATGCTCGCGGTCCCGGCTTGGATCGCGCAAATTGTGTTGCATATGGCCAATGATCGGATTATGCCAATCCAGAAAATACAGCGCGCCGTCCGGCCCGGTCTTACAATCCACCGGTCGAAAATTCGGATCACTACTGAAAACAATCGGCTCAAGTTCTTGTCCGGAGAAACTCGCCCCGTGGTCAGAAATCTTGTACCGCAGGAGTCCCTGAAACCCGATGCAATTCGTCACAATCAAATTGCCCTCGAATTCAGGGGGAAAATGTTGGCTAGATAGAATCTCCATCCCCCCCGACGGTCGCGTTCGCTGCTGGTAAACCTGCGGTGTTCGGCCGTGCTTTTGTGGGAAGGGTAAGAAACCACTGAATAACGGGGCATGATAAGGTTGCGCTCCCGTACCGTCGATCACAATATCTTGCCCCCATCGGTCGAAGACATGACCATGAGGATTGGCGAACCCATACGTGACGTAAACGTTAAATTTCTGCGTCCTTGGTTCGTAGCGAAACACAGCCCCGTTCGCAACTCGAACGGGTGGGCCATACGGCGTTTCGACCTGCGTGTGGTGAAACGTGCCCTCTTGAAAATACAAAGCGCCGCCTGGCTCGAACACAAAACTGTTCGCCGTGTGATGAGTATCTGCCGAATCCAAGCCATGCAAAACGCGCTCGCGCTGATCGGCTTTACCATCGCCGTCAGTGTCCTTCAAGAACATCAAATCCGGAGCTTGAGCGACCAGAACGCCACCATTGTAAAACTCAAAACCGGTCGGGCAGTGCAAATGATCAGCAAAGACCGTCATCTTGTCCGCTTTCCCGTCACCGTCGGTGTCTTCCAAGATCAGCAGCTTATCGTTCATCGGTTCTTTGGGCTTCCAATGAGGGTATGTCGGCCAAACGGCCACCCACAAGCGTCCCTTGGCGTCGAAGGCCATCTGCACAGGGTTGACTAATTCAGGCCACTCCGCTTCCGAGGCGAAGAGGTTCACCCTGAGACCGCGGCCAAGCGTCATTTTCGAGATGGCCTCTTCCCCTGTGAGGAAGATGTGTTTGCCGCCGGGTAACGGTCCAGGTTTATTGGTCACAACTGGGATAAATGGCGGTGTTGTCGAATCATCCGGTTCGACTTTTTGCCCCTTCGCTGCTGCCCAAACCACACGATCCCGATTCGCCGTCATGACGTCGAGCACTTCCATTTCACGCTGCATGACTTCGCGATTGGTTTGGCCATTGACGAATTTCAGATCAGCCCGACCGCCGTAAATCGAGTAACCATCCACCGTGCGATAACGCTGAAACCAGAAGAAGTTCTTCTGGTTCACGGCTTGTCGGAGCATATCGAGTTGTTCACGACCTACAGTTGGCAAAGATCCGAAAAGTTGTTCGCAAATGACACGCGCGATTTCGCGATCCCCTTCCTCGTTCAGATGAATACCATTCAAAGTCAGTCGCCGAGCCGATCGCTCGTACAGTTCACGGCTCGGATGAAACAGATCCACAAAACGAACTTTATTGGCGGCAGCAACCTCGCGCATCGCCGACGTGTACTTCTCGAGCCGTTCATTGATCGCCTTACCGTCGGGAAGGTTTGGCGAACGATGATCTTCAAATGCGATCGGTGAGAAAAGAACTAACGTGGGCTGACTTTTCCCGTTATACTTTTGGGACAACGTATGTCGAATCCACGCTTCGAGCTTCTGTCGGAATGCCGGTAGACCTGCCTCCCCCGCCCACGACTCGTTGTAACCGAAGAAAGCAAAGACAAGGTCGGCCTGACACCGTGTCAACCACTGGTCCGGGGTTCCAAAATCCTGCGAACGGAGCCGAATGTCGATTTCATCACCTGAAAAACCGAGGTTGCGAAAAACCAGATTGGCATCCGCAAAGTGTGCGTGGATAAGGGTTTCCAGCCATCCAAAATGCTGCATCCGATCGGCCATGGTATTGCCGATAATGCAAATTCGACCTCCCCTCTTCAATTCGAGAGGGGCTGCGTGAGCGATGCTCGCGGAAACCAACGTGGCAATTACGAAGATGTAACGATTCATCGATTTGGCCCGTTTGGGACAAGATGGCGGTTTGGTATGCGTGAGTCTTCTTATTTTAGAAAGGAGCACCGGCTTGGCACGACGGAATTTAAGAATCATCGGCTGAGCTTCGACCGGGAACTTGAATGATTTTCAGAACGTCCAATGATGGGCCTCAGTTTGGGCGGTATAATTCAACAGCGGAAAAAGGATGCGGAAGTAAACGGAACTTCCTTCTCGGCGTCTGAATGGGCGCCAGCGGGTTACCGATGAAATCGAGTTCTCGCGCTTGGATGATGGGCGTGCCAAAAGTTGGTGAAAAGCTCGGTTTTTAGGGTTTTGGATCGGTCGATATGAAGCGAAACTCAAAGAATAACGGCCGCTCCCAGCCGCCGACGTCAGCTCGAAAGGCGGCTAAACGTTTAATGGATAAGCTCTCCCAGCACGACTATCTCGCGGAAGGCCACGCTCTCGACGAAGATTTGGATCTCGAAACAGAGAACGAAAAACCGGAGGCGGATGATGCAGTTGGGGCCGATGACGCATTGGGGACTTACCTCCGCGAGATGGGTGCCATTCCACTTTTGAGCCGCGACGAAGAACTGCGCTTGGCTCAGCGGCTGGAGTGGACACGCGATCGTTACCGTCATGCATCTCTGCTTTGCCCCGCGATTTTGGAGCGCTTACTTCAGACCTTTTCACAAATCCAGCGTGGACAGTTTCATCTTGACCCGACCATCGAGGTGGTCGGAAGTCTCGGCCTGACGCGCGAGTGCATTTTGAAGCGATTGCCATCGCATATACGCACGCTCTCATCGCTCTTGCGGCAACATGAAGCGGCGTTCCGAGAATACTTGAGTGCCAAATCGGCCCGGCTCCGACGCCAATTGCGGCATAAGCGGTATCGGCTCTTGCTTAAAGCCTCTCGGCTAGCTACGGAACTTTCGCCGCGAACGGAGATTATCGAGCGCTGGCATTCGGAACTGACATCGACGGCAGACCAGATGAACTCCCTGGCGCGCCACCTAGAAGCCTCGGGGTTGAAAGGCGTCCGTGGCCGTCTCAGTCGGCCTTTACGCGAGGTCATGTTAAAACTGCAAGCCACACCGGCTGAGGTGAAGCTCCTGCTGCAGGTGTTGCAGTCACGACGGCGAACCTATCAGAAGGCCCGCCGGGAGTTAGCCGAGGCCAACCTGCGACTCGTGGTGTCGATTGCCAAGCGTTACCGAGGCCGTGGTTTACCGTTTGCCGATCTTATTCAAGAAGGCAATCGCGGTCTGATGCGAGCCGTCGACAAGTACGAACACCGTTTGGGGTTCAAATTCGGCACATACGCGACCTGGTGGATCCGCCAAGGTATCCAACGCGCCTTACACGACCACGGCCGAACCGTGCGAGTTCCTTGTCACCAGATTGGCACTTTGGCCGCCATTGAAAGAGTCCGCGGCGAATTGACTGTCAAACTTGGCCGCGAACCCACTATTGAAGAGATCGCTCAGGAACTCGGTGTCAAACCCGAGGACACCCGTTCGTTGCGCATCGTGGGTCGCCAGCCTGTGAGTTTGAATGAACCTTTGGCCGGTGACAATGAACGGGCATTGGAAGATTTTCTCAGCGACCGGGCGTCGGCGACCACGCCCGGCGACCTGGTGGACCTGCTTCTTTTGCGTGAACGCATCCAAGAAGTTCTCCGCAGCCTGTCGCCTCGGGAACGTGAAGTGATCGAACATCGGTTTGGCCTGCGGGACGGGCA
>Ga0308411_10003542_pt1 | contig 10382 bp, 8 predicted proteins | sample HotsprottomLayer_2_FD_203530 | JGI IMG/M metagenome (GOLD analysis project Ga0308411, IMG submission 203530) | Hot spring phototrophic mat microbial communities from Octopus Spring, Yellowstone National Park, Wyoming, United States -... | ecosystem: Environmental > Aquatic > Thermal springs >... | reverse complement strand
CGGTGCGTGGAGGCTGACCACATCGGACCGCCGGAGCAGCTCGTCGAGCGCGAGGAGCTCGACGCCGAGGCGGTCGGCCTCACCGGGATCGAGGTAGGGGTCGCTGACGAGCAGCTCGAGGTCGTAGGGCCGGAGGCGCTCGATGACCCGCCGACCGATCCGGGAGGCGCCCACGATGCCGATCACCGCCCCGTTGTTGCCCACCCTCCCGGTGAGCAGCAGCGGCGGCTCCCGGGTGGCCCGGTAGCGCTCCCGGGCCAGGAACACCCCTTTGCCGGCGAAGAGGATGGCGGCGACGGTGAACTCGGCGACCGGGATGGCGTTGGCGTCCGCGGCCGTGCTCACCCGGATGCCCCGCTCGAGCACGAACGGCGCCACGAAGTCGCGCACCGTGCCCGCAGCGTGCGCCACCAGCCGCAGACGCGGCGCCGCGTCGAGCACCTCGGTCGTCAGCGCCGGACAGCCCCAGCCGGTGAGGAGCACCTCGACTCGACCCAGGACATCGGTGGCCTCCTCGAAGCGGGCGAGCGGCCTGCGGTCCACGACCGAACCCACCGCTTCGAGGCGCCGCCAGTGCTCGGGCGTGAGCAGGAGCGCCTCGAGGCCGGGCACCATCGCCAGCGCGATGACCGGCCGCTCGCCGGTCATCGCCGGGCACCGGCCTCGGCCACGAGACGGCGCAGCACCTCCGCCTCCCGGACGAGCACCGCGGGGTCGTCCCCCGCGACGAACTCGAGGAACGCCCACCGCTCACCGAACCAACGCCGCTCGCTGTCGTCGCCGAGCACCCGCCTCCACACCGGCTCCCCTGCCGCCAGGGGCAGCCGGGTCCCGTCGGCGGCCCACCAGAACACGTGCAGGTGCGAGCAGTCGGCGGCGACCGCCGCGTACTCGGCCAGCGCCGCGGCCGGCTCCGCGCCGGGCTCGGGCTGCCAGTAGGTGTAGAGGTTCGCCCGGTCGACCTCGCCCAGCAGGCGCACGGTGGACTCGGCCGTGGCGGTGAGCGTGCCCGGATGGAACTCGAGCGACACCGTCAACCCGGCCGCCGCAGCCCGGTCGGCGATCACCCGCAGATCCTCGGCGACACGACGCCGCTCGGTGTCGTCGGCGTCGGGACCCACGCCCCAGACGGTCCACACCCGCAGGTTCGACGCGCCCAGCGCCCGGCAGGTGTCCACCGCCGCCACCGCGTCCTCGGGGGACGACGCGCCGGCCATCAGGTAGGAGCCGTAGGACGGGCACCCGATGCCCGCGTCCCGGCACCGGGCTGCCACCTCGCGGGCCCGATCGCGGTCCCCGTTGGGCACGTGCACGTCCCCGCCCCACTCGATGCCCTCCAGCCCCGCAGCGACCGCTGCCGCGATGACCCGGTCGACGTCGAGCTGGCGGAAGGTGACCGAGCACAGCCCCGGACGGAGGTCCACCTCCTCAGGCTCCCCGGGCCAGGGCGACTGCACCGGGCCCGTCACCCCTGCTCCACCACGACACCTGCTGACACCACCTGACGCAGCCCCCCCACCGACGACCGTGGTCAGTCTCCCGACCCCGCGACGACCCGTCAAGCGACGCGGCTACCGTCCACCCGGTGACCGCCGACCCCCGACCGCTCCCCCGCCCGGCGGAGGGCACCTTCGCCGCTGACTTCGGCGACGAGACCGTCGTGCTGGTCCAAGCCCGGCGACAGGCGCACCGTCTCAACCGCTCGGCGGCGGCCATCTGGCGGGCGTGCGACGGCGCCTCCGATCTCGAGAGGATCACCGAACGGGTGGCGGATGCGTTCTCGACCACCCCGGCGGTCGTCGCCGGCGATGTCCGCCGCACCGTGGCGACCCTGACCGAGCTCGGTCTGCTGGCGGCCGACGAGCACGACCGGCGCCCGGGTGCGCACGGACTCGACGAGGGTGGCGCCTCCGCTGTCGAGGTCGGAGCCGGCGGTCCGCACGACCCTCCCGGCTCACCGCCGCCGGGCACACCGCCGGCGGGGGACGTCGGCGCGCTCGAGACGCTGGGTCCCTACGCCGGGCTCGGCCACACGTTCGTCGTGCGCCTGGCCGACGGGCCGCTGCGGCGGTACCTCGCCCACGTGCTGCGAGAGCTCGAGACCGACCGGCACCCGGCCGAGCACGTCTACACCGTGGTCTCCGACGGGGTGCTCACCTGGCTGCTGGTCGACGGCGAGCCCCGATCGCGGTTCACCGACGACACCAGGGTGGCCGCCTACCTGGAGTGGCACGTGAACCAGGGGGCCATCGCATCGCCGGAGGGGTCGGTCGTGCTGCACGCCTCGGGGGTGAGCATGCGAGGCCGGGTGGTGGCCATGCCCGCGCCCATGGACGCGGGCAAGTCCACGCTCGTGACCGCGCTCGTGCGGCGGGGGCTGGACTACGTGACCGACGAGGCCCTCGCGTTCGACCCCACCAGCCTGGCGGTGCGGCCCTACCCCAAGGCGGTCACCCTCGAGCCGGGCTCGTTCGCCGTGTTCCCCGAGCTCGAGCCCACCGACCCCGACCACCTGCCGTACCTCGCGGACCGCTGGCGGCTCCTGCCCTCCGACATCCGCCCGGGGGCCCGGGTCGCCGCCGGCACCCTCGTGGGCGTCGTGTCGCCCCGCTACCAGGCGGGCACCGGGTGCACGGTCGAGCACCTCGCGCCGGCCGACGCCTTCCTGCTGCTGCTCGAGAACACCTTCGAGGCATCCCTGGCCGATGAGGTGTGCCTCACCGCGCTGGTGCGGGTGGCGCGCCGGGTGCCGTGCCTGCGGGTCGTGTACTCGGATCTCGACGAGGTCGGGGCCGTCGTGCACGAGGTCCTCGGGACGCGGCCGGCCGACGCCGGCCTGCTCAGGTGATGCCCAACGCCACCGCCGCGCCGATGAGCGCCAACGCGCCGACGAAGTCCACCGACGAGGTCACCACCGGGATGCCGTAGGAGTCGGGGTCGACACCGAACCGGTAGGCGGCGATGCCGCTGTAGTAGGCGACGATCACGACGAAGGAGACCGCGCCGAAGCCACCGAGCAGCGCGACGGCCAGCATCGACGCGGCGCCGGGACTGGCGACGCCGAGCACGCCGGCGACCGCGTGCGAACCGAGTGCGTTGATCGTGTAGACGGGCAGGGCGAGCGCCATCACGAGCAGGGCGTCACGGCGCGCCGGGCGGGCAGGCACGGCCACCGGTGCGACCGTACCGAGATGCAGCTGCGTGGCCAGCCGGCTGGCCTGGATCCCCCCCAGCGCCCCGGCGCTGGACACGAACGCCGGCAGCAGCACGAGCAGCGCCGGCAGGTCGGCGAACAGCTCGAGGCGGGACTCGATGGCGAGGCCGGCCAGGGTGGACAGCACCACCGCCGCGAACAGCACCGGAGTGGACTGCCGGATGATCGGCCGCAGCACCTCCCGCCGGCTGGTCGCGCCGTAGACGAAGCAGGCGGCTCCGGCCACCACGCACCCGAGCCCCGCCACCGTCGAGGCGGCACCGTGGCCGAGCAGCAGCGTGCCGACCCACAGGGCGGGCAGGGTGAGCACGTCGCCGAGGGTCGAGATGATGGGTGCCACCAGGTTGTCGAGATCCCACCCGCGCCGCTCGGCGGCGGCCGCCAGCCCGACGGTGAGCCCCAGCACCAGCACCGATGCCAGCAGACCACCGGCGACCGAGGTGAGCGCCAGCTCGGGGATCGAGATCGTGTCCGGCACCCCGAAGGCCACGGCGAAGGCCTTGGCCACGACAGCCAGCACGAACGAGAAGCCCACCGTCAGCAGGAGCGCCGTCGCCACGTTGTCCCCCATGACGGTCCCGGGTCGCAGCGTCAGCCGGAACGTCCCGGTGTGCAGGGCGGTGCTGAGCCGGCTCCCGAGCGAGGAGAACACGTTCCCGCGCAGCCCGATGGCCGCCGGGACCAGCACCAGCAGACCGGGGAGACGCTCGAAGGTCTCGGTGAGCGAACCGAGCACCGCCCCCGCCACCAGGCTGGTGGAGCTGTTGGCGGCCAGCGCGACGAGGCTCGGCAGCGCCACCGAGCGGTACTCGCGCGCCGCGACCGACCACCGCCGCAGGCGGCGCAGCCGGACCGGCTCGCGAGCCCGACGGTCATCGGAGGCGGAGGGCGGCGCCATGCGATCAGGCCTTCCCCTCCGGTACCCGGGGAGTCGGCACCTGCTGGGTGATGCAGTGGATGCCTCCCCCGCCGAGGAGGATCTCCCGGGCGGGCACCCCGACGATCCGCCGGTCGGGGAACCAGGACTCGAACGCGGCGAGCGCGGCGTCGTCGTGGCGCTGGTCGAGGAGGGGCACGACCACACGGGTCGTGGCGATGTAGCTGTTGACGTAGGACCCGGCGAGGCGCTCACCCGCCCGCCGGGTCACCGCCGCGGCCGAGGGGACCAGACCGGCGGCCTCCTCCTCGCGGCGGTGCAGCGGTCCGGGCTGGTGCAGGAGCCGCACCTCGATCGGACGGCCACGGGCGTCGGTGGCCTCCTCGAGACGACGGCGGGCGTCGAGCGAGATCGGGTACTGCGGATCGTCGCGATCGTCGGTCCAGGTGAGGGCGACGACCCCGGGGCGGATGAAGCAGGCCAGGTTGTCGATGTGCCCGCGGGTCTCGTCGTCGACGACGCCCCGGCCGAGCCACACCACCCGCTCGGCTCCGAGGTAGCGGCAGAGGGCCTCCTCGGCCGTCGCCCGGGTCCAGCCCCGGTTGCGGTGGGGGTCGAGGACGCACTGCTCGGTGACCAGCACGGTGCCCTCGCCGTCGGTGTGCACGGCACCACCTTCGAGCACGAACGGTGCCCGGTAGCGGTCGGCTCCCTCGAGCTCGAGGATCCGGGCGGCAGCGGCGTCGTCGCGGTCCCAGGGCGCATAGAGCCCGGCGGTGGCACCGCCCCAGGCGTTGAACACCCAGTCGACGCCCCGCCGCCCGCCCCGCTCGTCGAGCACGAAGGTGGGGCCGATGTCGCGCATCCAGGCGTCGTCGGTGGCCAGCTCGACCACGTCCACGCCCGCCGGCAGGGCACGCCGGGCACCGTCGACCTGTCCGGGTGAGGCGGTGACGACCACCGGTTCGCTCGCTGCGATCGCCTCGGCCACCGCCACGAACGCCTCCCGGGCGGGCCCGGCGCCCTCCCGCCAGGTGTCGGGCCGTTCGGGCCAGGCCATCCAGGTGCGGTCGTGCGGCGCCCACTCCGCGGGCATCGAGAACCCGTCGTCGCGCGGGGTCGAGCGCACCGTGGTCGTCACCGAACCTTTGTAGTCCACGGGCGGGGCGTCGCCCGGCGATGTCGTGCCGGACGGCGTGACCGGCTCCGTCGTGGGAGGATCGGTCCGTGACGCCGCAGGGACATCCCGCCTGACGGTGGCAGGCACCGCCTTCGTCCTGTCCGGGGCCGGCACCAAGGGCGCGTTCGAGGTGGGGGCGCTGTCGCACCTGGTCATCGGAGCCGGGATCGTCCCCGAGATCATCACCGCCACCTCCGCCGGGTCGATCCTGGCCACCGTCCTCGCCCAGGCACGCACCCACGACGAGTTCGTGGCCCGCACCGAGGAGCTGCGACGGGACCTGCTGGCCATGACCGACACCTCGGTGGTGTTCGCCAAGCAGCCCTGGCTGGCCGAGCTCGACGGCACGCCGCTCGGCCGGGCGGTGGACGAGTTCATCACCCTGCGGAACCGCCCGCCGGTCCCGCCGGATCCGGACCCCTTCCCCGGTCCCACCGGCACGCAGGCGGTGACGGCGCAGCGACCGGCCCGGGCCCGCCACCACCGTCTGCACGGCCTCCTCGAGGTGCTCGACGAGCTGCCCGCCGCCAACCGGGCCCGCAGGGCGGCTCCGGGTCATCTCGGATCGCTGCTCACCCTCGATCCGCTGGAGGCGGCGCTACGGGGACGGGTCGCCTCCGGCATCACCCCCGTGGACCCCACGCTCGTGGCCCGACCCGGCCTCGAGCTTCGGTTGACCGTGACCGCCCTCGGGGCCGGCACCACCCGCTACGTCACCGGTGACGGAACCCTGGTGGAGGCCGACGCCACCACGCCGGTGGCCGGCCCGGAGCCCGGCTCGATCGACGTGATCGAGGGACTGCTGGCCTCGAGCAGCGTGCCGCTCGTCTTCGCCCCCCGGCGGATCGGCGACGAGGTCTACGTCGACGGGGGCGTCCTGCAGAACATCCCTGTCGAGGCCGCCGTGCGCCTCGGGGCCCGTCGGGTCCTGGCGGTGGTCGGGGTGCCGCTGCACCCGCCGCCCGATCCCCGCGACTTCACCAGGGTCAGCGCGCTGGGGGTGTTCCTGCGGGCGGTGAGCCAGATCGCGTTCACCCAGCGCCAGCTCGACAACCTGGCCGTGCCCGTGCCCGACGGAGGGTCGCTCGAGGTGATCGCCCCCACCGTGGACGTCGTCGGGCCGTTCGAGGTGGCGCAGGGCCTGATGCTGATCGACCTCGACTACGGCCGGATGCGGGCCGCCGAGGTGCTGGCCGGCCTCGACGACGACCGCCGGGCCCGCGCCATGGAGGCGAGTGACCGGGTCGTGGCCGCCCGGGAGCGGGCCTGGTACCTCGAGGAGGAGCTGTGGGCCGCGGGCCGGGCCACGGCCGATGACCTCGCCCGGCTCAGACACACCAAGGATCAGGTGCGTCGCGCGCTGGCGACCCGATCCGGCCTCGGCCTGCCCGCCCCCGAGGGAGCGCCCCGCTGGTGGCTCGACTGGGAGCACCACGGCACCGACCGCCCCCCGGGCCTGCCCGCGGATCTGTGGGCGGGGACCACCCCGGCGCGCTGACGGGCGACGGGGTCGCTGCAGCCGTCAGGCCCCGGTCCCGTAGCCGTCAGGCCCCGGTCCGCCGGTCAGGGAGCAACCGAGGACCAGTCGGCGAAGCCCGACGGGTCGTGGCGACCGAAGGTGCCGTGCTCGAACAGGCCCCAGCCCTCGGCGCCGGCACAGGTGGCGCGGGCGACGTGGTCGATGACCCCGAACGGCATGCGACCGCTGATCGAGGGGTCGGTCAGGTCGTACACCGATCCCTCGGCGAACCCGCGACCCTTCCACTGGCCGTGGCTCCACTCGGGGTCACCGCCGTAGCCGCAGCCCACGTTGAGCCCGATGCACCCGAGCGTCTCGACGTCGACCACGAGGGGGGAACCGTCCCTGGTGCTCAGGTGCAGGCGGGCTCGCTCGGGATGCCGGGTGCCGGACCGGTAGCTGATCTCCACGCGGGGCCAGCCGAGCTGCTCGGTGCGCCCGTCGGGCCAGACGCGGGTGGCGTCGTTGAGGGTCCGGAAGCCGTCGGGGCGTTCCTGGACGATCACCACGATGGCGAACTCGTCGAAGCGGAGTGGCACGTACAGCCACCACAGGCCCTCGAGCGGCTCGTCGCTGCTGCGCCCGGGCGGCTCGGCCTCACCCACCGGGCGGATCCCCCAGGAGCGATCCCGGGTCCCGACCCAGCGCGGGGACTCCACCGTGAGCTCGGTGCCGTCGACCCGCAGCACCCCGCTCCAGGTGCCGACCTGGGCGAAGCGCCACGTGTCGAGGATGGCCCGGTCGCGGGTGCGCATGACGTGGGGCTGTTCGTCGACCGCCGGGAAGGACCCCTCCCAGGTGAGATCGAACCCGAGGCCGTGCTCGTCCCCGTCGCACACGATCCGCAGCCGCTGGAGTGGCTCGAGCACCTCGATCCGGTAGGGACCCACCGCCGGGTGCAGGCGGTCGGTTCCGAGCGCGTCGGAGTAGCGCACCGCCCACTGCACGTCACCCCGCCGGACGGTGGCGAACGCGTCGGTCACTCCCAGGTTCGGGTAGACGCCGAAGCCGGTGATGAAGAACACCTCACCGGTGCGGTCGTGGGCGTTGAAGTAGGACCGGTCGTAGAAGTTGCGGTCGCTGGTGCCGACCGTGGACAGGGAGAGGGGCACCTGGTGGATGGGCAGCTCGTCGAGTGGGTGCGGCATGGCCAGATCATGCCCCGGCCCGCCCGGCCCCGTCGCGCCGGCACCGCCTGGGTGGCCAGGAGGCGTCTGGTGCGACCCCGCGAGCGTGGGCAGGAGGGATCGGTTGGGCAGGAGGCGTCGGATTCCGACGCCTCCTGCCCAACCGACGGCAGCTGCCCGTGGTGCTCGCCGATCGTCAGCCGCTGACGACCGGCAGCACGAAGCGGCAGCGGGCCCGGAAGTTCGGGTCGTTGGGCCCGAGGGCGTTCATGACGTGGTCCAGCGCGACCGGGTCGTAGATGATCCCGAGGTGGTCGGTGAAGTCGATCGGGCACTGGTCCTGGAGTCGGATGTTGCGCACGTTCGGCCCGGACAGGAACGCCGACGTGTAGGGGGTGACCACCTCGTCGTAGCGGGTCTGGATCACCACGTAGCGGGGACCGGGCACGGTGTCGCCGCCGGCGTTGAGCTGGTCGAGGAACGACGAGGGCACGATCTGCTGGGTGCACGAGACGCACCCGAGCAGCGAGGTGATCGGCACCCCGTTGACCTGGAACCCGAGCAGCAGCTTGTTGAGTCCGAGCACGGTCGTGCCGTGGTTGGAGGGTGCGAGACCGACGAGGGTGTGCACCTTGGACGCCCCACCGAGGTACTTGAGGTAGTAGCGGGGCATCATCCCGCCCTGGGAGTGGCCGACGAGGTCGACCTGGGCGGCACCGGTGGCGGCCCGGACCCGCTCGACGAACGCCGAGAGCTCAGCGGCGGACTGTGCGATGTCGGTGAGCCCGAAGAACCGACCCAGCGTCGAGCCGTTCTGGCCGTAGTTGAAGGCGAACACGCAGTAGCCGGCGTTGGCGAGCATGGGCGAGAGCGCCTGCCAGCTGAACGCCGCGTTGGCCAGCGTGCCGTGCACCAGGATCACCGGACGGGGCCGAGCCGGGGTGGGCCTGCAGCCGGGCACGTTCGAGCCCGGCGGCATCGAGGTCGGGGCGAACAGCTCGGCGGCGAACCCGTCCCAGACGGTGCCGACCCGGTAGGTGGTGGTGGCGCCTGCGTCGGGCGCCACGAACGGCAGCGCCACGAGCATGGCGACCGACAGCAGGAACGCGCGGAACACGCGTGCTCGCATGGATTCCCCCTCAGTTCGCGGGGGCGGCCCTCCACCGCCCCGGACCGCATCGCCAGGTGACCGAAGTCACCACAGGCACGCTAGGCCCGCGCCGCGCCCCCGGTCAACGACAGGTGGTGTCGACGCGGCCGACCGGTGCCGGGGAGCTCGACCGCGACCGGGCACCGCGGTGCGGAGCCGATCAGCGATCGGGCTCGCCGGCGTAGCCGGTCAGATCACCGTGCTCGGCTCGCTTGCGGTCCTCGTAGGGCGCCACCGCCCGCCGGTAGAGCTCCTGCTTGACGTTCTCGAGGACCCCGGTGACGAGGGCCGCCTGCCAGTACCGCTCGAGGGGCAGCACGGCCAGCGCGAGACGGGTGATGGCGTAGTTGAGCCGACCGGCCACCGCCGGGGGCTCCGTGTCGGCGAGGACAGCGGCGGCAAGGCGGTCGATGTGGGCGTCGAGCGCCCGGCGCTCCTCGGCGGGGATGTAGGGCATGGACCCGACCGTATGCGATGGGTCGGCCCGTGACCTTCGCCAGCGCGGCGCAGGTCCAACGCCCCTTCCCCCCGGCCCCGCCGGGCGTCTCAATGGCACCCCCGAGACCGGCATCGGGCCGGTTCCGTCGCGCCCCCCGGACAGCCCAGTGGACAGCCACCACGACGATCGTCCCCACCGCCGCCTCCTGCACCTCCACCGCCACAGCGAGGAGGGCAACGTCGAGATCGACGGCTCGCCCCGCGTGCTCGGGGCGGTGCATCCGCTGTCGATGGTCTACGGGGGCGGCGCGGTGTTCGGCATCGCCTACGGCGCCGGGGTGGCCCGTGGCCTCGCCGACGCCGGGATCCCGGTGACCACGGCACCAGCCCTCGGCACCTCGGCGGGCTCGTGGGTGGCCTCGGCCCTGGCGCTCGGCGTCGACTACGACGAGTTCGACGCGCTCGAGGTGCCGTCCGTGCCGAACCGGCGTCCGGGGGTGCTGGCCGACCTCGCCCGGCGGGTGTTCGGCGAGGCCACCCACCCGCTCGTGGCGGTCTCCGCCGTGTGCGTGCGGTCCCGCCGCCGCCACATCCTCGACGGCGGCCGCTACCCGCTGGCGGACCTGGTGGCCGCATCCTCGGCGGTGCCCGGGCTGCTGCCGCCGCACCGCATCGACGGCCGGCTCTACGTCGACGGCGGCATGTGGTCCGCCACCTCCGTCGACGCCGCCGCCAGCGCCGAGCACGTCATCGTGGTCGCGCCCCTCGCCGGCCCGGTGCTCGGCCCGATGGGACGGGCTGCGGGGCTCCTGCTCGAGCGGGAGCTGCGCGCCTGGCGCCGCCGGCACCCCGACCACCGGATCACGCTGATCCGACC
>Ga0308411_10003541_pt1 | contig 10385 bp, 8 predicted proteins | sample HotsprottomLayer_2_FD_203530 | JGI IMG/M metagenome (GOLD analysis project Ga0308411, IMG submission 203530) | Hot spring phototrophic mat microbial communities from Octopus Spring, Yellowstone National Park, Wyoming, United States -... | ecosystem: Environmental > Aquatic > Thermal springs >... | reverse complement strand
TCGTGGACCAGATCCAGACCAGCGACGGGTCCGAGGGATCGCCCCGGGGTCTGAGCGTGACCCTCGGAGCGCCCGCGCCAGCGACGGCGTGGGTGTTCCCCGACGGCATCGGGGCGTTGGGGTACGGGGAGCGGATCGTGGTCGCGAACCCCGCCGACCGCATCGCCGAGGTCGACGTCCAGGTGCTGCTCGACGACCCGGAGCGCAACGGGGTCGCCGAGCCGTTCGAGGTCTCCATCGGCGCCGGGAGCTACGAGGTCGTCGACGTGTTCGCTGACGGACGGGTGCCGCCCGGGGTCGCACACCAGATCGTGGTGCGCTCCCGCAACGGGGTGGCGGTCGTCGCCCAGCGGGTGGTGACCGGTGGCGCCGACGCCGCCCAGCCCGGCCTGTCGGCCACCATCGGCTCGCCGGGCGTTGCCACCCGCTGGCTGGTGCCCGTCGGCTCGGTGGAGGCGGCGTCCGGGGCGGCTGTGATCGTGTCCAACCCGTCCGCGACCGGGACGGCGACGGTGGTCCTGCGGGTTCTCGCCGGCGGTCGCTACGAGGTGGTCCAGGGTCTCGACGGTGTCGTCATCGAGGCCGGTGGCCGCCGGGTCATCGACCTCGGGACGGACGCGCTCGGGCTGGGACCGCTGGCGCTGGAGGTGGGATCGGACCGGCCGGTGACCGTCGAGAGCCGGTTCGGCTTCGCCGAGGGGGACGACTTCTCCTACCTCGTCGCCGTGCCGGTGCTCGGCAGCCTCGGCGCGCCGGTCGACCTGGTGGGGACCCTCTCGAGCGAGACGATCGTCGTCGGGGGCGGGTAGGGGGTGGAGCGGCTGCTGCTCGCCGCAGTGCTGGTGGCCTTCGCGGTCGGCGTCGCGCTGGTGCTCCAGCGACGACGGCCCGACGCCCCGACGCAGCCCCGGGGCCGGGTGCCGAGCCAGATCGACCGGGCGGAGTTCGACCGGCCGGAGGCCCCGTGGCTGCTGGTCGTGTTCACCTCCGCCGACTGTGAGACCTGCGCCGGCGTGTGGGACAAGGCCCGGGTGCTGGGCTCCGACGACCTGGTCGTCCAGGAGGTCGAGGCGGTGCGTGACCGTGCGCTCCACCGCCGCTACGGCATCGACGCCGTGCCCCTGGTGGTGCTGGCCGATGCGCGAGGGGTGGTGGTCACCCACCTGCTCGGCCCGGTGCGGGCCGAGCAGCTGTGGGAGACGGTCGCACGGGCCCGCCAGGCCGGGTCCTAGCCGTCAACCCAGCGGTGGCGGAGGCAGCGGGGGCGTGCCCGGAAGGGCCTCCGCGGGGACGGTGGCCTCTGCGGGCACCTCCGCCGGCGCCGGGGTCGACCCGGTGCGGGCGAGCTCGATGAGACGGGTGACCTCACGGCCGTCGATGGTCTCGTGCTCGAGCAAGGCCCGGGCGACCAGGTCCAGCGCCTTGCGGTGCTCGGTCAGCAGGTCCCGGCACCGCTGCTCCTGCTCCCGGAGGATGCGCTCGACCTCCTCGTCGATCACCCGGGCGGTGTCGTCGCTGTAGTCCCGGGTGTGCATGAGGTCCTCGCCGAGGAACACCTGGCCCTGCGAACCCCACGCCATGGGCCCCACCCGGCGGCTCATGCCCCACTCGCGGACCATCTTGCGGGCGAGCTCGGTGGCACCGACGAGGTCGTTGTTGGCGCCGGTGGAGATCACCCCGAACACGAGCTCCTCGGCCACGCGGCCACCCATGCGGACCACCAGGCTGTCCTCGATGTAGTCCTGCCGGTAGATGTGGCGGTCCTCCTCGGGCAGCTGCATGGTCACGCCCAGGGCCATGCCGGACGGGATGATCGTCACCTTGTGGAGCGGATCGGCCGTCGGCAGCACCGCTGCGCACACCGCGTGGCCGGCCTCGTGGTAGGCGATCGCCTCCTTCTCGGCGTCGGACAGCGCCATCGACTCGCGGCGCTGCCCCATGATGACCCGGTCACGGGCCATGTCGAAGTGGACCATCCGGATGACGTCGGAGCCCTCACGCACCGCGAACAGGGCCGCTTCGTTCACGAGGTTCGACAGGTCGGCGCCGCTCATGCCCGGGGTGCCCCGGGCGAGCACGTCGAGGTCGACGTCCGGGGCGATGCGCTTGTGGCGCACGTGCACCTCGAGGATGCGGCGCCGATCCTCGAGCTCGGGGAGCGGGACCACCACCTGCCGGTCGAACCGCCCCGGTCGGAGCAGGGCGGGATCGAGGATGTCGGGTCGGTTCGTGGCCGCCATCATCACGATGCCGGTGGAGACCTCGAAGCCGTCCATCTCGGCCAGCATCTGGTTCAGCGTCTGCTCCCGCTCGTCGTGGCCGCCGCCGAGTCCGGCGCCCCGCTTGCGCCCGATGGAGTCGATCTCGTCGATGAAGATGATCGCCCGTCCGAGCTTGCGGGCCGACTGGAACAGGTCCCGGACCCGGCTGGCGCCCACACCGACGAACATCTCCATGAAGTCCGAGCCGGTGACCGACAGGAACGGCACACCGGCCTCGCCGGCGACGGCCCGGGCGATGAGGGTCTTGCCGGTACCGGGCGGGCCGACCAGCAGCACCCCCTTCGGGATGCGGGCGCCGATCTCGCTGAACTTCTCCGGGTGCTTCAGGAAGTCGACCACCTCGGTGATCTCCTGCTTGACACCCTCGTACCCGGCGACATCCGCGAAGGTCGTGCCCGGGCGCTCCGTGGTGTACGTCTTGGCCCGGGAGCGGCCGATCGACATGATGCCGCCCATCTGGGAGGTGGCCCGGCGCTGCATCCACACGAAGAACAGCACGAGCAGGCCGACCGGCAGCAGCAGGGGGAGCAGCGTCTCCCACAACGACGACGTAGGTGTCTCGAAGGTGACGCCCTTCTCGGTGAACAGGGCGAGATCCTGATCCGACAGCTGGAGCGGTCCCGTGGTGCGGAACGCCTTCCCGTCGTCGAGCTCGCCCGTGATCGCCCCCGTGGTGTTGTTGACCACGGCGGACGCCACCTCGTCGGAGCGCAGCTTCTCGATGAACTCGCCGTAGGGGATCTCGGTTCCCGGCGACGACGAGAGCAGCGTCGGTAGGAACAGGGCGGCCAGGATCACGCCCAACAGGACCCACACCATCCACCGGGGCCAGCCCTGATCTCCACCGAACCGGCCCGGGCCGCGCTCGTCCTGACCGGACGGAGGCGGTGGGATGTCGGGACTCATGTCATCCAAGGGTAGAGGAAGACGGCGAAAATGCCGGTGCGGGAGCCCGGTCGTGACCGGGCGCGCGCGGTTGGGGCTCAGGAGGCTTCGCGCACGACGGTCGGCACCAGGTTCCGCCGGTCCCGCAACGTCCAGCCCCGGGGCACCTGCAGCGCCTCCGCATGGCGGCGGCAGAGGTCGTAGACCATCGGGTGCGGCTCGTCGGTGAGGTCCACGAGCCAGACCGTGCGCTGTTCGTAGTCGTAGCCGAACGTGGACGACGCACGCTCGGCGCAGTCAGGTCGGGCGCACTGGCGGGTCACGACCGCCACCGTACCGATCGCAGCCCGTCGGCTCGTGGATGCTGGAGCCGGCGCGCCTAGCCTGCCGCCGGTGTCCACCGACCTCGAGCCGCCCGCCACGCCCACCGCCGTCCCCCGCTGGGGGCTCGGCGACGCACTGGGTGGGTGGGTGCTGGCGGTGGTTGCGTCGACCCTGCTCGGGGTGGTGGTGCTCGGTGTCACCGGCGTGTCCCTCGACGCCCCGGCCGGGGTCGGCGCGGCGCTGGGGGAGGTGGTCGGGCGGCTGGGCAGCGGACGCCCGCCTGCGGTCACGCAGCCCCCGCCGCTGGCGCTGACCGCGGTGTTGCAGCTCCCGCTCTGGGCGGTCATGGTGGCGGTGCCGCTGGTGGCGGCCGCCACCAAGGGCAACGGCGCGGTGCGGGACTTCGGGCTGCGGATGCGTGCCATCGACGTGCCGGTCGGCCTGGTCGTCGGGGCGGCCTGTCAGCTGGTGGCGGTGCCCGCCCTGTACTGGTTGCTGTTCCGGGTGATCGGTGAGCAGGACGTCTCGGCCGAGGCGCGGCAGCTCACCGAGCGCGCCACCGACCCGTTCGGGGTGCTGGTGCTGTTCGCGATCGTCGCCATCGGCGCGCCCGTGGCCGAGGAGCTGTTCTTCCGCGGCCTGACCCAGCGGGCCTTCCGGAAGCGGGGCCTGGGGTGGGTCCCGGCGGTGGGGGCGACCGCCGTCGTGTTCGCCGCCAGCCACCTCCAGCCGCTGCAGTTCCCCGCCCTGGTCCTCGCGGGGATCGTGTTCGGCGTGCTGGCCGAGCGATCGGGACGACTCGGGCCGGCCATCTGGGCCCACGTCGGCTTCAACGGGGTCGCCGCCGCCGTGCTGGTGTGGCGGCCCGGGTGGCTCTGAGTCGTGGACGACACGCCCCGGCGCTGCCGCGGTGCAACGATAGGAGGACCATGGAGCTCACGAGGCTGTGACCGACACGCTCGCCGACGCCGCCGTCCCCGGGGCCGGAACCGGATCCGTCCCGGCCCCCGACGGGCCGTGCGGGCCTGCGCCACCCATGGGAGGCCGCGCCGGCCGTGCACGCGCCCTGGTGGGTGGTTCGTGGGACCGCTTCTGCTCCATGCCCGTCGAGGGCTACGTGTCGCTCGTGGTCGTCGGCTCGTGCGTGGTCTTCACCCTGCTCCAGCTCAGCCCGGCGAACCTCCTCGCCGACACGACCCCCGCGGGTGGGGACATGGGTGCCCACGTGTGGGGTCCCGCCTACCTGCGCGACACCCTCCTGCCGAGCTTCCGGCTCAGTGGCTGGACCCCGGACTGGTACGCGGGCTTTCCCGCCTACCAGTTCTACATGGTGGTCCCCTCGCTGGCGATCGCCCTGCTGTCCTACGTGATCCCCTACGGGATCGCCTTCAAGCTGGTGACCGTCAGCGGGGTCCTGACCCTGCCGGTGGCAACCTGGGCCTACGGCAGGCTCACCCGCATGCCGTTTCCGGTCCCGCCGCTGCTGGCGGTGGCCGCCACCTGGTTCCTGTTCGATCGCTCGTTCTCGATCTACGGGGGCAACATCGCCTCCACCCTGGCCGGTGAGTTCGCCTTCTCGATCTCGCTCACCCTGGCCGTGCTGTACCTCGGGGTGCTCGGTCGTGGGCTCGAGACCGGCCGTCACCGTGCCCTGGCCGCCGGGCTGCTGGCGCTCACGACGCTGTGCCACCTGATCCCGCTCTTCTTCGCCCTGGCCGGCACCGTGATCTGGTTCGTGCTGCGCCCCGGCATCGCCCGCCTGCGCTACCTGGCGACCGTGCTGCCCGTGGCCGGCCTGCTCACCGCGTTCTGGACCGTGCCCTTCTACCTGCGGCACGGCTACATGAACGACATGGGCTGGGAGAAGAAGGAGACCTTCGTGAACTACCTGTTCACGCGGGATCGGCTCGACCCCCAGCTCGTCGACGCACCCGGGATCCGCTGGGTGCTGGCCCTGGCCGCCGTCGGTGCGCTCATGTCGATCGCCTACGGGGTCCTGGAGCGCAACCGCGCCGGCCTGTTCTGGGTGGGGATAGCGGTGGTGGCCGCCCTCGGGTTCTGGCTGGCGCCACAGGGGCGGCTCTGGAACGCCCGTCTGCTGCCCTTCTACTACCTGTCGCTGTACTGCCTGGCCGCCATCGGCGTGGCCTACGTCGTCCGGACGGTCGGGGTCCTGATGGCCCGTGATCCCCGTCGGCCGGTCCGGGCCGTCACCATCGGCGGTGCCGTGGTCGCGCTGGTGGCCGGACTGGTGGTGGTGGCGCTGCCGCTGCGGGCGATGCCCGAGCGCATCCCGTTCACCGACGTCACCCTGGCCACCGACGACCCCTCGGGCGGCTACCGGTGGCTGTTCCTGCCCACCGTCAGGGACAACAGCTTCATCGACTCGTGGGCCAGGTGGAACTACGAGGGCTACGAGCGCAAGGCCGCCTACCCCGAGTACCACGACATCGTGCAGACCATGGCCCGGGTGGGTGCCGAGCGCGGCTGCGGCCGGGCCATGTGGGAGCACGAGGAGGAGCACGACCGCTACGGCACCCCGATGGCGCTGATGCTGCTGCCGTTCTGGACCGACGGCTGCATCGGCTCCATGGAGGGCCTCTACTTCGAGGCGTCCAGCACCACGCCCTACCACTTCCTCAACCAGGACGAGCTGTCCTCGGCGCCGTCGAACGCCCAGCGCGACCTGCCGTACGGCGCCGGTGCGCCGAGCCAGGCCGACTTCGACCGCGGCATCGCCCATCTGCAGCTCATGGGGGTGCGCTACTACCTGGCGATCTCGGACCGGATGATCGAGTTCGCAGGCCGCAACCCGGCGCTCACCGAGGTGGCCACATCCGGTCCGTGGCACGTCTACGAGGTGGCCGGCAGCGAGCTGGTGTCGCCGATGACCGCCGAGCCGGCGGTGCTCACCGGCTTGCCCGACGACGGCAAGGGGTGGCTCGAGCCTGCGGTCGACTGGTACATGGACCCCGACCGTTGGTCGGTCCCGCTCAGTGCGGGTGGGCCGCTCACCTGGCAGCGGGTCGGCGTGGACGAGCAGCCCGAGACCCGCCCCCTCCCACCGGTCGTCGTGTCCGACATCGAGGAGGGCACCGACCGCCTCTCGTTCCGGGTCGACCGGACCGGCGTGCCCGTGCTGGTCAAGGTGTCCTACTTCCCGAACTGGACCGCATCCGGCGCACAGGGGCCGTGGCGGGTGACGCCGAACCTGATGGTGGTCGTCCCCACCGACAACGAGGTCGAGCTGTCCTTCGGGCTCACGTGGGTCGAGTACCTGGCGTGGCTCCTCACGCTCGTCGGTGTCGCCGGCCTGGTCTGGCTCGTGCGTGCCCCACCGGTGCCGATGCCCGCCCCCCGGTCCCGCCCGGTAGCCGGGGAGGGGTTCCTCGATGTCCCGGTCGCACCGGTCGAGCCGGGCCAGGACGCCACGTCGGCCCAGGTCGATCCCGCCCGGATCATCCTCGGGCCGTTCGGCCCGCAGGAACCGGCGGCACCGGACGGGGCGGGCGGCCCCGAGACGGGGCCGACGGAGGCGCCGGGGTGAGCAGGACCCGCGACGTCGCGATGGGTGCCACCGGCGCGCTGCTGGCGGTGGCCGCCTGGCGCACCGTGTCCCGCAGACCGCTGGCACGGACCTGGATCCGCTCCGATCTCGACCGCCGCCGGCCCCGTCCACCCGCCCCGGGCAGCGTGCGGCTCACCGTGGTGGTGCCCGCGTACGGTGAGCAGGGACGCATCGGCGACACCGTGCACCGGCTGCGTGCCGAGCTCGACAAGGTCGCCCGCGAGGGTGGGCTCGAGATCGTCGTGGTCGACGACGGCTCGCCCGACGGCACGGCCCGGGAGGCCGAGGCGGCCGGTGCCGACCAGGTCGTGCGCCATCGGGTCAACCGGGGCAAGGGGGCGGCGGTGCGCTCGGGGGTGCTGATGGCAAGGGGCCGCACCATCGCGTTCACCGACGCCGACCTCGCCTACTCACCCGATCAGATCGTCGGGTTGCTCGAGGAGATCGAATCGGGCTGGGACGTCGTGGTCGGCAGCCGCCGCCACACCGACACCACCACCCTCGTGCGGGCCGGTCGGGTCCGGGAGATCGGGGGGCGGGTCATCAACCTCGTCAGCCGGGCGGTGCTGCTCGGGCACTACCGCGACACCCAGTGCGGCCTGAAGGCGTTCCGCTCGGATGTCGCCCGGTTGATCTTCTCCCACTGCCGGGTCGACGGCTTCGCCTTCGACGTCGAGGTGTTCCACCTCATCGAGCGCTACCACCTGTCGTTGGCCGAGGTGCCGGTGCGGATCGAGAACTCCGACCGCTCCACCGTCAGCGTGGTCCGCGACGGGCTGCGCCTCATGCGGGACCTGTTCCGCATCCGCCGCTGGGCCGAGCAGGGTGTCTACGACCCGCTACCGGGCGAGCTCGACCCGGGGGATCTCCCCGTGGCCTGACCCGGACGGGTCGTGGACCCCGGGCGGGCGGCTACGTTGGTCGAACATGGCTGCCATCGACGAGGCGTCGCTCGACGCCATCTTCAAGGCCTACGACATCCGGGGCACGGTGCCCGACCAGCTCGACGCCGCCATCGTCGAGCGGGTGGGCGCGGCGTTCGCCCGCTTCGCCCGGGACGAGGGCGGTCCGGCCGATCGGATCCTCGTCGCCCATGACATGCGCCCCACCGGTGAGGAGTTCGCCGAGGCCTTCGCCCGGGGCGTCACCTCCCAGGGTGTCGACGTCGAGCATCTCGGCCTCGCCTCGACCGACCTGCTCTTCTTCGCCGCCGGACGCTACGACGCACCGGGCGCCATGCTCACGGCCTCCCACAACCCCGCCCAGTACAACGGGATCAAGCTCTGCCTCGCCGGCGCCCGTCCGGTGGGCCAGGACACGGGCCTGGACCGGATCCGTCGGGACACGCTCACCGGACTGGCCCCCGTCGCCACCCCCGGCCGGGTCACCCGTCGAGAGGGGGCGCTCGCGGACTTCGCCGCCCACGTGCGCTCGTTCGTCGACACGGAGGTCCTGCGGCCGCTGCGCATCGTCGCCGACACCGCCAACGGCATGGGTGGGCTGACCGCGCCGGCGGTGTTCGCCGAGCTGCCCTTCGAGCTCGAGGTCCTCTACGGCGAGCTCGACGGCACGTTCCCGAACCACCCGGCCGACCCGATCCAGCCCGAGAACCTGCGGGACCTACAGGCCAGGGTGCACGAGACCGGCGCCGACGTGGGCCTCGCCTTCGACGGTGACGCCGACCGGGTGTTCCTCGTCGACGACCGGGGCGAGCCGCTGTCCGGCTCGCTGACCACCGCCATCGTCGCCGTCAGCCAGCTCGACAAGCACCCCGGGGCCACCATCCTGTACAACCTCATCTGCTCGAAGGCCGTGCCCGAGGTGATCCGCGAGCACGGCGGCACACCAGTGCGGACCCGGGTCGGCCACTCGTTCATCAAGCAGGTCATGGCCGAGACCGGGGCCGCCTTCGGCGGCGAGCACTCCGGTCACTACTACTTCCGGGACAACTACCGGGCCGACTCGGGCATCATCGCCGCGGTCTCGGTGCTCGAGGTGATCTGCAAGGCGGGCCAGCCGTTGTCGGTGCTGCGAAAGCCCTACGAGCGCTACGCGCAGTCAGGGGAGATCAACACCCGTGTGGCCGACCCGGCGGCGGTCATCGAACGGGTGGCCGCCGCCTACGCCGGGTATCCCCAGGACCGCCTCGACGGGCTCACCGTCGACGCCGGCGACTGGTGGTTCAACCTTCGCCCGTCCAACACCGAGCCGTTGCTGCGGCTGAACCTGGAAGCGGCGACCCGTGAGGCCTGCGACGCCCACGTCGCCGAGGTCCGTGCCCACCTGAGCGAGGAGAGCTGACGGCATGGCGCTCGATCCCCAACTGCTCGAGATCCTGGCCTGCCCCGAGGACAAGGGCCCGCTGCTGTACTTCGAGGACGAGGACTCGCTGTACAACCCGCGGCTCCGGCGGCGCTACGCCGTGCGCGACGGCATCCCGATCATGCTGGTCGACGAGGCCGAGACGGTCACCGACGCCGAGCACGACCGGCTGATGGCCAAGGCCGAGGCGGAGGGCCTCCGGCCGACCTTCGAGGACTGAGGCTCCGCCGTGCCGGCCCCGGGAGACGCCCTCGACACCCTCGGCATGTGGGACGCCACCGCCGCGCTGCCCGAACAGGTGCGCGATGCGGCGGCCACCGCCCGCCAGTTGGACGTGGCGCTGCCTCGGCGTGAGGAGATCCGCCACGTCGTGGTGCTGGGGATGGGCGGCAGCGGGATCGCCGGCGATGTGGTGCGCGAGATCGCCGGGCCGTTCATGGCCGTGCCCGTCGTGGTGCACAAGGGGTACGGGATCCCGAACTTCATCGACGGCTCGACGCTGGTGTTCGCAGTGTCGTTCTCCGGCAACACCGAGGAGACCGTCCAGGCGGCCTCCGACGCCGCGGCCGCCGGCGGCCGGATGTGTGTGATCAGCGCCGGTGGCGAGCTCGCCGCGCTGGCACGCGAGTGGGGCGCCCCCCACGTGCCCGTCGACTCCGGCATCCCGATGCCCCGGGCGGGCATCGGCGCGGTCGCCGTCCCGCCGCTGGTCCTGCTCGAACGCATCGGGCTGTTCCCCGGGGCGTCGGCCTGGGTCGATGCCGCCGTCGATCAGCTCCGCCGGCGGCGCGACCGGCTGGTCGTCGCCGGGAGCGAGGCCGAGCGGCTGGCCCGCCGGCTCGACCGGCAGATCCCGCTCGTCTACGGCGGGGGCGGGATCGGGGGCCTGGCGGCGATGCGCTGGAAGAACCAGATCAACGAGAACGCCAAGACCGCCGCCTTCTGGAACGTGCTCCCCGAGCTGTGCCACAACGAGCTGGCCGGCTGGGGTCAGCATGGCGACG
>Ga0308411_10003540_pt1 | contig 10390 bp, 8 predicted proteins | sample HotsprottomLayer_2_FD_203530 | JGI IMG/M metagenome (GOLD analysis project Ga0308411, IMG submission 203530) | Hot spring phototrophic mat microbial communities from Octopus Spring, Yellowstone National Park, Wyoming, United States -... | ecosystem: Environmental > Aquatic > Thermal springs >... | reverse complement strand
GTGCGCAAGAACATCGAACGTTACCTACAGCAGAAGGCCCGCAAGACCATCACGCTCAATGAGGAGAAGTTCCTCCAGGAACGGGCGGAACTTAACGCCGATAAAGAGGAAGAGAAGAAAATCGAGGAACTCAACGATCCGAAACGCAGCGGCATCGAGCGCGACTACTATTTGGACGAAGTGCTGATGATAGCTTTGGACTATCTGAACCTGTTCCACGTGGCCAAGGCCAATTGAGCAGCTCGTCGAGCTTCGCCCAAAGCACTTGCCGGTTGCGATACGATCGCCCGATGGTCTCCCCGTTAAGCGCCGGATGTCTGCGTCGCTACGTATCGTGAACGTCAACAGCATAGGCCCTCGTCATAGTTCGCGCGGGCAGCCGTGGAACGTTTTCGGCGCAAAAAACCTTTCACTTCCGCCCGCACAAACCATGACTCTGCCAGTTCAGTGTGTTGCTGGCGAATGAGCACGCCCGCTGGCCACTGCTCTGCGCGTGTTGTTACGCGCGGCGGCTACATGTTGGTAAGGTCGTCGGGGGCACAGGTACCGGTCAGCTTGTCCATCGCCTCGGCGATCGCCGCGCTATGTCTGGGGTCCTGCACGTACACCCGGCAAATGCGAAAACTGATCGCTATCCGCCGGTACAGCTCCCGGGCATCCAAGTCGCGGATCCGGCCAGTGGCAGGCTCGTAGAGGAAGTTCTGTCCAGCGCTGGGCATCTGGGTGCTGGGGCGATGCACATGTCGCGCCGTATCCACGCGCATGGGGATGTTCTTGAGTTCCGCAGGCAACAGGTCGCGCACCGCCGCCTCGAAAGTCTGCTCGTTGGCGAAGACGGTCCCCAATTCCGATTCTCCCGGTGCAAAGAAGATAGTCCGTTCGCAGGCCATCTTCCACTGAATGCGTCGGGAAAGAAACTGCCGCCAGCGCATGCCCAGTTCGCGCAGTCTGGCATCGCTGCTATCGGGCCAGCGCGACACATCCATCAGCAGCGACCACTCGGTGAATTGCTGGTACTGCTCCAAGTGTTCCCGGGGGTTGCCAGGAAACAGATAAGGCTTGCTTTCGGCGAACAGGTCTTGCAGAGCCAAGTCCAGCGCGCGGACGGTGCGATGAAAGTAGATCGCGCGGAACAACTCTGCGCGAACCGAAATGAACCGCACCAGCGCCGGCAGACCGCGTTCGTGAATGGTCAATCCCCGCCTGGTAAACATGCTGTAGTGCAGCAGCCGGTCCAGGTCGAAAGCCCGGAGACTGTATCCGGACATGTACGCGTCGCGGAGCACAAAGTCCATGTTGTCGACGGTGTACAGTCCGCAGAACATCGCGCGCAACAGGCGCAGCCAGTGCGGCGCATCATCGCCGGTCTGGTCCTTGGGCCTGGTGATAAGATAGGCGATTTGCTCGGGGTCGAGTTGCTCATCCGCACGGAGCACGCCGCTGGGGTTACGCCGTATGCGGCGAATTATCGGCGCCAGATCGCGGCGGATGATCTCGCAGCCGAGCGTCTCGTGGGTCAGCCCGAAATCGGCCAGATAATGCACGTCGAAAAAATGCCCGAACGGCCCGTGCCCCACATCGTGCAGCAGCGCCGCCAGGCGAAGCAACGATTCCACGTACGGGCGGCTGGGCACATCGGGGCAAACCGCTTGCAAGCTATCGTACCACCGGCCGATGGCCCGGCTGGCCAGGTACATCGCCCCCAGCGCGTGCTGGAAGCGCGTGTGCTCCGCACCGGGAAAAACCCACCAGGCAGTCTGCAACTGGTGAATCTGCCGCAGCCGCTGGAGCCAGGGATGGTCGATCAGGTGCTGTTCAGAGGTTTCGCCCTCGGGCAGTCCCGCGGCAGCCACAAAGGGAATGTACCCGTGTATCGGGTCCAGGCTGAGGCTTTCCTGCTGGAAGTCGCGCATACGCCATATTATAGCGGCAGTGTTGCGTATTGCGCGACGGCGGCAAGCAGACTTCAAGCCGAGCCGCCACCCTCAGGCACGAATCCGACCGCACCCCAATAGTGCGATACTCCGGCCGCCGGCCGAGCCGGAAGCGTAAGCGCCCAGGTGCGAGGATGATCTGTGCCAAGCAGGCGAGCCGGAAGCTTAAGCGCCCAGGTGCGAGGATCATCTGTGGCAAGAAGGCGAGCCGGAAGCGTAAGCGCCCGGGTGCGAGGATGATATGTAGCAAGCGGGCGAGCCGGAAGCGTAAGCGCCCGGCACTAAGCGTTTACGCCACCACTACCGATAACTGCTTGCCGCCGGCGACGTTGAACTACCGCCAACCGACTGCGTGGAACCGTATGGCGAAGCAGGCACCAGCGGATAGTCGACGGCGTTGCGAGTGCTGCCTGGACGATACTCCGGCACGGCGCTGGAAACTCCGCCAGTGTTGCTTCTGCTGGACGGGGCGGTGTCCGACAAGGGAGCATAAGGCGAATAATCGGTGCCAGACTTGGGGTATTGATAGTCATTGCCGCCTGTAGCGTAACTGCCGCCGGAGGTTCGGCTGCCGGAGGCCCCAGCGTCGTAGCGGACAGTACCCGATGTGCCGGCATCGATCGTCCTGCTGCCAGCCCCGCCGGTGGAGTATCCTGTACCACTGCCACTCTGCGCCGGGTACCCGCCGTAAGGCGGTTCGGTCGTGCTATATGGGTTTGCTGTTGTGCTATATGGGTTTGTGGCTGCGCTATACGGGTTTGCGGCGGGCATACTGCTTGTGGAGCTTCGCAGCGTACTACTGCTGTTGCCCACTGTGCCGGTACCGGCCGCCGGCGGCGCAGTAGTGCAACCGCTCGGGCAAGCCGCCGGCGTGTAGCTGGCTGGTGCCGTATTGTAAGCGCCGGAGCGATCGAATGCGCCGGCCGTACTCGCTTCGGGACGCACCGGGTTTCCATACGATCCGCTCGGCGTGGCAGGCAAATAGCCCGTGGCTGGCTGTGAAGAGCTTGCGCGCAGCCCGGCCGAACTGCCTGCCGAAGCAGTGTACGCGGCTGCGCCCGAGGCGGCCCCTGTGGTTGTTCCGTACGGTGCAGGACTGCTGCTGTAGCTTCCGGGCGGCAGACTGCTTGTACCCGTGCCGTAAGCAGACGGCGCAGTTTGAGAGTAACTGCCCGACGGCGGAGTCGTACTGTAGTAACCGCTCTGCGGCGGCATGTAGCTGCCAGTGGGAGAACTGACGTCACGAGTCGACGACGGGCTGCTGTAAGCAGCCGGCAGGCTCGCGGCGCCAGGATAGCTCGGCTGCGAACTGCTGGCTCCGGTAGCCGCGCCAAAGCTACTGGTTCCGCTGCCTCCCGCAGCAGTGTAACTGCCGCTTGTCGGCTGGCTGTAGGCAGGCGGCGTGCTGTACTGGGTAGTGGCACCGGTGGTTCCACCGGCGGCGGTCCCGGCCAGATTATACCCTGCACCCGGTGCAGGATTGCTGGCCAGACCGGCGGTGGTCGAAGGCTTGACGGGGCTGCCGATGGCAGGCGGACTTACCCCACCGGGCACCTGCGGGGTGCTTACAGCGTCCTTCTTCCAGAAGGCCAAATTGGGCATCGACCATTTGCCGTCGCTGTAGCAGCCAGAGGCAACCAATAGCGTCAGCACCAGCGCCGACGTCTTCACGGTGCTAAGTGCGCTTTCGATAGACATGATCTCGTCCTTGAGACTTGTAGGGTGTGCCGACAGCAGCGCCTGGGGGACGATCGCCCCCAGGAGCCGAGTCAGAAGTTTGTCGGCTTGGTGCAGGCTTCCTCCCTGATAACCAACAACTATCAGCGCAGTGGTTTGTGTTTTGCTAGATCGACCGACCGCGGACAATCTAATCAATTCATTCCACAAAACCGCTACATTTTGCCTATTCTTCCAGACATCACTCTGTTGCGCTATTGAGACTGTCCGATTGCGACAATACCAGCAAATCCAGGACCTGGTATGCATTGCGCGGGATAAAGCGAAATGTTGTTCCTCCCAAAAAACTGGACAGATCCCTAGAGCGAACTTTCCCGGTCGAACTTTACCGCTGTATCTTTTACCGCTTTGCCGGCAGGTTGTTTGCGCAACAGCACGGGATTATAAGTTGCCTACCGTGCCGGTCAATGCCGAAATATCCAGTCTGCCCAATCGCCCATCACCCCATTACCCCAGTCGATGACAGGCTAAACAACGAAAGTTGGTTTGCTGAGCGTCGGTTTTTCGGTACCATTGACAGTCAAGCCGACAGGTGGTGCTATCTTGGCGAGGAGGTAGAGCCGATGCCTTTGGAGTTCGATCGCGCTGGTCTGCGGTTCGACTATCCGGAAAACTGGCAGATCGACGACAGCGACATACTTGCCGGGCGCAAGTCGGTAACGGTGTACAGTCCCAGCGGGGCGTTTTGGTCGGTGGCCATCCACCCCCGAGGTACCGACGCCGCCACTTTGATCGAAGGGGTGGTAAGGACCATGCGGGCCGAATACCCATCGGCCGACTTCGAGCCTGTCAGCGAGGTACTCGACGGCAAGCAGTTGGCCGGATACGACATCACGTTTTTTTATCTTGATTTCCTCAACGCTGCTCAGATTCGGGCATTTGAAACCCCTTGGGCCACTTTCACATTTTTTTGCCAGGGCGAGGACCGCGATTTCGACAGTGCATTGCCGGTCTTCAAGGCCATGACTGTCAGTCTGCTTCGGCGGTTGAAAGGCTGAGTGGCTGAGCTGCCTGTCGCCACAGGCACGTAGTGGTAAAGGCGTCGCAGTAACGGCGTTCTGGCAACCCATCGAATTTGCCGCCTCATCCTGGGAAAAGGACGAAGTGCGCGCCGCGGTCGCTGTGGTTTGCAGCGGAGTTGTGCCTTTTGGCCGCCGCCGTTGTAAAGCATTGCTAAACATGAAGTTGCCCGCAGCCCGGACGAAGCGCAGACGCCCGGGAGCGGTCTTGGTAAAATATACCAATGTTGGCTGCCACAGTCGGCGCGGTGCGCAATAGCCGCGAGAACTGGCCAGATACGGCTGGGCATGCCGACAAAGCCGGGCCACGACATCCAGACCAGCACATCCGATGTTCGATCGTTGCTGCGGCGACCGGTGACGTTGGACGCAAGGGCGACAACGCGGCTAGAGGATGGCCCAAGGTAAATAGCCCGAAGGCGTATTATGGCCGCAACCAAATGGTGTTGATGGAGGGGCGCGCTGCGGTCGCGTCCGTTGGTGCGTGATGCACGGCCACGACGGCGCGTGGCCCTCCAGATCACCGAAAAACGTGCGCGCAAAACGCGCACAGTTTCGCCGTAAGTGACTAAACGGCCTGATCGGGTGCCGCCGTTACGAGTGCGGGGCTGACAGATCACTTCGGGCGAAGGCGTTTTTGAGCTTGGAGTACTTGCGCTAATGGTTATCTAGCCAGAGTAGCTTGTTGTTGGCCGCCGGCAGCATAGCAGATCGGGAGCAACTGCCGCGGCTCATGAACAGGACGGTTGACCGGCCCGCTAGGGCGGTTTGGTTATGTCCAATGTGGGATTACTCGATCGATTGCAGGCGTATGCGCCGATGGTGAACCCATCGTTGCTGGCCTGCGATTTCACACGGCTGGGCGAAGAGATTCGCAGCCTGGAAGCGGCCGGAGCTCGCATTCTGCATCTAGATGTGATGGATGGACACTTCGTGCCGAACATCAGTTTTGGCATTCCCATCGTCGAGGCGGTCAGGCGCGCGACGGAGCTACCGCTAGATGTGCATCTGATGATTTCTGAACCGGCCAGGTACGTCCGGCAGTTTCGGCAGGCCGGGGCCGATCTGCTGACGGTGCAGATCGAGGCAGTGCCAGAGCCCGCGGCCGTGCTAGAGCAAATACGCAGTTTGGGCGCGCTGGCTGGCTTGACGCTCAATCCGCCCACACCCCTTGAAACCATCGAACCTTATCTGCCATACTGCGATCTTGTCTTGGTCATGAGTGTGATGCCGGGCTTCGGCGGCCAAGAGTTCCAGCCGGTAGCTTTGGATAAACTGCGAAGACTGCGCAAACTGACAGATTCGCAAATGCTGCTGTCGGTCGATGGCGGCGTCAACCGGCAAACTCTGGGTCTGTGTGCTCAGGCAGGAGCCAACGTGTTTGTTACCGGGACAGCGTTGTTTTCTGAAGAGGACTATTCGCGGTTCATCCGCGATATGACCGCATTGGCCCGGCAGTGTCAACTTGTGCAGGAAAAGACATGCTCCAGATAGTGTCAATCCGCCCTGGATGCACAGAATACGATCGCCAGAAACGCATCCAGGGGAATCTTAGTATACCTCTGACTGAGGAAGGGCGGGCCTACGCACTGCAACTGGCCGATCAGTTGCGAGGGGTACCGGTAGAGGTAATCTACTGCCCGGAGGGTGAGCCTGCCGAAGAGACCGGCCGACTGATAGCCGACAAACTCGGCGTTAAATTGCGCGTGCTGGATAATCTGGAAAATATCAATCTGGGTCTTTGGCAGGGGATGTTGATTAACGATGTCCGGCACAAGCAGCCGAAAGTCTATCGGCAGTGGCAAGAGCAGCCCGAAAGCGTGTGCCCTCCCCAGGGAGAAATGCTTTCGGAGGCCGAAGATCGCTTGCGGACGGCGCTGGTAAAGCTGCTGAAGCGACACAAGGAGGGTGTTATTGCGATCGTTCTGCCTGAACCGCTGCTGACCTTGCTGCGACGGTTCCTGGTACATGCCGAGTTAGGCGATTTGTGGCAACCCAGCCAGGGGAAACCCTGCTGGGAAGTTTTTGACGTGGACCCGGAAGCACTATTGGCCGCTAGCGTGTAGCTTTGGCGGTGCGCGGTGAGGCAGGCCAGGCGTGTGCCGTCGGCGCAGCTTGCTGATTGCAGTGCACCGTGCTGGTTTGCGTCAAAAAGTTGTTTGCATTGAGAAATTGGACAATCGAGGCCATGAGTCAAGGAAGTCCTGATCCCAACGGCTGGAAGAGCATCATCAAGCGCCCCAAGCGCGGGGTGCCCGAAGGTCTATGGCTCCGCTGTCCTGGATGCCAGCAGACGATATTCCGCAAAGAAGTGGAAAAACGCTTGGGAGTTTGTCCGGAGTGCGACTACCATTGGTACGTTCCCGCCCGACAGCGCATCGCCCAGGTGCTCGACGAGGGAACTTTTGAAGAATGGGACGCCGACCTGGAGCCTTGCGATCCGCTGGAGTTCGCGGATCGTATTCCTTACAAGGAGCGCCTTCGCGAGGAGCAGGCGCGCACCGGGTTGCGGGACGCAGCGGTGACCGGCACGGGGATGATCCGCGGGCGGCGGGTGGCGTTCGGGGTGACCGATTCGGCGTTCATCATGGGCAGCATGGGCTCGGTAGTCGGCGAGAAGATCACCCGGCTGGTCGAACGCGCTACCCAGCAACAATTGCCGCTGATCATCATCTCCGGTTCCGGCGGCGGCGCGCGGATGCACGAAGGCATTTTGTCGCTTATGCAAATGGCCAAGGTATCCGCGGCCTTGGCACGGTTCGACCGCGCCGGCGGGTTGTTCATATCGGTGTTGACCAATCCCACCATGGGCGGCGTGGCCGCCAGTTTTGCGTCGCTGGGCGATTTGATCTTTGCCGAGCCTAAGGCCTTGATCGGCTTCGCCGGCCCGCGAACAATCAAGGCTACGATACGCCTGGAGCTGCCAAAGGGATTCCAAACCAGCGAGTTTCTGTTGGAGCACGGTTATGTCGACCGCATCGTCCGGCGGCCCGATTTGAAGACCGAAATTGCGCGCGCCATCGACTATTGCGGAAAGTAACTGCGGGCTTGCAGGTGTGCTATAAGGCCACATGTATTGATGTCCGCAATGCGAATGCAGACGGCTCGCTTTGGAACGCATCTCGGCGGCGCATTGCCTTTGGCGTAGACCAATAACCTTGCTGTAGCTAGGGCGCGAGTGGCCGAAGGGGCCAGGATTCCAGGACTCATCGAGGCAATAGTCTTGGCAAACATCGTTGGCACTGCACCGTATGGCACTGCTGAGAAAACTTGCATCGTTGCTGCCCGGTTCGCGGCTTGACGTATCCAAGCGGTTCGCCTTGCTGCGCGAAGCGATCTCGGGCACTATGTCGAACTTTTACATGGCCCGCGACCTGCGCACCGGCAAGATCGTGGGCCTGAAGATCATCGACAAGCAGAAGATCGAGGCGATCGAAGCCCGCTACAAGGGATTGAACAAGCCATCCGAGGGCGAAATCTCCATCCAACTGAAGCATCCTAACATCGTCGAGACCTACGAGTACGGCCTGACAACCGACGGGGCGCAGTATCTAGTACAAGAGTATCTTGAAGGCCCGGGCCTGAACTCGCTGATCGTCGCGCGCAGTGCGCAGTTGGACGGACAGCGTGTAAACTTCATCCGTCAAGCAGCCGAGGCCATCGCCTATCTGCACGCGGCAGGTTTCTTGCATCGCGACATTTGCCCGCGCAACTTGCTGTTGGCCGACAATGGTCGAACCGTCAAACTGATCGATTTCGGCCTGACTGTGCCCGCCCGCGGGCCTTTTCTCCAGCCGGGCAACCGAGTGGGCAACCCCAATTACATGGCGCCAGAAGTGGTTCGCCGGCGGCCGATCGACCAGCGGATCGACGTATTCTCTTTCGGCGTGACAGCCTACGAGCTGTGCACGTTCGAGTTGCCCTGGCCGTCCGGGGCGACAGGGCTGGCGGCGCTGAGCCACGACAAGCCGCCGACGGACATCCGTACCTACCGGCCGCAGATAAATCCCCGCCTGGCCCAGGCGATCCACGCTTGCATCGAGCCAGACCCGCAACGGCGCTGTCCCTCGATGGAAAGCTTCCTGCAACTGATCCGCGGCATCAAGCACGAAGACCAGCAGTAGTATCTCCGGCGGCAACTGCCGCGCGGCCGGTTATACTCCGCGCGGACGGCAGTGGAGCGCTTTCGGAGGAAAGAAACTTCACGTTCAGCCCACACAAACAATGGCCGGGCCATTACCCACGCGTTGCGCGCTACGCCGACAGGTGGTTGTTTCCGGTTGCCGAGCCGTTTTCGCTTTGTACCTTACCGGGCCGTTTTCGCTTTGTACCAATCGCGCGCGTGCCGAAGTTGGCCTTTGTCAAAGCGCAAATTGGTTTTCACATCACGAAATAAGCCCTCTGGCCCACACTTGAGGGGTGCGCACGCAAAACATTTGCCAAACTGGCCATTTTTGGTTAACATAGCTAGTGTCGATTTGGCAGATGTTGCGTCGGGCTTGCCAATTGCGCTGGCTCTGGCACGCCGGCGGGTGATCTTGTCGATAAGCAGGCAGCGCTGGCGGCGAGCAGGTTCTACTCTAAATTGCCGTATAGATGCTGCGCGCCGCCAGCGGGTACCTTGCCAGGATTGGGAGAAACGCACCATGCGGCGCTGGCATGAAACGATCGCACTGGCGGCGATCGCCTTTTTGGTGGTTGCCCCAGCGGCACAAGCAGACATCATCCTCCAGTTCACATTTCCTACCGCCGATGGCGTCGGCGTGGAAACCGGCCCCGGACTGAACCCGACTACTGTCCATCCGAACCTCAACACCTCCGTGCTGATGGCAATCCGTGACACGAGCAACAAGGTCACGCTGGGAACCGAAAACCCCACGCCCAATTATGCCACGCAGCCCGTACTGCGAGTGAATCCGGATGGCAACGCCAACTCGGCGGCCGCTGCGGTCACCAACGGGGTGTTCTTCTCGTTTTCGTTGGAACCGGAAGCCGGCTATGTGCTTAACCTTACCAGCTTGGAGTTCAAGGCCGCACGGGGCGGCGCGTCGGTTCCGCGCGGATGGGTAGTCCGCAGCAGTTTGGACGCATACGCGGCCGACATCGGCACTGCCGACATCCCCTCCCAAAGACCCAACTGGACAAACTACTCTCTGGATTTGTCTGGTGCCTTGTATCAGAACATCAGCGGGCCGGTTACTTTCCGCTTCTATGTTTACTCGCCGGCCGCCGGCAGTACTATAGAGTTTGACGACATCACCCTTAACGGCACCGTAGTGCCGGAACCTGCCGCTTGGACTCTGCTGGCCACCGGCCTGCTTGTTGCCGGCTTGCTTCGCAAACGCCGCGAATCGCTCTAACAGGACGCAAAGCCTCACTGCCGGTCACTGGTGCGAGACGGAACAGTAGCTGAAGTTCCTCTTGCAGCCGAGGGATGTGTGATGGGCTGCCGCGTGGGTGAAGACTAATGCTGGAGCGAGTATAGGATTACATTCAGCCCGATCCGCGCCGCGTCCGCCCGACTGTAACCCCGGCACTCCACCGAGTCGTGCTTCTCCAAGGCGCAACTGATGTCGTAGGGCGAGAACACCACCGCCCAGCGGTCATCGAGCTTGATGCCCTCCAGTTCCGGGGGCACGCGGCGCAGGGTTGCCTGAAGCGGTCCGCCGGTGGCGCCGCGCGGCGGCGGATCGCGTCGGG
>Ga0308411_10003539_pt1 | contig 10390 bp, 5 predicted proteins | sample HotsprottomLayer_2_FD_203530 | JGI IMG/M metagenome (GOLD analysis project Ga0308411, IMG submission 203530) | Hot spring phototrophic mat microbial communities from Octopus Spring, Yellowstone National Park, Wyoming, United States -... | ecosystem: Environmental > Aquatic > Thermal springs >... | reverse complement strand
ATCGCAGTGGAATCCGTTCTATATTACCATTCAGAGAATCAGTGTGTGACGGATTAGTATATAGAACTTACTTTAGGATCAGAAGTAACGAGATATTGTATTATAATAATTTTTTTTGGGAAGGAGAGCCCCGCAGATATAACGGAGACAAACTTAGGCTATTTTGGTTTATGAAAGATATCTTACGCGATATTTATCGCCCTATCGAGTTTTCTAAATTAAATTACTTTATGGGCAAGAATAATAGTTTGCTATTTAGATTAAGGGATAAGTTTTATATACTTTCTAACGAGCTATATAAGCCGGAACATGTAGATACTACTAATCCTCCTAATTACGTAGCTATCATAGATGCAGAAAGCGGGGAAACTTTGTACTTAGAGAATAGAAAAAATAACTTATATTTAAATTTGTTTTACCTAATTGCTAACAAAATTGTCCCTGTAATTCAGATGGATAATAGTAGTATAAAAGTGCATTTTGTTGATATTATAAGTCAAAAAATAGATACTTTGTCCTGGTATATTGATGAAATTGAGTCAATAGTGATGGATATGCTATATAAATCCTCTGGATTCAAATACATGGAGGATTTATTAGAAAACATCAAATTTATCAAATTTAGTGAAAGTAGCATCAAATATATTGAGTATATGCATGATGTAACTTCGGAACAAATTAATTACACAAAAGAAATCAATGTTTACTTTGATATCTATATTAATGCTAGTGAAGAAAGACGATGCAATTTGGTTCGTTTGGGTGTAATAATGGTATTAGAGAGAGATAGTCTAGAATGTTATTTGGACCTAGAAAAACTTGCAATTACAATAAGAAGTAAAGAGAAATATCGCGAATTCCATTTTTTTGGAGACAATCCTTATAAAAGCATTAGTATATTACCACGAAAAATTCATGTTTCATCAGAAATACCAAAAATTTATTTGTGTAATGTTTTATATAGCAATGAATGTTACAACATACTTTATAGTACTGAAAATGGTATTGTACTTAAGAATAAAAAGTTATACACGCAACGGAGAACGGACACAAAATTAGACGCAATATGGGACATTGATAATGAATTTTCAAATTTTACAATGTATCGACATAAAGACTATTTGTTTATAATGAAAGTTCCCACCTATATATCCCCTGTCTTTTTAATAGTTATTGATTTAAAAAGTGGTAAGCTTTATCCTTTTATGAGTGGAGATTATTTCAATACACTTTTAAGAGGGGACTTAAATTATACTTTTTACTACTCTAAAACAAGCGATAATATTATCTTTTTATCAACGGAATTAGAGCATATATTCATTATGGATTTGCGGAAATTAAATGATAAACTTTATCTGCTAAAACAAGATATATGCGAGAAAGAACAATATGGCTATGGCTACGTGGATGATTTTATTGAAGTTTTTGATTTAGCTGAATTATTAAGTGATGCTATTTTGCGACGGCACAAACTTCAAATTGAAGATGAGTCAGTTAAGGCATTAAGCTATCATATAGATAAGAACTTAGATAAATTATACATTGTCAGTAAGTACAATATTAATAATGTCGACTATATAGGCATATTTGAATGTGTAACCTCAGAGGACAGTCTATTCTTAAAGCTTGTAAACTACTCCCCATATAATTCTATATTGTTCAGTAAAAATAAAGGCAAAAATCAAATTAATATATGTAACTTGAATATACGAGGTATGTTTGTTCGCAATACATTTAATAACAGCTTAGAAATAGCTTGCAATCGTAATGCTACGTTTGTTGACATCTGGAATAACAGGATTAGTACAAGAATCCTACAATGGTCTCACACTCCCCAAGAGATTATATGTGAGAATTTAGGAGATTACGTGATTGTAGAATTAGACCCTTGGGAGGGAGCACCACGTAATAAGCGGGAATTTTTTGTTTTATCTAGACTGGATTTAGTCAACAAGATGTCGGTTTTGACACTATAAGCAACAGAGCAACCTTTTATATTTAATCTTATTACTTTTACTTCTTTTTCGAATTCTTTTTCGATAAACTTACCATGTTTAATTAGCATGCGACGCAAACCGACACTAAAAGCGTACAAGTATCGTATTTACCCAAAAGAATTCCCGTTTCTCAAAGAAGTAGATTGTTTTGATCTTGTCGCCGTACAGAATCACATTGAGGATGCTTTCCGTAATCACTTCAAAAACCGTAAGCAATTCAAACTTCCAAAATTCAAAAAGAAAAGAGACAAACAATCGTACACTACAAACAATGTGCACAACTCCATAAGGATAGATTTTGAGAGAAGATTGTTATATCTGCCTAAGATAAGGGAGGGCGTAAAGATTGAATTACACCGAAGATTTGATGGTAAGATTAAGTCTGTTACCATAAGCAGAACGAATGAGGGCAAGTACTACGCTTCAATTCTGGTAGAAACTGCGAATCCTAGGAACAAAGTTGTGGAGCCTAAAAGCAAAGCTTGCGGAGTAGATTTGGGACTGGAACATTTTGCTACTATTGCTAATGACTTCGGGAGTTACAAAGTTGAGCATCCGAAGTATCTTCGTCGCGGAGAGGATAGGCTAAGGAGACTGCAAAAGTCTTTCTCAAAGAAACAGAAAGGTTCAAAAAATAGCGAAAAAGCGAGACTGAGACTTGCCAGGCAGTACGCGTACATCGTAAATGCTCGTAATGACTTTTTGCAAAAGTTGTCCAAAGCCATCATTGACGAAAACCAAGTCGTGGTGGTAGAGGACATCAACGTGAAAGGCCTCTTAAAGACAAGACTTGCCAAGTCAATTTCTGACAGTGGGTGGTCAAAGTTTCTGGTCTACCTAAAGTACAAAGCAGAGTGGTATGGGAGGACTTTCATTCAAGTAGACCGTTTCTTTCCATCCTCAAAACTTTGCCACCGCTGCGGGTACAAAAACGAAGACTTGGCGCTACATGACAGAACGTGGTGCTGCCTTTCGTGCGGTGAGACTCATGATAGAGACGTGAACGCCTCTATCAACCTTTATTTCGTAGGGCTAGGACGGCCCGAAGTTACGCCTGTGAAGCAGGCTCTGGTGGATGACCGTAGTCCTTACGGGCTACCTAAAAAGCCACCCTGCGTCGAAGCAGGAAGCTCAACTGCAAAAGGTTGAGCAGTCCGCCCAGCAAAAAGTGCCCATTCTGTTTTCTCACATTAAAACGACGGGCATCTTTCGCACTAAAGCAAGATCATATACCAAAAGACCATAAGAACTAGCGCAGTAATATCCAGAGTGTTCTATCTCTCGCACTTCAATGTCGTCTGTATCAGAACACTTGTATTTCATAATAATAAGATTATTAAGGTTCTCTACAATAATTTTGCTCTTTTCGTAGTATCCTTTCATTGCCTTGCAACTAACTCTATTATACCCGACACTAACAAAAAAACCATTGTGGTCATAATAAATATCAAGATTACTAAGATTCCCTTCAGCAAATCTAATTTTATACAAGTCAATATTGGATACAAAATTAAAATGCCTGCTTTTATTAAAGAACAACATTAATGTTGGGTTTTTAGTATGTCTAACATAAAAAGAATAAAGTTTAAGTTGCAATTTATTGTCGAGCATATCAAGCCTAAATACACCTATGTTTTCTACATCCTGAACGCTGTACTTAGCAAAAATGTATAATGATTTAGTGTCTTTATCCACTTGATGATCTAATAATTTTACGCTATCTGATTCTATCACGAGTCTATATATGGCGTATATAGATTCCATTATCATTTTATTAACATCTAAAACAACAGATATTTTTTCTATATTTTCGTACCTTTCCATCAGCATCAATTCACCGAGTTTTTCACAATCTTCGGCTTTATATGTTCCAATAAAATGCTCGACTTTGTCCATATCTACTACTATTAAACATTGTAGGTCTTTTGACAGTAAAAATAATTTGTTTGTCTCGTAGAGTGGATAGTAGTGGTAAGTAAATCTATATCTTGGGCATAGATGCTGTTTTAAGTGGATTATAAATTTATAGAGCAAGTTTTTCTGTGTATCTATAAATACTAATTTGCTATAATTGTGACTTTGAATCATGACTAGATACCTATCATATCGATATAATGATGAGCTATAGTATTTTTCGTAGCTGCTATAAGGGAATTTTCCTTTAACTATAATACCTTCGTTATTTTGTTTTACGTGGAAACAGTCGTTTTCATACAAGTCAGTTGAACTGTATCTATAACCTGTTTGGTCTCGCAAATTATAGCTCCTTTGGAGCATTCTATTACTCTCGCTAGCTCCATTGGCCTTAACTTTTAAGTACAATTCATGTACCACTGCCAGACCATCGTATGCTCTTTTGTAAATATCCAGTGTAAAACGACCGACATCCCAATAGCAAACTATCTTATCGCTATCTACTTCTATTTTTATGGCCATGTTATACAAATTATAAAAATATTTTTCTCCATATATCAAGAGCCCAAAATGTAATTCAATACCTCTTGTGTATAACTTCTTACTTGTATTCGTACTGTCAGAATATTGGGCATCATATATCTCTTTAAAGTAGTATATAGCTTTGTCTATATTAAGGTAATTCATTTTATCTTCCATTATATCTTTTTTATTTTCTCTAGATATTTCACCTAATCTTAATACATCACTTATTAACTGCCTTATATTCATCACATTCCATGATATAAAAACAACTTTATCGTTCGATAAATCTACTAAATAAATAGATATACTTTGCTCTTTAGCTTTAAAAATAGGTATTACATGTCTATTAAGAATAGGCAATAGGTCTGATAGTTCCTCATTATTTTTACTTGTCATAAGTAGTGGCTTACCGCTTTTTATATCTATAACAGCTATGTATCTTTTATTGTCATGCCATTGAATGTCAAGAGATATAAAATATAACCTATCTTTTGCAGTTTTTACTAATAAGTTACTTGCACTTTTATTGATAATATTAAGCTTGCTGAATTTCACAAGTTTATATGAAGTGTTAAGGAAGTCAGGTACGAATACGGGTACCTCGCCATCTATTTTCCTTTCGTACGTCACTAGATTGTTAGTAGAGCGGAAATAAGTTACGCTATCAAGACTTTTAATACAATACATAGTATTGTAAGTTCGGTTGTAGTAGTGAAAATCGGTCTTTTCATGTCCCCTAGTTTTAGTGTTGAAAATATCAACGTTATCGGTTACATACGGTAATTTTATATGTTTAGCGATTTTGGTTTTTAATATGTTGCTCTTTGGCAAATTGAAAAACACAATAAATATACTGATAAAATATACATTTCGTAGATGAGCTAGTAAGTTGTCAAAGTCAAGCTGTCGTCTGAAAAATAATTGTGTAGTACTGCAGAGAGCTTATTTACTAGAAGAGGACGACTGTATAAAACTTATGCGGTTTTATATACTTTGGGTGTTCAGATTTGATTCGTCTGTGTAATTTGTGCCGAGGGCGGGACTCGAACCCGCACGACTTTTTTTCAAGTCACAGGATTCTAAGTCCTGCGTGTCTACCAATTCCACCACCTCGGCTTTTTCTCACTTCTCAATCGTTGATGAGTGGTTCCCTTACTTCGTCGAAGATAACTTTGGTGCATCGTATAAGAGCTAAGATCAACCACTTTCGAAATAATTCATACTCAACAACTATCTGGAATTTATCATATGATGTAGAAATAATCTTACCAATAAAAGTGCTTATTCTGCTTTTTTACAAAAAAAATGCTGGCATCTTTTTCACTAATACAAGATCGTATAGTAAAAATCCATACGAACTTTCGCAAGCGATTTCAGCATATTCGCGTCCTTCCTTTTTAACATCACTCATATAACTACACCCGTACTTCATAACAATAAGATTATCGAGACTCTCTATAATAAGTTTATCATTTTCATGATATCCCTTCATAACAGGAAAACTAACTCTGTTATACCTAATACTAACAAAAGCATCATCATCATTGTAATAAATGTCAAGATTACTTATGTTAACCCTATCAAAACTAATCTTATATAGTTTAAAATTTGACATAAACTTAAAATTTTTATCTTTTTTATTTAGCTTACTTAGAGTTAGATTTCTGCGGTGTCTAGTGGCGAAAGAAGAAAGTTGAAACTGTAATTCTTTGTTAGAAATATTGAACACAAATACGCCTATATGCTCTGTATTTTGTATAGTATATTTGGCGACTATATATAATATTTTAGTGTTTTTATCTATGTGATGACCTAATGTTATTATACTATCTGGGTTAGGGACTAGTTTATGTTTATTGTTTATGGCTTTTATTGTCATTGCCTTAACATCTAAAACAATAGAAACATTTTCTATACTCGGGCACTCTTCTTTTTTATGCTTATCACTAGATGATTTACAACTTTTTAAATCCTTTGAATTAATAAAGTGCTCAACTTTATTCATATCAATTATCATTAAGCATTGCAGGTCTTTAGATAAGAAAAGCAACTTATTTTCTTTATGAAGTGGATAATAATGGTATAAAAATCTGTATTTTACACACAGATCCTGTTTTTCGTGAATACTAAATCTGTATATTAAATTTTTCCCCTTTATCATATGATCTATAAATGTTATTTTCCCAGATTGAATGATGATTAGATATTTACCGTATCTAAAAAGAGAAGATTTGTAGTGATATGTGTTATTATCAGGTGTCTTGTATTTAATCATTATGCCATCTTCATATTGTTGTATGTAATAACAGTCGTTTTCGTATAAGTCAGTTGAAATATATTTGTAACCTCCTTGACCTATCAATTTATAACTTTTTCTGAATATTCTGTGATAATCGTTCGGTTCGTAAATTTGGGCGTATAAGTAACTTTTATATTCATCCTCTGGGTCATCGTATAACTTTTTATGAATATTTATCGCAGCATTAGTAATATCCCAATAATAAAGTATTTGATCGCCATCTAGCTCAATCTTTATATATGAACGGCTCAAATAGTATGAATATTTTTCGCCTTCTATTATAAGATCTAAATAAACAGCAACACTTCTCACATATAAATCTTTATCTTTACCTTCAATGTCTATATGTCTAATACCGTATTCCGGAACAATAACACCTACACCATCTTGTATATGAAAGTAATTTATTGTATCTTTTGCTATTTCATTTTTCTTGTCTGCGGGCGCTTTGGTTAACCTCAGTAATCTAGTTATTAACTGATGTATTTTATTCAGATTCCACGATATAATCTCGACTTTATCTCTTGATAAATCTAATAAGTAAATAAAAATGCTTTGTTTTTTAAAATGAAGAATTGGTATTACTTTTTTATCAATAATGTACAACAAGTCTGATCGTGTTTCATCCTCTTTACTCGCCATGAATAGAGGCTTACCTCTTTCTACATCTATAACAGCTATATATCTTTTATTATCATGCCATTGTATATCAAGAGAAATAAAATAAAGCCTATCTTTTGTAGTATTAACTAATAAATTTTTCTTGCTTTTATTAGTAATATTTAGTTTGCTAAATTTTACAAGTTTATATGAACTATTGAAGAAGTCAGGTATAAATACAGGTATTCCGCTCCCCGTTGTTCTTTCGTACATTAATAAGTTTTTGGCAGTACGAAAATAAGTTATATCACCATCTTGTTTAAAATAATACATGCTGTTGTAAGTTTTTTTATAAGCTTTAAAGCTGGCTTGGGAATTTTCCAATGGTTTGCCATTTCTTATATAGGGTGATTTTATATAATACGCAATTTTGCTTTTTGGTATCTTGTTTTTGGAGGTAGTAAAAAACACAATAAATATACTGATAAAGATATGTGTTTATGTTGAGATGGTAAGTTACTTAAGGGTCACCACGCGCCGCAGCAGGACGCTCAGTTGTAAAAGGTTGATGCTTTTCCTTTACCTTGCGCGGTTTAAATGGAAACGAAACTGCCCTGCCTGTGATAGGCAGGGCTTCCTGCTGCTTGGACGGGTGAGCCGTTACTCGTGTGTTGCTACGCTTTGGAGGCGGTTAGCGATGGAGAGATACCGCTTGACTAAACCACGAATCTGCTTGACCATTAGGTTGGTGTTCTTAGGGAGCGTGCCCAGCACATCGTGGAGTGCCTCAAAGGTAGGCAGCGCGTCCAGAAAGTTTTCCACCAGCTGCTGCTTTTGCTCGCGTGGGATGCGTACCCGTGTCCGCCCCGTGCCGCTGGATGTCCGAGCGTACCGTGCAGGTACTTCCAGCCCGAAGGTGCTGAGGGATTCACGGAGAGCCTCGTTACGGAGCTTTTGCACAATGGGAGCTATGTTTTGCTCACCGCCCGTGCTTTTAACCTGCAAAAGCTCCTCAAGCCTAGGGAGAAGCAGGTACGCTGCGATGCACCGGTACCAGCCTCCATGCTGTGAGACCGCTACACCAGCACTTGCAATCTCCCTACGAATCTGTGTTTCCACTTCGTGAGGGAGGAAGCTGTGCTCCCCGTTCAGCTCCTTTTCCAGGTTCGTGATAAGCTTCTTCAGGCCTTTTTCGTTCAGGGCCTTTTCAATCCGAACTTTGAGTTCGGTTCCGCTGACTTGCGCTTGCGTTTCCATATCAAGCATTACGACGAACACGCAAGGAAAGTTAGTTCCCGTTTTTGCGATTCGGTGGATGAGGGCAAACAAAAAAGCGGGGCATACGCCCCGCCTACTAACAATAGCTAAGCTAAGGGTGTAGATTATTAGGATGTAGGTATCACTTTTTGAATTCTCACAGCCTCAGGCAGATCCACTACTAAAAACGGTTGACGAAAATCGTCAATAAAATTAGTTACATAAGCATCGTCCCCAAGACATACGATGTAACCGTTTCTAATATAGATGATTTCAGCTTATTCCCTTTGATAACTTTCCAGCGCTTATTTTTGTCCTTAAAGAGTTCTGCTAAAACCATCAGCATCAGCTCTTTGTTAGCTCATCTCGCTTTGCCATAGCAGGCATGGCGATACAGACGCAGGGTAATACCAGTGGGCTGCTCAACCTTTTACAGTTGAGCTATCCCCTACATCACATGGAGTCTTTGAGGGCTAGCCCGCGAACATTCTACACGGCCGGCAATTTATCTTTGCCTTGCGGACTCAACGTAATAGTTGCTATGACGGAGCACAGCGAGGCAGTAGAAAAAGTTCGCGAACAACTCATTCGTATCATGCAAGACGAAGAACTAAGAACAACAGTAGACATTTTAGCTGACATAATTAAGGATATTCGCAAGAACCCTCACAACTTATCTGGTCTTCATTTTGAAGCAAAACGATTTATCCCGCAGAATACCGATTACGATGAAAGCTACTGGATAGCTGCCCACGTCCTATATCTCAACGGCTATGATTTCATAAAAATCTGCAAAGAAGTAGAAGCAATAGACGAAGAAATCATTACGATAGATGAATACCTACAGATGTTGGATAAAGAATTAAAAGCAAGTCAGGCAGCTATGTGGGCATTGTATGAATATATGGATAAACTAAATACTTTTTTAGATAATGTATCAGAAAAAAGTAATAAACTATATAAAAAACTATCATCACTGAAAAAAGAAAAAAATAGGGAATTGTATGATAGCATTTGTGAACGGCACTACTTTTTAGACGAAATAGTGGATTCAATAGAAGACAGGATAGAGAAAGCTAGTAGGGCATTAGAAGAAGCTGACAAAGATATGGGCAAAATAAAAGAAGAGTACGAAGCTGTCAAAAAGCATTTAGCAGAATTAGAGCGAGAAAGATGGCGTATATTGGATCTAATTCGTGATATTTTATACGAAGTTGAATCTTCATAATAAAGCTATTTATTTTGTGTACCACTACACGGGATGATCAATCTTTAGTAGTTGAGCTTCGTGCTTTGTCGCAAGATGGCTTTTTAGATAGTCCATAGGACTATAGTTATCCGTCAGGTTATGTTCCACAGGCGTAACTTAGGATCATCCTAACCCTAGTGCTTCGTTTTCGGCCGTATAAAATACTGTCGTAAGTAACAAAAATTATTCTTTCTTGATAGAAGGCTAAATTTTTCACATTCTATTCCCTTGCTCTTATTTCGACAAACTTAGTACGTTTACACAGCATGCGGCGCAAACCGACACTAAAAGCGTACAAATATCGTATTTACCCTACTGATGCGCAGGTGGTGTTCTTTGCTAAGACTTTCGGATGCTATAGGTCGGTCTGGAACGTAATGCTGTATGAGAAGCTGCGTGCTTACAAGAATAAAGAACTTATCCCCACGACCCACACCCGCCCATTACAAAGAACTTATCAAACTTCACAAGATTGAAAGCAGGATGAAAACCATCAATGCGGTTTCTGATAAGGGAATATTTACAATTCAACAAAAAAATGATGGAAAA
>Ga0308411_10003538_pt1 | contig 10391 bp, 7 predicted proteins | sample HotsprottomLayer_2_FD_203530 | JGI IMG/M metagenome (GOLD analysis project Ga0308411, IMG submission 203530) | Hot spring phototrophic mat microbial communities from Octopus Spring, Yellowstone National Park, Wyoming, United States -... | ecosystem: Environmental > Aquatic > Thermal springs >... | reverse complement strand
TTTGGTCGTCAACAGGGGTAGCAGGCGTCTTTAATTCCCAGCCACAAAAACCTTGTTGTGCCTTTCTGTCTATCCAGATCTGCACATCGGGGAATTGGGTCTTCTTTTCTGAGACCTTTAAGGAAGGATCTGATGAGGCAACTTCAAAGGGGTAAGAACCGTGTTTGAAAAATTCATTGAGCCAGGAGATAACCTGGCTCATAAACTCTCGCTCATTGGCCCTTACATCTGTCATCACTTATGTGGAACTTCTAAAAGACAGGCCATATTGGTGCCATGGGCCCTTAGACATTTTCTACCATCTCCCATACTCCACAGGGGCAGATACCAGCACAAAAGCCACAGCCAATACACTTATCATCGTCAACTACATACTCATAGCTTCCATCGGGTCTTTCTGTCCTACTAATCGCCCCCCAATAGCAGGTAGCCTCGCACATGTGGCAATCCCTGCAGGTGGCACAAGACATACAACGCTCGCCCTCTTGTTCAATGGAGACATTACCCTTACAAGCCTCATAATACTCAGACCTTATCCTTTCATAGGGGATAATTTGTCTCATATCTCTGTAAAGGGGCAATCCCATAAGTTGGGCATGTATATTCTCTGCTGCCACCCTACCGTGACCTATGGCATGGGTTACAAGACCAAGGCTTGTAACATCACCAATGGCATATACCTTTGGGTCAGTGGTCTGATAATATTCATTCACCTTTATCCAACCCTTCTCAGTGTGTATCTCAGGACCAATGAAGTCAACCTTTGGTATGTCGCCAATGGACATGATGACCAGGTCTGCATCAAGAGAACTTCCATCTTTGAAGTAGATCTTTGAAGCCTCCTTATCGTATCTTTCAGTAAACTTAGGCCAGAGTATCTGAGCCCCCTTTGACTTGGCTATCTCCATCTCCTTACCAAAGGCAGCAGGCCTTTGTATATCAACGGCGGTGACAGACACCGCACCCATGTTAAATGCCTCTGAGGCCACATCCATTCCCACATTACCGGCACCAATAATCACCACACTCTTGCCAGTGAGTTCATAGCGATTACCTGAGTTAATCCCCCTCAAAAAGTCATAGGCCGATATTACATGCTCTGAGCCAGGGAAAGAGACCATCCTTGGCTGGTGGGCACCACAGGCAATCACAACAATATCATTTTCGTTGTAAATGGCCTTAAATGTTGTCTGGTCAATCGGTGCATTTAGCCTTACATCAATCCCCAGCTCTAAAAACCTTGCCCTCTCTTTATCCAGTATCTCCTGAGGCAGTCGCTCACGGGGGATACAGAGCTCAAGCTTTCCACCAATCTTGCCTGCAGCCTCGTAGAGAACCACACTGTGACCTTTGAGTGCAAGCTGCCAGGCTGCACTCATCCCTGCGGGACCAGCCCCGATGATTGCCACCTTTTTATTAGTGGCCTCAGCCTTCTTGGGGGCAGGTATATCTAAAGACAGGCTACCCATATCATTTATGCTGAGTGGTCTATCAAGGTGGCCCCTACTACAGCTCTGCATACAGAGGTTTGGACATATCTCACCACAGACCGTTGCTGGTAACGGCGAATATTTTAAAACCAATTCAATGGCCTCGTTGAGCCTGCCCTGCCTTATCAAGGCTGCCCTCTTGTGAGAGGGTATGTGGGTAGGACACGCATAGGCACAGGGAGGGGCATACTTCTCATTGGCCCATACTGGCTTAAACCGCCTATCCTTGCCTGTAGTGATATAAGGTAGCAGAGAAAAGTCATGATCCACATACTCGGCAAAGAGACCACCCTTGCCAACCTCCTTTTCCCATACCTCCTTTCTGAAGTCCCAAGTAGAGATCTTAAACCACTTACGACCACGCTTTTCTTGTGGTGTGTAAGCCACGAGCTTTCGCCATGCCTCAGGTGATGAGGTCAGTTCGTCGTAATAGGCCATTCGGTCTATGGCCTCAAGGTAAGGTTTCATGTTTTCAACGAGCCATTGCCAGTCCTGTTCAGAGAGTTCAAGCAGTTTTACATCCCTTTCGCTGTAACCCTTTATTGGCCCTCTGAAGTATATGGTTCCACCTACCATCCCCACACAAGGGCGATAGCCAAGGACATTTTCAGGGTTTCTAGGGTTTACACCACATACTACCGCTATGCCACCGGCCTTAAACTCTGCAAAGGAGTCGCCCACATCCCTGAAGTACCATGACTGTGGTGGGTCAAAACGGGGATTGCGCTTTGTCATGGTATCGCACCTCGCGCCACCACCTCCCTGCACATAAAGGATGCCCTGGGCCGCTGCATTAAAGGCACCATTGGTCACATCACCAAGTACCGTGATCTTGGCCCCGCAGTTTATCCAGCCCACATCGTCAGAAACGCTGTTTTTGACCACTATCTCTGTGCCAAACATACCCATACTACCAAGTCTCTGGCCCACAGGGCCTTCTACAGTTATCCGTATCAGTTCACCCCTTGGCCATATCCTACCGCCAATACCGTGTTGTCCATTGGCATATATGTACAGTTCCCTTGCACCTTCCTTGACAGCCCTTTGAATATATTCCTCCATGATACGGGATGGCACCCTTTGGCCCTCTACTTGACCCCTTACAACAGCCCTCCTGCCCTCTATCTCAAGGACCTGCCCTTTTGAACCAACAGACTTTGAAGCTTTTAGAATTTTCTTAACAGGCATAACTTATCTCCAATCTATCAGCCATTGCTTTATCGTCTATACTTAGACCATCAGACATCCCAATTGGCAGTTCTGTACTCCTTCCCATAGGAGCAAATATCTTTTTGAGTTCCACATCGGCCGATTTAAAGACCTCTACCACCCTCTCGGCAATCTTTGCAGAATCAAGCCTCCTGTAGAGTTTTGGGTCCTGAGTAGTAATCCCCCTTGGACACTTGCCAGTGTTACATAAGTTGCATCGGTTATACTCGTCACCAAGACAATCCGCAGCAGCTTGCATTATGTATTTGCCAATGGATACGGCAGAGGCACCGAGCATGATAAGCGCAGCAGCATTGGCTGCGAGATTGCCCTTTTTACCCACACCACCAGCAGCAATAAGCGGGAGTTCATTCTGCTTGCCCTGTCTGACCAAGTCAAGGTAGCATTCCCTGAGATTTGAGGCTATTGGATGTCCCATCTTGTCCATTGACACATTGTATGCTGCCCCTGTGCCGCCATCTTCGCCATCAATGCTGAGTGCAGCAGCATAGGGGTTTCTCGCAAGGTTATTTAAAACAGCCCTTGCAGTCTTAGTGCCTGAGATCTTCGGATAGACTGGGACCCTAAAACCCCACGCCATTGACATAGACTGGATCATCTTTGCCACGGCCTCTTCAATGGAATACTTGGTCTGATGGGTAGGTGGAGATGCAAGATCCACATACATAGGCACACCTCTAATGCCTGCAATGAGTTTTAGCACCTTTTGGGCCATTAATAGGCCACCATCACCAGGCTTTGCGCCCTGACCATACTTGATCTCTATTGCAGCAGGGTCCTCCACCATCTCGGGTAAGGCATGGATGATCTCATCCCAACCAAAATAACCAGAGGCAATCTGTATGACAAAGTATTTCAGAAACCGTGAGCGTAGCAACCTCGGTGGCATTCCACCTTCACCTGAACACATCACTACAGGCATCTTTTCCACCTCATTGAGGTAGGCCACACCCATTGCCAACCCCTCCCACATAGGGGGCGAGAGGGCACCTACAGACATGCTGCCGATCATTATGGGGTATATCTCGCGAACCGGTGGGATAAAGGTCTCAGATTTATCCACCATAAGGGTATTGCCATTTTCTACCTTAAGTGGTAACTGCTCAGGAGGGAGTATCCTCCCTAAGTAGGTGCGCACCCTAAACTCATGGCGACCTGCATCAAGGGCTGGGTCCGTAAGCATAGAGATGCGAGTAAACTTGATCCTATCAAGGGTTGATATAGAAGGGTCGTTGCGTCTGCCACCCCTTTTATAACCATCGCCACCCTTGTTTTTATAATGAAGAAACTTATTCTGTGGATTGAACTCGGGCATAATGGCCTCGTTTGGGCACACAAGGGCACAGACCGAACAACCTGTACAGTATCGTTCCATATCTGCAACCTGTTCTACCACATGCACAACCCTTCTCTTTGCTATTGGAGATGGGGCCGCTCCCTCTGAGGACACTACCCTTTGAACCCTTACAGAGGGGACAATGGCCTGAACAGGACAGACAGCAGTGCAACTCCCACACCGTTTACAGCGGTCATCTCTCCAGTGGATTATATAAGGAAACTCCTTTATTGTAAGGGAGTGATTGTGTCTTAAACCTATGCCTGCCCTTGAAGCTGGTTCCATACCTTAACCTCCTTGGCCTCTGGTGTAACTATAACCATGTCGTACTTCATTGGGAATATATCTTTTGACCTATCCCTTTTGGGTATGAGACTGTCAAGCCCACACTCTTCAGACATCAGACCGTACTTGCCCTTGTGCCCCCCAACCACACCAGGCCTGAGTTTCTTTGAATCCTGTACCATAAAACATGTACCATCGGGGATAAAACCGATCACCATGTTAGGCCCATCAATACATAGTGGCCTCAGGGACTGCTTTATCAACCTCAAGGCCTCCCTGTCTCTTCTCTGCTCAATCTCTGTATCCTTAAGGGGCGTGATTACATCTTTATAATAGTGCAGAGGGAATTTCAACTGACGGATCGTGTAATGGAGTATGTGGGTAAAGACCTCGCTATCACTGTTATAACCTATATATCCGGGGAACCCTCTACTCATCAGAAACTCCCTTATTGGCACAAAGGCCGTGTTTTCGCCATTGGTCATAGTGCAGTAACCCTGAATAAAAAAGGGATGGCATGCATAAAGATAGATGGCATAGTTTGTATTCTGACGACCCTGGGCAAGTATGACCTTTGCCTTTAGGCTGTCCTTGTCAAGGCCAAAGAATTCTGCCGTCTCAAGTGGGTCGCCCACCTCCTTGAGGGTGATCACATCAGGGTAGAATGAAAAGACGAATATTGACTGATCGGCCTCACCCATCCTTCTTAAGGCAAGCCTTGTCTCCAAGAGTAGGTCTTCCTTCTCAGCAAGGCTCTTATGCTTGTATGAGGCAGGGTATTCGTAGGCCCTGGCAAAGTAGAACTCTCTTGCCTCAATGCCCCTGCGTGGCTTTACCTTTGGGCTCCACTGGTGCTTCAGTTTAAAGCCTACCTTTTTCATATAGGCCTCAAGGACCTCCATACCTTTTGAGGAACATATGCCCGAGAGTATGGGATACTGCTTTAACTTTTCAAACTCCCCGCCCAGGTCCTTGAGTGTTAGTCCAAGCCCAGAGCCGTCATGTCCCTCCTTCATAGTCTCAAGGGCAAGCACAGGCTCCATAGGCGATACATACTCACTTGATGTCACTGCCGCCAATCTGCACATTGTCTCAGCTCCTAATCTCGTCTTAAGATAAAAGTCGTGCCTTCCTACATTTTTGTAAGGTATCGCAACAAGGATATTAATTTTTAGGTCTAAAAATAAAGGCTATAATTCTATACCAAAGAGCCAATAAAGGTAAATAGAAAAAATGCAAATCAAGACACATTTGATAAGGTCCTTTCCTATTTAAATCTAAAATGCAGTGAGAAAAACTAAGGGTGTCACCTCCTGAGATTTGTGTTCAAATCTTTTTCCTCTAAAATGCATGGATCATTGCCATCTCTCTGCATGCATATGCAAAAAGTCTGAGATTACACACTCTAACATCTTTAGTTATATTTCCAGTATAATACCCATACCAAAAACTTTAAGGAGGTAGTCAAAATGGGAATATCTTCAATGACGGTACTTTTTTTGATTTTCATGGTACTGTACATCCTCTCAAGCGCCATCAAGATACTTAAGGAGTATGAGAGGGGAGTGGTATTTAGATTGGGTAGGATAATACCCCTTAAAGGGCCCGGTCTTGTGCTTATATGGCCTATTATTGATAAAATGGTCAAGGTCAGTTTGAGGACGGTCACTATGGATGTGCCGCCGCAAGACATCATTACAAAGGACAACATAACCGTCAAGGTCAATGCAGTTGTCTATTTCAGGCCTGTAGACCCAATCAAGGCCGTTACGGCCGTTGAGGACTTTTACTATGCCACCTCTCAGATAGCCCAGACATCCTTAAGGAGTATCTTGGGGCAGAGCCAACTTGATGACCTTCTTGCCAAGAGGGAAGAACTCAATGCAGAGCTCCAAAAGGTCATAGACCAGCAGACGGAGCCTTGGGGTGTAAAGGTCACAGCCGTTGAGGTCAAAAATGTTGACCTGCCTCAGGAGATGTTACGGGCAATTGCAAAACAGGCTGAGGCAGAGAGGGAGAGGAGGGCAAAGATAATACACGCAGAGGGAGAGCTTCAGGCTGCCCAAAAGCTTGCTGATGCGGCAAAGATAATCTCCTCTGAGAGCTCCACCCTTCAGCTCAGATTTCTCCAGACCCTCACAGAGATTGCTACCGAGAGGAACTCTACGATTATATTCCCTGTGCCTATTGACCTGTTGACCCCTTTTATAAAAAAGATCTCTGAAGTGAATAGTGAAAATAAGGCCTTATAGACGCAGATCGCCCAATTAGGTAAGAGGCTATGGCCCAAGAGGAAGAAAGGTCAGCGAGGAGTAATGGAGGTGCCTCAAGGCTTTGGTTAAAGGCCTTCTTGATAGTGCTCTGTATTGTTGTCCTGACCTTTATTTTGTATAAGGCAGGAGTGTTTCATTTCTTTATGGATAGACAGAGGATAGAGGCCTTTATCCATTCACTAGGCCCCCTCGGTTTTATAGGCTTTATATTGCTACAAGCCCTTCAGGTAGTGGCAGCACCAGTGCCTGGTGAGGTTACAGGCCTAATAGGCGGTTTTCTATATGGACCAGTGCTTGGGACGATCTTATCTACCATTGGATTGACCATCGGTTCATTTATTGCCTTTACCTTATCCAGGACCTTTGGGAGGCCTTTTGTAGAGAGGTTTGTTGACAGGGATGTGATGTATAGATTTGATTACCTCTTGCATCATAAAGGGGCCTTTTTGATATTTCTACTCTTTTTGATACCTGGTGTCCCAAAGGACTATCTATGCTATATACTTGGATTGGGGAATCTATCAACCCTTGAGTTTCTGATAATAGGTGGCACTGGTAGGCTTTTTGGTACCATACTACTGACATTGGGGGGAGACTTCTTGAGAAATCAACAGTACATGAGGTTCTCTGCACTCTTTGCAGTGGCAATAATCGTGGTGTTAATTGCAATTATTTATAAGGGTAAGATAGAAAGACTTTTAAGGGTGTTGCATGTTATGCAATATAAAAGACGAAAAGAAAAGGGCAGTAAGGCAACAGGACAACAAAACGGCAAAGCAGTAATGCCTAAAAACAGAAGGACAGCAGGAGATTAAATCCAAATTATGCAATGTTGTATTTTAAAAAATCCGACAAGTGTCATTTTGAACGATTATGGGAGGCATTATTTTTATAAGGATAGGAGTGCGGAAGTGGGAGTGCAAATGTCTTTAAAAGTGTAATTTATCCAGTAGAATTTTGCTTCGTTGTGGCTAATTTTTGAAAAAATCTACGGAGGGAGGATATGGCACAAAATGTAGGCAATCTGCCCGATGTCCTTAAGGTGGGCACCAATGAGATGGAATTAGTGGTATTTAAGATGCACAATAAGCAGTCTGATGGTTCTGTAGAGGTGTTGGAATATGGCGTCAATGTGGCAAAGGTCAGGGAGATAATACCTATGCCTGTCCTTACTAAGGTGCCTGATATGCCCGAGTATGCCGAGGCACTCGCAGAGGTGAGGGGAGAGGTCATACCTATAATAGACTTGGGGAAGTGGCTTAAGTTCGTCCCTGTTCAAGACACCAGTACAAAGCCAAAGGTCATAGTTTTGGAAATGCTTAGCACTACAGTAGGCATGATTGTCCATGAGGTAGAGCGGATAAGGAGGATAAAGTGGGACCAGATAAAGCCACCACCTTCTTTGCTTCAGGCAAAACACGGAGGTAGGATAACGGGCGTAACTAAGATAGATGACGATGTGAATGCCTTGCTGCTCATACTGGATCTTGAGAGCGTCATCTCTGATATTGGCGCCCTTATACCCCGTAGAGAGATCGCCCTTGAGGAGATAGACCGTTTGAGCAAGCGTAAGTTAAAGGGTAATGTACTGATTGCCGATGATTCATCGGTGGCCCGTAAGATCCTAAAAGACAACCTTGAAAATGCCGGTCTTCATGTGATTGAGGCCGTTGACGGGAAGCAGGCCTTACAGATACTCAACGATTTTGTGGCCAAGATAGGAGATCAGCCAATTCTCAATTTTGTAAACCTCATAATAACTGATGTGGAGATGCCAGAGATGGATGGCCTGACCTTTACAAGGCTTGTAAAGCAGGACCCAAAGCTCCAGCAGATACCAATCATCGTCAATACCTCCCTTAGTGGTGAGGAAAACAAGGAAAAGGCCATTTCAGTTGGTGCCGACGGTTACCTGGTAAAGTTTGATGTCACAAGACTCATCCAAGAGCTATCAAGGTTTTTGGGAAGGTAGATAGGGGATAGCCCAAGGGTTAGAGGTGGTCCTTGTCATATCAGGTGTTTCTAATTAAAGAGAGGCAATGAGGTAAGCAAGATACCTTATGGCATTGCTGTTCATGACGGTTTTCACTTGTCTATAACTGCATCTTTATGGTTGCTTATTGTAATTATTATACTAACAGACTGATAGCACATTGTAACCGCTTGTATTGGGTTAAGCTATTAAATGGTGTCTCTTTAGGATAACCTCTAATTCAGGAAACGGGAGCCGTGTAAGGGCTATAAGTTTTTTAATAAAGCCATCCTGTAATTGGGCTATATGACTTTTCCTCACCGCGTCGGTCTGTCTAAGGAAGGTAAGTTCCTCGCTGTTAAGGGGACGTCTTAGGTAGTCTGCAGCCCTTTGTTCTATCTGGGATAATTCTAAGAGCTCGTTTTGTGGGGTCAAAAACCGTCGGGTTATTATCTGCATAGCGTTAGAGTCCACATTTCTTACGCCCTCTTTAAAGAGGTGTATTGCGCTTATTATCTGCTGCCTTTGACCAATAGTCAATTTCTGCCTTGAGGCCTTTTCTATGTCTGCAATAATTTGTATGACTTGCATAGGGAAATGACTCCAATCACTACTAGTCTAATACATACTGTCTCAGTAGGTCAAAGGATGGTATTTTAAAGGGTGTTATGTTGAGATCATCGCACACAATAATTTGTAGAAAGAATCTGCCACGCCTCAAGGTGAGCAACTACATCCCACTGGGAGCAGTGTTTCAGTTAGGCCGTGCGTTGGAGGTTATACAGCCAAAGCTTAGAAATCTCAGAGTTAAAAGGGTTGTGGCAGTCCTGCCTCCACTGTAGCTGCATTTTTGGGGAGTACATGAATGCCATGCCTATTGTAAAGAGAAAACCCGTTAAACCAAGATTCGGTATAACCGAGAACTTGGGACAGGATTTCATATGAGTGCAAAAGTTGCTCACCGATGTGTGCAATTTTTATAACCTTGACAGTAATAAAAAAAAGGCCAGCGGAAGTAAGAGACAGACTGTAAGGCCACTCAAGCCTTGCCTCACCAGTTGAGGGGCGGTGATGTGCAAATTGTGCAGTAAGGATAGTATCGCCATTTCTATGATATATCGCCCTGTTTATGTTGATATGGCCCTTTTTCTTGGGTCTTCAGTTCCTGTCTTTTCGTCAACCCACTGTATAAAACCCTTTATACCGCCAATGGCATTTCTGAACTCATGGGCAATTACGGCAGACATCCTGCCAAGGGCCGTCCATTGTTCTTCCCTTGTCCTCTGGATCTCAATCCTTGTCTGTTTCCTAAGCAAGTAGATGAGGGTCAGTCCAGAAGCCCACAGGGCTAATACGCCTGCAGAGAGGCTCCACCAGATGGGCCAAGTCCCTCTCATCAAATTGTCTGCTGGATAGGTATGTAGGACCAATCTTAGTAGATTTACTGTGCCCTCTTTGTGGTGTAAGGGATAATTGAACTCATAGGCAGGAAGGCCTGTCTGTAAGGTGATCCGTTTGCCCTTCGGGCCTCTTGATATTGCCTCTAATAGCCCATCGTCTATGGTAATGTTAGTATTCTCAAGGGATGGGTTACTGTGAAATACTATCTTGCCCTGCTTATTGACTATCATGGCATAGGCAACTACGCGATCCGATATGGTCTCCCTTATCTGCCCCATTTTTAGAGGGCTTTGTTCAAAAAGTATGTGCTCAACTGTATTAGATAGGGCAAAGGCAGTGGTCAGCAGTGACTGCTCTGCGAGACGACCTACTGCAAGGTGGTTAAAATAGGCAGAAAGGAGCAT
>Ga0308411_10003537_pt1 | contig 10392 bp, 9 predicted proteins | sample HotsprottomLayer_2_FD_203530 | JGI IMG/M metagenome (GOLD analysis project Ga0308411, IMG submission 203530) | Hot spring phototrophic mat microbial communities from Octopus Spring, Yellowstone National Park, Wyoming, United States -... | ecosystem: Environmental > Aquatic > Thermal springs >... | reverse complement strand
CGCTCCGATCATCGTCGAGGAGGTGTACCGCAACCTCACCCGCATCAAGGAGCGGGGCACGACCCTGCTGATCGTGGAGCAGCAGGTCGAGCACGCGCTGGGCATCGCGGACCACGTCGTGGTGCTCAACGCCGGCGAGGTCCGCTACGACGGTCCGGTGACGGACCCGCACACACTCGCACCGTTCTTCCTGCCGGTCGACACCGGCGGGTCCGAGGAGCCCGCCGGTGTCGTCACCGACGCCTGAGCTGCCCGCCACCATGGCCGCCGCCGTGTTCAACGGCGCCGGCCGCATCGACCTCGAGCACCGACCCGTGCCCACCCTCGGGCCCCACGACGTGCTCGTCGAGGTCAGCCACTGCGGCATCTGCGGCAGCGACCTGCACCTCGGGCTCGACGGCTGGGCACGTCCGGGATCGATCGGCGGCCACGAGTTCACCGGTCACGTCGCCGCCGTGGGCTCCGAGGTGGCCGACTGGACGCCCGGGGACCCGGTCGTGGGCGGGCCGCCCCGGAGCTGCGGCACGTGTCGGTCCTGCCGGCGGGGACGACCGTCGTTGTGCGTCGACCGTGCCACCCCCGGCAAGTCCGAGTGGCAGGGTGCGTTCGCCCGCTTCGTGCGGGTACCCCGGGCCCAGCTCCTCCGCCTGCCGCCCGGTCTGGATCTGCGGACGGCGGCACTCACCGAACCACTGGCGGTCGCCCTGCACGCACTCACGATCTCTGGCGCCCAACCCGGCGACCGGGTGGCCGTGTTCGGGCTCGGACCGATCGGCCAGCTGCTCGTGGCGGCGCTCGTCGAGCGGGGCGTGGACGACGTGGTCGTGGTCGAGCCCCGGCGGACCCGGCGCACCCTGGGCCGGGCACTGGGCGCCACGCAGGTGCTCGAGCCCGAGGCGCTGGAGGTCCCGACCATCGCCGAGCCGGAGCGGCTCGCCGACCACCCCGTCGACGTCGCCTTCGAGTGCTCCGGGGCGCGAGCGGCCATGGAGGCGGCGCTCGCCCAGCTCGATCGTGGCGGGCTGCTGGTGCTGGTCGGGGCCGGGGTCGATCCGCCCCGGCTCGACCCGAACCGCATCGTGCTCAACGAGCTGCGGATCACCGGCTCCTACTGCTACGACCCCGACGGCTTCCCGCGCGCGCTCGATCTGCTGGCATCGGGCCGACTGCCCACCCACCAGCTCCTCGAACCCGTGGACCTGCCGCTCGGCGAGCTCGCCACCGGCATGCGCCGCCTGGCCAGCGGTGAGCTCGCCGCCAAGGTGCTGATCGCCCCGGGCCTCGGAGGGCATGAGCATGGCTGAGCAGCCCGCAGCCGCACCGGGGCGGGCTCCCCGGTTCAACCACGTGGCCATGAGCGTGCCCGCAGCGCTGCTGACCGAGCACGGCCGGTCGGAGATCTGAGGGTTCTACGGGGACGTCTTCGGCTGGCGGGAGCTGCCCACCATGACCGAGGACCGCCGCCGCCTCGTGCTCATGGCCCACCGCTACGACCAGTTCGTGTTCCTGCTGGCCGCGGATGAGCCCATGCGGTGTCCGCGACTCGACCACTGGGGCCAGTCGGTCGCCTCCCTGGCGGAGCTGACGGCCCTGCGTGACCGGGCGGCGGAGCGCGCCGCCGCCGACGACCGGGTCGAGCTGATCGACCTGCAGGTCGAGGAGTTCCCCGGCCTGCGCCTCCACGCCTTCTACGTCGGGTTCCTGCTCCCGATGATGGTGGAGACCCAGTACTTCGAGTGGCTGGGCTGAGGTCCCACGGCACCGGTGACGGCGACGGCGCTCAGGTGCCGAGGGTGCGACGCAGGAAGTCGGCCGTGATCCCCCAGGCCTGCTCGGCCGCTTCGGGGTTGTGGAACATCGGCGCCGGGTTGTCGAACGCGTGGCCGGCCTCGTAGAGCCGCACCTCGACCTCTGGGCGTCCCGCCAACGCCGCCCGCACCTGCTCGATGCGCTCCGCGGGGATGTAGGGGTCGTCGGTGCCGAAGTGGAGCAGGACCGGACAGTCGAGGGATGCCAGCCGCTCGGTGTCGGCCACCAGGTCGGGCACACCCGACCCGTAGTACGACACGACGGCGTCGGGCTCGGACCGCAGCCCGACGGCGAAGGCGATCGTGCCGCCCAGGCAGAAGCCGAGCACGGCCACGCCGTCGACGACCTCGGGCAGCTCGGAGAGGTGCGCCAGGGCGGCATCCGCGTCGCGCACCGCTTCGGGCACGTCGAGACGGCTCACCCGCTCGAGTGAGGCCTCGAGACCCTTCTCGTCCATCGGGTAGGGATGGTCGGGGTCGATGCGCCAGAACAGATCGGGTGCCAGCACGACGTAGCCGAGCGCCGCCAGGCGGGCCGCCACGTGCTCGATGTAGTCGTTCACCCCGGAGATCTCGTGGATGAGCAGGATCCCCGGTCCCCGGCCGGCCGGCGGCAGGGTGACGAGCGCGGAGAAGCTGCCCCCGTCATGGGCACGGACCCGTTCGGTGCGGGTGCTGGGCTGGTTCACGATGCGGCCCTTTCGATGTCCCCGGTGTCGCCCGTCGCAGCCGGCCCACCCGCAGTCCCACCGAGCGGTCCGGCCGGCGTGGACACCGGCGGGGAGGATCCGCGGGCGGCCAGGTGGCGCTGGTGGATCACGTGCAGGAACCGGTGCACCGCCTTGACCACGCGGCGGGTGCGGATGGAGGTGAGCAGGTCGAACGCGTGCTGGGCGCCGTGGAGCTCCAGGTAGCAGACGGGGTTCCGTGACACCTCACGGAGTCGGGCCACGAAGGCCCTGGCGTCCTCCACCGGGGCGAGCGTGTCGTTGTCGCCGTGGATCACGAAGAACGGTGGGGCGTCGGGATGGACCCGGTCCAGCGGTGACGCCCGGTGGAACGCCTCCGGGTCCTCGGCGATGAACCGCTTCATGATCATCGGCTCGAGGAACCAGGACAGGAACTCCGGGGGCATGGTGCCGGCACGGTTGGTGAAGTCGTACACACCGTAGAACGGCACCGCCGCCTGCACGGACGTGTCGGCGTCTTCGAAGCCGGGCTGGTACTCGGGGTCCCCGGCGGTGAGGGCCACCATCGACGCCAGATGGCCACCGGCGGATCCGCCGGTGACCGCCACGAAGCCGGGGTCGACGCCGTAGTCGTCGGCGTGCTCGCGGATCCAGCGCACCGCGCTCTTGCAGTCGACGAGGTGGTCGGGCCAGGTTGCGCCCGGGCTCAGCCGGTAGTTGGCGTTGAAGCACACCCATCCCTGGGCGGCGAGGTACTTGAGGAGCGGGATCCCCTGCTCCCGCTTGTCCCCCACGATCCAGGCGCCGCCGTGGATCTGCAGGATCGCCGGCCGGCGCTCGCCCGGCGAGCGCGGCGCGTAGACGTCGAGCTTGATCGTGCGACCACCGACCCGCGTGTAGGGGATGTTGCGCTCGCGATGGATCGGACCGTGGTGCTCGTGGCCGGGCGCCTCACCGCCCAGCTCGGCGAGCGCCTCCTCGGCCAGCGCAGCGGTGGCGTGGCTCTGGGCGATGATCACGGCGAGCGCCACCCAGTTCACGACCAGCACGACGAGCCCGACGACGCCCGGCCAGCTGTCCAGGGCACCGAGACGGACGAGCACGACGGCCGCGACCGCCTCCCACAGCAGGTGCCACCACGCGAGCTCGATCGTGGCCCAGGAGGCGATGAAGCTCGGGAGGAACAGGATCCGGTTGCGCCGCACGGGCAGGAAGGCGTTCAGGGTGAAGAACGCCGTCACCGACGCCAGACCGAGCAGCACCCAGGGAGCCACCATCGGATCCAGTCTGCCCGCATCCCTGCTGCTGCGGCGACCGGGACCCCGATCCACCCGTGGCACACTGGCGTCCGCGCCCCGCGACGTCACCGATCATGCAACCGCTCTCGGGCCTCGACGCCTTCTTCCTCTACATCGAGACGCCGGCGATGCACACCCACGTGGCGCTGGCTGCCGTCCTCGATCCCTCGACGATGCCCTCGGGGTACTCGTTCGAGCGGATCCGGGACCACATCGCCCGACGGGTCCACCTCGTGCCCCCGTTCCGGCGCCGGGTGGTGGAGATGCCCCTGCGGCTGCACCACCCGGTCTGGGTCGACGACGCCGGGTTCCGCATCGAGCGTCATGTCCGGCGGGCCGCCCTTCCGACTCCCGGGGGTCCGCGTGAGCTCGCCGAGCTGGTGGGACAGCTCGCGTCGCTCCCCCTCGACCGGTCCCGGCCCCTCTGGGAGATGTGGGTGGTCGAGGGTCTCGAGGGGGGCCGCATCGGGCTGGTCGCCAAGGTGCACCACTCGGCCATGGACGGGGCGTCCGCCGCCGAGCTGATGCCGGCGTTCTTCGACCTCGAACCCGACGCCGCGCCGGTCGAGCCCCCGACGTGGGAACCGGAGCCGGCACCGAACCCCTGGGAGCTGCTCGGCTACGCCGGCGCCCGACGGCTCCAGAGCCTCACCGGTCTCCCGGGACTCGTGCTGCGCACCGGGGACGCGATCACCAGCATCCGTCGGGGCCGCCGGGAAGCCCCTGGGCGGGCCGGTGGAACCCCGCTGACCGCCCCCCGGGCGCCGTTCAACGGACCGCTCACACCTGAGCGCAGCGTGGCGTTCGCCCGGATCCCGCTCGAGGATGTCCGCCAGGTGCGATCCGCGCTCGGCGGAACGGTCAACGACGTGCTGCTGGCCACCTGCGCGCTGGCGCTGCGACGCCACCTCGAGGCCCGGGGCGACCTCCCCACCGAACCGCTGCTGGCGGCCTGTCCGGTGTCGGTGCGCGCCGAGCAGCACCGGGATCGGGTGGACAACCGCCTCTCGGTGCTGTTCACGCCACTGCACACCGAGCTCGCCGATCCACGGGCCGTGCTGGAGCGCACGAAGGCCACCGCGGCCGCGGCCAAGGCCGAGCACGAGCGGCTCGGCGCCCACACCCTCGCGGCGTGGGCCGAGCTGGCCGACCCGACGGTGGCGGCGGTGGCGAGCGAGCTGTACCGGCGCTCGGGCCTGTCGGGGCTGCACCGCCCAGCGCTGAGCCTCGTGCTGTCCAACGTGCCCGGTCCGTCCTTCCCCGTCTACCTCGCGGGCGCGGAGATGGAGCGTGCCTACCCCATGGGGCCGGTGATCGAGGGGACCGGGCTGAACGTGACGGTGCTGTCCTACCGGGGCAACGTCGACATCGGCTTCATGGCCGCCACCGCCCTGGTGCCCGACGTGTGGGCGCTCGCCGAGCAGGTGCCGGCCGCCTTCGGGTCCCTCGTGGCGGCCGCCGGGCGGACAGGGAACGTTCCCGCCGGGGTCGCCCGGCGTACCGGCTGCTGACGGCATCCGTCCGCGGCGGCGGTCGCTTGTCGGCCGTTCTGCAACGTGTTCTACTACCGCCCGTGCCCTACAACGCCGCCGACATGTTCGAGCACACGGTGGACGTGGTGCCCGACCGTCCCGCGCTGATCTGCGGCGATGAGCGCCGAACCTACGCCGAGCTGGAGGCCCGGGCCAACCGCGTCGCCCACCACCTGCTCCACGCCGGCATCCGCCCCGGTGACCACGTCGGCATCTACGGCCACAACAGCACGGCGTGGGTGGAGGCGCTGCTCGGCATCCTCAAGGCGCGCGCCGTCCCGGTGAACATCAACTTCCGCTACGTCGAGGACGAGCTGCGCTACCTGTTCGACAACGCGGACCTGGTGGGCCTCGTGTTCGACCGCCGGTTCGCCCCCCGGGTGGCCGCCGTGTCCGACGAGCTGCCCCTGCTGCGGACACTGGTGATGGTCGAGGACGGCTCACACGCCGCCTGCGACGGGCTCGAGGCCACCGTGTTCGAGGACGCACTGGCCACCCAGTCCCCCGAGCGGGACTTCGGCGAGCGCTCCGGTGACGACCAGATCATCATCTACACCGGCGGCACCACCGGCCTGCCGAAGGGCGTCATGTGGCGAAGCGAGGACATCTTCTTCGCCCTCGCCGGCGGCACCGACCCCTTCACCCGCGAGAAGGTCACCAGCGAGTGGCAGCACGCCGAGGCGGCCGCCGCGTCGGCAGGTCAGCTGGTGATGTTGAACACCCCGCCCCTCATGCACGGCGCCGCCTTCGTGGGCACGCTCATGTGCTTCTTCCAGGGCAACGTGAACGTCCTCATGCCCCACTTCGACGCCGCCGACATCTGGCGGGTGATCGCCCGTCACCGGGTCAACTCGGTGCTGATCGTGGGTGACGCCATGGGCAGGCCGATGATCGAGGCCCTCGAGACCATGGAGGCGGACGGTGAGCAGCTCGACCTGTCGTGCCTGCTGTCGCTCAGCTCGAGCGCAGCCGTGTTCTCGCCGGCGGTCAAGGATCGGTTCCTGCAGCGCTTCCCGAACCTGGTCATCACCGACTCCATCGGGGCGACCGAGAGCGGGTTCAACGGGATCGTCACCGTCGGGAAGGACAACACCGCCATGCGGGGCGGCGGGCCGACCGTGGCCCCCGGACGGGACACGGTGGTGCTCGACGAGCACCTGCGGCCGGTGGCTCCCGGCTCGGGGGTCGTCGGCAAGGTGGCGCGGGGCGGCAACATCCCCCTCGGCTACTACAAGGATCCCGCCAAGACGGCCGAGACCTTCGTGATCGCCGCCGACGGCAGGCGCTACGCGATGCCCGGCGACTTCGCCACCGTCGAGGCCGACGGCACCATCACCCTGCTGGGTCGGGGCTCGGTGTGCATCAACACCGGGGGTGAGAAGGTCTTCGCCGAGGAGGTCGAGCAGATCCTGAAGGCCCATCCCGACGTGTTCGACGCGGTGGTGGTCGGCGTCCCCGACGAACGCTGGGGTCAGCGGGTCGCCGCCGTCGTGCAGCCCCGCGGCGGCCGCCGACCCGATCTGGCCACCCTCGACACGCACTGCCGCCGACACCTCGCCGGCTACAAGGTGCCCCGCGAACTGCACCTCGTCACCGAGATCGTGCGTTCGCCCAGTGGCAAACCCGACTACCCGTGGGCCAGGCAGCTGGCCGAGGCGGGGACCCATCGCGCTGATCGGATGCCGACATCCTGAAGGAGCTGCCCGTGCAGACCTACGACTCGTTCCCCATCGGTGGCACCTGGGTGGCGCCCGCCGGCACCGGCACCCTCGAGGTCGTCTCCCCGGCAACCCTCGAGGTCGTCGGGCGGGTGCCCGAGGCCACCGTCGCCGACATCGACCGGGCGGTGGTCGCCGCCCGCGACGCCTTCGACGCCGGTCCCTGGCCACGGATGGCCCCGGCTGAGCGGGCCGACATCATGGCCGCCGTCTCGGCGGCGATCACGGCCCGGCTCGACGACTTCGCCACGCTCATCACCCGGGAGAACGGATCACCGCTGACCTTCTCCCAGATGGGTCAGGTCTACGCGGCCACGGCGGTGCTCGACTACTACGCGGGCCTGGCCCGCGAGTTCGCCTTCGAGGAGTGGCGGACCGGGATGATGGGACCGGTGCTCGTTCGTCGCGAGCCGGTCGGCGTGACCGCCGGGATCATCCCGTGGAACGTGCCGCTGTTCATCACCATGCTGAAGCTGGGGCCCGCCCTGGCCTCCGGCTCGACGGTGGTGCTCAAGCCGGCGCCCGAGACACCCCTCGACGCCATGGTGCTCGCCGAGATCCTCCACGAGGCCGGTCTGCCGCCGGGGGTGGTCAACGTCGTGCCCGCCGGCAGGGAGGTGGGCGAGCACCTCGTCCGTCACCCCGACGTCGACAAGGTGGCCTTCACGGGGAGCACGGCCGCCGGACGCCGGATCGGTGCCATCTGCGGCGAGCAGCTCAAGCGGGTGACGCTCGAGCTCGGTGGCAAGTCGGCTGCCATCATCCTCGACGACGCCGACCTCGACGCCACCCTGCCGACGCTGATGCCGTTCGCGCTGATGAACAACGGCCAGGCGTGCGTGGCCCAGACCCGGATCCTGGCCCCACGCTCGCGCTACGCCGAGGTGCGCGACGCGCTGGCCGAGGCGGTCGGGAACTTCAAGGTGGGTGATCCGCTCGATCCGGCGACCGAGTGCGGTCCGCTCGTGGCCGAACGCCAGCGCGACCGGGTCGAGGGCTACATCGCCAAGGGCCGGGAGGAGGGGGCCACCCTCGTCGTGGGCGGCGGTCGTCCGCCCGGCCTGGACCGGGGCTGGTACGTGGAGCCGACGCTGTTCGCGGACGTCGACAACTCGATGACGATCGCCCGCGAGGAGATCTTCGGGCCGGTGCTCTCGCTCATCCCCTACTCCACCGAGGACGAGGCGGTCGCGATCGCCAACGACAGCGACTACGGCCTGTCGGGCTCCGTCTACACCGCCGATCCCGCCCATGGCCTCGAGATCGCCAGGCGGGTCCGCACCGGCACCTACGCCGTGAACAACCTGGGCATGGACTTCGGGGCCCCCTTCGGCGGGTTCAAGGCGTCAGGCGTGGGCCGTGAGCTCGGGCCGGAGGGCCTGCTCGCCTACCTCGAGGACAAGTCCATCCTCATGCCGGGCGACTTCCAGGTACCCGACTGAGCCCGGCGCGCCGCCCGAGCCCGGCCCACCCCGGCTCCGGACGACTCAGCGGTAGTCGCGCAGCCGCGCCCTGACCCTGTGGAGCAGCTCGACCCGTGGATCGGCCGCCTCGGCGACCGGCTCGCCGGCCGCGTCCCCGGGAAGCTCGGCCAGGTGGCTGGCCGTCAGGATCTGTTCGTCGGAGATCACACCGCTCCCGGCGACGGCGGCCCCGGTCCGCTGCTGCGCGGCTGCGCGCGCCTCACGCTCCGCCGCCTCCCGCTCAGCCTCGGCCCGACGCTCAGCCCGCTCGGCCTCGGCCCCACGCTCAGCCCGCTCGGCCTCGGCCCTGCGCTCGGCCCGCTCGGCCTCGGCCCGTCGGCGCCATTCGGCCCGGGCCTCGGCCCTCCGGCGGGCCTCGGCGCGGCGCTGCTCGAGGGCGGCCTGCTGCGTCCGGCGCTCCGCCTCGGTGAGCTGGCGAGGCGGGTGTGGGGCGCGCAGCGAGGCGATCGTCGGACGTCGGGCGCCCAGCGGGTGCGTGAGGCGCAGGACCGCGATCACGGCCGCCGAGCCGGCGACCAGGACCACGAGGCCGATCACCACCGACCACACGGCGACGAACAGCAACCCGACGGCGAGGACCGAACCGGAGGCGGCGAGGGCCTTCTGCTCCCTCGTCACCGGCGCCACCCCCGAGCCACGAGCCCACGTTACGCCCCGGGGACCGGCCGTGCGTCGCCACCGACCGCCGGTGGTCGCGGATCAGCGGCCCTTGAACTCGGGCTCGCGCTTCTCCGCGAAGGCCCTGGGACCCTCCATGGCGTCCTCGGTCAGGAACACCGGGGAGCCGACCTCGAGCTCGTAGGCGAGTCCGACCCGCTCGGGCATGTCCCGCGTCGCCCGCAGGGAGCGCAGCACCGCCTGGACCGCCAGCGGTGCGTTGGCGGCGATCCGGGCTGCGAGCTCGAGCGCCTTCGCCAGGGCCTCGCCGTCGGGGACCACGTGGCCGATCAGGCCCACCGCGAGGGCCTCCTCGGCTGAGATGAACCGGCCGGTCAGCAGCAGCTCGGCCGCCACCGTGTAGGGGATCTGGCGGGAGAGCCGCACGGTGGATCCACCGAGCGGGAACAGGCCCCGTCGGACCTCGGCCACCCCGAAGGTGGCGGACCGACCCGCGACCCGCACGTCGAACGCCTGCAGGATCTCGGTCCCTCCGGCGACCGCGTAGCCCTCGACCGCGGCGACCATCGGCTTGCCGGGGATGAAGTGCCGGAGCAGCGCCTTCCAGTGCAGGTCCCGGTCCTGCTGGAACCGGCGGGTGTACTCGTCGTCGGGATGGCCGGCGGCCATGGCCGCGAGGTCCGCGCCCGAACAGAAGTTCCCGCCCGCCCCGGTCACGACCGCCACCCGGATGTCGGGGTTCGAGTCGATCTCGATCCAGGCGTCGTGCATCCGCACGAGCATCTCGCTGCTGAGCGCGTTCCGCTTCTCCGGCCGGTTCAGCGTGACCACCGCCAGGTGGCCGTCACGCTCGAATCGCAGGTGGGGTTCGTCGCTCATGGGTTCCTCCGGAGGCGGGCCGGGTGATCGCCCGGCGTGCGGGTGACGGGGTGCGCGGTCACGACCTCAGACGTGGTCCGGGCGGACGAGCGCGTCCGTCCCGCCGTCGGCGAACACGATCGAGCCGTGCACGAACGAGGCCTCCGGCCCGAGCAGGAAGCACACCAGCGTGGCCAGCTCGTCAGGCTCGGCCCGACGTCCGAGCGGAACCGGCAGCGCGTCGACGAGCGGGCCGAGCACAGGGTCATCCAGCGAGCCCTGCAGCAGCGGCGTGGTCACCGGGCCCGGTGCCACCGCGTTCAGCCGTACCCCGGCCCGGCCCCAGGTCTCCGCCCGCCGGCGCACGGCGCGCGCGAGGGCGATCTT
>Ga0308411_10003536_pt1 | contig 10392 bp, 7 predicted proteins | sample HotsprottomLayer_2_FD_203530 | JGI IMG/M metagenome (GOLD analysis project Ga0308411, IMG submission 203530) | Hot spring phototrophic mat microbial communities from Octopus Spring, Yellowstone National Park, Wyoming, United States -... | ecosystem: Environmental > Aquatic > Thermal springs >... | reverse complement strand
CACCACGGCGACGGTGACGACAAACCAGCGATTGAAGCCTGAAGCGCCGCTCATAACGAGCGATTCTACTTGCGAATTGGGCCTTGACAAGAACTTTGCTGCTCGCTATCCTTTACGCCTGTTGGAAAAGTGAATATCGCCTGATCGCGCACTCTTATCCAGAGAGGTGGAGGGACCGGCCCGAAGAAACCTCGGCAACCATCAGGAAGGTGCATTCCGAATTGTGGACGGATAACAGTTCACATTCGGAACACCGATAGTCTGATACGGTGCCAATTCCGGCAGCGCAACTGGAAGATGAGAGGAGGATGCAGCGTAACACGTGCTCGATGCCCTCTTGTCTCGGACGCGCAAGAGGGCAATTCGCTTTTCCGCGGTGCGCGTCATGTCGCGTATTGCATGGCGTGCGCTGCGTAATACGCGACACGCAATACGCTGTGTGAAGAGCAATTACGTATCAGGAGAATCAAAATCATGTCCGAGCATCAGTTCCACTTCGACACGCAGACCCTGCACGCAGGGACCCGGCCCGACCCGGCCACAAACGCACGGGCGGTGCCGATCTACCAGACCACGTCGTATCAGTTCCGCGACACGGATCACGCTGCCAATCTGTTCGGCCTGAAGGAGTTCGGCAACATCTACACGCGCATCATGAACCCAACCAACGATGTGGTTGAGCAGCGGTTGGCAGCCCTGGAAGGCGGCGTAGGCGCGCTGGTGACATCCTCTGGCCAGGCCGCCGAAACCTTCGCCATCCTCAATCTGGCCCAGGCCGGCGACCACATCATCAGCTCGGCCTCGCTCTACGGCGGCACCTACAACCTGTTCCACTACACGCTGCCCAAGTTGGGCATCGAGGTCACCTTCGTGGATCCGAGCGACCCGGAGAACTTCCGCCGGGCTATCAAGCCGAACACCAAGGCGATCTATGGGGAGTCGGTCGGCAACCCGAAGCTGGACATCTTCCCGCTGGAGGAAGTGGCGGCCATTGCTCATCAGAACAGCCTGCCGTTGATCATTGACAACACCACGCCGACGCCCTACCTGCTGCGGCCCATCGAGTGGGGCGCAGACATTGTCGTGCACTCGACGACGAAATACATTGGCGGCCACGGCCTGAGCATCGGCGGGGTGATCGTGGACGCTGGAAAATTCGACTGGAGCAAGAGCCCACGCCACCATGCCTACTTCAACCAGCCCGATCCGAGCTACCACGGCCTGGTGTATTCGCAGCTCGGCGCGCCGGCCTACATCCTCAAGGCGCGCCTGACGCTGCTGCGCGACATCGGCGCTGCCCAGAGTCCGTTCAACTCCTTCCTCAACATCATCGGCCTGGAGACGTTGCATGTGCGCATGGAGCGGCACATCCAGAATGCCAATGCAGTGGCCGAATGGCTATCGCGCAACCCGCATGTGGCCTGGGTGACCCACCCCAGCCTGCCCAGCCATCCGCAGTACGAGAAGATCAGGCGGATGGCGCCGAAAGGCCTGACCGCGCTGATCGGCTTCGGCATCAAGGGTGGGCGCGAGGCTGGCCGGCAGTTCATCAACAACCTGAAGCTGTTCTCGCACCTGGCCAACATCGGCGACGCCAAGTCGCTGGCGATCCACCCGGCTACCACCACGCATTCGCAACTGACGCCCGAGGAACAGCGCGCCACCGGCGTGACCGATGATTTCGTGCGCCTGAGCATCGGCCTGGAGGATGTGCGCGACATCATCTGGGACCTGGAGCAGGCGCTCGAGGCAGCCGTCGCCGTGGTGAGCAACGGCCACAAGATCGGTGCGTAAGGCCTGTTGGTGTCGGTGGTGTCGCACCCGAGCGACACTGCCGACACCAACGACACCCAACCGATGATCGTCCAAACCCAATACTTTCATTACGATGGCGAGATCAAACTGCAAAGCGGCGCCACGCTCGGACCGATCACGCTAGCGTATGAAACGTATGGCCGCCTGAACCAGGATCACACCAACGCGATCCTGGTTTGTCACGCCTGGAGCGGCGATGCCCATGTGGCAGGCCGACACTCTCCCGATGACCCCAAGCCGGGTTGGTGGGATGACGCGGTTGGCCCGGGCAAGGCCTTCGACACCGACCGTTACTTCGTGGTGTGCTCCAATGTGATCGGTGGGTGCGGCGGCAGCACCGGCCCATCGTCCATCAACCCGAAGACTGGCCGACCATACGGCCTGAGCTTTCCCATCGTCACCATCGCCGATATGGTCGAGGCGCAGCGCCTGCTCACCGATCACCTGGGCATCCCGCACTGGCTGACTGTGGTCGGCGGCAGCATGGGAGGGATGCAGGCTTTGCAGTGGACGGTCTCGCATCCGAGCCGCGTGAAGAGCGCGATTGTGCTGGCTGCCACGGCCCGTCTATCGCCGCAGACGATCGCCCTGAACGAAGTGCCGCGCCAGGCCATCTATGCCGACCCGAACTGGAACAATGGCGACTACTACGGCCAGATGCCACCCAACGCTGGCCTGGCAGTCGCCCGGATGATCGGTCACATCACCTTCCTGAGCGATGCCTCGATGCGCGAGAAGTTCGGCCGGCGGCTGCGCAACGGCAGCGATGGCTATGGCTGGCGCTTCGACCCGGAGTTCGAGGTGGAAAGTTACCTGAACTACCGCGGCCATTCATTCACCAAACGATTCGACGCCAACTCGTTTCTGTACCTAAGCAAGGCGATGGATTACTTCGACCTGTCATACGGACTGCCATCGCTGGCCGATGCCTTTTGCAAGGTGACGGCCAAGTTCCTGGTGGTGAGTTACACCTCCGACTGGCTGTATCCGTCGTGGCAATCGAAGGAGCTGGTGCGCGCGCTGCTGCAGAACGACATTGACGCAACCTATGTCGAGATTGAAAGCAACTACGGCCATGACGCATTTTTGCTGGAAGTGGATAAACTGGCAGAATTGACGCGCGACTTCCTGAAGCGGGTTGAAGAGACACACTAATCGTCGGAGGTTCAGGAGTGGGGTTCCCAGGCTGGCGGACGATCAACGAACATACCGGCACGCATATGGACGCACCCTTCCATTTCTCCGAATACCCCATCCCAGTAGCCTTTGCGCGGTGCGTTGAGCCGGGAAGCGCAACGCACCGCGCAGCGGACGTGTTATGGCGCTGAACGGAACCCGTCCCGACCTGGACGCCATCATCCAGCTCATCCCCCCGCAGGCTCGTGTGCTCGACTTGGGCTGCGGCGATGGCGAACTGCTGGCGCGGTTAATTCGCCAAAAGCAGGTCGTCGCGCGCGGCGTGGAGCTCAGCGAGGTCAACGTGCGCGCCTGCATCACGCGCGGGCTATCGGTGCGCCAGGGCAATATCGAAGAAGGCCTGGCCGATTATCCGGATGGCGCCTTCGACTACGTCATCCTGAGCCAGACGCTGGCTTATCTGGATCACCCCATACCGGTGGTGAGTGAGATGTTGCGGGTGGGCAAACGCGCCGTAATCTCGTTCGAGAATGCCGGTTATTGGCGCACACGCTGGCGCATGTTCTTTGGTCAGGGCGTCGGCGGCGATTTGTGCTCCGGGGAAGTGCGCGCCCGAGCGATCACCCTGCCACAGTTCGAGGCATTTGCTGAGTGCGTGGATGCCAGAATCGAATCGGTTCGATTGTTCGCCAACGACAGGCCAGTGCGCCTGTTCCCGAACTGGCAAACAAAAGTCGCCGTATATGTGTTGCGCCGGGCACGGGCAGCGCCCCCTGCCGATGCAGGAGAGTGAGGGCAGATGCTCCCAGCGCATGGCAGCGACAAGCTCACCACAGGCATCCCTGACTGCGCATGCGCTCTGAATTCGCCCCAATAAGCTATGGTATACTAACCTTTCGTAAGCCAGTTGGAGGCGTGGTGTAGAGGCCTAACACGCTGCCCTGTCAAGGCAGAGACCGCGGGTTCGAATCCCGTCGCTTCCGTCTTTATGAACAAATAAGCCGCCTGGTCGTGGGCGGCTTATTCTTTTGTCCCATACGCGACGCTGGCACGCTCAGGGCGCCCATTCGTAATTGAAGGTGAGGCGGCGCAATGCGGGGCTGGCTTCGGAGGTGTGGTCGCGCCACAGCACGACGCGATAGCGCGCGTAGCGGCCCCTCAACTGGTCGAGATCCTGTGACCAACTCCCATCTCGCATTGCGCCTACCTCGGTCCAGCTCGGATCGCTCAACGCCGACAAAGTGTCGCCGGCTGCCACGAACAGCGTGATACCCGTGCCGGGCGAGATTGCGGCATTGGCCTGCACGTTTGTCCAGGTAGTTCCTCGATGGCTGCTATCCATTGCTACCGATTCCAGCACGCCGGAGGCAGCAAAGGACGCGCGGTAAGCCGGTCGGGGCTGGCTGAACCATTCGCCATTTGTCCCACGATGAGGGCCGAACGAGACATAGATAGAGGCTGGGCTGAGCGCTGGCAGGCTGAAGTCGGGTGTTGCTGCATAGGGCGCGCGCCCCCTCCCGCTGTGAAGAAACACTTGTGCTACTGCGCCGCCCTGCCAGTAGCTACCGAGGGGGTTGGGGTCAAGGCCTTGACGGCTGGTCAGCAAGTCGACGCGGCCGTCTCGATTCAGGTCGCTCAAGCTCAACCCGCGGAAGCCGAAGGCCTGATTCACCGTCCAGTAGTTTGTGGCCGTCCCGCCGTCCGGCAGCGGCCCCCAGAATACTCGGGTGAACCCTCCATCGTAGTTTTGCACCACCACGTCAAGTTGATCGTCATCGTCGAGGTGTGCGATGCTGACCTTCATAGCGCCGATCCCTGGCAGTTCTGTGCGCGCAGACGGACTGTAGGTCACACCATACGGACCGCCTGGCCGGGCCCAGTACGCATAGCTGTTGACAGCGAGAGTGCTGCCATCAGACCAGTTGGCGAAGACTACTTCAGGCCGACCATCGCCGTTCAGGTCGGCCACAGCGACACCGAACGCACCGAGGACGGGTAGCTCGGTGCGCGCAGACGGGCTGTAGGTCACACCATACTGGCTGCCTGGCCGAGCCCAATAGATGTAGCTGCTGATAGCGAAGACACTGCCGTCGAACTTATTGGCAAAGATCAACTCCGGCCAGCCATCGCTGTTCAGATCGGCCACAGCAATGCCATGCGCACCTTTCGTAGGCAGCCTGGTAAGCGCAGCCGCGTTATAAGTCACGCCATATGCACCGCCGGCCTGTCCCCAGTAGATATAGCTGTCAATCTTGTGGGTGTCATCGTCGTTCGACTTTGCAAAGATCACCTCCGGTCGCCCATCCCTGTTCAGATCGGCTACTGCGATGCCATGCGCGCCCGGAGCCGGCAGCTCCGTGCGCGCAGCGGAGCTATAGGTCACGCCGTGCGCGCCACCCGGTCGCCCCCAATGGATGTAACTGCTGATGTTGCGGGTGCGATCATTGCGGAAATTCGAGACGATCACCTCCGGCCAGCCATCGCCGTTTAGGTCGGCTGCAACCATGCCGTGCGCGCCCATTGTAGACAACGCGGTGCGTCTGTCGGTGCGCCAGTACGGCGTGGCAGGTGCTCCCTGTCCCCAGTAGATCCATCCGCCGTTGAAGACGTGCGTGCCCACGTTGTCCCACCAGTTGGCAACAAGCAGCTCTGAGATGCCATCGCCGTTCAGATCGCTCGACCAGGGGTTGCCGCCATCGCTGCGATGATTGCCGCTTAGGCGCAGCGCCGGTTCGGTTGCGGCGTCGTCGGGCGCCCGACACCAAACGCCTGGGCCGGCGCACATGCCGAATGTGCCAGTGAGCTGGCCATCTATCGGCAGGCTGCTCGGACGAAAGAACAGGTTGGTGTCGCTCGCTGCGCCAGCCAGCGTGCTGATAGGTGAAGTCCAGGCAGCTTGCGTCCAGCTCCCGCGGCCAGCGTGGGCAACTGCGGGAGCGTTGAGCAGCAGGCTACTCAGCGCCAGTGCACCGACTGCTGCGGCGCGGGCACAGGCTGCCAACTCTGGCAGTCGGCGGTTTGGGCTGGGTCGCTCCCAGTTGCGCGTGTTGGGCATAGCGATGCCATTATCCGTGAGATCGGGTCATCTGCGACCGGCTTCTGCCACACACGACGGCTGCTGAATTTCCGGCCTGTATGCCGGAACTGCTTCCATGCGCTCAAGCCTGCGGCGAGCCCGGATGCATCAACACTAGCTAGAACAACGGAGATCGCGGGCAGATCATGCCTCGATGCCACGCAGAGCAGCTCACTGCTTGTTGAACCCGGAGCGCACCAGCAACACCGGCACATGTGCGTGGCGAACCACCCGATCGGCCACGCTGCCCAACAAGAAGCGCTGGATGCCGCTGCGGCCGTGTGTCGTCATCGCGATCATGTCCACGTCGTCGAATCTGGCAGCATCCAGGATGGCCTCGGCCGGCTGACCGACCCGAATCGCGGTCTCGACTGGAATCCCGGAAGCTCCCAGGTCGGCAGCCGCAGCGTTTAGATTGGCCTGAGCTGCTTCCATCGCGTGTTCCATCTGCCTGTCCAGCTCGGCGCGGATGGACTCGCCCCATTCCTGCTGCGACGGCGGCGCTGCGCCAGGGTGCGAAGCCCCTTTGCCGGGCGTCTCGCCAATGGATGCCAAGCCGCCGAACGTCAGCATCCAGTGCGCCTCGCTCGCAGCCAGCTCTGGCTCCGCGATAGCTTGCAGCAGGATCACCTTTGCCCGGCTGCAGATGGCCACATCGCGCACGTGCGGCAGCACTGCGCGCGAGAACTCCGAGCCGTCGAGCGGCACCAGGATGCTGCGATGGACGAACTCAGCAGGCGACTTCTCTTCTGCCGTCGCGCGCACCAGCAACACCGGCACCTTTGCATAGTGGATGATTCGGCTGGCGATGCTGCCCAGCAGGAACCGGCTCAGCCCACCCCGGCCGTGCGTGGACATGGCGATCAGGTCTGCGCCTTCTTCATCCGCAGCGTCGAGAATCCCCTCGGCGACCGGTCCGGTTGCCGTCCGCGTCTGCACAGCGATGCCTGCTGCGCTCAGCTCGGCCGCCATGCCATTCAGATAGGCACGCGCAGCCAGTTCGTATTCGGCGACCTCAGGCGCGAAGGAGAGGGGCGACCGCTCCCCAGGCTGCGTAGCCGTGGCTGCTCCGCCGACGCGCATACCGATCTCGGGGATGATGCGCAATAGTACAGCCGAAGCATTGGAGCACTTTGCGACCGCGCGCACACAAGGCAGCACGGCGTGCGACAAAGCCGAGCCATCGAGGGGCACGAGAATTTTCTTGTACATGGCTGCACCTCCGACCGCTGCGCCGGGCGGTCTGCTAATCGGGCGCAATTGCAGGCTACTTTGCCGACGCACAGCCGGCAACGGCGAGCTGGTCAGCCATGCACTCACCGATCGGGCAGTTGTGGGCAGTGAACTCCGGCGCAGAGGCCGCTTCCGGCCAGCGCCGAACAGGCGCGCGAGGCAGCCCATCCGCCGATCGCCAGGCCGACGCTGCTCGTCGGAAAAGCAAATGGGGTTGTCGCTACAGACAACCCCATCATCAGTTTGACCCCTACGGGACTCGAACCCGTGTTTAAGCCTTGAGAGGGCTTCGTCCTGACCGCTAGACGAAGGGGCCAAGCCCTCGAATATTATCACACACCCTCTGCTTCAATCAACTTCTGCAGCAGGGCTTGCTCCTCGGCATAAGACTTCACTTCGTCATCGAGCCACGCTCTGCGCAGCCGATCCAGAATGCGACCGTAGGCCGGCCCTGGGGGCAAGCCAAGGGCGCGCAGGTCGTTGCCGGTCGTCACCGGCCTGACCCAGCGCCAGTCCTTCCATTCGCATAGCAAAGCGTCGCGCTTTAGCTTACTGGTCTCGAACAGGTAGGCAAGGAACAGCGACAGGCCACCGAAGCCTCGGAGCAGTTCCGATAGCCGACTGCGGCGCGTGCGGAAGGAAGCTGCTGCCAGGGTGCTCAATGGGCCGAGGTCAACCAGCGCATCGCGCAGGTGATGCTCAAAGGGAATCCAGTCCACCCAGCGGGCGATACCAAGCTGGCCGATGTTATAGGTCAATGCGCCCCAGCCAATGGCATGGAGCAAATCGCGCGCGCTCAGGTTCAGCGATTCGAGCGGCCATTCGCTGGTCCACATCGCCTCGCGAGCCTGGCGGAAGCGGTGCGCCAACTGGTCGGCTGGCGGCACAGGGATGCCGGCCCCCTCGAAGACCCCCCACTCGTGCAGCAAAACCAGCGCCCTTTCGGGCTCGCGGTCTTCAAAGATCAACTCCAGGTCGTATTTCATGCGCTCGCCACTCAGGGCGCGGACATACGGCAGGCCGGCGTTCAACGCAGCGCGCGTCTCCCTGTCCAACTCAAACTTAAAGCGCGCTGCATAGCGCGCGCCACGTAGGATGCGGGTGGGGTCATCCACAAAGCTACGCCCGTGAATGACGCGCATCACGCCGCGTTGCAGATCGTCCTGGCCGCCGAGCGGGTCAATCAACGCGAAGTCGTCCAGCCCCATCGCCATGGCATTGATGGTGAAGTCGCGGCGCAGGAGATCGGTTGGCAGGTCGCTGGGTGCCACCACCGGCAAGGCGGCCGGATGTGGATAGGACTCGCGCCGGGCCATGGCCAGGTCTACGGCTACGCCATCCAATCGCCAGGTCGCCGTGCCGAACTTGGGGTGGGCGTGTACTTCGCCTCCGTGACGCTGACGCAGCGACTCGGCCAGGGCGATGGCGTTGCCTTCGACGACGAAGTCCAGATCGTCTATTTCGGGCAGCCCCAGCAGCCAGTCGCGCACCGCGCCGCCCACCAGAAAGGCCGGCAGCCCTGCCGCTGCAGCAGCACGGCGGATGGCATCGAACGCTTGGTGCTGCTCAGGCCTCAGCAGCGATGTAAGATCAGGCATCTACCGCAAATTCTCAGGTGAAGGAATCGAAAATGCAACAGATTGCTGTTCTAGGGCTTGGCATCATGGGAAGCGGCATCGCCCGCAACCTGCTCAAGGCCGGCCATGCGGTCATAGTACACAACCGCACACCTGGCAGGGCACAACCCCTGCTGGAGATTGGCGCGAGATGGGCCGGCAGCCCGCGTGAGGCCGCTGCCAACGCCGATGTCGTGATCAGCATGGTGGGCGACGACGCTGCTTCTCGCGCAATGTGGCTTGGTGAACACGGGGCGCTGAACGCAATGCGCGCCGATGCTATTGGCGTGGAGGCGAGCACGCTCTCGCTGGAGTGGGTGCGCGCCCTGCATCGGCTGGCCAGCGGCCGCGGCCTGGCTTTCGTGGATGCGCCGGTCAGTGGCAGCAAAGTGGCCGCGGCAAACGGCACGCTCACCTTCCTGGTGGGCGCCACCCCCGATGTGCTCCAAAGGGCGCGGCCGATATTGCAGTGCTGTAGCTCAAACATTCTGCACCTCGGACCACCGACCAGCGGCGCTATTTTCAAGCTGATCAACAACATGATGGCTGCCGTCCACATCGCTGCGCTGGGTGAAGGGGTAGCGATGGCAGACAAGGCCGGCCTAGATTCCGGCGCGGTGATGCAGGCCCTCGGCATCGGCGCAGTCAGCAGCCCGGTCGTCAAAATGAAACTCGATCATGTCGCCCGACGCGACCATACCGATACCCACTTCGCCCTGCGCTGGATGCACAAGGATGTGACCTATGCCTTGCAACTGGCCGACGAGCTGGGCGTGGCTGCTCCCACCGCAGCGCTGACGCGCGAATTGCTGCGCATGGCCATGCAACGTGGCCTGGGCGATCAGGATTTATCGGCGTTGACCGAAGTCGTCCGCGGCTGAGAGATCAGCCACTCGCGCGCAGCAGCTAACGCTGCCTGAATGCGCGATAAGTCGGCTGGCACGCCGCCACCTTGGGCGAAGGCTGCGCTGCCCCCGCCTCTGGCTGCCCCTTGTGGCGAGAGGACAGCAAACGCATACTGCAATGCTGCCGCCACATCGCCTGCGGCGTCTTTTGATCGGGCAAAGATCAGCTGAGACTTCTCCCCGGCTGTCCCCAGCAGGGCTGTCGTGTCCGGCGCAGCGGCCAGATGCCTGGCCAGCGCGCGCAGGTCGGCCGGGTCACGATCGGCAAAGGCCGACACAACCAGGCGCGCGCCCTTGCCCGTGCGCTCGGCATTGGCCAGCAGCCCGTCAGCTTCGAGGGCGATCAAACGCGCCTGAGCCTCCTGCCAGGCCCTATGCATGGCGCGTGCGTCGGCCATCAACTTGTGGACGGCCTGTTCCACCTCGTAGCGGCCGGCGCTGAGAGCCGCCATTAAGCGACCGGTAGCAGCGCTCAGGCGAGCATAGTCATCGAGCGCGCGGCCACCACAGCGGAAGGTAATGCGCGTCTCCGCGCCGCGCTTCTCCGCTTTAATGATTTTGATCGGGCCGATCTGCGCTGTGTTGCGCACGTGGGTGCCGCCGCAGGCCG
>Ga0308411_10003534_pt1 | contig 10396 bp, 8 predicted proteins | sample HotsprottomLayer_2_FD_203530 | JGI IMG/M metagenome (GOLD analysis project Ga0308411, IMG submission 203530) | Hot spring phototrophic mat microbial communities from Octopus Spring, Yellowstone National Park, Wyoming, United States -... | ecosystem: Environmental > Aquatic > Thermal springs >... | reverse complement strand
AAAAAATAATTTCCCTAATGAATACAAATTTTTATCAAATGAATTAAAAGTATTTGCTTGTGATAACATAAATCTCTGTGATTATTCTACCAATTTGTATTTCTTAATTTCTAAAATATTTAAAGATAAAGCTAATAGTGTATGGTCATTATTAAAGGATAAATTAGAAAAAACTTATTATATACAAGAAATTAATTTAGATTCAGGCTATATAAATTTTTTTATAAATAAAAAATATTTTTTTGATAATTTTAAAGAAATTTTGATTGATAAACATAAATTAGCTAATAAAAATAAAGGCTTAAATAAAAAAGTAATAATTGAATATGTCTCAGCAAATCCTACGGGTCCACTACACTTAGGAAATTCAAGAGGCGCAGTAATAGGAGATTTCTTGGCCAAAGCATACAAATTCTTCGGATACAAAGTTACAAAAGAATATTATGTAAATGACAGAGGCAAACAAATAGATTTATTAGCTAAAACATTTTTATATTATTTAGGAAAAGAATCAGATAGTGAAGAATTGTACAAAGGTAATTATATAAAAGAAATATGCGATAGATTTAAAGATCAGCTTGAAAAATTAAACTTTGAACAAATAAAAGAATTTGCTTATAAGTATATTTTAAATAATATGATAAAAAAAACTTTAGTCAAGTTTGGAACTATTTTTGACAATTTTTATTTTGAAAGTGATTTATATAAAAAAAATTTAGACAAAAAAATTTTTAAATTTTTAAAAGATAAAGATTTTTTATACAGCAAAGACGGTGCTATATGGTTAAATTTAAAAAAATTTGGAGAAGAAAAAGATGAAGTATTAATCAAAAGTGATGGAGAACCTACTTATTTTTTCTCAGACATAATATATAACTATGAAAAATTTTTCATAAGAAAATATGATTATTCAATAATAATAGTTGCTAGTGATCATCATGATCATATTAGAAGACTTCAAAATACATTTGAAAATATTTTTCATATTTCAAAAAATAAATTTAAATTTATTGAATACCAAATGGTACATATTTTTTCTAATTCAGAAAAAATCAAAATGTCAAAAAGAGCAGGGAATTATGTTGAATTAGAAACAATGATAAATGAAGTTGGTGTTCAACCTATTAGATTTTATTTCGCTAAATACTCTCCTGAAGTAACTATTAATTTTGATGTTGATTTAGCAAAAAAGGAAAACATTAAAAATCAAATTTGGTATATTTTATACACCTATGCACGTTTTAATTCTATATTAGATAAAGCCAGAAAATTAAATTTTAAGATTGACTTTAAAAGAAATATAAAAACAAATATAGGAAAAGCATTTATTTATCTTATAAATAAAGAAGAATATTTAAAAATTTTTAGATTTGCAAACCAAATTACATACAGGCTGGAGGAATCTCTCTTAAATTTAAAAACTAATTTATTTGTTAACTATTTATTAAAATTATGCGATTTATTAAACAGCTTTTACGAAAAGGAAAAAATAATTGAAGGAGAAAGTAGGGAAATAAGATTTAAAATTCTTTTCGTTTTATATATTGTTAAATTGTTAGATTTTATGCTTGCTTTTCTTAATATAAAACCTAATAAAAGATTGTACAAGGTGATTAACGAAAATAGCAATTAAAAATCCTAAAAAAGCACCTGCTAAAATATCTATAGGCCAATGAGATAAAGAAAACCAACTAAAAATGGCTACTAACATAGAGAATAAAACAAGGAAAAAACCAAGCTCAAAATTAGAAATTATAGTTATTACCGACACAGAAAAAGCAATCATAGTATGAGACGAAGGAAAACTGTCAAACATTTGTTCATATGGAAAATAATAGCTTATAGGCCTTAATGATGAAATATTGCTTTTTATAAAATTTCCTAATAAAAAACTAATTAAAATTACTAACAAAAATTCTAAAAAATAAATATAATCAGGTCTTTTCTTATTTAAAATTTTTAATAACGAATTTATAAGAGGAGCGAATATTATGAAAATAAATATAATATCTCTTAAAACATCAAAAAACATAATTAATTTAAAATTATGCCTTAAAATCATATAAATGTATTCGGTAAGCATTAATAAAATTATAAATATTTTTCTAAAAAATTTAAGTGAATTTCAAATAATTTCAAAAAACAGCTTTTGGATAGTTTTAGGAAAATTAGGAGGTGGTATTTTTAGAGCCTTACTTGTAATACTTTCAGCAAGATATTTGGGAGCAAGTGAATATGGTGCTTTTTCTATTGCTATGAATTTTGTATTATTATTTTCATTTTTGCCAGAATTAGGCTTAAGTGTAATTTTAACAAGAGAATTATCAAAAGCACAGGAAGAAGAAAAACAAAAAATTTTTAACACCATCTTTTCATTATCCATAATTTTAAGTTTAATATCTTATCTGCTTATTATAATAACAGGTAAATTTTTTATAAAAAATAATATTTCTTTAAATCTATTACCAATTTTAGGTATTATGATGATATTAGATATATTTAGAGAATTTACATATGGTGTTTATAGATCTCAATTAAGAGGTGAACTTCAGGGCATCTTTCATTTTCTAACAAATCTTATTCTGCTTATTATAGGTTTTTTGTTTTTAAACTATTTTAAAAATTCGTTCTATCTCTCATTAGCATATTTAATTGGAATAGGGATAGGTCTTATCCTAAGTTCAATTTTTTTGATAAATTATATTAGAAAATTTAGAATTATATTTAATCTTAAAGAATACTGGTATTATTTTAATTTTTCTTGGCCTATTGCCTTGGCTAATGCTTTATATTTAAGTTTGCTTTTTATTGATTCATTAATACTTGGTTGGTATTTCCAAAGTTTTATAGTTGGACTTTACACTTCTGCTGTAAAAATAAATGAATTTTTGATTGTTTTTCCAACTGGTATAGCTTTGGCACTTTTACCTATGTTCTCTAAAAATATTGAAAATAAAGAAATACTAAGAAAAAATTTGGAATTTGGAATTAAAATATCTTACTTATTAGTTTTGCCTATTATATTTTGTGGATTTATTCTATCTAAAGAAATGATCAATTTTATTTTTGGTCAAGAATATTTAGACGGACATATTGGACTTAAAATACTTTTACCTTCATTTATTGCTTCATCATTATTTATGATATTCTCTCAATTTCTTATAGCTATAAATAAAAGAAGAGAATTAATTATTTATGAAATTATAGTATTTATTGTTAATTTTATGGGCAATTTAATTCTTATACCCAAACTTAGCTTTATAGGAGCAGCCTATACTACAACTTTAAGCAATTATTTAAGCTTTATTTTTGGTTTTTTTATTGTTAATAAATACATAAATTTTGATCTTTATAAGGGTATTTTTAAACCATTAATTTCTTCATTAATAACAGCTCTTATATCTTTTATCTTTTTATCTTTGAAAATAAATTTAATTATTATTTTTATATTTTGTATTTTTATATATTTGTTATGTCTATTTTTATTAAAAGAAGAGTTATTGTTAAAAACAATTAAAAAAATTTTCCAATAATATTAATTAAAAGTACATGAATTAAAAATTTATAAAAAATATGATAAAATTTAACATAAGATGATCGAAATAATTTTAGCAATTTTTATATTTTTAATAACAGGGATAAATATCTTTAGATTAATACAAATAAAAGAATATTTTTTCCGATCTCTTTGGGCTCATTTTGATTATCCATCAAGTTTTAGATTATTTATAAACAAAAAAGATTTTTTGTTTTTATTTTTTTGGTTGATAACATTATTTTTTAGTATATTTTTTGGAAAAATTATTATCTCAGAAAAATCTCTTAATTTATTTTTAATTTTAATCTTTATTTTATTTATAAAAAGACATGAACAGATACATTTAATAAATTGGACACCCAAAGCTTGGTTTATAGTTTTGCTAACCCTTTTAATTAATGCAAGATTAATTAGCTTAAGTAATTATGATATAAGTGTATTCTTCTTGCTTTTAACAAATGGGATACAATTTACAATCTTAATATTTTCCACATGCCTAGCTAATGTTTTAACTAATTTTTACTCTATATTTTTATTTAGAAAAGCCGAAGACAAAATTAAAAAATGGTTAGAAAAAGATAAAAAAAGAATCGTTATTGGCATTACTGGAAGTTATGGAAAAACTTCAACTAAAGAGATTTTAAGTCATTTACTCTCTTATAAATATAGAGTATTAAAATCACCACAAAGATTAAATGCTGAAATAGGTCTCGCTCAATTTATAAATAATCAAGATTTAGAAAATTACGATTGTCTAGTTTTAGAATTAGGAGCAAGGCAAATGGGGGAAATTAAAAAAATGGTAAATATTTTCCACCCTAATATAACATTCTTAACAGGATTGGCACCTCAACATATTGCTACTTTTGGTTCTATGGAAAATATAATTAAGGGTAAATTAGAAATATTTCAAAGTCCTAATTTAAAATTAGCCTTTTTAAATGGGAGTAACGAAAAAATAAAAGAAATTTTTAAAGAATTGAATTTAGAAAAAAAATATTTATATGCTCATCCTGATGGTGATTTTTACTCAAAAAATGAAATTTATAGTTTAGAAGGAACAGAATTTGATTTCGTTTATCCTGAAGGAGAAATTAGATTAAAAACAAATTTAATAGGACCAATGGTTGAAAATATAATAGGCGCTCTTGCTTGTTGTTATTGTTTAGAAATAAAACCTAATGAACTTAAAGATAAGTTAACATCATTTAATTTGCTTCCTCATCAATTTCAAATTATTAAAAAATCTAACCCACTAATAATAGATGATTCATATAATGCAAATATTGTTGGTGTTCAAAAAGCATTAGATTTCTTTTACAAAATACCTCTTAGAAAAAGATATGTATTTTTCGCAGGTATATTAGAACTTGGAGTTGAAACAGAAGATATATATTCTAAAATTTTGGAAAGTTTCAAAGATATAGATAAATTAATAATAACATTCAAAGATTTTTCAGAAATATTTACAAATAAACTAAAAAATAAAGTAATTATTTACAATCATCAGGATATAAAAGAATTAATAGAAGATGAAAACAAAGAAGATATTGGTATATTAATACTGGGTAGAATTCCTAACAATCTTTTAGAAAAATTAATTTCTTTACAATAAAAGCTATTTAAAGAAATAAATGGAAAAAGGTAAATTAATTTCTCCAGATTTTTTTCCTAATTTCGAAAAGGATGATCTTGATCTAATTACAAAGATATTAAAAAATAAAAATGATTGGCAAGAGGGAAGAGAATTAGAGATTCTAAAATTTGAACTTAAAAAAATTTTTCCTAATGGATATATTTTTCTATTTACTACAGAAAGAGGGGCATTGGAAAATTTTTTAAGATTTTATTTTAAATATGAACAGAGAAAAAAGGTGGCTACGCAAGCTTTTAGCTGTTTTGTTGTACCAAAGGCTATTATAAATGCTGGAGGGATTCCTGTTTTTATAGATATTTCAAAAAATTCATTAAATTTTAATTTGGATCAACTTGAAAAAATATTTAAAAATCATCAAGATATATCTGCTGTTATATTGCAAAATACCTTTGGTGTTCCAAATAACTTAGAAGATATTTTAAACTTTTTAAAAGACAAAAATGTTTTAATAATAGAAAACTTAGCACATTCATTTGGAGGAAAATTTAATGGCAAATATTTAGGAAATTTCGGAGATATAGCTCTTTTAAGTTTTGGTAGATCAAAAGTTATATCATCAATTTTTGGAGGAGTTTTAGTAATTAACAATAAAAAACTTGCAGAAGATTTTGAAATTTATTATAAAAATTTGACTTATCCATCTAAAATATTTATTTTAAGATGCTTAATTTACACGATTTTGATGATAAAATTAAGATCAAATTTTAATAATTTAAATAAAAATTTGATGATATTAATAAGAAAATTAAATCTTGCTGTGCTTGAGATATCTAAAAAAGAAAGAAGGGGATCAACTGATTTATTTTCAATAACGAAAATGCCTAACGTTTTTGCAAAAATTGCCTTAAATCAAATAAAAAAATTATTTAAATTAAACGACCATAGAAAGATAATATCAGATTTATATTTAAAAGAAGGTATTATTCCTTATGGAGAAGTAGCTATAAATAGTTATGAATTTTATTATTTAAGATATCCATTAATATCAACAGAAAGAAAAAAAATAATTGAATATTTTAAAAAATTTAATATTTATTTAGGTAATTGGTACGATTCTGTTCTTGCACCAATAAACAAAAGATTAGATAGATTTGGATATTATTATGGGATGTGTCCTAATGCTGAAAATTTAACTTATTCTATTTTTAATCTACCTACAAATATTTTAACCACAGAAGAAGATGCTCTTTTAATAAGCGAAATTTTGAAAAGTAAAAAATGGTTATAAATTACTTGGAAAAAGAAGAATATGAAAATTTTATAAGAAATTTAAAACCTATTTCATTTTTACAAAATTTTTTATGGGGAGAAGCAGAAAAAAAATTGAAAAGAGAAGTTTTAAGATTAGGTTTTTTTATAAATAACGAAATTATAGGCATATGTCAATTAATAGGATATAAAGCGAAAAGGGGAAATTTTTTAGCATTGCCTCATGGTCCTTTATTAAAAGAAAACAATGAATTAATATTTATAAATGCAATTTCGTCTTTGATAGATTTTTTAAAAAAAAACCAGTTTAACAAAAAATATAATTTTTTAAGAGCGAATTTTTTAATAGAAGATGATGAAAAATTAAAAGAAAAGCTTTTTAAATTAGGATGGAAGTTATCTCCAAGATGGTTTGTAAGTGAGAATTTTTGGATTAAAAATTTAGAAAAAGATGAAGAAGAATTATTAAATGAAATGAGCAAGCACCATAGGGAATTAATTTTGGAATCTCTTGAAAAAGATTATATAGAAATAGAAGAAACAAATGACTTAGAAAAAATTAAAATTTTTTTAGATTTATACCACCATATGGTAGAAAACAAAAAATTTTTACCTTATAGCGATGATTTAATTAAGAATGAATTTGAGATTTTTAGCAAAGAAAACAAAGCAATTTTATTTTTAGGTAAAACTGAAAATAAATATTATTCAGCAGCGATTGTTATATTTGAAAATGGGATGTCTTATTATCATCATGGTGCTTCCATTCCAACAAAAGAACCTATTAACTATAAAATGCATTGGTATATTATTAAAAAATCAAAAGAATTAAAAAATTCAAAATATAATTTCTGGGGAATTACCCTAAAAGGAGAAAAACATCCTTGGTATGGATTAACTAAATTTAAACAAGGTTTTGGAGGAGAAATTGTTAAATTAATGCCTACAATGGATTATGTTCTAAATTACAAATATTATTTTACTTATTTATACGAAAAAATATTTTCAAAAAATAAATAGATAAAACAATATATATTTGTTAAAATTATAAATACATGAAAGCCCGGATGGCGGAATTGGCAGACGCGCATGACTCAAAATCATGTGGCTTTTAAAGCCGTGTGGGTTCGACTCCCACTCCGGGCAAAAATAACAATTAATTGCCCCCATAGCTCAAATGGCAGAGCAGCTGGCTCTTAACCAGAAGGTTGGAGGTTCGAATCCTCCTGGGGGCAATAAAAAAATCGGGGTGTAGTATAACGGTAGTACGCACCCTTGGGGTGGGTGTAGACCGGGTTCAATTCCCGGCACCCCGAATAAAATAGAAATGGATTTTTTTAGAAAGTTTTTTAAAAAAGAAAAAAGACCCAAAGAAACAGAAGTAAATGAAGATACAAAAAAAGAAGCTGAAAGACAAGCAATTTATTTCTATAACAAAATAATTGAAAACCTAACCTTACGTCTGAAAATATTTAATATAAACATCAGTCAAGCAGAAATAAATAATTTAATAGAAGCAGATCAAAATATAAAAGAAAATCTAATTAAATATTTGAATGATTTTTATATAAATCTAATACCACTATTAAAATCTTATTACACAAAAATTTTAAATATAAATTTGGATTTAATTAAAATTGATGATTTAAAAGAATTAGAAAATCTTGAAATAGAAGATGTTCAAAAAAAAGAAGATATAGCTTTATCAACAACCTTATCTTTTTTAAATAATAAATTAATTTATCCTAGACAAAATATTTTTAAAAATATTATTGATGAATTCGTCTCAAAATTAAAATCTTTAATGGAAGAAAATTTAGATATTCTTAAAGAAATTCATAATTTAGTTTTAAAAATCCAAAATAAAATTAAGGAATATTTAAAAAACAAAATCTCAAATAAGGAAATAGAAAATGTATCTATAGAAGATATTGATAGTGCTTTACCTAAACTCGTACATATTGAGATAATAAGACCAATTATTTTAGAGCCATTAATGTCTGTTTTAGAAATTTTAGACAATATTCCGGGAGCCATTAGTGTCTTTTTGGGGAAAAATTCAGAAAACATAAATAAAAGTATTTATCAAATTTTGTTAGAGTTAAAACGAGAAGAAGAACGTCTTATTAATGAGGTTGATATATCACTTAAAGAATATTTTGAAACTGAAATAGCCAAAATAATATCTGAATTATATAGAAAATTTGCAAAAATTTTATAAAAAATTAAAAAATGGAGAGAATACCAGAGGAATCGCCAAGTAAATATAACATAAGAAAATTTTTCAATAACATTTTGGGTTCTATTTATGATCTTTATTTAAATTTAAAACATAGAGAAAGAATAAATATTAATGAGGCTGAAGATATAGCTCGAACTGTAAATTATTTTTTAACAAATATTGAAGGTGTTATCGAAGCTGCAAAAAAAATATTTGAAGAAAGAGAAGATATATCTGAAGAACAAAAAGATAATTTTAAAAAAGAACTTAATGAATTTTTTTATAGTAAAAGACAAAAATTCATAGAAGCTTTATCGAATATTATAAGTAGCTGTTACTATACAGCCTTAAAATATGAAAGTAAAATTATGGAAAAAATGAAATCTACTGGCGGATTTTATAGAAATACAAGAGAAGTGTTCAATTTAGCATTAGGTTATGTAAAGGAGATAGAAAAAATAGTGAATGAAAAAGAATATGAAAATTTAAAATTTTTTCTTTTTGTTTTATTTGACTTAAGAAAAATCATGAGAAAATATTTAAATATTGAAATTAATGTTGGAGATGATTTTGAATTATTAATTCGTAGAGTTTTTATAACTCCTATTATATTTATTTTAAATCAAGAAAAAGAAATATTAACACCATCAGAAGAAGAGTTATTTTCATATTTAAAAGAAGAACAGATAGAAGAAATTGAATACCAAATAGAAGAAAGAGAAATTAGTGAAGAAGAAAGAAAAAGAAGGGAAGAAGAAAGAAAACAAAGAGAAGATAATCTTGAACTTTTAAGAATAAATGCACTATTTGAAAGAGGACATTGTGAAAGGATGAAAAATCTTATTGTGGATGATGTACTTTCTAAATTAAATACGGTATTAAGCAAAATTTACTCTAAAATTAAAAATGAATATTATAGACCTTCCACGTTCATATAAATCGCTAAAAACCTAAAAATTTAATTTCTTCTAGTATTCTTTTTATTATTTTTTTGTCCAAACCTGTATTTTGAGAAATTGTTTCTATATCTTCTCTATAAATTTCATTAGTCAGTATATAGTTATTATTTATTAATTGTTTTATTATAGATTTATTTGCGCTTAAAAGTATAGTAACGGGATATAAGCCTTTATTCTCGATTAATTTTTCCAATGATTCATCTTGAGGATATCTCCAGGCAGTAATTTTAATATTTCTACATTTAGCAAATTTTATAGCTTCTGAAGAAATTTTAGTATTAGTCACTAACCACGGTTTTAAATATTCAAATTTTTCTTTAATATCAATCCATCTTCCATACACATAAAGAATTTGTTTAAGATCAGATTTAACATACTCTATATTATGAAATTTACACTCAATTATATATTTAAATTCTTTTATAGCTATAATATCAATTTCATAACTTAAACATTTTCCTTCTATAATTTCATTAGTTATAGTTTTATATCCATATTCAGATAATATCTTGGCAAAATATTTTTCAAATGGATAACCACTAGGACCCAAATCAAAAATAGCTTTTTTTAAGTTATATTTTAATGCATAACGATGACTAATTCTTTTTAATTCATTTAATGTTAAGCGAAATACATCTTTACTTTTAGCTACATTTGGTAGTTTATTATATATATTAGAACAAATCCTTGTAGATGTTTTCTCATCAATACCTATTCTCATTAAACTATCGCAAAATTTTTTTTCATCAAATATTTCTTCTTCTCCAAATTTTTTTATTATTTTTTTAGACATTTTTTAAAAAGTTTAATTT